>Ga0302200_10000242_pt1 | contig 57382 bp, 49 predicted proteins | sample II_Bog_N3_1_FD_194585 | JGI IMG/M metagenome (GOLD analysis project Ga0302200, IMG submission 194585) | Peat permafrost microbial communities from Stordalen Mire near Abisko, Sweden - II_Bog_N3_1 | ecosystem: Environmental > Terrestrial > Soil > Wetlands > Peat | place: Sweden: Abisko...
CGAACTCGACTTCGTGGCCAGAGTGGCCGTGCTTCATCGACTCGTCACTCATATTTCGCTACTCGTTTCTTTGCTCATGCACCGGTCTTTACTCATGCGTCTTTACTCATGCGCCGGCTCCAGAAGCCTCAAGGTCTGCGGCGCGTTCACCGCCAGCAGCGGACGCGACTTCAGATTGTGGAAGAAATACGCCATCCAGAGACCGCCCATGCCAGCGATGATCGCAAAAAAGACCCAGCTCAGGTGAAACGTCGGATGCGACGCAGGCTCAATATGCCAATAAATATCGACGATGCGCATGAACAAGAGCCAGGTAGCGAGCCAAACCAGAGTCCGCGCCTTGCGCTTCAACTGCCGCGAGAGCAACAGCGCGAACGGCACCGCGAAGTGGAACACCACCAGAAACAGGCCCACCGTTTCCCATCCGCCATTCATGCGGCGTATATACCACGGAATCTCTTCCGGCAAGTTGCCGGCCCAGATAATCAGCCACTGCGAGAAATTGAAGTAAGCCCAGACCATGACGAAGGCGAGCATGAACTTGCCATGGTCGTGGACTTCCGTATCGTTCAGGTAGCCGGACATCGGCCGGCGCTTGCCAAGAATGTCCTCGATGACCACGCAGAAGCAGAACGCAGCGAGCGCCTGTCCTGCAATGAAGAGCAGTCCATAGATGGTCGAGATCCAGCGCGCTTGCAGCGACATCACCCAGTCGATCACAGCGAACGAAATCGTAAGCGAGTAAATGACGAGTCCAATGGAACTCAAAGCGCGGAAGCGCAGCGTGCTCTGGCCCGTGATCGTGTCCTGCTCGGTCGACCAGCGATTCAGGAAGTATGCCATCCCGATCCACACGGCGAAGTAAAAAATGTAGCGCACCAGGATGCCGTTGAAGTTGAGATAGGTGTGCGTAATCTCAACCATTTTCGGATCGGTCAGCCCCGGCCGAGCCCAGAAATACAGTTTGGGCAGATTCAGCAGTATGGGGATGAATAGCACAAACATCAGCGGCAGCGTCATCATGCCCGATTCCAGAATGCGGCGAATAACCGTACCCCACGCGCCGCCGACCAGGTGATACATCATAAGAATGGCCATGCATCCGAGCGAGAGGCCCAGCCAGAACATGAAACCGGTCAGGTACGCGGAATAAAAGCTGTCGGGAGCGAGAAAAGCGCCGGCGACCGACGCAATGGCGCCGATTGCTCCAATGACAAGCGACCTCTGCTGAATGGTCTGCGCGACGAGCGGAGCCATCAGGTCCGACTTCGTCATCTTGCCTGTGGCCGTGGTCATTTAGGCTCCCCTTCTGCGGCTGCGGCGGTCGGAAGCGCAATCTGCGGAAGCGTGGCTCCGTTGCCGATATCGCGGAACTGCGGTGGAGCTGACGGAACTTTTTGTCCGGTGGGAACATCGGCCGAAGTCGCATTCTGACTGAGTTGCAGCGCGCGAATGTAGGCGGCGATGCACCAGCGGTCGCGCGGCGCAACCTGCGTGCCATATTCGGGCATCACTCCGTATCCGTTGGTCATCACATCAAAAAAGTAGCCGATCGGAGCCTTGCGCAGGCGCTCGATGTGGTACGAGGGCGGACGCTTGAATCCACGCGTTGGAATAAATCCTCCACCATCGCCGACGCGTCCGTGACAGGGCGTGCAATTGATATTGAAGCGCTCGCGTCCGCGGTCAAGAACTTCAGCGGTCACCGGAAACGGCATGAACCCTCCCGGGTTGCTGCCGATTTTTCCGGTGTAGAAATAAGCGTCTTCGTGAAGGTCGCCGCGGGCGACCGTGCCCTCGACCGGCAAGCGGGCGGAGCGCTCGTCACCGAAAAAATCGCTCTTCGCCATCGTCCGGTAATAGGGTTGTATGTGCATGTCGATACGGCATCCGGCGGTGATGGCGACCAGCGCCAGCAGGGCGGGCAAAGCTCTTTTCGGGATCAGGAAGGCTCGGACAGTCATGGCTAGCTCGGCACCTCCGCAATCATGCGTGGCCCAAGTCCCGATAAAAACGAATGCGTACGAGCGGCATCGAAATTCGGGTCGCTCGATTCCACCACCAGGAAAAATTTGTTGTCCGACGCCTTGGCAAATTCGGCTACGTTGAACACAGGGTGATACGGCATCGGCAGGCCATTGAGCGCGATCATGCCAATCGCCGACGCAAGTCCGCCGAAGAGAATTGTCAGCTCAAAGGTCACGATGATGAACGACGGCCAGGAGTGAAACGGCCTTCCCCCGACGTTGACGGGATAGGTGATGACCGCCACCCAATACTGCATCGCGTAGGCCGAGATGCCGCCGATCAGTCCGCCAATCAGTACAACCAGCGGCACGCGGTTCTTGTGAAAGCCAATCGCTTCGGCAAGCCCCTCGACCGGGAACGGACTGTAAGCCTCGACTTTCTGGTATCCCGCTTCGTGCGCCTTATGCGCGGCATCGAGCAGTTCTTGCGCCGAATCGAACTCGGCCATCAATCCATGGATGGCAGCATCGTTCGTCGAAATTGAAGTGCTCACTGCTTCACCTCCGCCGGCTCGTGCGCATGCGATTCCGGCAGCAGCGTGCGCATTTCGAAGATGGAAATCATGGGCAAGATACGCACGAACAGCCACATGGCTGTCAGGAACAAGCCAATGGTGCCGGCAAAAGTCATCCAATCCCACTTCGTCGGGTAGTACTGGCCCCACGAAGAAGTCAGGAAGTCGCGGCTCAGGCTGACGACGACAATAATGAAGCGCTCAAGCCACATGCCGACCAGCACAACAAAAGAAATGATCCAGAGCCAGAAAGTCGAGACACGGAACTTCTTCAGCCAGAAGACCTGCGGGATGCCAATATTGCAAAGCAGCAGCGCGAGGTACACATACCGATATGGCCCGTGCAGACGGTTCCAGAGCAGGAAGGAATCAAACTGGCTGCCGCTGTACCAGCCCATGAACGCTTCCATGAAATAGCCATAGGCGACGATCAGGCCGGTCGCGAGCATGACCTTGGCGGCGTTCTCCAAATGCCGCTCGGTGATGAAGTCTTTCAGCCCATAGATGGCACGGATCGGAATGGCCAGGCAAACGACCATGGCGAATCCGGAATAAATGGCGCCCGCAACGAAGTACGGCGGAAAGATCGTCGTGTGCCAGCCCGGAACGATGCCGACGGCGAAATCGAAGCTGACGACGGTGTGCACGGAAAGAACCAGCGGCGTCGCGAGACCCGCAAGCAGCAAGTAAGCCGTCTCATAGCGGTGCCAGTGCCGGGCCGAACCGCGCCATCCCATGGCGAGCAATCCGTAAATGCGCTGCACCCACACGCTTTCCGATTTGTCGCGCAAGGTCGCAAAATCGGGAATCAGTCCGACGAACCAAAACACGAGCGAAATCGTGCCGTAAGTCGAAACCGCAACCACGTCCCAAACCAGCGGACTGCGGAAGTTCGGCCAGTAACGCATGGTGTTGGGATACGGAAAGAGCCAGTACGCAAGCCAAGGACGCCCGGTGTGCGCGAGCGGAAAGATGCCGGCGCAGGCAACCGCGAACAGCGTCATGGCTTCGGCGAAACGGTTGATCGAGTTACGCCAGGCTTGGCGGAGCAGACAGAGAATCGCAGAGATCAGCGTGCCCGCGTGGCCAATGCCGATCCACCACACGAAGTTGACGATGGCGAATCCCCAACCGATAGGAATATTGATGCCCCAGATCCCCGTACCTTTGATGAACAGGTATCCCAGGCACATCATCAGCATGTTCATCATCCCGAACACGATCAGGAAGCCGACGATCCATCCGAGCGATACGGGACGGCTCAGCACGATGTTGCTGATCTTCTCGCCGATGGTGGAGAAGGTGTACCCCGGCGCGATTACCGGCACTCGCCTGTCTGCCGCGGGTATTTGCGTGTTCGTTGCCATGCCTTAAATGCGCTCCACTTATGCTCTCGACTTATCCAACTTTGTTTCTAACTCCGGGTTTCTAACTCCGGGTTGGGATTGCGGACTTCCGCCAGATACGTTGTGCGCGGCCGCGTATTCAATTCCCCCAGCAGGGAGTAATTTCTCGCCTGCGCCTTCCACTGATTCACCTGGCTCTTCGGATCGTTCAGATTACCGAATATAATCGCGTTCGCCGGACACGACTGCTGGCAGGCGGTCTGCAACTCCTCGCCGATGAGGATCTCCTTGCCTTCGCGCACCGAAGCCGTTTCCGTGTCGATGCGGCGCTCGCTGATGCGCTGCACGCAGTAAGTGCATTTCTCCATCACGCCGCGGCTGCGCACAGTAACGTCGGGATTGCGCATGAGCTTGAACTGCGGCGTCTCCCAGTCTTGAAATAGCAAGAAGTTAAACCGTCGCACTTTGTAAGGACAGTTATTCGAGCAGTACCGCGTTCCGACGCAGCGGTTATAGACCATGTCGTTCAGGCCTTCGCTGCTGTGAATGGTCGCCTGCACCGGGCAAACCAATTCGCACGGTGCATTCTCGCACTGCATACAGGGTACGGGCTGGAAGAAACCTTTCGGATTTTCACGCGGGCCATTGTAGTAAGCGTCCACACGCAGCCAGTGCATGTGGCGGCCTTTGAGCGTCTGCTCTTTGCCGACTACGGCAATGTTGTTTTCCGATTGGCAGGCGACGATGCAGTTGTTGCACCCGACACAGGCGTTCAAGTCGATCGCCATGCCCCAGGAGTAAACCTCCTTGGAATAGTCAACCGGAGGCTTATAGAGCGTCAGCTCCGCAGGCGGCTCGCCTTCTTTCGCGAAGTTCGGCTCTTTCTTGTATTCCTCAAGACTGCGCGTTTGCACCAGCGGACGCTCGCTGCCGTCGGGAGTCTCCATCGACTGATAGCCCTGGGTGCTGGCCAGGTCGTAGGTTTCGCCGGTGGGAGTTAGTTTCGCACCGTCGCCAAACGATGACGCCTGACTTGTGCGCAGCGGATAGACGTCGAAGCCGGTGCCCGTACCGATACGGCCGGCGCGCGTGCGGCCGTAACCGAGGAAGACGGTGATGGAGTTGTCGGGATGCCCCGCCTGAATCCAGACTGGGCCTTTGACTTTCTTTCCGTTGAATTCGAGTTCGGCGACGTCTTTGAAATTCAGCTTCAGCCGCTCGGCCATCGCCGGGCCGATCATGATGGGATTGTCCCAAGTCAGCTTGGTAAGCGGCTTCGGAAGTTCCTGCAGCCAGCCGTTATTCGAGAAACGCCCGTCATAGATGGAGGGATCGCGGCGGAAGTTGATTTCGTAGCCAGTGCCCGTCGCGGATTGCGACACGGGAAAGCTGGCGGTCTTGAGCGCGACAGGTTTCGGCGCGTAAGTTGTGCCCGCGACCCAACCATCGTGCAGAGACTTGCGCCAAGATGCTTCGAAGTCACAAATGCCAGCACAGATTTGCTGTTTCTGCCAGTGCTGCTGCACCAGATCGTGGCCTGTCAGGCCCGACTGTCCGGCAAGAATCGTGACGATTTCGTGCGCCGTCTTGCCGCCATAAAGTGGTTCGATCAGCGGCTGCACGACGCTGACCGTCCCGTCGTAAGCGCGGGCATCGCTCCACGATTCTAAGTAGTGCGCTTCGGGAACGTGCCACTGGCACAGCTCAGCGGTCTCGTTGCGATGCGAGGCGAGACACACTTTCAGACTTACCGCGTCTGATTTAAGCGCGGAAGCGAATTCGAGTTCGGCGGGCGCATCGTAGGCAGGATTGCCGCCGAGAATCAGGAGCAGGTCGACTTTTCCCGCGCGTATGTCTTCGACGAGCGCGTGCAGCGACTCGTTACGGGGTACCGGGTTGGCGTCGACTGGCTCGGTGTAGAAAACCGTCTTGCCGATGTTGCCCAACGCCTGATTGATAGCGTGCGCGAGCGCATGCACTACTGGCGGCTGATGATCGCCAGCGATTACAACACTCGACCCGCGGTGCGCAGTCAGATCATCCGCAACCGCCTTGTCAAACCCAGATGCTCCCTCGGACCCAGTTACCGTAAGCCCAACAGCAGCCGCCAGAGTCTTCGCAAAATCCTCGACGTAACTCGCCTTTACCGGCAGCCGATGGTCCGCCTTCATCCCTGTTGACGACGGCGTGCTCTCGATCACATACAGCCGGTTCATGTTTCCATCAGGATTGCGCCGCGCCGCGAAATCGCGAGTATAGCGTGCCGAGCCGGGGAATCCAGCGTAGAGGAAATCTGCATCCAGCGAAACGATGACGTCGGCCTTCGACAAGTCGTAGCGCGTCTCAACTACCTCGCCGAACGCAAGCTTCGCTCCTTCGTAGACATTGTCGCGGTTGATCGGTTCGTAGACGTGCCATTTCGCCTGCGGGTTCGCTCCCAGGTATTCGCGAATCTGCGCCGCCAACGTGGGCGACGTAACCGTCTGCGTCAGGATGCGGACGCCTCCGCCCGCCATGCTCTTTTCCGCATTCATCGGCCCATGGATAGCATCCATAAATGCATTCCACGACCGCACATCGCCCATGTAGGTGATGTTCTGCGCGCGATCGGGATCGTAGAGATCGAGCAGCGAGGCCTGCGCGTAAATATCAGTGCCGCCAAGACTCGCCGGATGCTGCGGATTGCCTTCGATTTTCGTAGGACGGAATAAATGGCTCTCGACCAGAATCGGCGAGGCGTATCCGCCGAGCGTAAACGCGGTCGCGTAGTACTTGGGACGGCCGGGAACGACATTTTCCGGCTGCCGCACATAAGGCACGATCTCGGTGATCGGCATGCGCGTGCATCCGGTCAAACCGGCGAGCGCCAGCGATGCGCCCATGGTCTTGAGGAATCCGCGGCGCGAGAAGTCGTCGAGCCACTCCGAAGCCCCCTTGGGGAACTCGCGGTGCAGCATTTCCTGAAATTCTTCGCTGCCCGCCAGCTCTTCGAGGCTGCGCCAGTACTCGGGGCCGGTCGTCTCCTCGAGCTGATCCTTCACCGTCGCCAGATCAAGCTGCTTGCGCTTGCTGGGGCAGACGTCGCCCATAGCAGCGGTGGCTCCGACAGCCGTTCCGGCGGGTTTCGTGTTGTGCTCGTCGATGCTCATTTCAAAATCAGTTCTCAGCTGTCAGCTGTCAGTTCTCAGTAAAACCTGACCCCTACCGGTGGCAGGTGTTGCAACTGGTGATGTCCATCACCGAACGCACTTTGTATTGCTCCTTCAACGCGTTCCCCAACTTTTCCTGATCGGAATAGGCCGTCCCATTCACAATAACGGGCTCTCCCGCGGAAGGCTGCTCATAGCGCATGTTGAAGACCTGCTCGCGCGGCCGCAGATATTTTTCAGGCTCGCGGTGACACTCGAGGCAGAATTCCATCTGCAGCGACGCGTACTGGTACATCAGCGGCATCTGGTCCACGGGACCGTGGCAGGTATTGCAGCCCACTCCCTTATTCACGTGGATGCTGTGGTTGAAATACACGAAGTTGGGCAACTGGTTGACGCGCGTCCATTCGAGCGAACGCCCGGTGCGAAAACTTTCGCGGACCGGCTCGAGGTACGCTGCGTTGGTCCAGATCTGGGCATGGCAGTTGATACAGGTCTTGGTCGGCGGAATTCCAGCAAAACTCGATTGCTCGACCGAAGTGTGGCAATAGCGGCAGTCGATGCCCAGCCCGGTTACGTGATGCTGATGGCTAAATGGCACAGGCTGCGACTTGCGCACTCCCGCGTACGTAATGTACGGAGAGCGCTCGATCTGCACCATGGCCCAAAATACGCCAGCCACGGCGACGACCGTCAGCACCATTGAGGCCCGGGCGATTGCATTGCTGCTGCGCGGAAAGATCTGCATTGAATATGAATTCTTTATCTACTGCGGAATTGGCTCAGGCCGCTCCCGGTGGACACATTCCTATGATTTACGTCACGTATTGCTGTGACGAAGGTTACTGAAACATGTGAGTATAAACAGTTGCTGGGAGAAATGGAATAGGTTCCGTAGTTTTTCTTGTGTTCCGAAATGGGATTGAGTGTTGAGAAAATCAACAGGCAATCTACGCCCCAAAATGAATGCCCGATAAATCCACTTCTTTTAAGGTTGATCGAAAATTGATCGGCCAAGGCCCCGATCTTCAGCGCAGATTCATGACCAGCAGCTTTGGCTCGGTCATCTCCTGAATCGCGTCGCGCAGGCCTTCGCGTCCCAAGCCGGAATCTTTGATGCCACCATAGGGCATGTGGTCGATGCGAAATGTGGGAACATCGCCGGCGATCAAGCCGCCGACTTCAAGTTCGTCGTAGGCCTGAAAAATGAGTTTGGCGTCGCGCGTGAAAAGGCCCGCCTGCAACCCGAAAGCAGAACTGTTGACCTGCTTCAGCGCCGACGCGAAATCGTTGTATGGCTCAACCGTCACCACCGGAGCAAAAATTTCCTGGCAATTGACCTTCATATTGGGCTTGGTTCCGGTAAGCACGGTGGGATCGAAGAGAGAACCTTTACGGTGGCCGCCGCAGAGCAGGCGCGCGCCTCCGCGCACCGCTTCTTGCACCCATTCGGCGGCGCGGATCGCGTCGCTTTCGCGAATCAGCGGGCCCAGATCGCTCGACTCGTCCAACGGGTCGCCGACCTTCAGTTTGCCGACTCCGGCCAGCAGCAATTCCGTGAATTTTCCGTACACCGAATGCTCCACCAAAATGCGCTGCACCGAAATGCAGGACTGTCCAGCGTAAGCAAAACTGCCGGTGATGCAGCGGTCGGCAGCGTACGCAAGATCGGTGTCGCTGTGAACGATGACCCCGGAGTTGCCTCCCAACTCGAGAACGACTTTCTTTTTGCCAGCATCGTTCTTGATCGCCCAGCCGACCGAGGCGCTGCCCGTGAAGCTGATGAGCTTGATGCGCTCATCGGTGACCAACAGACTCGAATCTTCATTCGAAAGCAGAAGGGCGTTGAAACCCCCATCCGGCCATCCCGCCTGCTGGATCACTTCCGCCAGAAGCATCGCGGTGATCGGCGTCTGCGGAGCCGGCTTGAGCACCATCGAACAGCCGGCCGCAATGGCTGGTGCAACTTTGTGCGCAACCAAATTCAGCGGGAAATTAAATGGAGTGATTCCGGCGATCGGGCCCAGCGGAAAGCGCTTGACGATGCCCCAACGACCGGCGGTCGATTGCTGCCAATCCAATGGCAGATATTCGCCGTAACCGCGCACCGTCTCTTCGGCGGCGATGTTGAAGGTGAAGACGGCGCGGTCCACTTCCATGCGAGCGCTTTTGATCGGCTTGCCCGCTTCAAGTGCAATCGTGCGCGCGAATTCTTCTTTTCGATCATGGATACCCGTCGAAATCCGGCGCAGAACTCGTTGGCGTTCGAACGCAGGCAAGCGCCGGGTAGTTCCAAAGGCCTTAACCGCGGCGGCAATCGCGGCATCCGCATGTTCGCGACGCCCCTGGTAGACATGTCCGATCAACGTCCCGTCGTATGGCGCGTGGACATCGACGATGTCACCCTCTTCCAGCCACTTCCCGTCCAGAAAAAAACCATGGGTTGCAACTGGAGTCACCGTCATCTCGGCCATGTTTTCCCTCTTTCGACGCGCTGTGCTCGCTTCAGCGGAAGCGGAAACCGTAGACGATTATAGATCTTCGCGGTGAACGCGTTGGCAACCTGCGCCACCGTTCGTACGTCATTTCCCGCTCTGCGGTTTAAAACGCTCGTCAACTTCCACTTGATATCCCGCGACCAGACGGTTGGTTTCGTTGGCCATCCCGACCACGGACATCAATTCTTTGAACTGGGCATCCGTCATGCCCTTATTCCTGGCCGAGGCGGTGTGCGAGGCAATGCAGTATTCGCATTGGTTCGAGACCGAAACGGCGACGTAGATCATTTCCTTGGTCAGCGGATCAAGCGCTCCGGGCGCCATGACCTGCTTAATATCTTCCCACGTCCGCTTGAGCATCACCGGATCGTGCGCAATCGACTTCCAGAAATTGTTGATCCACTCGGTCTTGCGCGTAGCCATGATGTCGTCATAGATCGCGCGGACCTCCGCGGAAGCGTCGGCGTATTCGATTAAGCCAAAGATGGACATGCGATTCTCCAAATTAGGTGTTAGGTATCAGGTCTCAGGAGAGCCCAGAAATCTTAGGTTTTTTCCTGAGACCTGACACCTGCGACCTGAGACCTGCTTCTCTCACGACACCCAGTCTAGAACTTTGTAGTACGCCCCTGCGAACGGCAAAAACCAGGGATTGCCGTTGTACAGCCCAAACGGCGCGCCGGGGAAGGAGATCTCCGCGAACGGGTTGTCGGTCTTTCCCCCGGCGCCTTCCGCAATCCACTCCGCCATTTTCAGCCCTTGATACGTGGCCATGGCGACGCCGTGTCCCGCGTATCCGACGGCGAAATAAATGCCATCCATTTGTCCCGCGTGCGGCATGATGTCGAAGCAGAAATCGAGCGTACCGCCCCAGACGTATTCCACTTTCGCGTCGCACAATTGCGGATATACGTCAATCATGCCAAGACGCAGAATTTCCGCACTTTTGCGAATCGTCTGATCGGTCTCCGGAAAAAACGCCGCGCGGCCTCCGAACAACATGCGGTTGTCAGGAGTGAGCCGGTAGTAATACAGATAGTTCTTGGAATCGTAGATCTGGCGGTTGCGCGGGCTCAATTCGCGAGCCAACGCTTCGGGAAGAACCTCGGTCGTGATGATAAACGACCCGATAGGGATGATTTTCTTGCGCAGCGCAGGAGTCGCCGCGCCGGTGTAGCCACTGGTTCCGACCAGCACGTTGCGCGCCCAAACCGCGCCCCGAGAGCTGTTCAGCCGGAAACCAGGCGCGCCATTCCGCGATTCGCGTTGGATGCTCTGCAGCCGCGCACCCTCACAGATCTGAGCACCGGCCCGCATCGCAGATGTGGCGATTCCGGCCACGTAGCGCGCGGGGTTGAGTCCGGCCGAGATCTCATCGACCATGCCCCCGTAATAAATGCTGGAGCCGATCTCGCTGTGCAGTTGCTCGCGCGGCACAACGCGCAACTGGTGGTTGAATTCACGGGCGATTACTTCGACCTGGCGGGCATAGTCGTCAAAATGCGTCTGTTTGCAGGCGACTTCGAGGTGTCCGGTACGGGCGAAATCGCAACCAATGTTTTCGTCCTTCACGATGCGCTCGACCGCATCGATCGTCTCTAGCGACGCGGCGTACATGCGCCGCGTAAGTTCGCGCCCGTACATTGAAATGAGTTTATTGACGCCGAGCTTTAGTCCGGTGAGCACCATGCCACCATTGCGCGAACTCGCGCCCCAGCCGATGGTTTCCGATTCGAGCACGACGACTTTCGCCCCGCGTTTGGCTAGAGCAAGCGCCGCCGAGAGTCCCGTGAATCCCGCGCCGATGATGGCCACGTCGGCGCTCTCCGGCAATGGCAGCGCCGGAGATGTGGGCATCTCGACGGTCGTGAGCCAGTAGTTGAGTTCTTGAGGCATGAGGGTTTATAGCACCGCGGTCTCGTGAATCATCCGCCCCTCGGCGAACCGCGAGAAGTTCAACAGGGTCGCATCAATCAACTCCGTCTTCCCACTCAAGATCAAGTCACTGAGAATTTTGCCGGTCGCTGGCGAGTGCATCACGCCATGCCCGCTGAATCCGTTGGCGAAAAAGAAGCCTGGGACCTCGGGTGACTCGCCAAGAATCGGATGATGATCAGGCGTCATTTCATAAAGGCCGGCCCAGGCTCGCTTCGGATTGACCTCGACATTTTCAAACACGGGCACGCGATCCGCGGCACGCGTAAGAATTTTTTCGATGAAGCCCGCATCGAAATCGGTCTTATAGCCCGGCGTTTCTTTCGGGTCGTTCCACGCCAGCAGAAACCCGCGGCTCTCCGGGCGGAAGTGAAAGCCAGTGGACATATCGATGATCATAGGCGCGGTGTGCGGAAACTGGTCAAACGGCTCAGTGGGGACCAGCATGCGACGCAACGGTTCGACCGGCAGATCGATGCCCACCATCCTCGCAATCTGCGCAGCCCACGGTCCCGCGCAGTCGACCACCGTGCGAGTCGAAACCGTGTCGCGTGTCGTCGCTACTTCGAAGCTTCCGCCTTCGACGTTGCGCTTGATTCCAGTGACGCCGGCGTTTTTCCAAAGTGTGGCCCCGTGATCGCCAGCCCATGTCATGAATCCGATCATGGCGCTGTAAGGATCGACAAATCCGTCCGTCGAGCAGAAACTGCCGCCAACAATATCGTCGCCCCGCAGCAGCGGAAACATGCCGCGAATCTCATCGCCGGTGACGAGCCGCACGTGCTTCAACCCCATGGCAACCTGCTTCTCGTAGTTGGCGCGCAGATAGGCCAGATGCTTTTCGCTGGTCGCGCAAAAAAGATATCCCTGCGCACGGTAGTCGCACGGATATCCGAGCCACTCTTCGAAGCTGGCATAGAACGGGATCGAGTAGAGCGACATCTGGATGTTAACCGGCGTGGAGAATTGCGCCCGCACGCCGCCCATGCTCTTGCCCGTGGATCCCTTGCCCTGCGATGTCTCGCGTTCAATCACGAGAACGTTCTTGCAGCCCGCCGCGACCAGGTGGTAGGCGATGCTGGAGCCGACAATCCCTCCGCCAATGAGGACGATGTCCGCGGTGTGCATGGTAGCGGAGCCATTGTAAATGCTCTGGCACACACGCGTTGTGCGGTGGCGGGGCGCTGCCCCGCGCTCCGCAAGATTATTGTTGTCCCACCTTAGGAGGTCGCCGCAGCGAGCGCAACTCTGACCAGCAGCACAAGAACATACCAGCCGAACACGACGGCGAACGCGGTGCCCCGCTTGGTTTTACTGATGCACGTAATGCCGATGGCGGTCAGAACCAACGTCCAGAGGGTGATGACATCCAACGGTGTCAGCAGGGCGCGAAGTACCGCGGAGCCGTCTGGGCCGATGAAGTACCCGGGATTCGTAGCCACTGGATTCTCGATATTGAAACCGTCGCCACTGACTCCCGCAAGAAGCGACAGAGTCGCCAGTAGCGCCCTCAGCAACTCCGGCAACCGGGTGTACACAATCAGCGCAAACAGATGCTTGTATTTGATATCGGCGCTGGTACCAAACTTGAGGGTCAGAAACAAAATCCCAGCGAAGAGCGCGTACAAAATGAGCGCAATCGCCGGAACAAAGTAAGAAATTATCTTGGTGATAGTGACCTGCAGCGCCATGTTTTTTTCGCGCTGATCAGCCGGCAGGCTCTCCAGTTGCGCCGCCCGCTTGGGTTGCAACTGGATCTGATTCTCCACCACCTTGCGAAAGCCGACTTTCTGATCGACGACATAAATAAACGACAATGAAACGACCGCGATGATCAGAAATGGCGCCCACCAACTGGCGTTTCTGCGGAAATCGGTAAACGTTTTGCTGGGCGCGATGAACGTGTCGACCAGGCGCTGCGCTTCCGACAGCGGGGCTGGTTCCTGCGGGGGCACAACTGCGCTTGCGGCCATATCAGCTCCTTAGACATAGAAGACACGCGAATTGTAGTCGGCTCCCGCCGCCAGGACAACCTGCAAAACTGTCGCTTGTACCAGATTTCACGACGCTGCCATCTCCGGCGTTGCCGCCAAAAGTTTGCGGGTGTATTCATGTTGCGGATGCGCGGTAATCTGCTCGGTGGTTCCGATCTCGACGATCTTGCCGCGATACATCACCGCAATGCGGGTTGAAAGGTAGCGAACCACGGGCATGGAGTGCGAAATGAACAAATAAGTGAGGCCGAAATCGCGCTGAAGTTGCTGCAAGAGATTCACAATCTGGGCCCCCACGCTAACGTCGAGCGCGGAAACCGGCTCATCGGCCACGATAAATTTCGGCCGCAGGGCCAGTGCACGGGCGATGCCGATGCGCTGTCGCTGTCCACCGGAAAATTCGTGCGGATACCGTGACATGGCCGATTCATCCATTCCTACGGCACGCAGTAGATCCCGCACGCACTGGCGGCGCGCATCGCGGTCCACCACCTCGCGATGAAGAATCAGCGGCTCGGCGATCACGTCCTCGACCCGGTAGCGGGGATCGAGCGAGCCGAACGGATCCTGAAAAATGATCTGCATGTTGCGGCGAAGGCGGCGCAACTCCGAACCTTTCGCCGTTCGCAGATCGACGCCATTGAAAACGATGGATCCTGAAGTCGGCTTGATGAGGCGGAGAATCAGCCGTCCCAGCGTGCTTTTGCCCGAGCCCGATTCGCCCACTAAGCCAAGCGTCTCGCCCTCGCGGACATCGAGCGACACATCATCCACAGCGCGGACCGCGCCGGAGCGAGCGCCGCCGAAGGGAGATTCGGCAAGAGCGAAAACTTTCGTGAGATTACGAACTTCGACAAAAGGCAAAGGTCACCTTCTCCATACAATCCGCTACAGACGGTCCATCATTCCACATTCCAGAATGTGGAATGCAACTCGCTTTCCTCATCCCGCAATCATCGGCACGGCCGCCAGCGCCGCCACCATGCCGAGGGTGCGGGTGCGGCTAAAGTGTTCATGCAGAAAGATGCGAGCGAGCACAACGGTCACGGCGGGATAGAGCGAACTGAGTACAACCGCCGCGTCGAGTCGTCCGGTTTGAGCCGCGCGGATGAACGCAATGCTGCCGCCGATGTCGAGAAGTCCGGCAACCACGGCAATTGCCAACACCGGCGCTGCCACCGCGCGCAGATGTCTCCCGAAAAGGACGATGGCTGCCGTAACCAGAAAAGCAGCGGCCCTCGAACAAGTGGCCACCCACAATGCTGAAGCATTGCCCGCTTTATGGGCGCAGATGAAAAAACCAGCGAAACCGATTCCGGCCAGCACTGCCACGCCCAGTCCCTCGGGACGTCCCGCATTGCCTTCGGTCCGGGAGATGAGCCAGACGCCGATTCCAGCCAGGATAAAGCCGAATACCTTCCAGACACCCGGAAATCCGTCGGCAAAGGCGCTCACAAACGTCGGAATCGCCGCACTCAGAACCGCCGCCACCGGCGCGACCAATCCCATGTTGCCGCGCGACAATGCCCGATAGAAGAAGACCAGCGCAAGGCCGCCAAGCGCCCCTGCGAGTAGCGACCAAACTACGCTGGCAATTCCCGGGAAAGGCGCGTGGGTCAGCAGAGCGATCGCGCCTACCACAACCAAACCGCTGACATGGACGATGGCCGTGAACAGAAATGTATTCGTCCGACGGGTGCCCACTCCGCCGAGAAAATCGCTGGTGCCCCAAACACCGACTGCGGTTAGGGCATAAGCAGCAGGAATATATTGGGCCGCATCGGACATCGGAATCTGAGATTAGCACGCGGAAAGCACGCGCGAGGTGTGCAGCGTGGGGAGCAGGTTCAACGAATCGAGAAGGGGGGCCTGAGACTGTGGAGACGCGGCGCGCCGCGTCTCCACCAGAAATTGTTATGCGGTTACCGCCTCCGGCTGTGTTTTCCCAGCCAGCAACTGCCGCAGCACGAACTGCAATATGCCGCCATTCGAGTAGTAGAGCGCTTCCTGCGGAGTGTCGATGCGCACCACTGCCTGAAATTCCCTTCCGCCCTTCACGCGCACCGTGATCTTGCGGCCGGAAGAAACTTTCTCGGCCACCTCGCGAATGCCAGCGATCTCAACCACTTCTTCGCCGGTCAACTTCAGCGTCTCGACATTTTCTCCCGGCAAGAACTGGAGCGGAAGAATGCCCATGCCAACCAGGTTTGAGCGATGAATACGTTCGTAGCTTTCCGCAATCACGGCACGAACGCCCAGCAGCCGCGGTCCCTTCGCCGCCCAGTCGCGCGACGACCCCGAGCCGTATTCCTTGCCCGCGAGAATCACGAGGGGCACTTTCTCGGCATGGTACTTTTCGGACGCGTCGAAGATCGACATCTCCGAGCCATCGGGCAGGTGGCGGGTGAATCCGCCCTCGGTCGCGACCATTTTGTTGCGCAGGCGAACATTGGCAAAGGTGCCGCGCACCATGACTTCGTGATTGCCGCGACGCGACCCAAAAGAGTTGAAATCCGCCGGTTGCACGCCATGCGCAATCAAATACTTTCCGGCCGGGCCATCCTTCTTGATTGAACCGGCGGGCGAAATGTGATCGGTCGTGACACTGTCGCCAAGCACGGCCAGCACCCGCGCTCCGTGGATGTCCTCGACGGCGCCGGGCTTGAGCGTCATGCCGTCGAAGTAAGGCGCCTGGCGAATGTAGGTGGAATCCTTTTCCCAGGCATAAGTTTCGCCCTTCGGAACCGGCAGACCGCGCCAGCGCTCGTCGCCCGAGTAGACCTCGGCATAGCTCTTGCGAAACATCTCGGACGTAATCGCGCTCGCCATCGATTGCTCGACTTCCGACTGAGAAGGCCAGATGTCGGCCAGATACACCGGCTTGCCGTCCTTGCCCTTGCCGATGGGATCTTTGCGCAGGTCGACGTCAATGCGTCCGGCGAGAGCGAACGCCACGACCAGCGGCGGCGACATCAGGTAGTTGGCGCGGACTTCGGAGTTGATTCTTCCCTCAAAGTTGCGATTGCCCGAAAGCACCGAAGCCACGACCAGATTCTTCTCTTCGATTTCTTTCGAAACTTCGACCGGCAGCGGGCCTGAGTTTCCGATGCAAGTCGTGCAGCCGTACCCGACAATGTGAAACTTCAGCTTCTCGAGATACGGCATCAGCCCGGCTTGTTGCAGATAATCGAGCACAACCTTCGACCCGGGAGCCAGCGACGTTTTCACCCATCCGGGTACTTCGAGTCCGTGCTCAACCGCTTTCTTCGCCAGCAGCCCCGCCGCGATCAGCACCGACGGATTCGACGTGTTCGTGCAACTGGTAATCGCCGCGATCACCACGCTGCCATGCCGTAGCGCCTTCCCATTCGTCGAAACGTGCTCGTGGACGTTTGCATCTTCGACACCGACGCCGGTCGGACTCCCGCCCTCCTGCTCCCAATTGTTAACCTGCTTGCGGGCGACGTCGGCGGGAGCCGCCGCGGCGGCTTTTGCCTTCGGTTTGATCAGCGACGGCAGCGCCTGCGCGAACGACTCTCCTGCCTTCGACAGCACCACGCGATCCTGCGGACGTTTCGGTCCCGCGAGACTCGGCTCGACGGTGGCAAGATCAAAGCTCAGCAACTCGGAGTATTCGGCTTCCGGCGTCTTGGCATCGTGAAAAAGTCCCTGCTCGCGCGCGTAAGCCTCGACCAAAGCAATCTGCTCGTCACTGCGGCCGGTGAGTTTCAGGTAGCGCAAGCTTTCTTTATCGATCGGGAAAATGCCGCAGGTCGCCCCATACTCAGGGGCCATGTTGGCGATGGTCGCGCGATCGGCCAGCGGCAGATCTTGCAGGCCGGGGCCGAAATACTCGACAAACTTGCCGACGACACCATGCTTGCGCAGCATCTCTGTGATGGTCAGCACCAGATCGGTCGCCGTAGCGCCTTCACGCAGGCGTCCGGTAAGCTTCACGCCCACGACCAGCGGGATCAGCATGGAAACAGGCTGTCCGAGCATGGCGGCCTCGGCCTCAATGCCGCCGACGCCCCAACCCAGCACGCCCAGTCCGTTAATCATGGTAGTGTGCGAATCGGTGCCGACGAGCGTGTCGGGATAGGCAGTGCGCTTCCCGCCCTCTTCGTGGACAAAGACAACGCGCGCCAGATATTCGAGATTCACCTGATGGACGATGCCGGTGTCCGGCGGCACGATGGCGAGATTGCGAAAGCCAGTCTGTCCCCAGCGCAGAAACGCGTAGCGCTCTTTGTTGCGCTGAAATTCCAGCAGGGCGTTCACTTCAATCGCCTTAGGTGTCCCAAACTCATCGACCTGCACCGAATGGTCGATCACCAGTTCCGCGGGCTGCAGCGGATTAATCAGCTTCGGGTCGCCACCCAGCCGCTTCATCGCGTCGCGCATCGCCGCCAAATCAACCACCGCTGGAACACCCGTGAAATCCTGCAGCAACACGCGGCTGGGCGTAAAAGCGATTTCCTTTTCCGGTTTCGAATTCTTGTTCCATGCCGCAAGCGCGCGGATTTCGTCCTTGGTCACGTTGCGTCCATCTTCGGTGCGCAGCAGGTTCTCGAGCAAAATGCGCAGCGAAAACGGCAGGTGCTTCGTCGAGATACCTTGCTTGTCGAGGGCGTCGATCCGGTAAAGTTCGTACTCTTTATTGCCGACTTTGAGACTGGCGCGAGCGCCAAAACTATTCGATGACATGATGGCCTTCCTTCTGTAAAAAGCCCTGGGCGTACAGCCGGAGCGCAATCGGATTAGGAACCTAATAGTGTAATTGTTTCGGGTGCTCCTGTGGAAACAGCCTGCGTGGGACCGACTAGCGTCGAACCCACTAGAAGTGTGGGGACAAACGCTATCGAACAGTCGTCCAAATCTGGTAGACCACGACGCCGACCATAAATACCAGATAAATCCTGAGTCCCCAGAACACAATCATCTCGGTCCGCGTAAGCTGCCGCCGCGGGCAATGATGATGCTCCTTGGTGGAAATAATCTGGTCGGGCTCCAGCGCGGTCATCACCGCAGTGAGTTCTTCGCGAGTCACTTCAGAAGCGGGCGCGGAATCAAATTCCTTTTCCATCTATCTGCCTCCCACCAGCGCCAGCGCATTGGGAGCAATCACGCTGACTCCAAACAACAGACCCGCTCCGATCAGTACGGTCACGACTCCCAGGGCCAGCACATTCGCCCACAGCGGACTGACTAGTTCGCCCATGATTTCCCGATCATTCACCAGCATGTACAGGAAGAGCAGCGCCGGAGGCATGGCGAGCACGGCGATCACGTTTACCAGCAGCACGATGTAAACCAATGGAATTCCCGGGATCAAGACCAGCGCCCCTGCGGCCGCCGCTTCGAGCAGGAGGACGAGATAGAACGATCGTCCCTGTTTGAACGGGAGATTCAAACTATGCGGGCGCCGCGCCACTTCTCCGAAGGCGTACGCCGATGAGGTCGAGATTGTAATGGCTGCGACCATCCCCGCCTCAAACATGCCCAGGGCAAAGAGCGCCGCACCCCAATGTCCGACAAACGGCTGCAGAGCCTGGGCGAATTCGCCGGCTTCGAAGTTCGCCGCCGACATGTGGTGCGTGAACAGCGGAGCCGTCGCCAGCAGCGTCGCCACCGCGGCGACGGTCGCAAACGCCGCTCCCAGCAGCGTGTCGACGCGACCCATGCGGATGTCGCGGGTAGTGAGACCCTTATCGGTAATCGCGCTTTGTTGAAAAAACAGCATCCACGGGGTGACCGTTGCCCCAATGTTCGCCAGGAGAAGCAGAACGGTCTCCTGCGTGAGACCGCCGGGCAGCGGTCTCCAGGTGGCCATGGCGCGGCCCACAGCGCCCCAGTCCGGATGCGTCATCAGCGCCACCGGCACAAACACAAGATTGAACATGGCAGCGCCCAGAATGGTCCGCTCCCAAGTCCAGTACCGGTGCGTCATAAGCGCAACCGACAGAACCAGCAGCGCGCCCAAGACAGCGACTGATGGTGGCACTCCAAAAAATCCCAGCCCAGCGCGGATGGCAATAAACTCGGCCACCAGCGTCAGAAAATTGCCCACCATCAGATCGACCATCGAGAACCAGCCCCAGAACGGGCCGAAGCGATCGAAGATCAACTCCGCGTGGCCGCGATGGGTGGCCGCGCCCAAACGGACGGTCATTTCCTGCACCACACAAGCCATCAGGAAGGTGAGCACAAAGAACGGCACGAAGAAACCAATGCCAAAGCGAGCCCCGGTCGCCGCATAGGACAGCATGCTGGGCCCGTCGTTCTCACCGAGCATCACCAGAATGCCCGGACCAATCAGCAGCCAGAACAACCGCAACCGTGGCCGGAATCCTCGCCGCGCCCGCACCGCCGAGACCTGTTCACGGTCGTGCGCCCGGTCGATGTCTTCATGCGTGATAACGACGTCATTGCCAGGCGTTTCGGAGCCGTTCAGTACGGTGGTTCGGGGTACGGCTACCCCTCGCGGCTCCGATGCTGTCTTTGGCTCTTTCATTCAATCGACGCAGGCGCAAAAGGAACAGTAGACGACACCACCCACTGACAAATTAGCGTAAGTATACATTAGGACATAAACTATGGTTAATTACTTTGTGAATCGCGCTTTGCGGGGAGTGTGGCAGACCTATCGGCCTTCGGGTTTATGAGATGATTTCCCGTTTGCCGTTTTGACCCAAACTCTCTCCGCGGCGGATACCCCCAGGGAGACCTTCCCCGACCCGGTAGTCAAGGTCAGCGTGTTGTCATAATTACGACCAACAACATGCACTTTGGCTCCAGGCCGTATGCCCCGCTGTTCCAGAAACTCAAGCAGCCGGCGATCGCGTTCATAGATACCGCTCACGTGAAAGTCCTCCCCGGGCGAAGCCTGCGAAAGCAGCAGCAACCCGCGACGCCGGCGGCTCGCGGGACTCTCCAGTTCGGTCAGATTGCCATGCGGACAGGCGATCCCTCGTCCAAGCTTCGCCAGCAGCCGAGCCTCAAAGTCCGGCGAAACCGCGTGTTCCAACCGTTCGGCCTCATCGTGCACCTTATACCACTCCATACCAAAAATCTCGGCAAGCATGCGCTCGATCAGATGGTGGCGAACCGTCAGTTTGCGGGCAATCTTTCGTCCGACAGCGGTTAGGCGAACACGCCCGTCGGCATGCACCCGCACCAATCCATCTTTCTTCAGCCGGCGCACCGCCATCGTTACCGCCGGAGGCGAGACTTTCAGCCAGTGCGCGAGCGTGGCCGAAATCACGGCTTCACCCTCGCTCTCCGCCTCGAGAATCGCCTTAAGGTAGTCTTCCTTGGAAACTGTGATCATGTGAAGCGCATTATACGGCGAACCCTTAAGCATGGTTAAGCAAGATTGCGGAGGTCAGATGTCAGATTGCAGATGTGAGAGCCCTTGGGCCTAACGGTGCCGCGTGCGTTCGAAGGTCTTTAACCTCTGCAATCTGACCTCTCACCTCTGACCTTACTTCACCTCTGCCTTCCCCCGTTTGACATCACCTTCCTCCGCCCCTACCCTTGGATGTTCGAATATGAAGATCCTCGTCATGGGCAGTGGCGGACGCGAGCACGCTCTGGTCTGGAAACTCCGGCAATCACCGCGGGTGACGAAAATCTACTGCGCGCCCGGCAATGGCGGAATCGCAGACGAAGCGGAATGCGTCCCGGTCGATGTGAAGAGCCTCGACTCGATGGTCGAACTCGCCAATCACATCCAGCCCGATCTCACCGTGGTCGGCCCGGAGTTGCCGCTGATGCTCGGCGTGGTGGACGAATTCACCCGACGAGGCTGGCGCACATTTGGCCCCACTCGGGCCGCCGCGCAACTGGAAACGAGCAAGAGCTTTGCCAAGGAATTCCTGCAGCGCCACCGCATTCCAACGGCTCATTATGCGATCTGCGATTCTGCTGAACAGGTGCGCGACGCCTTGCCGCACTTCCACACTCCGATCGTCGTGAAAGCCGACGGACTTGCTGCCGGCAAAGGCGTGGTCATCGCCAAGAACAAGGACGAAGCTTCCACCGCAGCCAACGAAATGCTAAGCGGCCGGATGCTGGGCGAAGCCGGATCGCGCGTAGTGCTGGAAGAATTTCTCGAAGGCGACGAACTCTCGTTTCTGGTGGTCAGCGACGGCGAGCGTGTCGCCCCGCTGGTCGCCGCGCAGGATCATAAGCGAGTTGGCGACGGCGACACTGGCCCGAACACCGGCGGCATGGGCGCCTACACCACGCGCGACATCGTTGATGACCAGATGCGCGAATGGCTCCTCGCCCACATCGCTCGCCCCGTGGTGGCCGGCATGAAGGCCGAAGGCGCCGAGTACAAAGGCGTCCTCTATTGCGGGCTGATGATGACCGCGCGCGGACCCATGGTGCTCGAATTCAACTGCCGTTTCGGAGATCCCGAGACGCAGCCCATTCTGATGCGCCTCGAAAGCGACCTGGTGGAAGCGATGGAGGCGTCCATCGACGGCCGCACCAGCGACGGGGATTTCAAGTGGTCAAACGATGCCGCGGTGTGTGTGGTGATGGCTTCGGGCGGTTATCCGGGAAGTTACGAGGTGGGCAAGAAAATCACCGGCCTTGGCGATGCCGGGAAACTGGAAGGCGTAAAAGTCTTCCACTCCGGCACCTCGAAGTGTGAAGGTGCTTTCTACACTTCCGGCGGCCGCGTACTCGGGGTCACAACCCGAGCTGCGGAACTGCAAACCGCGTTGCAGCGCGCCTACGAGGCCTGCGCAAAAATTAGCTTTGATGGCGCGCACTACCGCAAAGACATTGCGGCACGGGCGCTGCGGAAGAAATAGCGTCCCGTCGATTCGCCATCCCGTGCGATGCCCTGCGTTTGCAGAATGGGTTATCCCGGCGGCCATTGCAGCGAGCGTCCGCCGATCAGGTGGACATGCAAATGGAAAACCGATTGCCCGGCGCGAGGACCGACGTTCAATACCGTGCGGTAGCCATCTTCAATCGAACGTTGCCGCGCGATGTGTGCAGCCACCAGGTGACAGCGTCCCACTAATTCCGCATCTTCCGCCGCGGCTTCTTTCAAGCCAGTGATATGTTTTTTCGGAATGATCAGAACGTGGGTCGGGCCTTGCGGGTTCAGGTCTTCAAAGGCAAATGTGTGTTCATCTTCATGAACCTTCTTGGATGGTACTTCGCCTCGAATAATGCGGCAGAATAAACAGTCCGCCATCGGTGAGTCTCCTCTTGCCTGGGATTACGATCTCCCGGCAAATCAATATGGAGATAGGACTTTATATCTCTGCCGGTAACCATACCACTCCCGCGAACTAAGGTCTCGCACAACCTCTCAGTCGAGCCGCACCATGAATACCGCTCCCTCCGCGGTCGCCGTCTCGCGGGCGAGAGTTGAAGCCCGCTGGCGGTCGTCACCCAGCACGCGCGCGCGAACCCACCAGCCTCCGGCGGGACTCTCGAACTTCAGGACTTGCGCCGTCTGATACCGCTTTTGCAGGTGTTCCGCGAATTCCGCAGCTACTTTCTTCTCGGCAAAGGAACCGATTTGCACCGCCCAGCGGCCACCCGTATCGAGAGGCGCGGGCGACTGCAGCACTTCCAGGCGAACCTTGGCCGTGCCCGGCAGGTACACATCCAGAGCCTTGGCTGCGGCCAGCGAAAGGTCGACGATGCGCCCGGGAACGAACGGCCCGCGATCGGTGATACGCACCACAGCCGAGTGCTCGGTCTTCAGATTCGTGATGCGCACGACGGAGCCCAGCGGCAAGGTAAGATGCGCCGCCGTCATCGCGTTCATGTCGTAGACCTCGCCGTTCGATCCGCGCCGGTTGTGATAGGGAGCGCCGTACCAGCTCGCCATCCCGGTTTCTTCAAAAATCGGCCTTGCGTTTGTGGGAACGCCGGCCTTCTGTTTGTTTGTCTCCGCAGACGGCGGAGTCTCGGCCGGATTTTCCTGCTGTAGTGACGGTGCTGGTGGAACCGGTACCGGTGTAGCTTTATGCCCGCAACCGCCGAGCAGCGCGACACCCATCAGCACAAGGATCAGGAGACACAGATCGAGGCATCGCGACAATCGCGCGTTTCTGCGCGGACCGTTGGAAGGGAGGCAATTCAAGAATTCTTGCGCTGCGTTTCCAGGAAATCTGCGAATTTGGCGAGTTTGCCAGCCGCCGTCCGCAGCGCCTTCGACGAATGGGTTCTCACCGCTGGCACAACTTCGTCGTTGAGATACGTAACCAGTTCCGCCGTCTCTTTTTCCAGAGTGCCGGCGATATTCGCCACCGAGCGATTGATGCGCGCGGAAGCCTCTTCCACCTTGCGGTCGAATTCGGTCATACCCATCCTGCCGGTTCGGGTTGATGTTCACGCGTTGTCGCGGTTACCAGGCTTCATCATTATGGGTGTGAGCACTTGCAGCGGTCAATGGGCTTTGTGAGGGAGTGGGGCGAAGTTCCGTCGCCACACGCCCCAGGCACGGTACAATCTCGCCATGCGTCCGAGGATTACCGTCGAACCCCGCCCGCTTTCTCCGATTGTGATGCTGACTGTCGCGCGGATGTTCGCGTTAGTGTTCGCGTTAATGTTCACTTCGGCCTGTACCTTTTATGGCGAGCATCCAGCCCGCGTTTTATCCGATGCCACCGGAGGCGAGGGTCTGGAGCGCGTCTTCTGGAAGGATGTGCAAGCAGGAAACTGGGCCGAAGTGGAGCGCGCTCTGGCTTCGAACTATGTGGGCGTAACGCCCAGCGGAGCGCTCGACCGCGCTGCAACCATCGAGCAGTACCGCACTTGGCAGTTGAAAGATTGTGTCATCGGAGATTTGAAGACCGAGTTGAACGGAACCACCATCGTGGTGACCTATTCGATTACTCTGAATGGCGCCTCCAATGGAACCGGCGGCTCGCAACCGCTCCCGTCTGCGCCGCAGCATATGATGACCGTCTGGCAACAGCAGAAATCGGGATGGGTCGTGATTGCGCACAGCGTCAGCCAACAATAGATGCGCATTCGATCCGCCATCCCCGCGGAGACGTTGCTTGCTGCATCTCCAATGCCACTGACCGGCAAAAACCTGCCGGCCTTCCGCCGCAGTCTCCTCCATTGGTATGACCAGAATCGCCGCGATCTTCCATGGCGTAGAAGCCGCGACCCTTACCGCATCTGGCTCAGCGAAATCATGCTGCAGCAAACGCGTGTCGCTGCCGTTCTGGACCACTACCGGATCTTCCTCGAACGTTTCCCGAATGTGCAGTCGCTGGCCGCGGCTTCTGAAGATGCTGTGCTCGCGGCGTGGAGCGGCCTGGGCTACTATCGACGCGCCCGCATGCTGCATCAGTGCGCGAGAGAGTTGGCGCAAAAGCACGCAGGGCGGTTTCCGCAACGTGCCGAAGACCTCCAGAATCTGCCCGGCATCGGACGCTACACGGCTGCCGCCGTCGCCAGCATCGCGTTTGCCGAGCCAATCGCGGTGGTCGATGGGAATGTTGAGCGCGTTGTGCAGCGATTCCTCGGTGGCCATCGAACGACGCCGCAAATCTGGCAACACGCGCAGGCGCTGCTTGCCCGCTCGCGGCCCGGCGACTTCAATCAGGCGATGATGGAGCTCGGCGCAACCGTGTGCGTGCCGGGAGAACCCCGATGCCTGGTCTGCCCTATCCGGAGATGGTGCGTCACGCAGCCGTCTCGCCAAGCGGGAAGCCGCCCAATCACAAGAGGACGCCGCTCGTCCCCGTCCGGCAAAACGCCACCCTCGATTCGTCCGGCGAAGAAGAACATCTGGTGTCTGCTCAACCAGCGCAATGGCAGAATCCGCCTCGTGCAACGGCGAAAGAAGGCCTCACTCATGCCCGGCATGTGGGAATTGCCGCAATCATCCGAGCCTCCACGTCGGTTGCCCCCGGCCGCGCAGTGGCGCACGTTTCGCCATTCCATCACCGTTACCGACTACACAGTGCACGTGCTTCGGAATGCGGCGTTAATCAATGCCGCTCTTGCCGCCAGAAGTAAGTGGATCGCAATCGATCGCATCGCGCAGATTCCGATCACTGGCCTGACTCGGAAAATCCTCAAAGCCAGCGGCATCATCTAGAATTATGGAGGTAGCACTTCCATGAAGTGGCTCAATCGTTTGTTCGGAGGTCCGAAAGATATGGCTGCCCTGCCGGCCGGAACCAAAGCACCCGACTTCACTCTGCCTGACGTCTCCAGCGGCAAAGACGGCGGCAGTTTTTCATTGCAGGCCGCTCTCCAAAACGGACCCGTCCTTGCCGCGTTCTTCAAGGTTTCCTGTCCTACCTGCCAGTACACGTTCCCGTTTCTGGAACGCATCCACCAAGCGCACGGGGACACGAGAATCACGATCGTCGGCATCTCGCAGGACAACCAGCGCGACACTGCCGCTTTCCTCAAGGAGTACGGAGTTACTTTTCGCACGCAGCTCGACGATCCGAATGGCTACGCGGTCTCAAACGCTTACGGGCTGACCAATGTCCCGAGTTTGTTCCTGATCGGGCAGGATGGCCGAATCGAAGTCAGCAGCGTGGGATGGGTAAAGCAGGAGGTCGAGGACATCCACCGCAAGCTCGCTTCCTGGCAGCAAACTCCGCTTCTTCCACTTTTTAATCCTGGGGAGGAAGTTCGCGACTTCCGCGCCGGTTGAGGATCGAAAAACTAATCCCGCGGTCGCGGGAAAACGCGCCAGGGCGCAACTCTCGGCAAACGACAGGCCACCTCGCGCAGAAACTTGGGTAACTTTGGCCCCCTCCGCCAACATGCTAGCCTCCTTAGTATCGCGGTTTCAGTCATTTCCCAGTAGTTCGCGAGACTAGAGGCGATGCCTAAGCTCCCGATTTTTCGGTTGCGCAATACCGAACCGTCCAGTCTGCCCGAACTGCGGTACTACGGGATCACACTCTCGTTCACCGATTTGCAACTGGGCGTCGACAATCTTCGCTACGACGTCTTTCTCAGCCCTCGTATCACCACCGATTTAAAGTTTCATTTGGCGCGATACATCTGCCGCTTCGGCGAGGTGGAATCGCTGTTCGAGAGGGAAGTGGCACCCTCCGCGACTCAAAGCAAGTTCATTCGCGCCGCCGAGGGCGTCGCTAAGCCAAACAAATCCGCCCCAGTGGACCTCAAAGCGCTGCTGGTCTCGATTCATCTCGCCATCCTGAACCGGGCCAAGACGGCGGGAAATCCTTCGATCGATGTACTCGGGCGCCTGGCCGTGCTGAAGTTCATCCGCACCGAACTGCATGGGCAGTTTGCCAGGATTCTGGAACAGTGCCGCATGAAGGCGAGATCGCTCGAAGGTGTGCGGCAAGAAAAGTTGATGCGGACGCAAGAACTCGTTTCTTCGTTTCAGGTGCGCAAGAAGATCATCCTTCGCCGCGCCGGACAAGAGATGTTCCGATTGCTGCGCGAGATCGAAAAAGAAACGCTGTCCCGGACTCGCCGCTCGCTGCTCGGCGAGTTACCGTCCGACATCTATCGGCTTTTTCTGAACCCGCTGATCTTCAGCGAAGATGGAAGCGACGATTATCTCTGCGCCGAGCACTATTACATGTTTGGCAACTTCGAAAAAGATCCCGACCGTTTCCCGATTTTCCGCCGGTTGGCACTGAGTTTTCTGCGGGAATTGGGATACGGGAAAGCGGTGGACGATGAGCATTTGGAACAGGCGCTGAATGCTCCCGCGAATGCCGCCGCACTGGTGGGCACGGGCAACGGCGAAGACTCGACGCCGGAGGATCGCTATCGGGAGGATCGTCTCGATATCTGGACTCGCATTTTGCAGCGGGAAGGCGTGATTTCGCACGTCGTTGCTTCCTATGAAGCAGTTCCTCTGCTCGCCGATTATGCGCCACGGGTAAACCCGCAGCAGATCAAGAATGCGCTGATATTCCGCGAAGAAGCGGCGCGCGTTGAAAAAATCATCGCCGAAAGCCGGCTGAATTCCGACCGGCTGTTTGCCGCCATCGGACGGGTGGCTTCGTGCCGCGGCTCGGAGCGTGGCCGCTTTGCCGCGCGTCTTCTCCACGACCTTATCTGCTATCACCGCGACCTGCGCGGACTGGAAGCCCTCGGCGCCGGTTTCGACAGCATCAACCTGGTGAGCGACGATAAAATTCGCGAACTTTCCGCGCTCAACGGAATGCTCTACGAGTTCCTGCCGCCGGAAGACCAGAAACCGACCGAAGATCGGGTTGTTCACCATGTGATCCTGAAGGCGGACGTGCGAGACTCCTCGCGGCTCACGCGCTCGCTGATGGAAAAAGGCATGAACGCCGCCTCGTACTTCAGCCTTAACTTTTATGACCCGGTCAACAAGCTGCTGGCGAAATATGGAGCCACGAAGGTTTTCCTCGAAGGCGACGCCATCATCGTGGCACTGCTCGAGCACGAGGGCGCAAACAATCTTAGCGTCGGCCGCACCTGCGTCCTGGCGTGGGAGATTGTGAGCCTGCTGCGCGAGTATAACGAACTGCTGGAACGCTCGGGCCTGCCGCCAATAGAAGTCGGCCTGGGCATCGCCTACCAGGGTTCAGCACCGCTCTACCTGATGGATGGCGAGCACCGCATCATGATTTCCGACGCCATCAATGAAAGCGACCGGCTTTCTTCCTGCAATAAGCGTGTCCGCAAGCGCCTGGCGCCCGATGCCGGAGTCTTCCAGGTGTATTCGGTCTTGATTGGAAGCGGAGGCAACGGCGATGACCGCGCGGGCGTCGACGCCGGAACCGAAGAAATGCGCCTCAACTACAACGTGGGCGGAATCTGCCTGAGTGAACCTGCCTTCCGCAAACTGCAGCAGGAAATCGCTCTCTCCCCCCGCGGTGGGAACCTCATCGAGCCCGGCTTTAACGGACCCTGGGTCGACGAGCAGTGCGAGCTTTTTGTCGGCACCGTTCCCGTCTCCACTGGAGTGTTTCGTAAAATTGCCATTCGCCAGAACCGGATCGCTCAAGTCGACATCCGCGATCTCTCGATATTGCGCTGGACCGATCAGTGCTACTACGAAGTCTGTGCCAACCCCGCCGTGTACGCCGCCCTGGCAGAAGGGCAATCTACAACCGCCCACTAGCCGCCCGACGCCAAGCCCTCCCACAGCGGTTCAGAAACTTTGCCGAACCCGAAATGGAATCATTACCACCGCTTCGAGCGCGACTGGTTTCCCCGCTCGTTCCGCGGGCACAAACTTCCATCTGGCCAGGGCTTTCGACGCGAAAGAATCCAAACGTTCGTCCTCGCTGTTGAGGACTCGAATATCGCCCACCTTGCCATCCGAGCGAATGACGGCATACAGCGTGACCATGCCGTGGACGTTGGCACGAATCAATTCCAGCGGATAGCCGGGGTCTGATTTCTCCGTGGCCACCGGCTCCAGCAGTTCGCCCTCTTTCTCTTTGCGATCGCCGCCAAGTTCCGCAAACTTGATCACCCAGCTGCCGGTCGTGGAATTCAGATTCGGCATGTTCAAGGTTCGCCCATAGACGCGCTTGCCGCCAAAAACCTTGCGGTCCAGGTCGGTGATTTTGTCGTCGGAAATCGGGGACGCAACGCGCGGGTTCGAACCTACACCCGATGGGGGCCGGGATGACGCCATCTCGCCTGCGTCATCCGCGGCGCCAACGTGCAGGCCGGCGGGAAAAGAACCATGATTGCGCTCGTTGAAACCTGCATCCGCTTTCGATCCCGTAAAATCCGGCGTTCCCGAAGCGCCGGGTTTTCCCTTGGGGGTCGCGGCGAATGTTCCCCGGCGATTGCCTCCAGGAACTGCCACCGGTCCGGTGGGAGTGACGGGATGAATGCCCAACGCAATCAGCCGTCCTCCACTGGCGTTGCCCGCCATCAAACTCGGTGGAGGAGCCACCGGCTGCACGCCACCGCTCGGCAGACGTCCGCCGCCACGCGCCGCCTGCGAATGTTGTTCCGCCAGCGTAAGCTGCGGAGCCGGCGCCACCACATCTCCCGGTCCAAGATTCATCGGCCCGACGATTCCCTTCGTTGATCGCGTTGCTTCCGCCTGCGCGACTTCCGGCGGCGGGGCAATCACCTCCGATGCCATCGCTGCCTGCACCACACGGTTGGGCGCAACCGCCACGTCCGGCGCGGGCGCGACGACCTGCAAATCCGAAACTTCGGGTACGATTTGGCGGCTCAACCGAGCTGGCGCCGCATCCAGCGGAACGGCTGGAACGATCGTTCCAGTGGCAATGATGTTCGGCATGGCAACATCGCGGTCAAGTTTGAGATCGGGCGGCACGACGATGGTTTGGGAACGATTGTCCGCTTCGGGCGGCACCGAAAGGATCGGCTGCCGGGCGTAAGCGGGATCACCCTTTTGCGTCTTCGGCGCGGCGTTCCCGCCCGTATCGAGCGGAGGCAGGTATTCTTGCGGCGTGTAAGTCACAAGCGACGCCGGATCAAAGGCCGCGCGCGCCAGAACTTGTTGTTCTTGAACCCATGAAAGCGAAACCGCCCAGATGAGCCCGCCTGCCGCCAGGTGCAGAAACGCAGATTGCAGAAAGCGTCTCCAGGGCAGTTTCTGCTGGACGAAAACATCCCGCCACAGATCGAATTCGCCGACGGGCAAAGGTGGCTGCGGAAGTGCTGGCTGAAGTCCTGGGCGCAATGCGGGCTTCGATATCCGGTAAGGTGCGGCGGCCGCTCTGCGTCGAATTTCCTGGCGTTCGGGAACGCGCACTGCGGAAGGCTTCCACAAAGGCTTCCACAAGAATTCCCACAGTCTTTCCCCAAGGGATTCCATGGCGCTCGACACACTCCTTAGCCAACTCCCACGATAGTGGGCCCGGAAGGCGGGATCCGAGGCGTTTAGTGGCTCGCCAAGGACGGCTGATATGAACCAGATTATAGCCGACTCAACAGGTGCCGAGGTTAATCGAATCTCACGACGTGGCGTTTTGCCTACTCTTGATCGCCGCCGCTATACTGGCTCTTCCGAGGTGAATATGCCAATCCGTTCTTCCGCGTTTCCGCTTGCGTGTTTCGTTCTCTTTGCTTGGATGCTGGCGGGCGCGCAAGCGAAACCGGAAACGCGAAATTCGGATGCGCAAAATTCAACCACCGGCGCGGAATATTCCGGCATGTATGGTTTCTTGAACGACGGTGAGTTCGTGCAGCTTACCGTTGAAGACCAGGGACATGTCATCGGCTTTATTTCGCGCTATGCCGACTCGTCGCACGAAGGCGGTTTTCTCGAACATTTTCTTGAGTCGGGACAACTCGAGGGCAATCGCCTCGTGTTTACCAGCAAGATCGTGAAGGGTAAATCGTTCCAGTTTCAGGGAACGGTCGAACGGGGCGAGGGCAAGAGCCGGGCCGACGAAGCCTATTACGTGCTGAAGGGAACTCTGGTCGAGAACACGACCGATGCAGCGAAGAAAATTTCTTCTCGCTCAGTCGATGTTTTGCTGCGAAGCTTTCCACAGGATTTGGCCCCGCCACCACCAACGGAAAGGAAATAGGCCTCCGTGTTCGATCCGCCTTCTGTGAAGGCGCGCTCAGGAGTTCCATTGACCTGCACCGTTTGCAAGTGTCGCAGATGGCATGGTAGTGTCGATTTCTCAACCCAACCGTCCAACTCATGAAAGGAGTTTCTTATGAAGAACAGGATATTGCTTGTAGCCATTCTGCTGGCCAGCGTGGTGCCAGCCTTGGCCGCAGACAAGGAAGAGAAAGTAGAGGACCGCATCAACCAATCTGCGACCGTGTTCAAGGAAATCCTCGGCATGCCGGATGGGATTCCGAAGGATCTGCTCAACAAATCGTATTGCGTCGCGATTTTTCCATCGGTAAAGAAAGCGGCGTTCATTGTGGGCGGCAGCTATGGGCGAGGACTGATCACGTGCCGCAAGGGACACAATTTCAGGGGCTCATGGAGCGCACCCTCAATGTTTGCGCTGGAAGCTGGGAGTGTCGGCTTTCAGATCGGCGGCCAGGAAACCGACTTCGTGCTGTTGATCATGAATGACGCGGGCGCAAACTCGGTGATGTCAAGCAAGGTGAAGTTGGGAGGGGACGCATCGGTTGCGGCCGGCCCAGTCGGGCGCGATGCCGCTGCGGCAACCGATATCGTGATGAAGGCTGAAATTCTGTCGTATTCCCGGGCCCAGGGACTGTTTGCGGGCGTGTCATTGGAGGGTTCGACGCTGCGCTCCGATGACGGCGCGAACAAGACCCTGTACGGCAAGGAACTGAGCGCGAAGGAAATCGTGCGCGAAGGGAAAGTACCACCGCCGGCAGACGCACAAAAGCTGCTGGCGCTCCTGCGCAAGGCATCTCCGGTACACGTAGGCAAGTAGCACAAACGGAAGTGAGTCGAAAACAACCCCCCGACTTGGGCTTAGGCTCTGCGGGGGTTTTTCTTGCGCCGCCCAGTTTGAAAGTAGCCTCGGTTCTGCTGTAGCTTGGAGCTTGTGATCCTCGACGTTCTCCATCGCATCGCGAACCACCGTCAATCGCTGTCACGCGCAGAAGCGCGCGCGGTCATGAGCGAGGTCCTCACCGGCCAATGCACGGACGCGCAGATCGCGGCGCTGTTGGTGGCGTTGCACATGAAAGGCGAGACCGTCGAGGAAATCGTGGGATTCGCCGAGGCCATCCGCGCCGCCGCTATTCCGCTCGACCTTCATGCCGATTCCGTTCTCGACGCGAGCGGCACTGGGCGCGACGCGCTGGTCGATACCTGCGGCACTGGCGGCGACACCAGCGGCACCTTCAACATTTCGACGGCCACGGCCTTCGTGGCTGCCGGAGCCGGCGTGCGCGTCGCCAAACACGGCAATCGCAGTGTGACCTCAAAGTGCGGCTCGGCCGATGTGATGGAAGCGTTGGGCGTGAATATCAATCTGCCGCCGGCGCAGATCGCAGCCTGCCTCGAGCAAGTGGGGATTGCGTTTCTTTTTGCTCCCGCCATGCACTCAGCGATGAAGCATGTGCAGGCCGCGCGGCGTGAACTGCGTCTGCGGACGGTTTTCAATCTTCTCGGGCCGCTGACGAATCCAGCGCGCGCCACCTGCCAAGTAGTGGGCGTCTATTCCGCGGATCTGGTCGAAAAACTCGCGGAAGCGCTCAGCATGTTAGGGTTGCGCCGCGCGCTGGTCGTCCGCGGAAACGACGGACTGGACGAAATCACGATCACGGGTTCCACCCGTATCGCCGAAGTGCGCGAAGGACAGGTTCGGAGCTACGAAGTGACGCCCGAGGAATTCGGCTTGAAGCGCGCCGCGATTGACGAAGTCTCCGGCGGAGACGCCGCTTGCAATGCTGGACTGATCCGCGAAGTTCTATCTGGCAAGAAATCTGCCCGCCGCGACGTGGTGCTGCTCAACGCCGCCGCCGCGCTCGTTGCGGCTGGGCGGGCCGATCATCTGCGCGATGCTGTGCCGTCAGCGGTGAAGTCCATAGATTCCGGCGCGGCACTCGCAAAACTGCAAGCGCTTGTTGCTTTCACCGTTGCCCACGCGACGCGCCCAGATTAGCACTATCGGTCGAGCTAGTTGACACTCGCCGCTGCTTTCAACTTCTCAATTTGTTTCAGGTGTCCGGCCCCGTGCCCACCCATTCTCTCGATCAGGTCGGCGACGGTCATCTCGCGCTGCATCTCCGGGTGAAAAGCCGACTTCGCAAAGTCGGGAGCTTTCAGACTTCGCAGCAGACGCAAGTTATGATGCCGCCCCAACCCGTAGAATGCGACCAACTCCGAGGCAGGCGAATCGAGGTAGTTCAGATTGCGGGCCCAAGCATCCTGATTAATCGGAGCGATGACGGGCTTGGTATCCGCCAGCATCTGTCGCAACCGGTATCCGTAAACGATCTCCACATCCGCCAGGTGGCCGAGGATCTCGAGCACGCACCATTTCTCAGGAGAAGGCTTGTAGCGCAGAACTCCTTCCGGCAGACCGGAAACAGCGGCCGCAATTTCCTTCGGACTCTTCTCCGCTGCATCGAGGTGTTTCTTAAACTCTGCTTCTGTCATGGGCATCGCCCCCTACGGCGTGGAAATCTCAAACGAATCGTTCGTCAGATCGCTTTCCGGAACGCTGCCATCGTTGACTACGATCTCGCTGGCCGCGCCCTTCAATTCAACTCGCGTCGTGGCTGTGCTTTTGGCACGCACTTCAATTCGATTGGTGACCTCGCCGTCTTCCGACATAATGGTGAATGGAACCTCCGCGCCCGCATTGCCGAGGTTTTCCAGAGTTACGGTGACGAACTGTACATCCTTATCCGACTTCCATGGATGCGCCGACTGCACGCGGAAATCCGGCAGGCCGCGATCCTGATACACCCAATCGTCGAAGAACCATCCTAGGTCGCGCTTGGCGTTGGCTTCGATCAATCGTTCCACATATTTAGGGTCTTTGTCGTCCTCGGCGCGATACCTGGCAAGGGCCTGCTTCAGCGCATCGTCGCCGACCATGTCGCGCAACATCCACCAAACATATGCGGCTTTGCTGCGATAGTAACTTTCATCGAAAGTGGTGGCCAGCGGCTGGCCAACATTTTTCTGCGGGCCGTTCTTCGCCAGAGCGGCCGCCACTTCTTTTTCCGAATCGAGAAATGTCTCCCGGTGCAGTCCAAGAAAATCGAGAGCTGCCTGGCGTCCGCCTTGCTGCTGGCGATACATGGCTTCGGCGAAGTGCGCCAGTCCCTCGTAAACCCATGGCCTCGGCGACGGCAACGCGGAATGAACCAATTCGTGAACCAGGTTGATGCCCGCGAGCTTCGAATCTTCCGCGGCCATCGATGCCATCAACAACGTGCCGCTTTCAAATGGAGCGGAATTCGGATCGGCAAAATCGGCGATGGCAATCGGCGCGCTTGGCTGACCGAACCAGCTACTTACAAATTTCATGGCAGGATCGAGCGCATTGAAATAAGTCGCGGCCCCGACCTCGTGGCCCGGCAGGCTGAACAGGTTCAAGGGAGACTTAGATTGCTTTACGTAACTTGCCGTCACAAATGTCGGTGCGATCGTGCCGAGTACTCTCCAATGGCAAGTTGTCAGCAGCGTCCAATTCTTCGCAAAATCAGCATCCGCTCCTCCATTGGCGCCGCACAGCAACGTCTCAGCTTCCTCGCCGCCGGCACCGGACAGGCTGAGGCTAGCTTGGAATTCGCTCCCCGATTCCCGCGCCTTCCATCGATTCACGACCTCAAACAAACTGTTCCCCTCCGAGAAATCCGCCGACTCAGTTGTAATCGGATACCACGCCACATATCCCGCGCCGCGCACCGCTGTAAACGATGAACCGATCTGGTCCCAGCTCGAATGTCTGGCGATCTCCTCCGGCACTCCGACCCGCGTCAGCCGCGTCGTATCCCGCGGGATGACCCCCTCATAGCCGATCTCAAGTTCCACGGAGCCCTTTGGCTTGATCTCGGCGGGCAGAGTCACGATTGCTTCAGCGAGCGCGCCCGTGTGGTCGATATCCGACTGGTAAGGTTGCGAGACATATTGCACCGCCTTGCCGTCGACGCGGATCGAACGCCAATTGAGGGACGCGGAAATTTGCAGCACGACGATCTTCTGCGGATGAGTAGAGTCGTTGCGCAATGTGACCTTGCCGCGCGCGCCGAGCCTCTGCTGCTGGGGCTCCAACTGAATCTCCAGATCGTATTTTGTGATCGTGAACGCCTCCCGGTCGAGAGCGGCCGCGGAAAGGCTTGCGCCAAGTAAGACGCACAAAACACAGAGAAGTCTCATGATTCCTTGGATGCGGCGAGCCGCCTTTGCCGCACCACTTCATACAGCACCACGCCCGCCGCCACCGACACATTCAGCGATGGCACGTTTCCCAGCATCGGAATCGACACCAGGAAATCGCAGTGACGGCGCACCAGATCGTGCAGTCCCTTGCCTTCGGCGCCGAGCACAATGGCGCAATGCATCTTGTAATCGACGGCATCGTAAGTTTGCTCGCCGCGCTCGTCTAATCCAACCACCCACAGATCCTTCTCCTTCAATTCCTCAAGCGCTCGCGAGATGTTGGTGACTTTCGCAATCGGAAGGTGTTCGCTGGCTCCGGCCGAAACCTTCGCCACCGCCGCTGTAACCGCCGCCGAACGGCGCTCGGGAATCACCACGCCGTCGGCTCCCGCAGCGTCGGCGGTGCGCAGGATCGCTCCCAGATTGTGCGGGTCTTCGACGCCATCAAGCACAACAATCAGCGACTGCTTGCCGCGGCGCGACGCGACAATATCGTCGAGGTCGCTATATTGCTTTGCCGAGGTCGCGGCCACCAGACCCTGATGCGCGGCGTTGCCGGCGATTTCGTCGAGTTCCACGCGCGACAAAACGCGCACCGGGACGCCAATTTTGCGGCACTCTTCAATGGCGCGCTTCAAGCGAATATCGTTCCGTTCCTTGGCGACCGCAACCCACTCGAAGTTTCGCCCACGCGCCTTGAGCGCCTCGGTGACTGTGTTGATTCCGTAGAGAATGTTCACGTTGAGTAGTTTACCGCGTGCGGTCTCTGTTGCTCGCATGGGAACGGAGTCTAGCCCCGCCTCCACACCGACAGCTGAGCTAAGTTTGGTCTAGACTGAAACGTCCGGGAGGCTCCCCTTGAACAACGTCTACATCCTCTCCGCCGTGCGCACGCCCATCGGCAAGTTTGGGGGCTCGCTCGCCTCGCTCTCCGCCGCCGACATGGGCGTGGTCGCCGCGAAGGCTGCGCTCGAACGCGCCGGCGTCGAGCCGCAGCAGGTCGAAGAAACGATCTTCGGCAATGCCCGGCAGGCTGGAGGCGGACCCAATCCCGCGCGCCAAATTTCGATCCGAAGCGGCGTTCCTCAGGAAGTTCCCGCCTACACGGTAAACAAGGCGTGCGCGTCGGGCATCAAATCCATCGCGCTCGGCTTCCAGGAGATTGCCACCGGCAATCTGGATTGCGTGCTGGCGGGCGGCACCGAATCGATGTCGCGGCTCCCTTATTATCTCGAGGGTGCGCGCTGGGGATATCGTCTCGGCAACCAGGAGCTCGTCGACGGCATGTACCGCGACGGATTTTTCTGTCCTTTGGCCAAGATGCTGATGGGCGAGACCGCCGAGACTCTCGCCGTGCAGTACAAGATCACGCGGGAAGAGCAAGATCGGTTTGCGCTCGTGTCGCAGCAACACGCAGCGACGGCGCAATCCAGCGGTCGCTTCGATGCGGAAATCGCTCCCGTCAAGATCGAAGGCAAGAAGGGAACAACCGTTTTCTCTCGTGACGAACACCTGTTTCTCGACGCAACGCCGGAGAAGATGGCGAAGTTATCGCCGGTGTTTTCCAAAACCGGCACGATTACTGCCGGGAACTCCTCCGGCATCACCGATGGCGCGGCGGCGGTAGTGCTGGCGAGCGAGAAATTCCTCCAGCGAAACAATCTGAAGCCGCTGGCGCGAATTCTGGCCGCGAATTCCGCGGGCGTGGACCCGCGCCTCATGGGCCTCGGGCCCGTTCCAGCCATTCGCAAGCTGGAACAGAAACACGGGCTCAAGCTCAACGATTTCGATTTGGTTGAGCTCAATGAAGCCTTCGCCGCCCAGGTGCTGGCCTGCGATCGAGAACTGCATTTCGATCGGGAGAAACTCAACGTAAACGGCGGTGCCATTGCACTCGGCCATCCCATCGGCTGCACCGGAACGCGCATCACCGTGACGCTGCTTCACGAAATGCTCAAACGCAAGGCGCGGCGCGGCCTCGCCACCCTCTGCGTCAGCGGCGGCATGGGCATGGCGCTGGCCATCGAGAGTGTTTCGTAAAGGAGTTGCGACTGGCGGGCCGGTCGTTGCGGTAGCTATACTTGCTAAAGATATGGCGATCGCCGCCGCAAATACCGGTTTCGCCAGCTCGGCTCGAAACCCTATGCCCCTCTCCGCCATCATCGTCGACGACGAACAACTGGCGCGCGACGAACTTGCCTACCTGCTCAAGAACGCCGGCGACATCAACATCGTCGCGCAGGGCAAGAACGGACTCGAAGCCGTCAACCTAATCAAAGAACACAATCCCGACCTGGTGTTTCTCGACGTGCAGATGCCGGGCCTCGACGGTTTCGGCGTCATCAAAAAACTGCTCGACCGCAAGGTTCCACTGCCCAAGATTGTCTTCGCTACTGCCTTCGATCAATACGCAGTGAAAGCGTTCGAAGTGAATGCGGTGGACTACATCCTCAAGCCCTTCGATAAGAGGCGCGTGGCCCAGTCCATCGAAAAGGCGCGGGCAAAGATTGAGGCGGGCGCCGGACCGGAAGAGAAATTCGAAGCGCTGGTGCGGATGCTGGAGTCGCAAAAGCCGCAAACGGCGAAGATCTTGATCAAGGTGGCAGGAAGGCTGTTCCTGGCCGATCCGAAAGATGTTTGCTACGCGACCATCGACGATGGCGTAATCACGGTGACCACCAGCGGCCACCTCGGCATGGAAGGGCAGTCGAACTGCCGGACGCTGGAAGAGCTTTTTGAGAACCTCGATCCCAACCTGTTCTGGCGGGCGCACCGGTCGTTTCTGGTCAACAAGAATCACATCCGCGAGGTTGTGCCCTGGTTCAAAAGCTCCTATCAGTTGCGCATGGACGATAAGAAACAAACGGAGATTCCGGTAAGCCGCGCGCAAACCCGCCGCCTGCGCGAACTCTTCAACCTCTAGCGGGGAAAAAAGGGGCGGACAGAGACCGCTTCGTCCGCCCGGGGGAGGGATCTCAGGACATAATTGCTTGCAACGCGATCCGGTTGGGAATTACCAGCGTCGCGCCCTCAAGGCGAATCAAATCTTTCCGCTTCATGTCGCTCAGTAGGCGGGTGACTGTTTCTCGCGACGATCCAATCATTTGCGCCATTTCTTCATGCGTGAATTCCGTGGGAACACAGAGATCCCGGTTGCGGGGCTCGTTCGCGACCCAGGAAAGCAGCAGCCGGGCGAGTTTCTCCGTCGAACTTCGCGCCAGCAGCAGATCGTAGGCATCGTCGAACGAAGTTGCGATCTCGCGCGCAATCATGGTGGCGCAGGCGAGCGCGGCATGACTGCTGCGCTCGATCAGACGCAGGAAGCTGTCGCGTTCGATGAACTTGATCTGGCACAGCTCGATCGTGGTGACCGTAATCAACGACGGCCCGCCGGTAACTACTGCACTCAGTCCCAATACCTGATGGTCGCCAGCAATTTTCAAAATGATTGTCTTGCCATCGCGAGCGCGAATCGAAAGCTTGGCCCGCCCGCCGCAGGCGATATAGACGCCGCGCGGAATTTCACCTTCGGTCATCAAGGTGGCGTTGGCGGGATACAAGGTGGGGTGCCCCAGCGCGTTGAATTCGGCCATCACGGGCGGAGGCAAACCGCAGAAGTCGCCGGGCCGCTTCAAATGGCAGCTTTGACAGTCCATCGAAATCGCCAAACGTCGGGACACACCCATCGCACAACTCCTCCCGGACGACAAGACGTATCTGGTGGAATCCTCCGCCGAGATGCGGGAATGCACCACCGGAAGGCATTGCACACCAAGGACCACTCCCTTGCAGGGCAGTTAAGTGGCTCTACCTTCACTTCTTGGCGTGATTTGAACCAGCGCAACGCCAAACAATATTGCCGGAGCACTGACCGGCTGCCGACAGTTGGGCAATGCATTCGCGGAGACTAGTGGAGAATGGCTAAATGACGGGAGAATCCGACACAGACTGGCTTCTAGGGTAGAAAATCTGCGCGTGAGATTCCCAGCCGCTGCATTTTATATTGCAGGGTGGTGCGCTTGAGGCCAAGCCGGATCGCTGCACCGGCCGGACCCGACAATGCGCCTCGGGTCTGGCGCAGGATTTCGACGATGTGATCCCGTTCCCGGTCGTGCAGCGTACCTTCGAAACTGGAGATCGGCCTCGCGCTTTCCTTCAGCAACTCGCCGAGAGGCGGACTCAACCGGGTGCTTTTGGACAGGATCACCGAACGCTCGATAAAATTCTCCAACTCGCGGATGTTTCCCGGCCAACTCCAGCGCATCATGGCTTGGATGGCATCGTCCGGAATGATGTCGATCCGCTTGTTCAGTCGCGCTGCGCATTTCTCGATGAAGTGCAAAATCAGCTTTGGGATGTCGTCGCGCCGCTCGCGCAACGGCGGCAAATGCAACGGAAACACGTGCAAGCGATAGAACAGATCGCTGCGGAATTCCTTCTCTTCCACCGCCCGCGAAAGATCGATGTTGGTGGCCGCAATCAACCGTACGTCCACTCGGATCGTTTTCGTCCCTCCCAGGCGCTCGAACTCCTGGTCCTGCAGCACGCGCAGCAGCTTGGGCTGCAACTCCAGCGGAATGTCTCCCACCTCGTCGAGCAGCAGAGTGCCCTCGTCCGCCAATTCCAACCGGCCGATCTTCTGGCTGATGGCGCCGGTGAACGCTCCTTTTTCGTGGCCGAACAATTCGCTCTCCAGCAATCCGGTGGGAATCGCGGCGCAGTTCACCTTGATGAAGTTGCGATCTTTGCGCCGGCTCATGTTGTGAATCATCCGCGCGATGCGTTCTTTGCCGGTTCCGGTTTCCCCGGTAATGAGAACGGTCGAATCGGTGTCGGCGACGATGGCAGCGTGTTCCAGTACACGCTTTAACACCGGACTGTTGCCGACAATCTCGTCGGTGCGGTTTGCGCTCTGGATTTCATTCTCCAGATATCGCTTCTCGTGGGTGAGGCGGTCCGTGAGCTTTTCGATCTCACGATAAGCGTGCGCATTGTTGAGCGCAGCCGCGATCACACTGGCCACTTGCTGCAGATATTCCGCCTCGGGTGGGCCAAAAGCGTCCTCCACCGTGCTGGTTGCATTCAGGGCTCCCCATACCCGATCGCCGGCAATTAGCGGAACACTGCACACGGCCCGAATTCCAGCCGCGTACAAGGCGTTCGCCGTTGGAGCCTTCATATCGCGCAATTCGTCCGCGGCAAGAAATGCCACGCGGCGCGTCCGGATCGCCTGGCCGGAAAGCGCTTGATCGACCGGAGCCACGGTTTCATGATTGGGGTGAGGCTCCCATTCGAGAGCGTCGCCAAACACGCGCAGATCCTTTCCGTCCTCGTCCAACAAGGCGAGGATGGTGCCTTCGTAACGCGCAATACTCCGCAGGCTGGAAAGAATCGCCGGCAACAGTTTTTCCAACTCCAGGCTCGCACTCAATTGGCGGCTGATGGCGGCCAGGCTCTGCTGTTCCTCCAAGGCGCGGCCGCCTCTCTGTTTCTCCAGCGTCACCGCTCCCAGCAGCGCAATGCGTGAAAGGACTTCGACATCGTCGGCATGGAGCGCCTCGGCAACCTTCTTGCCCAAGCCGACCGTCCCAAAATGAACCAAAGGTGTGCTCATGGGGAGGACCGTGTACGATCGAACGCCATGATCGCGCAACACCGGCACACAGCCGTGAAAGCGCTGTTCGCACTCCGTGTCCGGAATGGTGATCGTCTCCTGATGTTCCCATGCCCACCCGCTCGCCGCTTCGTCGACCGGGAAAGCGTTGAACTTTCCACTTTCCCGGTTCTTTTTCCAATACTGCGTGAGCATGCAGTTCCGGCGCGGGTCGTGGAGGGAGAAATCAACCAACTCGCATCCCGTGAGAGCCAGCACCCGGGGGGCCAGTTCCTTGAAGGCTTCGGGTAGGCTCTTGGCATGGGCGATTAGGTCGGTGATTTCGAGTAACACCCGATAGCGGGTACGTTCCGGCGAGGCATCTTGATCGAGTGCGACACTCTCTTCTGACACGCAGTACACCTCCTGCATCCGCCAAGTGCAATACTTAAGAGCACCTTGTATTGAGCAGGAACTGGGTCGTCGCAGCTTGCCAAGCTAGCAGACTTACAGTTCATCATCGCGCCGCAGGCGTCGGTTCCTTACGTGGGAACCAATCTTCTTTTTCCCCAGCCGGGGAATTTCCTCAGGTGCTGCGACGCGCTTTCCTGGATATAAATTCTTCCAGAAGGAGTTTTTTACTCCATCCACGGTCCCAGTCAAGACAGAACATTATTTCTGTTACGAAAACCGGACAGACGCCTCCGGGAACCTGGCCGCCAGACACGGCCGGCGGTTTTGCCCAAAGTCCGTTTTGAAGAAACACGCTGTAACCACGCGCGTTTTTCTGTTCCAAAATCCGAACATCGGGTGAAAGATCCGGTCATTCCACGTTCGGAACCGATGGTAGAATGTCCCCAAGGGGAGCGTGTTTGTGCAACTCAATGGCGGACAGAGACTGCGGGCGCTACGTGAGACCCTCGGATATCGCATGCGGGACGTCGAGCTCGCCAGCAATCAGATTGCGCAAAGATTTGCGAATGAGGAATACTCGATTCCGCCCAGCCGCTTGTCCGACATCGAAACCAAGGGCATCATCCCCAATATTTTCCGGCTCTATTCGTTTGCCGCCATTTATCGGCGGGAGTATCGGGAGTTACTGTCCTTTTACGGCCTGGAACTGGACGGCATCTCGACCGACGTTGGCTTTGCGCAACCGCAGAAGTCTCACCTCTCGGAGGCTTCGAGCAACATTACGCAAGTGCGCATCCCCACCAAGCTCGATCCGGGATTCTCGCTCCAGAAAACAACGGACATGAAACGGGCCATCCAGCAATGGGGTACGGTGCCCATGGCTTACCTGGAACTGTTTGCCGACGACCGGTACTCCTATGGATATATTGGATCGGAAGACTTCACCATGCATCCCATTCTTCCGCCCGGCAGCTTCGTTCAAGTGGACCAGGCAAGAAACAAAGTAGAGGAAGGCACATGGCGTTCGGAATTTGAGCGGCCGATTTATTTTGTGGAACTGCGCGACGGATTTGCCTGTTGCTGGTGTTCGAAAAAAGGCGAATCCATTGTCCTGCAACCTCACCCTTTGTCGCCCGCCGCCGTGCGAGTGCTTAAATACCCGCAGGAGGCCGAGATCCTTGGGCAGGTGGTGGGGGTGGCGATGCGCCTCGGAGGTTGGCAATACTTGGACTCTCAAGCAACGCCGACAGTGCGCTCAACACTGACTTCAGATGCGCCTGAGCAGCTAAAGAAAGGGGCTTAGGCAGCAGGTGCGCCAGCGAGGCCAGGAACTCCCTTTCGGTCGGATACTCGCTTGAACAGGTCTCTAGCTCATTGAGTAATGCCGCCAGAGGCTTCTTCAAAACCGCGGACAAAACTGCCCGGTGGGAAGAGCCGATGGCGCACACCGCGGCTTCGGCGCCATGCACCTTCGCTAAACCCCAGTGCTCATACCCACCTTCGCCATCCTGCAGCCTTCCCACGTAGGAAAGTCTGCCCAACGCCCCGGCAACCGCCTTTAGCGTGTTTCCTTCAAAATCTTCGAAAGCGGATTTCAATCTCATCGAATTTACAATTTACAGAAAAACATCGGCGCTGAACTAAGCGGGTGAGAAACCGACACCTCAGGCAAGGTATCACGGTGCGAACACTTTTCGCCCAGGAGACTACCGTGATACAACTGATTTCGATCGCCGTACTATTGGCTCAACTCCTTGCACCTGTAGCGCGCCCAAAACCGGCCGACGGCAACCCCTCGGATCCCCCCCATACCCTTTCACTTGGAAAGTAGCGGTGCCAAGGTCATAGTGTCCGTAAGAACTTTCGAAACCAAGAAAACTGCGGCGGGTTTCTCTTCCCGAGGGATCCCGCCGCACGCTTTTTCTGCGCGATGCAACCCACTCGCCGAAAGTTACCAACGAGCAAGACATCACGGTGTGCATGTTACCTCCAAAACCCGCGAAAGCGGTTTCCTGTCTCACAAAATTTACGATTTCCGAACGGATGCCAGAGTTCAAGCCAAGCGCGGGCAAGGCCTCTGCCATATTTAAATGAGTTGCTGCAGGTCTGACTGGTTTCTTCGTTGAAAGAGGAACGCTGTCGGGGTATAGTGCTCTGAAATGCTTCGCCTCGATTGGTACAGGCCGGTGTTGCTTTTCCTGTGGATCTCGCCGCATGCGCTTCTCGGCGTGCTCGCGGTCGTTCTTTGCAAACGCCGATTGTACCGGGAATTTCCGGTCTTTTTTGCCTATGTGTTTTACGAGATTGCCGAGTTCATTCTGCTGTTCACTTTGCACACCCTCGCCATCGTGACTCGGGAACAGTATAAGTATGCATATTGCGCCACGCTGTTGTTCAGCATCGTTCTGCGTTTCGGGGTGATCGACGAGATTTCCAAGAATTTGTTTCGCGAATCCCATTTTCTGAAGATGGCAGCGAGGCGAGCGCTGCAATGCGTGACGGTTTCCCTTTTGGTGGTGGGTGCCCTGCTCGTTGTCTATGCACCCGGAAGTAATAACGGCAGGTGGTATGAAGGTGTATTCGTCGTCAACCGTGGAGCGGCTATGGTTCAATGTGGCTTGCTCCTTGCCTTGCTGCTCTCTTCCTGCTTTTTGGGTCTGTCCTGGCGGCGCCCCGCGTTCGGAATCGCGCTGGGTCTTGCGGCACTGACAAGCGCCGATCTGGCTACGTTTGCTCTCCGCGCGGCATTCACCAGTGAGGCGGCCAAGGAGATTTTGAATCTGCTGATGACCGGCCCTTACCTGGTTTGTGTTTCGATCTGGATCGGGTATTTGCTGGCCCGCGAACCTAAACCTGCGTCCGTCGCAGTTCTTCCCCATGATGAGGTGGAAACATGGAACACGGAATTTCAACGCTTGCTCCGGCATTAATCGCCACTTGGTCTCTCGTCGCGGTTGCGTTTCTCGCGCTGGGGATCGTTGTGTATGTGGCCATCCGCAGTCGCACGCGCCGGATTGATTTAGAAACAGCGGTTCAGGCCTTCCGCTCCCTCGACATTGAGGCCTTCCGAAACCTGATCGACTCCGCCGAGGAAGCGTTTCTGCGCAATAATTTGCCGCCGAAGAAGTTTCGCGAGATTAAGCGGCAGCGCGCATGGGCGGCGCTGATCTACACCCGTGAAACGGGCAAGGCCGCGGCGGCGCTGGCCGTGGTTGCTCAAACTGCGCAACGGAGTTCCGATCCAATAGTTGCAGCCTCCGGCGCTAAGGTTGCCGAGAATGCGTTCCGCCTTCGATTGCAGACCACTCGGGCTAGCCTCCAATTGCTGACCGACATCGTACTGCCCATCATGCCTAGCCGGCCGCTCCCTCTTTTCATCGATCAGTATGAGCGAACGGCCCAGACACTTTTCCGGCTCGGCAGATTTTCGTCTGGAGCGCACGGGTTGCCGAGTTCTGGGAGTGTTTGACGCCGCCAACAAGCGCATCGGCTAGCACTGCGACCTCCAGCGCGGTACGATGGTAGTTCTAATGGCGCGCGGCTGGGAAAGTAAGTCCGTCGAGCAACAGCAAGAAGAAAGGTCGTCGCCGAACCAGGCCTTTCGCGCCCCGCTCTCACCCGACGAGCAACAACGCAACCGGAAACGCGACGGTCTGCTCCTTTCCCGCGAGCGCCTCGCACAGGAGTTGCAAGCCGCTACAAACCCTCGCTGCCGCGAGATGTTGCAGCGGGCAATCGCGGAGTTGGATGGTCAACTAGCGTCTTTCAAACAAGTTACCGACCAGACGTCACCAAAGTGAGTGGTCCCCCGCATACCCCTCATAACGAAAACCACGGTTCGGTTCGATGCCCCCTGACGTATAATCGATAGTACTGATGAAAGCTCACGTCTACGTGTCGTTGAAGAAGAGCGTTCTGGATCCGCAGGGCAAAACCATCCACGGCGCCCTGACCAAGATCGGCTATAAGAATTTGCACGAAGTACGGCAGGGAAAGTACTTCGAAATTTCTCTCAATGGCGGCATTTCGAAGGACGAAGCGCAAGCCGAAGTGGAGCGGATCGCGCGCGAAGTTCTGACCAACCCCGTGATTGAAGAGTATCGTTTCTCCCTCGAAGACTAGATCATCACCGGTTCCCCCAACCGATAGATTCGTCAAGGAGCAATCATCCAATGTGCGGCATTGTCGGATATGTGGGTAAGAAGCAGGTCGTTCCCGTCATCATCGAAGGCCTGAGAAAGCTGGAGTATCGCGGCTACGACTCAGCCGGAATCGCAGTTTCTGGCAACGGCGAAGGTCTGCAGATCCGCCGCGCCGAAGGCAAGCTGCGCAATCTGGAAGAAGTCATCCGCCTCAAGCCGCTCGATGGCACCTATGGCATCGGACACACCCGCTGGGCCACGCACGGCCGCCCCACCGAGGAAAACGCCCATCCCCATCGCGACTGCACCGGCAAAATCGTGGTCGTGCACAACGGCATTGTCGAAAACTACCTCTCGCTCAAGAAGAAACTGATCGCCGAAGGCCACCGGTTCACCACCGAAACCGATACGGAAATCATCGCGCACCTGGTCGAAAAGCATTACCTGCAAACCGGCAACGGCCATCGTCCATTACTGGAACAAGCCGTGCGCCAAGCCGTCAAGGAACTCGCCGGCGTGTTCGCGCTGGTGGTGATCGCGATCGACGAACCGAACAAGATCGTAGCGGCGCGCAATGGGCCGCCCGTCGTCATCGGCATCGGCAAGGACGAGTACTTCGTCGCCAGCGACGTGCCCGCGCTCCTCGATCACACCCGGGACCTTTTCTTTCTCGGCGATGGCGATCTTGCCGTGCTCACCCAGGACGGCGTACGCGTCACCGATTTCGACGGCAACCCGGTGGAGCGCAAGGCGCAGCGTATCACCTGGGATCCGATCATGGCGGAGAAGGGCGGCTTTAAGCATTTCATGCTCAAGGAAATCTATGAGCAGCCGCGCACCGTCCGCGATACCACTCTCGGCCGCGTCTCGCAGGACACCGGCCATGTCTTCCTCGACGAAATGCACGTCAGCGAAGCCGAATTCAAAGCCTTGAAGAAAATCAATATCGCCGCCTGTGGCACCAGTTGGCATGCCGGACTGGCGGGCAAATTCATGATTGAAGACCTGGCGCGCGTTCCGGTTGAAGTCGACTACGCCAGCGAATGGCGCTATCGCGATCCGATCCTAGGGCCGGATACGATGACGCTTCTGATTTCACAATCCGGCGAAACCGCCGACACGATCGCGGCGCAGCGCGAAGCCAAGTCCAAGGGATCAAAGACACTCGCCATCTGCAATGTCGTCGGCTCCATGATCACGCGCGAGGCCGTGGGAACCGTCTACACCCACGCCGGCCCCGAAATCGGCGTGGCCTCGACGAAAGCTTTCACCGGACAACTTACAGCTCTCTACTTATTCGCCTTGTATCTCGCACAAGTGCGCGGGGCCATGACGCCCGAGCAGGCAAAAGCCGCCGTGCAACAACTTACTCACATCCCCGCCAAGTTAGATCAGATTCTCACCCACGACGAAGCCTGCGAAGAGCTGGCGAAAACTTATGTCCGCGCGCAGGACTTCCTTTTCCTCGGACGCGGCATTCACTATCCCATCGCTCTCGAAGGCGCGCTCAAGCTTAAGGAAATTTCCTACATCCACGCCGAAGGCTATCCCGCGGGCGAGATGAAGCACGGCCCGAATGCGCTGATCGACGAAAATCTGCCAGTGGTGATCATCGCCACCCGCGACGTGACCAGCCCCCAGTCGATGGTTCGTTACGAAAAAACGATGTCAAACCTGAAGGAAGTAAAGGCGCGCTCCGGCATCGTCATCGCACTCGCAACCGAAGGCGACAAGGAAATCGCCGAGGAAGCCGATCATGTGCTCTTCGTTCCGCCAGCTCCCGAAGAATTATCGGCGATTCTCGAGATTGTCCCTCTGCAACTGCTCGCTTATCACATCGCCGTCCGCCGCGGCTGCGACGTGGATCAGCCGAGAAATCTGGCCAAATCGGTGACGGTGGAGTAAGCAGCCGCCGGCAATCCAATCGGTCGAGGTGGGCGTACCAATGGCGTCGTTTTCAGGGCCAACAAGCAAATTCCGGTCTCTGCCTGTGGCGACGGTTCGTCTTATAGTTCGTCTTGTAGTTTGCCTTCTGGCATTTCTGCTGGCTGCCAGCCGCGCAGACGGCCAAAGCACCCAGCCCGAAGTCCTGACCGAACCGCTGCAGGCGGACGCCATCATGGCGCGGGTGGCCGCCAACCAGGATCGCAGCGAGGCTTCGCGGAAGGATTTCGTCTACAAACAGCACATCCACATCGCCACCCATAAGCCCGATAGCAGAATGATGCGCGAAGAAAACGCCGATTACGACGTGGCGCTTCGGCCGGACGGAACCAACAGGCAGCTCAAATTGCTTACCGGGCGCTATTGGAACAAAGACAAGTATGTGGACTTTCAAGGCGAGCCTGCGCCCGTGCCGGGCAGCACGAATGCGGACCTGATTCACAACTTGCGCAACCACGAGCCTGTGCCCGAGGCCGGCAGAACGGATGCGGATTTAATCCGCAACTTACGCGACCACCTCTTGAACGACAATTCCAAGAACGGCTTGGCGCATGACCTCTTTCCGCTCACCTCCGAGGAGCAGAAAGACTATGACTTCAAGCTTCTTGGGCAGGAGGTCGAGGCGGGACGCAACGTCTACCACATCGCCTTCGCGCCCAAGGACACGCAAGAACCAACCTGGTCGGGCGAAGCATTCATCGATGCCGCGGAATTCCAGCCCGTTCGGGTGTTCACCAGAATGTCGCGGCGCATCCCCTATTTGGTGCGGACGATGTGGTTCGATCTGCCTGGATTCGGGTTCAACGTGGTCTACGAGCGCCAGGAAGACGGAGTGTGGTTTCCTTCGATCTTCGGAACCGAGTTCCGGCTCCACGTGGGCCCCCTGTTCTTCTTCAATCGGGACGTTTCGATTTCGCTGGAAAATTCGGGGTTTAAACATGCGCAGGTGGAGACCCCGTAACGGTTGTGGGCCGGGGATCTCGCCTCCATCTCCGAGATGGAAGTCGGCAATTTCGATCTCCCACGTTTCCTGGAGCAAAATTCTGCCGACCTGTGATCTCTGTCACTGCGGACCGTGGCGAACGGAATAGCCTTGATTTGCAAGGCTCCGTCTCTCCGAAGAGCTGTTCCTACCCATCGGAACGCAACACCCCCGAGACGAGTTCCAAGCAACTGCGCCTCCCGAACCGCGCGCGCTTTTCCGTCGGATCGCAAGGCGAGCTGCCCACTGCAACTCTAAGGAGAATCGATCCCATGACTGTACGCAAGATTTTGGTTGGATCGTTGCTTCTGCTTGCCGGCGGTTTTCTTGGTTCCGCGCAACAGGCGGGAATCCGGGAGGTTCCGATCAAGAACGTCGACCCCACCTCCGGGCTAAAGATGTACCGGAATTACTGTGCGGCCTGTCACGGCACGGACGGCAAAGGAACCGGACCGGCTGCCAAGGCTTTGAAAACCTCGCCCGGTGACCTGACAACTCTCGCCCAGCGCAATCACGGGAAATTCCCGGCAAAGTATGTTCACCAGGCGATCCTCGGCGATGCCGAGCCTGCTCCGCATGCCAACCAGGGCATGCCTGCCTGGAGCGGTTTGTTTCTTTCCATCAGTGGGTCGCCGGTGCCGCAAGCCGAAGTGGAACAGCGGGCCTTCAATCTCACCACGTATGTGAAATCTCTGCAGCAATGAACGTGGGCCGGGTTACTTGCTGGGGGTCGTAATTGCGCCTTCTGACGCCGACCGAACTAGGGCGGCGTACTTGGCGAAGACTCCGGTCTTGTACCGCGGGGCCGGTGGCTTCCATTCCGCCATGCGGCGTGCGATCTCGGCGTCGGAAATTTCCAATTCCAGTTTGCGGATTTTAGTGTCGATGGTGATTTTGTCGCCTTCGTGGATGGCGGCGATTGGACCGCCCAGCGCCGCTTCTGGAGCCACATGGCCGACCATCAGGCCTCGGGTCGCTCCGCTGAAGCGTCCGTCGGTGAGCAAGGCTACGCTTTCGCCCAGGCCCTCGCCTACGATCGCGGCGGTTACGCTCAACATTTCGCGCATGCCGGGTCCGCCCTTGGGACCTTCGTAGCGAATCACTACCACGTCTCCGGCTTTGATCTGCTTGCTGGTCACGGCTTGCATGGCGGCTTCTTCGGAATCAAAGACTCGTGCGGGGCCGGTGTGCGAGCCGCGTTCGTGGCCTGTCATCTTTAGAACCCCACCCCCCGGAGCTAAATTGCCTTTCACTATGACCAGACCGCCTGTGGTTTTCAGCGGCTTGCTCAAGGGAGCGATTACGGTTTGTCCGGCGGTCTCTATGGCTTGGTTCGCCTCTTCGGCAAAGGTCTTCCCGGTCACGGTCATTGCTGAGCCATCGACGTGCTTGCCTTCCAGCAGGCGCTTGGCGATTAGCTGAATCCCTCCGGCGGCATCCACGTCGGCGGCCACATGTTTTCCGGCGGGCTTTAGATCGGCCAGCAGCGGCGTACGTTCGCTGACGCGCTGAAAATCGTCGATATCGAGCGGCAGGCCCATTTCGCGCGAGATTGCCAGCAGGTGAAGCACGGCATTGGTCGAGCCTCCCGTTGTCGCCACGCCCGCGATCGCGTTCTCGAACGCGGCGTGCGTCAGAATGTCGCTGGGACGGATCCCCCGCTTCAGAAGATTCATCACCACTTCGCCACAGCGGAACGAAACCTCGTCCTTGCGCGGATCCATGGCTGGAATTCCATTGAAGCCCATGGGCGAGAGGCCGATGAATTCCATCACCGTGCTCATTGTGTTGGCGGTGTACTGGCCGCCGCACGCGCCGGCTCCCGGACACGCCACATTTTCCAGCGCCAGCAGATCGGCGTCGCTCATCTTGCCTGCCGCGTTGGCGCCCACGGCCTCGAATACATCCTGAACGGTAACGTCTTTGCCGCGAAACTTTCCGGGCATGATGGTCCCGCCATAGAGCACCAGACCGGGCAGGTTCATGCGCGCCAGCGCCATGGCGGCGGCGGGAATGGTCTTGTCACATCCCACGATGCACACTGCGGCGTCGAAAAGCTGCCCGCGGCAGACCAGTTCGATGGAATCGGCAATCACCTCGCGGCTTACCAGCGACGCCTTCATGCCTTCGGTGCCCATGGTCTCGCCGTCGGAAATGGCGATGGTGTTGAACTCCATCGGCGTGCCGCCGGCGGCGCGGATGCCCTCTTTTACCTTGGCAGAAAGCCGCCGCAGGTGGAAGTTGCAGGGCATGGTTTCGATCCAGGTGTTGGCGACTGCGATCAGCGGCTTGGCGAGGTCGGCGTCGGTGAAGCCGATGGCTTTGTACATGGCGCGAGCCGGAGCCTGGTCGCGTCCGTCGGTGATTTGGCGACTGATGTGTTTGAGGTCCATGAGAAAAAAGCTACTGGCTTCTAGCTGCTGGCTAGAAGCTAGTAGCCAGCGGCTTGGTTACGCGTTGACTGCTTTCCGTTCCGTTGCGCTTACCTACGCGCTCTTCTTCTCCGCGGGCAACCACGACATCATCTTCCGCAATTGCTCGCCGACTTCCTCGATCTGGTGGCGTTTCGCTCCCTCGCGCAGCTTGGCGAATTTCTTTCCGCCCTTCTTGTTCTCCTTAATCCATTCTTTGGCGAACGAGCCGTTCTGGATTTGCTTCAGAACTTTCTTCATCGCCTTGCGAGTGTTGTCTCCGACCACCATTTCGCCGCGGGTCAGGTCGCCGTATTCCGCAGTGTTCGAAATTGAATAGCGCATACGGCTCAAGCCACCTTCGTAGATCAGGTCGATGATCAGCTTCATCTCGTGCACGCACTCGAAGTAGGCGATCTCGGGAGCGTAGCCGGCATTGACCAGAGTCTCGAATCCTTTTTGCATTAGCGAAGTGAGGCCGCCGCAGAGGACTGCCTGTTCTCCGAAGAGGTCGCTCTCCGTTTCTTCTTTGAAAGTCGTCTGCAACACGCCGGCCCGGGTCGAACCGATGCCGTGCGCGTAGCTGAGCGCGAATTCATGGGCGCGCTTACTTGCGTCCTGATGGATCGCGAGCAACGCGGGCACGCCTCCGCCCTGGGCGTAGACTCGGCGCACTAAATGGCCGGGCCCCTTGGGAGCGATCATAACCACGTCCACATCTTTGGGAGGCTTGATGGTTTTGAAGTGGATGGAGAAGCCGTGCGAGAATCCGAGAATTTTGCCCTTGCGCAGATGCGGCTTGATGGCCGACTCATAGAAGTCGGCTTGGGTCTCGTCCGGTGTCAGAATCTGGAGATAATCGGCGCGCTTGGCGGCCTCGGAGGGAGCGACGACCGTCATGCCGTCGGCACGCGCCTGCTTGGCCGAGCCGCGCTCGGGATCGAGACCGATGATAACTTCGTATCCGCTGTCGCGGAGGTTCTGCGCCTGTGCGTGTCCCTGGGAACCGTAGCCGAACACGGCGATGGTTTTGCCCTTGAGCGCGGAGGGATTGGCGTCGTTCTGATAAAAGACTGTGGCCACGGGAAAACTCCTTAATGGATGTAGGCTGAATTGCCGAATTATGTTGGGAAAGCCGAAACCGACCAATCGGTCGGTTTTAGAAATGCTACTCACCTTGGCGTGTTGATGTCAACTCCAGATTCATGGGTCCAGATTCATGGGTGTCTGCGCTAGATCGACGATTCCAAGCCACTATCGGCCGGTGTCAAGACTCAAAATTCGAAGTACGATCCGGCACCTGCTGGAGGCGCAGCGCCCCCGGTTCCAGTCGCCGGGAGCAACCCTTCTTCAATCCCATGCAGACTTTCCCAAGCGGCTTCGGTGAGGGACGGGTCGGCGCCAACAATATCGCGGATCATTTGCCAGGCCGCGAGGTTGAGCGCACCCTCCGGCGCCGGTCCCATGGCCAGCGAAACCGAGCATTGCGGGCAGAAACAGATGCGCTGGGCCGAGGATTTCTGCCGCGGCCTTACACCCGTCGTCTGTGCGAACACAAACACGGCCACCGATTTTTGTCCGGCCTCGATCTCACGGCTGCAGCGAAGGCAATACAAATTGTCCAAAGACTCCGTCTCCTGTTGTCCACAAAGTTCTGTTCCCGTTACTGTCTCCAAGACCCTGCCGTTCGCACAAGTATGCAGAAAGATTCCCGCACACTAAGAAAACTCTGATTAAGTCCCGGTTTCCCCCGTGCGCCCCTGTGTACCCTGTGGTTCATGCTCTTTGCCGACACTTAATCAGAATTTTCCTAAGGATCGTCAACTCCCCGTGAACCAAGCTTTGCTCTAGGCAGAAGTGGAGGCATCGCGCACTCTACTGACATGGGTGTCCGAATCTCCGCAAAGTTCTTGCCACCGGCGCGGCGTTTGAAAGTGCGTCAGGAGGTCGCTGCCGTTTGCTACCGCGTGGGCGGACGCGGCATCGAATTCTTGCTGGTGCAGACCCGCGGCGGCCGTTGGATCTTCCCCAAAGGCGGCGTCGAACGCGGCCTAACACGCGCCCAATCCGCGGCCCTGGAGGCCTTTGAAGAGGCTGGCGTTCATGGCCGGATCGAAGCGGCCGCCTTCGCGCGTTATTTCAAGAGCGGACGTATACCGCCATTCGCAACAAAGAATCAGCGGGCTGACGCCAGATCTGCCGAGGAAGAGTCCAGCGTCAGCGCCTACCTCTGCGAAGTCACCCGGCTTGAACCGCCCCAGGAATCGAACCGCAAGCCCACCTGGTTTTCCGCGGAAAAAACGAAACAACGCCTGCTCAAGAATCGCGAACCGGAATTCGGAGCCGAACTTGTCCGCGTCGTCGACCGTGCTGCCGCACGCATCCGGCGATTGCACGGAGGCTCCGCGCACCCAAGGGGTCACACCCAGCCTGCTCCGGGCAAGAAAGAGGCGTTGCAAGAAGTTCACTTCGATGCCTTCGAAATCGCTCGCCGGCACGGCTTGGCTGCCGCCTACGCCCGCCACCTTGACCGTGAACACGCTGACGATCGCTCGGCCGCCAGCCCTCCGTTCGCGTCCAACCGGCCCACGTTGCGATTGCAGGGCGGAACTGCCTCGGAACGCAGCTTGCTGCAAAAAGTGCAGTTCATCGACGACGCCCGCCCCGCGAATGGCAGCAAAGCTCCCGCGAAATCGCCACGGAGCCGCGGGCAATAGTCCTCCAACGCCACATCAACCCAGCCGCGGACATTCCCCTGTAGAGCAAACGCCCATTCCGCGATACCATCTCTGATAATGCTTCGCGACGCCATTGCCGAACCACGTCAGGAACCCCGGCAGGAACCTCGTCAGGAGATCCTGCGCACCGCCGCTCGCCTCTTTCAGCAGCGGGGATACGATGCCACTTCCATGAACGATGTCGCCGCCGCGCTCAAGCTTTCCAAAGGCGGTCTCTATCATCACTTCGAGTCGAAAGACGAAATCCTGTTCCACATCATGTCGCACGCCATGCAGATCACCGAGGACCGCGTCATCAATGTGGTGCGCCGCATCGACGGCGCTCGCGTGGATGCAGTCGAAGAACGCCTGCGCACGCTGATCCGGCTGCACATACAGGTTGTGCTCAGTCCCGAAGACCGCGAGATTACGGTCATGCTGCACGAGAATCATCCATTACCGCCGGCGCTGCGCCGCAAGATCAACGCGCGCAAGAAAGACTACGTGCATTTCGTCGAGAACTTAATCGCCGAGGTTCAGCGCAAGCGCGGCTCTAAGTCCCCGGTCACGCCGCGCGCGGCCGCGTTTGCCTTGGTCGGCATGATCAACTGGATCTATCAGTGGTATAAGCCCGATGGCTCGCTCACCGGAGAGGCGCTGGTGCAACAATACACGGATATCTTCTTTCGCGGAGCCGTGGGATAGTTTTCAGCTCCCGGTGTCGCATTTCGTGAGTCACTTCTTCCAGATCGGCGATCTCTCCCGCCTGCGAGCCGAAAAGGGCAAACTCTACCTGGAGTTCCTCCGCGTCCCCGCCATGAGCGCAGGCGTCTACATTCTGCCGAAGGGCGGCACCGATCCGCAGAAGCCGCATCGCGAAGATGAGATGTACTACGTCATCCGCGGACGTGCCCGTATGCAAATCGGCTCCGACCACGCCGAGGTGCGTGCCGGTTCCGTAATTTTCGTCGAGGCGGAACGGGAGCATCGGTTCTACGACATCGAGGAGGAACTGGAAGTCCTCGTTTTCTTTGCGCCTGCCGAGCAGGAATAGGGAAGGTGTCAGGTGTCATTTCTCCTGTGTCGGAGAACCTGGCGCGAACCGCCTTTCCTGAGACCTGAGACCCAACACCTGACACCTGAAAAGAGAACAGCCCGCAAGCTTTTCAGCCTGCGGGCTGCCCGGTGGACTGTTTCGGATTGACTGAGGTGGTCACTCTCGTGGCCCCTCGCTAGTTCCGGTGCCGGGCACAGCGTGTGCTCGGCGGATCAGACTTTATCAATCAGCCCATACTCACGGATTGTTTGCGAGAGAATGTTCCCGATTCCCCCGACCAAAGGTTCCTCGAGAACTCCGCTTAGAGCAACCGCCCTAAGACTCAGCCACCTCACCTGGTCTGGTAATGCCACAACTATGAGAATCCGAACTTTGCATCCGACCACCTCCTTTCCGGTGTACGCGCAGAGTACAAAAAATCCGGGGCTGGAGTCAACGGCACTGAGGTGGCGTACCGGAAGAGGCAATAGCTCTCAGCTGTCAGCTCTGAGTAAAACCCTGGCGGCCGGGTTCCGGGAACTGAGAGCCGGAAACCTTGAACTGGCTCGCCAGAAAGACAATCAAAATCAGCATCGCAGGCTCTACCGGATGCCGATACCGCGGCACGGGGAAAGTGATGTAGTAAATCGATGGGAAAAACACGAGCAAAAACATGAACAGTTCCGCTCCCGGACGGCGCTGCCGCAGCGCGATCAGCAATCCCCAGAACGCGAACACAGCGACGCTCAGGGAAAGGAACATTTTCGCTTCCGCGACGCCGGCATATTTTTCCGCGTGCGGCGGGCCCGCCCAGTAGTAGACGCAGTGGGCGAAAGTCAAATAAGCAAAGCGCCCAGGATTGTCGCGAACAAACTGCAATGTCATCTCCAGTTTGCTGTGGACGTAGGCAATCTCCCCCATCTCCTTATACTTCCGCAACTCCAGTACGTTTTGCGAAGGATGCTTGAACGATTGCCAGGCTCCCATGGCGTCGGGCGTGTTGCCGAGATGAAACTCGACCCCAAAATTGCCGCGGATCGGAACGAATTTGTGGAACACCCGGTAATCGCGAATGCACCAGGGCGCAATCACGGCAAAAAACAAAACCGCTCCTGCCACGGCATTGCGAAAAAACGGCTTCCCCTGGCGGAACTGGCGGTAGCAAATCCAACAGCCGGCAAAAGGCAGGAACACGAGTTCCGCGGTATTGCACAACCCCGCAATCCCCCACAGCAGTCCATAGCCCGCCCATTTGAGCAGCGTGCTCGACTCCGCCAAATGCACCGTCGCCATGAAACACAGGGCGAACAGAAATGCCGATAGAGGAGTGTCCCAGGGATGCCGCATTCCCCAATACATGGTGTATGGGAATAACGCCCACACCCAAGCCGAGCGTGCGGCGATGCGCTCGCCGAACGTGTAGCGGGCAACGAAGTAAATCGGGACACAAGTCAGGGCCGAAACCGTGCAGTTGAAGACCAACACCCAGAAAATCGCGGTAGGAGTGTAGGTGCCGAAGGCGATAAAGAATCGGCTGAGCACGAACGGAAACAGGGGACCAAGCCAGGCCGTGGGCCCGGTCGCCGGTCCGAAGGGATTGCTAAACCCTTGGCCCGAGGCGATGGCCGCGGCGATGTGCGCCCCCTCGTCGAAATCGAGCTTCACGCGGTAGGAGTGCATCAGCACCATCCCGGAAACCCGGAGCAGCAGGCCAATCACGACGATTTTAAGCAAAAGGCGACGCAGGCTGGCCGGGTTGGAAGCAGTGCTCACTTGAGAGAACTTGCGCAATTGCGGTATCGCGGAGAATCGGGATTGCCGTTTGGCGGCGACAGCTAGTTATATCGAATCGGGGCGCAAGCAGCAAGGATGCAATACAGGCCGGGAAACCGGCTTATCTCGTGAACTCCGCACTCACGGTACATGCCCGCCAGATACCTACCTTCGTTACCGTCCCTTCCCTAGACTGAATACAGCCCTGCAAGGCAGGAAAGACTCTCCCCGAGTCCCCCAAGTCATAGATCTTTTAATGAGTTCTCAGTTCTCAGTTCTCAGAAAAAACTTGCGCCAGCGTGCATGGGCTCTGCACTGGCAGCTGGCAGCTAGCAACTGATCTCAGCCCTTCCAACGGTACGCATCCGCTTGGGCCAGTCCTATATGTGCCAACACGCGGTTGGCGAACTCCTGCGCCATGGCATCGGCGCTCGACGGATGGTTATAGAACGTCGGGATCAGCGGGAAGATCGTTGCCCCCGCGTCGGCCGCGAGCGACATGTTGCGAAGGTGGATTTTGTTCAGCGGCGTCTCGCGAACGCAGAGCACCAGCGGGCGGCGCTCCTTGAGGGCGACGTCGGCGGCACGTTCGATCAGGTGCGAGGCCGTGCCGTTGGCAATGCGGCCGAGCGTACCGACGCTGCATGGGATAACGACCATCGCGTCGGAAGGATACGACCCGCTGGCCACATTGGCACCGATATCCGCGTTCGATTGCTGCTGAATCTTTGCCGAAGCCGCGCCGATGATTTGACGTAGCAGATCCGAGCGGCCTTCGATTCCGAGTTCTTCGACCATAACGCGCAGGCCGCTGTCGGAAGCGATGAAGTTCACCGTCTTGACGCGCGCGTCGCGTTCCACGGTGAGGAGAAAGTGCTTCAGAAATAGCGAGCCGCTGGCGCCGGTCGTGGCAACAGTCAGGTTTTCCGGCGCAAGCAGGGGCAAAATGAGCGCTCCACGAGGCTTGGTTCCGTGCACGGCCTCGAAAAACTGAGGATAGGGACGGACGAAAGGCAAGTCAAGGCGGGGAACCCCGCCGATTTGTAATCCGCCATTCAGCGAATGCGAATGGCGAACGACTAACGAACAGCGACTAACCAACGACGCACTTATGGCAACTACCGGCATCCTACGATCGCGGCGCAGTACCGCCCAGCTCCACGCCAT
>Ga0302200_10000247_pt1 | contig 56172 bp, 39 predicted proteins | sample II_Bog_N3_1_FD_194585 | JGI IMG/M metagenome (GOLD analysis project Ga0302200, IMG submission 194585) | Peat permafrost microbial communities from Stordalen Mire near Abisko, Sweden - II_Bog_N3_1 | ecosystem: Environmental > Terrestrial > Soil > Wetlands > Peat | place: Sweden: Abisko...
GCTATAACAGCTAATGCTGCAACTGCGTTATCTACCGCCAACTTATATACTCCAGCCGTAGCTACTGTTTTTGCTGCTCCGTTATATGCAACTTGTGCTGCTAAACAATCTTGTAATGCTACTTCTATGTCTGCTTCATCTTGTATAGCTTGAATTGCTGGATTTACTACAGCTCCTGCTCTTACTGGTGGACCAACTGCTATAACAGCTAATGCTGCAACTGCGTTATCTACCGCCAACTTATATACTCCAGCCGTAGCTACTGTTTTTGCTGCTCCGTTATATGCAACTTGTGCTGCTAAACAATCTTGTAATGCTACTTCTACATCTGCTTCATCTTGTATAGCTTGAATTGCTGGATTTATTACAGCTGCTCCTCTTGCTAATACAGCATTATCTACCGCCAACTTATATGCGCCAGCTGTAACTGCTGTTTTTGCTGCTCCGTTATATACAACTTGTGCTGCCAAGCAAGATTGTTCTAAATTTGCTTCATCTTGTATAGCTTGAATTACTGGATTTACTACAGCTGCTCCTCTTGCTAATACAGCATTATCTACCGCCAACTTATATGCGCCAGCTGTAACTGCTGTTTTTGCTGCTCCGTTATATGCAGCTTGTGCTGCCAAGCAAGATTGTTCTAAATTTGCTTCATCTTGTATAGCTTGAGTTGCTGGATTTACTACAGCTCCTGCTCTTGCTGGTGGACCAACTGCTATAATAGCTAATGCTGCAACTGCGTTATCTACCGCCAACTTATATACTCCAGCCGTAGCTACTGTTTTTGCTGCTCCGTTATATGCAACTTGTGCTGCTAAACAATCTTGTAATGCTACTTCTACATCTGCTTCATCTTGTATAGCTTTAACATCAGCATTCACAGGAACATTAGGAGGACCTGCCAAAAGCAATCGTAAATTATCCATAGCAACCTTATACTGATTGGCTGTAGCTATACTAGGAACAGATGCTGTATACTTTTCTTTAATACAGTAAGATAAAATACTAGAAATCACCTTAAGGTTGTTATTTGATAGCCTTCCACCTGGCGGAACAGGAGCAGCAGGTGCTGCTACACCAACAAATGTAGTCGCTGCTGGAAACCCGGCAGGGAACACTTGAGCTGGCGGAACACCAGGAACCAAAGCTAATTGTAAACAGTGTAGTACTGCATCTATCGCGTAATTTGCGTCAATTTCATTTTTATCAGCTGGAGCTAATCCTTGATATAATCCTTGTATGGTTCGTGATGTTACTAATGGCATAAAATTGTCTCTCCTACTAAACGAACATATAAATATTTTTTATTTTTTTATTGTTAAATCTCTAATTCAAAATAATGAATCTAAATACAGGTTACCTAATCAACATACATATATCAAGCCCCTAAACACGATATACCATGAATATAAAAAACGCATATACACTAATTACTTGAAGCATGAGTAGTTGTTATTGGCCCCAATTATATATAACATAATGCTTGCGATAAATATTTGAACACCATATGCCGAATATTTAAAATCTAATATTAAATTACGAAACAATTTATTTATTAGCAATCACAAACCACTCATTTTTAAATCACAATTTGCGAGTCTGATTGCTAATATCATATATTAGATAAACAATAAAAGACCAACGATCTTGTTGTTTTATAGTATGGTTTGTTTGTTCTGTTGGTAAAAATCGAAACGTTTCTTGTTTAAATTCTGATGTCATATTGTTGTTTGATTTTAATAATTTTTTACGTTCATCTTAATTGCTTTAAATCATTATAGATTTAGTTTTGAATGTTTTTTTTGGCGTACCAATACTGGAATATAAATAAATCTTATTTTAACTTTAGCTAAGAAACCGGTTGCTGCTATCGAAATTAAATCTTCTACAATGATTTCAACTTCAGACTCATATGCATTATCTGAATTTAAAAAAGAATATCCAGAAATCAATACTTATATTTTAGCACCAGTGGAACGAGTTCGACTGTTAAGTTCTGGGGTTAAGATCTTACCGTGGCAAGATTTTTTAGATTGTGAGTTAAAAAAATTATTATCATCAAAGTAAAAAATGGTAAAAACTATCGTCAATTTTTATAGCTTAACAAGTATAAATCTTGCCAATTTGAATTATAGGCATAAATTTATTATATACTATCGACCAAAAGCAACCATTATTGAAGAACTGTCCTAAGATAGATCTATGACACTCAAAAAAGATTCAGGATTTAGTTAATGAATATATCCCACGATTCACATCTTTGGATAATAGCCTGCATTTTTATAACCAGTCTGTTTGGTATTGGTTCATATTTAGAAAAATATAAATTTAAAATTAATAATTTTAAAAATGCTTTTATAATTTCTATTAGTTGGATTATGGCTGCATTAATTTTTAATTTTATTTTATGGTATTATTTAAAAATTAATTTTAACCAAACGATTGCCAACCAAAAAGCTTTGGAATTTTTTACTGGGTATTTACTAGAAAAATCTTTATCCCTAGATAATCTTTTCGTATTTGTATTAATTTTCAAATATTTCTCTATACCAGACACCCATCAAAGGCTAGTATTAAATTATGGGATTATTGGAGCCACAATATTACGGTTTTTAATGATATTTGGTGGAGTGTGGTTAATCGCAAAACTACATTGGATATTATATTTGTTTGGAGTGTTTTTGATTTTTTCTGGTGGAAAAATTTTATTTTCTAATGACAAAAAATCTACTTCAAAAAACAGTTTAACTAATAATTTAATTGTTCTTTGGTGTAACAAATACTTAAGAACAACCTCATCCATAACCAAAGAACAATTTTTTATTACTAAACATAAAAAAATATATGCAACTCCATTATTTTTAGCTATGATTTTAATAGAAATAAGTGACGTCATGTTTGCGACAGACAGCATCCCTGCAATTCTTTCTATTTTAAATGATCCATTTATTATTTTCACATCAAATATTTTTGCTATTTTAGGACTAAGAGCTTTATATTTTTTTCTAGCAGTTAGCATCCACAAATTTACTTTTTTACAACAAGGGATCGCTATAATTTTAATATTTATAGGAGTAAAACTATTGTTTGAACTACAGTTTTCTATAATTGTTACCCTATGCACCATATCCATTATACTTGTCACCAGCGTATTATTAAGTTTTATGCTGCCAAATTTTGCTAAAAAATCAAAAAAATAGCCGCTAGACCACAATGACACACATATTATATGGGACTTATAGACAATAGTTACAAATTATTCTAAATATTATCTATATTAAATCTATATTGATTAAACTAATTGGTTTTAATTATAACAAAATATGATTTTTATAAGGCAAGATGAATGAGTATATTAGAAGAAAAGTCTAATAAGGAACCATCGGCAGAGGAGGACCAACCCAAAAAGACTAAACTTAATAAGTTCTTAGTACTATCTTTTTTTATGAGGGTTATTAAACCATGGGGGTGGCATATTGTAGGGTTACTAGTAATAAATTTACTTTTAGCCATCGACTTATCCTTACGACCATATATATTAAAAGTAATCCTTAATAAAATATCTACCGCAGACCATGGTGCCTTAGCTTTACAGTTTCTACTAAAACCTGTCATTTTTTATATATTAACTTTTACTATTACGACTATAATTACACGTTTTTATGATCGGATCTGGATCATAATAAATCCAAATTTAAAAAAACAAATTGGCCTTAAAATAGTTGAAAGCTTGATGGAACACTCCCATGCTATGTATCAGAATAATTTTGCTGGTAGTTTAGCCAATAAAATTAATGACATAATTAATGGGGTATGCCACATACTAAAAATTGGCATAGATCAATTTTTTAGTCAGTTTATGTCGCTAGCTGTTGCCATTTATGCTGTTTGGCAGGTAAATCCAAAATTTTCTATTATCTTAATCCTATGGGTAATTTCATTTATTGGTATGTCATACAAGCTATCTAATAAAGCTCATAAATTATCCTCTGTAGCAGCCAATGCCAAATCGCAAGTATTTGGTAATATTGTTGATATTTTAATTAACATGATGAACGTACGCCTTTTTGACAGCAAAATCCTAGAAAAAAATCGCTTAGATCAAAACATGTCTGCGGCAGTTAATGCGGAACAACAACGTGATTGGTTATTTTTAAAAATCTATACATTCCAAGGTGGATCATTTATTTTATTACAAACTATATGTCTATGGTGGTTAGTGGTTGGCCTACAAGAAAAAACTGTTACCATTGGCGATTTTGCGCTAATTCTAACTATTAATATGTCTCTGGTTGATTATTTATGGGTATATTTAAAAATCATACGTGAATCATCCGAACATTTTGGTAATATTTCTCAAGCTATGCACATAATGGATTCTAAAGCCAATATTCAAGATCATAGTACAACCACTGATCTTATAGTAACGCATGGACGCATAACATTTAAAAATGTTAATTTTAGCTATAACAATACGACTCCTTTATTTAAAAATCAAAATATCCAAATTGAACCTGGACAAAAAATTGGTCTAGTTGGTTATTCTGGCAGTGGTAAATCGACTTTTGTAAATTTAATTTTAAGGTTATTTGATGTACAAAACGGCAGAATTTTAATAGACAACCAAAATATTAGGCGTGTAACTCAATCTAGTTTAAGAAAATCTATCACTATGATTCCACAAGATCCACCTCTATTTAATCGCAGTTTAATAGAGAATATAAGCTACAATAATCCTAATGTAACAAAAGACGAAATCATAACAGCCGCTAAAAAGGCGCATGCCCATGAATTTATTATGAATCTACCAGATGGTTATAATACTTTAGTTGGTGAAAGAGGAATAAAATTATCTGGCGGCCAACGCCAACGTATAGCGATTGCTAGAGCAATTTTAAAAAATGCTCCTATTTTAATTTTAGATGAAGCAACTTCTCAACTTGATTCTCTAACAGAACAACAAATTCAGGATAGCCTAATAGAATTAATGCAATCCAAAACTACAATTACCATAGCCCACCGTTTATCCACTTTATTAAACATGGATCGAATTTTAGTATTTAAGCATGGCAACATTATCCAAGATGGTACTCATCAAGGTTTATTAAATGAGGATGGTTTGTATAAAGAACTTTGGGACACTCAAGTTGGTGACTACTTGCCAGAAATTAGAGAATTTGAAGCGGTGCTAGAAAGTGATGATAATATAATTGTGGAACCAATCGCTGAACATTTTGCTAAGGCAATGTAAATAAGAGCCATTTCAAAAACTGTATTTATTCACGTGAGTAGGTATTTTTTTAATTTATGAAGCATCCTGACAGCATAAAACCTTGAATTAGCCCAAGGACTCCATGAATGGTGCGCAATAAATTAAAAAAATACCTACTCACGTGAATAAATACAAGGCCTACTTAGATATCATCATTAATAACACAATAGATCCAGTAATAAACTTTAAATCTGAAGGGGAACAACCTAAACTTAAGGCTAATCCTTGCACTTGTTGATAAATAATGGCTCCTATTATTGGAGCTATTATTTGCCGTAATAATGTTTTATTACCAAGAATACTCTCCCCTATCATTAATGCAGCTAATGCGTGGATCACAATCCCAATACCCATTCCAACATCTGCATACTTTTGAGATTGAACAACTAAACTTCCGGCTAACCCACATAACAGATTACCAATAAATAATCCTAATAATGTATACCATTTTATATTTATTGCCTGCCTTTCTGCAAACAATGCATTTAAGCCAACAGCTCTTAAACTTAAGCCTTTTTCTGTAACCAAAAAGCCAAACAATGGAACAATAATTATTATATTTATGACTGTTATTACCAACAATTTTAAAGATATATTATTTGCAAGACTTGTAAATAATGTATAATAATCAAATAATGCTATATTTGGTTTGCCCATCAATCTTAAATTAACACTATAAATCATGGTGCTTAAAATAATCCCAGCAAGTAAAGTATTTATTTTAAAACGCAAATGTAACAATGCAGTTCCCATACCAACAAGCCCTGCTGCAACACACCCAATCAACATAGCAATCCATGAATTAAAACCAGCTGTTAGGAGTACAGCACATATAACCCCACCTAATGGATATGCTCCTTCTGCTGTTAAATCAGGAAAATTTAATAATCTAAATGGAATCATAATACCAATTGCAACAATTGCTAATAACAAACCTTGAACTAACCCTATGGGTATTAATTCTATAAACATTAACTTCCTCGCAATAACATTGAGTCTTCATAACTATGAAACAACCCTAATAATTGAGCCGCAGTTAAAGAACGTTTTTTATTAGCATCTAGATTTAAAACTATTTGACCATCATGAAGCATAATCAAACGATTACCATACAAAATAGCATCATCTAAATTATGAGTTACCATAAGTGTTGTAATACTGTTTTTGTTAATTAAATTTACAGTATATTCCATTAATTGTTTTTGAATTTTAGGATCTAATGCGCTAGTTGGTTCATCTAACAATAATAATTTAGGGGTTGGAATAGAAGCCATAATTGTAGCTATTATTTGCCTTTGCCCACCAGACAAGGATGACATTGGTTTATGCATGTACTCTTCTAAACCCAACGACAAACCTTTAATTTGTTGGCTAAGATTTTTCTCGTAATGTTTATAAAATTTATACCCAGCTCTTTGAATTCTAAATTTACTTAATACTAAATTCTCGAACAAAGTCATAGATTCTATAATACCTCTAGTAACATCCTGGTAAACACTACTTATTAATCTTGAACGTAAATGCATTGGTATAAATGTAATATCTTGTTTGTTTAATTTAATCCTGCATGTGTCTGAGCACTCTGTATCAACTTTATATTCACCAGTTATAGTTTTTAGTAAAGTAGATTTTCCAGAACCATTACTACCAATTAATATACAAAATTCACCAGGCAATAAATGCAAATTGATGTTTTTTAATACTGGAGCGAACATCCCAGACCATGATTTATATAATCCTTCAATATATAACATATACTACTCTACAACTGTAATGTTCTTAGCAGTAGGTATATTAATGCCATATTGTTCAGCCCTTTTTTTGCTAACAAATCCTTCGTGATCAACAGCCAATGGATAAATTGGCTTTATATTTTTTATGTTTTCCCCATTTAAAATAGATTTAATAATGTTTGCTACTTGATGACCAATTTTACGATGGCTCACTCCCATGCTACCAACTGCTAAATGATTTAACACTGCATCTGAATGAGCATTGAATACTGGTATATTCATCCGATCCGCCTCACTAACAATAGCTGGCAATGCAGGTTGAATTGCACCACTTGTACCTACATAAATAAAATCAACTTTACCATTTAACATTTGTATTCTAAGTGGTAGATCTCTTGCATGATCAACACCTACTGTTACAACCTGCATATCATATAACTTAGCAGCCTCTTTCATCATTTTAATTAATGCTGCATCATTGGCCTCAGAAGTAGAATATAAAATTCCTATATTTTTAGCATGAGGAAGTAATGTTTTGGCAAATGATAAAAAAAGCTGCAAGTCCTGAGCATCAGATACTCCTGTAATATTACCATGAGATTTATTACGTTCTGTAAGCAACCCAGCCTCGATTGGATCTGTAACATCCGCAAAAACAACTGGTATGTCTTTAATAACATTTTTCGCAATTTGCGCAACAGGCGTTGCAAGCACTACCATCACCTTTGGTTTGTCAGTTTTTAGCTTATATAAGATTTGCATAATAAGCGAAGATTCAAAATTAGCATCTGCTATTTCAAAGTTAATATTTTTTAACTCTTCTTTGATCCCATAAATGGTTTCCAACAAAGACACATGTGGACCCCAATTAGCAATAGCAACAATTGGTAGATTCGAGGCTGGCTTATTTAGCTTAAAACTTACAGAAATTAGACTAAATATAAAAATAGTAACAAGCGCAATAAATATTTTATTATTAGACTTTTTAAACACTTTAAATCCCCTTAAAATTAAAATTTAGCATATGACCAACTTCGTCATCACATTTATATAAAATTTTAACGTATACTACGCCATCGTTTTATTGCTAAATTTTTAAATTTTAAGGTAGATTGCATTTGTTTTTACCTATTCTTTGCTCTTGTTAAGATGTTCTTTTAAAATGTCTCCCAACTTAGCAGAAACATTATTATTGTCTTCAGCACTATGATCTTTATCTTTAGGATCATCTTTAGTCCTAACACTTAATTGAATAGTTCTGTTTTTACGATCAATATTAACAATTTTCACGTCAATTTGATCATCAACTGCTAATTTAGAATGGGCTTGAACCAATTCGCTAGCTTTAAGAGAACCATCCACTTCTTCTGTTAAATTAACTATCACTTCTGTTGAATTAATAGATACGACCTTACCAGATACTACTGCACCCTTAGAATTCTGCTCAACATATTGCATAAAAGCATCTTGTTCTAATTGCTTAATGCCCAAAGAAATCCTTTCTCTTTCTACATCAATAGATAGCACTACTGCTTCTACCTCTTGGCCTTTTTTATAATTACGCACTATTTGTTCAGGAGACTCATCCCAAGATAAATCTGACAAATGGATTAGTGCATCTATACCACCATCTAAACCAATAAAAATTCCAAAATCAGTTATAGATTTAATCTTTCCAGTTATTTTGTCGCCTTTATTATGATGCCCAGCAAAAGCACTCCATGGATTATCTATACACTGCTTCATACCTAAAGATATTCTACGACGATCTTCATCAATTTCTATAATCATAACTTCAACTTCCGAACCAAGTTGTACAACTTTGCTTGGGTGGATGTTTTTATTGGTCCAATCGATTTCTGAAACGTATACTAAGCCTTCTACGCCATTATCGATTTCGACAAAACAACCATAATCTGCTATGTTAGTTACTTTGCCAATCAATTTGGTGCCAACTGGATATTCTTGAATCACTTTATGCCATGGATCAGATTGTAATTGTTTTAACCCTAAAGATACTCTTGGTTTTTCTTTATCAAACTTTAATACCTTTACAGAAATTTCTTGCCCAACAGAAACTATTTCGCTTGGGTGCTTAACACGTTTCCATGCCATATCAGTTATATGTAATAATCCATCTAAACCACCCAAATCTACAAATGCACCATAATCAACTAGGTTCTTAACAACACCATTAATTATTTGACCTTCTTGTAAACTTTCTATTAAGGCTTTTCTGTCTTCACTATTATCTTGTTCTAATACTGAACGTCTAGAAACAACTACATTACTACGTTTTTGATCAACTTTAATAATTTTAAATTCTAACTCTTTACCTTCTAAATCTAAATTATCTCGTACTGGTTTTACATCTACCAATGAACCAGGTAAAAATGCTTTAACTAAGCCAATATCTACCGTAAAACCACCACGCACTCTACTATTTACTAAACCTTTAACTAGCTTACCTTCTTTGTAAATAACAACTAAGTCATCCCAAGCTTTGATTTTTTTGGCTTTTTCTCTAGAAAGACGAGTCTCACCCATTCCATCTTCTAAGGCTTCCACTACAATTTCTACCGAATCACCAACACTTACTTCTAGTGTACCGTTGTCAGAAGTAAATTGTTTAATTGGAATATAGCTTTCTGATTTTAGCCCAGCATTGACTACAACATAATCCTTGCTGATCTCTATAACCTCACCAGATAACAATGCACCCAAATGAATTTTGTTTGCAACACTTTCTTCGAATAATTTACCAAACTCAGTTTCGGCCATAGTTCACTTACCTCAAATAATCAAACAATCAACTTAACTTGGTTCATTACAATACCAAATACTTCATTGATTGTCATCGTTGTAGTATCTATTGTTATCGCATCCGTAGCAGGTATTAGAGGAGCCGCCACACGTTGGCTGTCCCGCAAATCCCGCTCAGATAGTTCATTAATACGGTCATGTAGATTACCACCAACTCCCAACGCCTTCAACTGGAGATCACGCCTGGTGGCCCTAACTTTAGCATCTGCATCTAAAAAAAACTTTATTACAGCATCAGGAAACACGACAGTTCCCATATCACGACCATCAGCCACTAAACCAGGGCTCTTACGAAACTCTCTTTGTTTAGCTAAAAGTGCTGTCCTAACTGTAGGAAAAAGCGCTAATTTAGATGCTAGATTACCACAAAATTCACTTCGGATCTCTGTGGTAATGTCCTGTATTTCATTATTTGGATAAATTAAAGAAATTTTTTTTGCTTGAAAATCAACCTTTAACTGTAATGTCAAACTAGTAATTATATTTTCTTCTAAAATTAAATCTATTTGCTCTAAATCTACTGGTTGTTGCTGATTCTGATTTAAATGCCATATATACAACAATGCTAATGCTCTATATAACACCCCACTATCTAAAAAATGCCACCCTAATTCTTCTGCTAATTTTAAGCTGATGGTTCCTTTGCCAGAACCTGCGGTGCCGTCGACTGTTATGACTGGTGGAGTTTTTGTTGTTATAGCCATCTTGGAAATCATACATTGTTCTTAAAATTTAATACACTAGTAAAAAACTCTGTTTCAATATGAATCCATACTACAATTTTATAAGAGGATAAATTTTGTGCTTAAATTCAATAAAATACAAAAAATAACACGTAGCTTACTCTATATGCAACGTAATAACTCTATAAGTTTTCAAGCATTATGGGCAGACGTAACAAGATTTGACCTAAATTGTAGCCTTATTCAAAGATTTATAGAAAATTCCACAGAAAATACCAGAATAGCTGCAGTACGATTATCCAATCATGGGAACACCAGAGAAGCTAGTCAGCTACATGTTGCGGTTATGGCAGGAGATAGTGTTGCCATCAAACGATTGTTATCTGAAGGAAAAGATCCAAATCAAAAAGATAAATCTGGTATTTCACCTATAGATTTAGCTAAAGCTATCAATGAAGAAGAAGTAATTAATGTACTTGATCCCAGTAAACAATATAAATCTGATTATTCAGCATTATTTTCAAAAAAATTTATAATTTATGATTTAAATGAAACCAAGCCTATTCAACAAACAAACAAATCTATAGAATTAAACCAACAATTTGGGATCCCAATCTTAAGGTAACATTTAATGGTACTCACGAAGCATACTCCCGAAATAGCTGAGATTACGGGAGTATAATATCAAATTAAAAAGTTGCAAATTTATTTACCACTTAACCTCTTTATCGGTACCTCACTAAACACCATGTTATCTCAATGCTTGTTTATACCTTATACTTACTATTTCATTTGAAGATTCTGCAACCTCATCAATAAGTTTTTGTTGTGCATTAAATTTATAAATTATATAACTGCCCACTAAAACCGCTGTACCAACAATGCCAGCAGTACTAACAGCTACACTATACACTTTAGCATCAGCCTCTATCTCTGCTCCTTTTAACATAGCGTCTATTTTTAATTTTTCTAATTCAATAGCTAAACTCTCTTCATCCAAAGCCAAACAACGTAAGCGAATACTAGAACTAACATTCTCTGCAATCATCTTGCTAGATTTTTCTGCTATTGTATCTGCCATTGTTTTTGTAATTTTTTTACCGAATAAAAATCTAAGCATAAATTTAACCTCAAGTTCTACAAACAATTTATATTGTATCCTGAACGCACGTGAATTATAAATGTTATATAATCTAGCATATCCATTTTCTGCTTATATTGCCAACTAATAAATTGTATAAATGTAAAATAATTAAAAATTTGATATATTTATAATTAACAGGTCGCAAAATTATATGAACATTTATTATATATACAAAGATAACGATACATTAGAACTAATTGTTGAAAGATGTGAAAATCGAGAAAAACAAGAAATTCAATTTCAAGAATTTAGTGAATTTTTACAAGATGTTGCACAGTTAAGCAACAATGGTAAACTGGGCATTGCTCCTTTAGAGATCATTAATGTTTTACCATCACAATTTAAAATAATCATAAAAAATTCCCACTCGTTTTTTTATAGTAGTAATTCAATAAAATCAGCAAGTTCTTTGCTGGAAATTAATAGATTTCACCTAATTTCCCATGAAGATAATAAAATTAAGGTTTATTATATACAAAAAAATTATCAAACTTTGGAATTATTTTTTGACGGACAAGAAAAGCAGGAAAAATATCTTAAAGACTTACGTAGATTTATACAATTGACATCTAGAGCTAATTACTACCCTTGCACAATAACCGAATATTTACCATTGGAATTTAAAATAACTATTAAAAGCCCTTATTTATTTAAAGATGCTCCACCAGCTCCTAATTTAACTGATCATGATGGACCTAGAAGTTCTGTAATATCTTGCCTAATATTTAATGGATATAAACCAATCCATTATCAATCTAATTTACCCCAAGAATCATTTGTTAACAAGGTGTGCCATAAACTAAAATTAAGGTGACATAAGGATAGATTACATCATGCCTACTAAACAATACCAACTAGATGATTTTTTCTTAGCTATTAAAAATAAACATCTACGCAAAGTTAAAAAGCTTTTAAAAGAAGGTGTTGATATAACCGCCACAGATAATTATGGTAATACAGCTTTACATGTAGCTGTTGGATACCATGCTATACCAATAATTAAAGAGTTCTTACGTAATACAGAGATGGATCCGAATACTAAAGATCATAGTGGTGATACGATTTTACATCGGTCAGTTAAATATAGTTATCTGCAAACACAATTAATTAAAGAATTTTTAAGCAAACAAGAATTAGATTTAAATGCTCAAGACTCTCGAGGAGAAACAGCTTTACATACAGCTTGTTATTTGGGTAATATTCGAACTATTAAAATACTTTTAAAAACTAAACGAACAAATGTAAATATTACAGATAATAAAGGTAACACAGCGTTACATAATACAGTTAATGGAACATACAATGATACCAGGATCGAGCAAGGTCTTGAAACAATTACAGAACTTTTCAACAGAGAAGAGTTAGATCTAAATATTAAAAATAATGAAGGCGACACCGCTTTACATTTTTCTATTAATCGTTGCCCTACAGAAATACTTGCAAAGCTTTTAACCCACTCAAAGTTAGATATAAATGCTCAAAACAACGAAGGTAGTACCGCTTTGCATTTAGCTATAAAATTTAGTTGTTCTAAACCACTCTCATTTTATCGAGTCCCAACAAAAAAAATTACAGAACTTTTAAAGAAAAAAGAAATTGATGTAAATGCTCAAGATAATGAAGGTAATACCGCTTTACATTGGGCTGTACAACTGGAACATATTGAGGCACTCGAGATGTTGTTAACAGTAGATGGTACAAATGTAATGATTACAAACAAAGAAGATCTAACAGCTAAAGCCCTGCTATTAAACCTAAAAGAAAAAGAAGACATACGAGTTGTTAACAAACAATATGATCAACCTATGATTATATCAAAAGATAATTTTAAAAAAATGATCAAGCTTTTGGAGGATAACAGTACATTAAAAGCATCAACTACTCGTTTGATTAATAATTCTGAATTGATTTTTACTAATATACATCAGCAATCACTAAATAATGACAATCATAGAACTGATTATCATATTCCAAGAAATTCAACCAGATCTTCGCTAAGGAATAGATTTTCACAGAAGCTATAGTTATCAAGTCAATCATAATGCGACCAGATCTAATGCGGCATTAAAAATGTTTCAAATTTATTTACCACTTAACCCTTTATATTCTAACAACGATTTAATACTTGGCTCTTTACCACGAAACGCAACATATAACTCCATAGCATCTTTAGAACCACCCATTTCTAAAATATTTTTTAAAAATGATGCACCTAATTCAGAATCAGAAGATTGACGAGACGCGCCTTTAGCATCATGAAATGCCATAAAAGCATCACTAGCTAATACTTCTGCCCAATTATAACTATAATAACCAGCCGCATAACCGCCAGCAAAAATATGAGAAAAACTATTTGGAAATCTATTAAATTTAGCAACTGGAACAACAGTAACCATTGCTCTTGCTTGATCTAAAACTTTTTGAATATTGGGCTTTTTAGTCGTCATATGTAAATTAAAATCAAATATAGCAAACTCTAACTGTCTAGCCATAAACATTCCAGCTTGATAATTTTTAATGCCAACCAAACTATCAAACATTTCTTGAGAAATTTTTTCTTGTGTCTGATTATGAGCAGAAACGTCTTGTAGAAATTGCCAATCATACCCCCACTTTTCCATAAATTGACTTGGTAATTCTACTGCATCCCATGAAACTCCGTTAACACCCGCCACACTAATATAATTTACTTTGGTTAATATATGATGCAAAACGTGTCCAAATTCATGCAACAAAGTCGTTAATTCATTATGATACAATAATGGTGTTGTATTAGCTGTTGGCTTAGTAAAATTAGTTATTAAAAATGCTACTGGATATTGTAATGTACCATCTTGGAGTTGATGCCTAGATAAACAACTTCCCATCCAAGCACCACCCTGTTTGTTTTCTCTAACATACAAATCTATGTAAAAATATCCTCGCAAATTATTGGATTGGTCCATTACTTTATAAAGCTTAACTTCCGGATCCCATTTATCAAACTCTGTAACGGGTTGCACAGTAATACCGTATAAAGTATTTGCTAGTTTAAACATCCCTGGTAAAACATTTTTTAATTGGAAGTAATTGCGTAATTGTTCTTCAGATAAACTAAATAAAGTTTCTTTATACATTTCTGAATAATAAGCGACGTCCCATGGTTGTAATTTTTTTAAATTATCTTGTTTACTTGCAAATTGTTGTAATTTTAAAAATTCTTTTTTAGCAATAGGCTTACTACTTTTAGCTAGTTCATCTAAAAAATTTACTACTTCTTTAGTAGATTTTGCCATCTTATGAGCCAAAGAATATTCGCTATAATTTTTAAATCCCAAAAGTTGTGCTAACTCGGTACGTAACTCCACAATAGACTGCATAATTTTGCTATTATCAAATTGTATTTTATCTTTATCAAATTGATCAGATGCTTTGGTAACATGGGCTTTATATATAATTTTTCTAAGTGCTCGATCTTTTGCATGACGCAAAACCACATCTACACATGGTAAATCTAAGGTTAACATCCAACCATCTTTAAATCCTCGCTTTTCTGCAGTTTGCTTGGATAATTCTATAAAATGTTTTGGTAAACCACGCAATTTATTTTTCGCACTGACATGATAGCTCCAATTCTGAGTTGCATCCAATACGTTTTTAGAAAAACGATCAGACAATTCGCTTAGCTGCTTCATAATTTGTCTATATCTTTCTTGTTTAGCTGCCTGTAAATCAACCCCTGCTAATTTAAAATCTAACAAGAAATTTTCTATGATTTTTTTTTGAGCTAAATTAAGTGTAGAAAAATCTTTAGATCCTTTTAATTGCAAAATTTTTTGTTGCAACACTTTGTCCTGCAGCACTTCTGCAGTTAAATCAGAAAATTTTGGCAAAATATTACTATATACTTTTCTTAATTCCGGACTATCTTGTACAGAATGTAAATGAGCAATAATATTAGTTATTTTGTCTAATTCGCAAGCAGCATCTTCTATTGGTTGAATAAGCTGCTCCCACTTATAAGAATTAATGTCTTTATTTGCAGAAACTTGTTTTACAATTGTTTTATACTTAAGAATGCTTTGATCTACATCAGCTTCTAATTTAGTAATTTCTATTTTACTAAATGCTGGAAATTGTAAATTATCAGCAAATAATCCACTACTATATAACATAATAATACCACTTATTGTCAAAAATTTAATCTTCAGAACTATTTTCATCTTCATTTGTTTCTTCGTTTTGATCGCCAGGTACTTGATCCAATTCTTGTTCAATATTGGCAGTATCAATAGAATCATTAACTTCAGAATCAACTACTGTACTATCAACCACATTATCTACTTCATCTATTCGCTGAATTCCAACCAATGCTTCTTCATTGGATAAATTAATTAACCGTACTCCCTTAGTATTTCTACTAATTACTGAAATTTCTTTTATTCTAATTCTTACTAAAGTACCTTGATCAGTAATCAACATTAATTCATCAGTATCATAAACTTCTAACGCCCCAATCACTTTACCATTTCTAGTATTAGCTTGAATAGCCTTAACCCCTTGTCCACCACGACCAACAGTTGGAAACTCTGATACATCAGTTCTTTTACCATATCCATGTTGAGTAGCTGTTAAAATTGTTCCACCTTCTTTAACAACAATTAAAGAAATAAGTTTTTGTTCTGGTTTTAAACGAATACCACGCACACCTTTAGCAGATCTACCCATAGAACGGATCTTGGAACTTGCAAATCGCACAGCTTTACCAGCATCAGAAGATAATATTACATCTCCATCGTCTCCTATTAATTCTACTCCAATCAATGAATCATTTTCATTTAAATCAATAGCAATAATTCCAGAACTGCGTGGACGTTGGAACAGCGTTAATGGAACTTTTTTCACTGTACCATGTAAAGTTGCCATAAATACAAATTGGGTTGTTTCAAAATTTTTAATTGGCAAAATCGCACTTATTTGCTCTTGGCCAACTAAATTTAATAAATTAACAATTGGTTTACCTTTAGATATACGACTAGCAACTGGTATTTGATGAACTTTTACCCAATATACTTTTCCTAGATTAGAAAAACATAATAAAGTATCGTGCATACTAGCGATCAACAATTTGCAAATAAAATCTTCATCCTTAACAGATGCTGCCATCTTACCTTTACCGCCACGACGTTGTGCTTGATATAGATTTAACGGTTGCGATTTTACATAACCAGTCTTAGACAAAGTTACAACTACATTTTCGTCAGAAATTAAATCTTCTACTGAAAAATCTTGATGTAAAGAAAGAATTTCCGTACGCCTAGAATCTGCAAATTGCGACTTAATGGCCTGCAATTCTTGAGTAATAACTTCCATTAATTTTGGTACACTCTGTAAAATACTTAAATATTCTTTGATTTTTTCAATTAACTCTTTATAATCTGCAAGAATTTTATCTTGCTCCAAACCTGTTAACCTATGTAATCTTAAATCTAATATAGCTTGAGCTTGCATACCAGATAATCGATAATTACCTGTTTGCAACTGTAATCCATAAGTTTTTTCTATATCCATAGGCCGACATAAATCAACACCTGCCAACGCCAACATGCTGCCAACTTCGCCTGATTGCCATAAATTATTGATTAAAGCATCTTTTGCCTCAGCTGCATTTTTAGAAGTTTTAATTAATTTAATAATGGTATCAATATTGGCAATCGCAACAGCTAACCCTTCTAACACATGGGCTTTTTCTCTAGAAGTTTTTAAATCATATTCAGTACGACGCAATACTACTTCACGACGATGTTGGATAAAACATTCTAAAATCATTTTTAAATTTAAAACACGAGGCTGATTAGAAACGATTGCTACCATGTTAATCCCAAATACACATTGCAGTTGGGTAAGCGAGTATAGGTTGTTAATAATTAGATCTGTAGATTCGCCACGTTTGAGTTCAATAACAATTCGCATGCCATCTTTATCTGATTCATCACGTAGAGTTGAGATTCCTTCGATTTTTTTTTCTTTAACTAATTCAGCAATTTTTTCAATTAATCTAGCTTTATTAACTTGATATGGTAATTGATAGATCACTATAGTTTGGCGACCAGTAGTTTCATGTGTTTCTACATTTAATCTACCACGCATATAAATTTTACCTTTACCGGTTTTATATGCTTCAACAATGCCAGATCTACCATTAATTATGCCGGCTGTTGGAAAATCAGGTCCTTGAATATACTTCATTAATTCGTCAATAGTAATTGATGGGTTTTGTATAACTTGCAAACAACCTTCAATTATTTCTGCCAAATTATGTGGTGGAATATTAGTTGCCATCCCAACCGCAATACCAGATGTACCATTTATTAATAAATTAGGTACTTTTGTTGGCAAAACTTCCGGTAACATTTCGCTTTCATCGTAATTTGGTACAAAGTTAACCGTTTCTTTTTCTAAATCAGCTAATAATTCATGAGCAATTTTTGACATGCGAATTTCGGTATAACGCATTGCAGCTGGTGAATCACCATCAATCGAACCAAAGTTACCTTGACCATCGATCAACATATACCGCAAAGAAAAATTTTGAGCCATACGTACTATGGCATCATAAATTGCCACATCACCATGAGGATGATATTTACCAATAACATCACCGACCACCCTGGCAGACTTTTTATATGGTTTGTTCCAATCGTTACTTAATTCGTGCATAGCATACAATATGCGGCGATGTACTGGTTTCAATCCATCTCGAACATCAGGTAAAGCACGTCCTACTATAACGCTCATCGCATAATCTAAATAAGATTGTTTTAACTCGTCTTCGATGTTAATACTAATTAATTCTGTCATTTAAGTTTCCTAGATTATCGCTAGCAATAAAAAATATCATTCAGTTCATTAAATATAAAAATTCGCTAACTCCATAATTTACATTAATTTACTACAAATATCATAATACTACTAGTTATCAGCACCTTTATGTCAGGGCCATTCAGAGCTAATAGTTAATTTGCTAATTTAGCCCTCACCCAATCACTCTCAACTATAAGTCACGCTTACTACAGCCCTCTCCAGCTAACGCTGGTAGAGGGCATAACCATTCATTAAATATTTTTTGCTATATTTTCCAGGACAAAAATTTAATGAAAATATATAGCATTTTTTTAAGATATATTGAATCTTTATTAATATTAATGTTTCCGCCCTCTACCAGCGTTAGCTGGAGAGGGCTGTAGTAAGCGTGACTTATAGTTGAGAGTGTTTGGGTGAGGCCTAAATTAGCAAATTAACTGTTCATTATCTTTACAAATATTTTTATATTCTAGATATTATGTTTTCTAGATGTCATTCTGTACAAAAATCTTCCTAAAAATCCTAATGCAACAAATACAGCACCAAGTACACCTAGTACTACAGAAAAGCCATATAAAGCAAACCACTCATTTTCTATTGGATCACTATTAATTTCGTTAGGATTGATTAATAGTTCTACATTATCATTAACATTAAATATTGCGGGATTTGCACAAACTTTACTTTTAATAACTTTTTCATTTTTACTTATCGGATCAAAATAATAAAAAACAGGTCTAAAACATGAATCTTGAGAGTGGCCAATTAATGATAATTGTTCTTTTTTAACTTCTATTACTTGGGCTTTAACTAAGTTAGACCTAGAAACAAATAATTTAATGTCAAAATATAAGTACAACGAAAAAATAACAGCAATAATTCCAATAACAATAGACAGATTATAGAAGAAGTTCATTTTGCCTTCTTTATGTTCTTTAGCTATTTTTTTTATACAAAATCTAAACCAATAAAACATAGCTATGGCAAATATAAGAAATAATATAACAGCAATAATCAAATTAGATATCATTTTACTACTAATCAAAATCCCTAGATGGATACATCAACCACTAACTACTGCCTTATGATTATCACCTATTATTTTGGTTGGTAAATATGCAATTGGTACAAACTGCTCATCACTAAAAGTTACTATCTCCCAGGCATCCTTATCTTGTAATAACTCTTTTAATAATAAGTTATTTAAAAAATGACCAGACTTAAATCCAGAAAACCTTCCTATTAAACTTCTACCTAACAAATATAGATCACCTATAGCATCTAAAATCTTATGTTTTACAAACTCATTTTCGTAACGTAAACCATCTTCATTTATTACTTTATTCTCGTCTAGTACTATGGCATTTTCTAAACTACCACCTAAAGCTAAATTATTAGCTTTAAGCCATTCGTAATCACTAACAAACCCAAAAGTTCTAGCTCTAGATACTTCTTTAACATAAGAAATACTAGAAAAATCTAAACTAGCAGCTAAATTAGATTTTTTGAATACTGGATGAGTAAAGTCTAATTCCAACGATACTAAAAACCCATTAAATGGATCTAATTGTGCCCATTTATCCCCATCCGTTACTCTAATTGTTTTTTTGACAACTATAAATTCTTTAGCTACATTTTGCTCAACAATCCCAGCTGATTGCAATAAAAAAACAAATGGCCCAGCACTACCATCCATAATGGGGACTTCTTGACCATTAACTTCAACTATGGCGTTATCTATACCAAGACCTGCAAATGCTGATAATAAATGTTCCACTGTTGCGATTTGACAACCATTAACCCCTAGGCTGGTAGAAAGCTGAGTATCTATAACATTTGCAATACTAGCTGGAATATCAACAACAGGATCTACATCAACCCTTCTAAACAAAATTCCAGTATTACTTTCTGCTGGTTTTAATGTTAAAAAAATATTTTCTCCGCTATGTAATCCAACACCAAGTGCATGTATTGAATGCCTTAAAGTTCTTTGATTCATTATTGTTTGCCATTAAATTTAATCAGACTGCTTGCGTAAAAATGCTGGAATATCTAAATAATCCATATTTTGCTCTAACGTATTATTAACTGAACCACCATGTAACCCTGAGCCAACGCTCATATTGTCCCATTTTCTATTAAATTTTTCTTTAGATACTTCTTGTTCAGTATGATTAAAAGCTATTTGATTAAACTGTTCTCTACTATCTCTAGGATCCCTAGCAATATGTTCTCTAACATCAACACCTCTATTTAAATTATTTGAATTTAAATGTAGTCCTGTTGTATTTCCAGCATTCAAACCAGTATTAAAATTAGCATAATTTGGTTCTAAACCAGTAGCCACTAAAGTTACTCTTAATTCATCATCCATTTGATTATCTATAACAGTACCAACAATCACAGTTGCATCTTCAGCAGTTAAACTTTTTACTACTTCACCAACTTCTTCAAATTCAGAAATAGATAAACTATTACCACCTGTTATGTTAACTAATACTCCTTTTGCACCATGCAAACTAATATTATCCAACAAGGGGCTAGAAATGGCCGCTTCTGCGGCTTTTCTAGCACGATTATCGCCTCTTGCTATACCAGTACCCATCATTGCAAGTCCCATTTCGGACATTACAGTACGAACATCTGCAAAGTCTACATTAATTAAACCTGGTTTAGTTATTAATTCAGCAATACCTTGTACTGCGCTTAATAATACATCATTCACTGCCTTAAATGCATCTAATAAAGTAACACCTTTGCCTAACACTGTTAATAATCTAGAGTTTGGAATAGTAATAAGTGAATCAACAACTTTTGATAAATTATCTATACCTTGTTCAGCAATTTGCATTCTTTTTTTGCCTTCGAAAGGAAATGGCTTGGTAACAACTGCTACTGTTAAAATGCCCATTTCTTTAGCAATTTGAGCAACTATTGGTGCGCCACCAGTACCTGTACCACCACCCATACCTGCAGTTATAAATAATATATCTGCTCCTTCTAATACTTCCTTAATTTTATTGCTGTCTTCTTCAGCACTTAATTTACCAATTTCAGGATCAGCGCCTGCCCCTAAACCACGAGTAGTTTTACTACCTAATTGTAAAATACGTGCCGCAGATTGCTTTAATACTAAAGCATCAGTATTAGCATTTACAAATTCTACTTGCTCAATTTTTTTTGACCGTAACATATATTCAACTGCATTACCGCCACCACCGCCAACTCCAATTACCTTGATAACTGCTTTGTCTGGACAGTTATCTACAAGTTCAAACATTTGTGATCTCCTTAATTAACATAATAATAAATCTAAAAATTCGCCTGAAACCATTCTTTCACACGAGATATCATCCCATTAACCCCTTGGTTAACATATGATTTTTTAGTACGTTGCTTTTCCTTTTTGCTATATAACAATCCTATCCCTGTTGCAAAAATAGGATTATTAACAATCTCTGGATTACCAATAACATTATTAGGGATCCCTTGCCGTACTGGTAAATTAAATATTCTTTCTGCTAATTCAATAATTCCAGGAACTTTAGAACTACCACCAGTTAAAACTATGCCAGCCACCAAAGAATTAATCAACCCAGCTTTATGTAATTCTTCTTTTACTAAGAATAATAATTCTTCATAACGTGGCTCTACAACCTGTGCTAAATTATACTGACTAATTTCGAACGTACCATGCTGTCCAACAGACGTTACTTGAATTTTATAATTTGGATCTGCCAATTCACACATAGCAACAGAATGCTTAATTTTAATTTCTTCTGCTTGTTTAATCGGGATCCTAAATGCAACCGTTATATCGTTACTAACTTGATCGCCAGCAACTGGCAATACTATACTATGACAAATAGAACCATTAATGAACACTGCCACATCGGTTGTACCACCACCAATGTCTATCATACATACCCCTAGATGTTTTTCGTCTGGCGATAACACTGCATAGCTTGAAGCTAACTGTTCCAAAACAATATCATCTACCTCTAAACCACATTTACGGATAGAGTTTACAATATTTTGTGCAACACTTATTGAGCCAGTTACAATATGCACTTTAGTTTCTAAACGCACTCCAGTCATACCTATAGGATCTGTTATTCCGGTTTGATTATCTACTATAAATTCTTGAGGTAAGATATGTAGAATTTTTTGATCTGGTGGAATAGCAACAGAGCGTGCTGCTTCAATAACGTTATCTACATCTAATTTAGTAATTTCTCTATTAGCGATTGCAACCATTCCTTGAGAATTAATACCACGCAAATGATTACCGACAATTCCAACATATACCGAATGAATTTGACAACCAGCCATTAATTCAGCCTCTTCGATTGCATGAGCAATAGCAGTTACTGTAGCTTCTACATTAACTATTATTCCTTTCCGCATACCGGTCGATTGACAAATACCAACTCCTAAAATTTCAATTTTGTTGTCATTAGAAGCATCTGCTACAATTGCAACCACCTTAGAAGTACCAATATCTAAACCAACAATTAAATTATTATCTTTTTTGGACATAAGTTAGCTGACACCTTTTGTAAAATTAATTAAAACCACATTAAATCCCTAAACCCCTATCAAACCCTTTTTTAAATCTTTATTCAAAACTCATATCCTTAGATACCCAAGAAACTGCCATTCCATTAGTATAACGTAGATCAATGTAAGAAATATCGCTAATAATTGGCTGCAGTTTTTTTTTATATACCATAGTAAACCTGGCTATTCTATCAGGCAAATCAAAAGTTCCCAACTTTAAAATAATATTATTACTTAACATAGCCTGTATACCTTGATCGGCTTTAACTTCAATCTCTGATATAACCAACCCAATTGGAGCTAACTTTTCTAATAACATTAAATATGTAGTAATTAATAAATTTTCTTGGCCATTTTGCCCATAAAATTTTGGTAAATTCAAATTTGTAACACTATCACTATTATAACTAGTTGAGTACAAAACTTTTCCAGTTAATGTTAAAAAAAATTTATCATTCCACCTAGCAATAGGATTATGCTGAATTATCTCCACTTCTAATACATCTGGCCATTGCTTATTAACAAAAACAAAATTAACCCATGGATTAGAATGTAGCTTATTTTTAATAGTATTAACATTTATTGTCCATAAATTACTATTTAATAAGTCTGCAACATCTGATTCTATTTCTCTTGGTGCAATATAATCTAATTTTCCTGATAATTTCAATCTAGTTGTTGGATATTTTTGCTGCAATTTATTTGCATAACTAATAAACAACATTATTATGAAGCCAATCAAAATTATATGCATAGTATAAAATATTATTTTTGTTATTAAGGTAAGCGAATAATCAATAAATTTCAAATTAAACATATGGTGACATGTATATAAAACTGATTAAGAAAACATAATTAATCTTGTTGGTATTTTCAATTATTATAATATTAAATCGATCTTAAACACTAGTAATTATGGTAAACATATCAGTGTATGAGGAATTCACATTACTCAAGTACTGTTAGTCAGTAGATTTTAAATTAATAAATAAAATTGTTTATATGAGTTTATTATGACATACGCAATAAGTTCATTACCAAATTAAGATCTTAACCTGGTGCGACTAAAAGTGTGACTTTTTTCACTTTATACCATCCACCCGGCAGCTAACGCTGCCACCCTCCTTCGAAGCGAAGGAGGGTAAGTTTATCGTACATTTTACATTGTTCTCTACTTTTTTAATTAATATTAACCTATATGGTTATTACTTGTTGATGATAATAAAGACTTTGATTTACGTATATTTTACCCACCCTCCTTTGCTTCGAAGGAGGGTGGCAGCTTTAGCTGCCGGGTGGATGCTAAAATGAAAGAAAGTTACACTTTTATATTTCTACTTTATATTTCTCTCCGCCATCATATTCATCTTCGTTATCAACGCCTTCTTCGTTATAAATATCTTCTTCGTTATAAATTTCCTCCGCCCATAATTTATTTATTTCATCCATAACTTCTTCTGTTGTATAGCCATATAAACTTGCAATTTTTGCAGCTAGTTTATCTTTTGAATCACCTATAACATCTAGATCATGCTTTGTTAGTCTACTCCACTTTTGTTTAATTGTTTCTTTAAGGCTGTTATATTTATCTTGTGCTTCTAGAGTAAAGTTCATAACAATTACCTCCTTAAATACAATATAAATTACACATTAAAAATACGTGAATTAATCAAGGGTTTGGCTATTATTTATTTTCATCTAGCAATTTTTTATGCTTTTTCTCATCATCCAACATTCGCTTAAGCATTTCTTTAGCATCCTCCCATCGCTCATGACGAGAATTAATACGTTCATATGCCTTATTAGTATCAATTTCATTGTTAACCATTGCAGCTAAGATCATTTGATCTCCTATTATTTCAGCAAGTGCAACTTTGCCTTTACTAACCAAAGGCTTAATTACACTTGGTTGCATGGGCGGTTGTTCATTATGGTTTTGTAATAGCTTAGACAACTCCATTATCTGGTGCTCGTGATCTTGGCAAAACTCATTTAATTTTACTTTGTAATCACTTTTTATTAGTTTAGCAATGGCTTCATATTTAAAATTGTTTTGTTTCCCAGTTAATGTAGTCATACTAACCTCCAATACTGAAACAAGTTTTTAACATTATGCTTTGTTCGTCTCCTACTAATGTTTAGCTATAAGTATTGCAATTAACATTTTTAACTCCCTTAATACGACCAACCTCTCTAGTAATTACTGAAATATCCTTATCATCCTCAATCTTTCCAAATATATGTACCTTTCCATTTGTAGTTTCCACACTAAAATTAATGTCTTTCCCTATTTTACCATTTCTAGCTAACAATATTATTTTTCCTTTAGCAGCAGAAGTTATAAATGAGTCTTTTAAATATTGGTTTGAACTAGCAACTTTTAGATTGTAAGTATCAACATCCCTAACATTATCAACAGAATTAGCAATTTCTATGATTTTATGAGCCTGCAACCTAGTATCGACAGTTCCATCTAACAATACCACTCCATCATTAGCCGATATGTTTAGTCGTTTGGTGGGAATATCTGCCTCTTTAGTTAATAGTGATTTAATTTCTTTGGTAATAACATCATCTGTTGGTTGTCTTGCAACAACAACATCGCAAAAAAAACAAGTAATTAAGATTATATTTGCAGCGATTATAGATAAATTTTTCATAACAAATTTTCTCCTTTAATGTAATTACATAAAACAAATAACATTACGACTTTTCTTGTCTCTGCTAACGTTTAACTGTAAGTATTACAATGAACATCTTTAACTCCCTTAATACGACCAACCTCTCTAGTAATTACTGAAATATCCTTATCATCCTCAATCTTTCCAAATATATGTACCTTTCCATTTGTAGTTTCCACACTAAAATTAATGTCTTTCCCTATTTTACCATTTCTAGCTAACAATATTATTTTTCCTTTAGCAGCAGAAGTTATAAAAGAATCTTTTAGATATTGATTTGAACTAGCAACTTTTAGATTGTAGGTGTCAACATCCCTCACATTATCAACAGAATTAGCAATTTCTATAATTTTATGAGCCTGCAATCTAGTATCAACAGTTCCATCTAATAATACCACTCCATCATTAGCCGAGATGTTTAGCCGTTTGGTAGGAATATCTGCCTCTTTAGTTAATAGTGATTTAATTTCTTTGGTAATAACATCATCGGTTGGTTGTCTTGCAACAACAACGTCGCAAAAAAAACAAGTAATTAAAATTATATTTGCCACGATTATAGATAAAGCGCTCATAGTAAATTACCTCCATTTCATACAACAAAAAAGAAATATTATTAATCCACGTTTAAATTTTTCACTTCGCTTATTCGTTCGCCTATTCGTTTATTATAATATTAATACCAAAAATTTCTGCAATATGTCAAGTATTTGTATAGGGCTTGTCAAACCAAAATGAAAATGTCCCCTGTCTCGCCAATTTAGAAATGTCCCCTACCAGTAACTAAAAACTTCTTTTTTTATAAAATTTATTATTGTATTAAATCACAAATTGTGTGAATGAAGTGTTGGTAAGGTTGTGGACGATAATGCAGCTTTGGTTTTGGTGAATTTTCTCACTTGACGGTGAAATCCTTCTATGGGATTGGGGGTATAAATTATCGGCTAACCCCCATCGATCTAACACTACCGACGTGAATAGTTATCAAACATTTTTGCAACAGTACCTAAGACCTGCACCACCAATAAATCCTAACATTTTAGGAAACAGAACAACTGACGCTGGTATATTGAGAGAACTTTCGCGTTCCTTGCTACATAAAAACATTATGGTTCTTGCTTCTTTTTCTAATGCTTTACATGATACGTAACTTAGTAGTACTCCATTAATAAAGATCATCGATTTATTTTTAAAATCTTTTAGATCCTTTATTATTGGTTCATATTTTTTTTCTTTACCGTCAGCACCAAAAAAACCAAGTTTTTTTAAATATAACGAAGTTTTTGGTTCCATAATACGCAAAAATTCTTCTCGGTTTTCCTTTTCTTTTATTTTTAACAACACCTTGATAAATAAATAAACATCATCATCGTTAAAAATTTTTGCTAACCCATCCTTTTCTTTTCCATTTATAAAATTTAATATAGATATATAGTTGTAATCTTCAGCAAATTTATGTGCACTACCATAACGAGAAAATAAAAGGTGTAATGCACACATATACCCGTGGTTGGTCGCATAGTTCTTTTTTATTATTTCTTCTATTTTTTTATCTGATAGGGCTTTGTGTTCAATGCTACTAGAAATAAACAAATTTCTTATGTGTTCAGATGCATTTGTTACATTAGGATCATTACTATTAGTTAAATAATCAAAAAATTCTTTGAAAAAACTTTTATCGCTCAAATCCTCAAAGATATGGTGTATATTAAAAACACTTAAATCTTTTATCGTGTCTTCGTGTTTTGCACATATTGATTTACATTGTTCACTTAGCATGATTGCCTTCTCCGTAAATTAAATGACTTTTTCTATTATAATACCAGCTTTTTAATTTAATTAAATTGTATGTCACCGCACACTAGAACTTCCCCCTTGTTGAGTAGAAAGCAACTCTCAAACAAATGTATATACTCCTGGTACCAGGTAAGTTATTTTCTGTAAATACTGCAACAGTTAAAAAAATATCTTAGGCATATTGCGATTGAAAAAAGTTTGAGTATGCTATTCGTATTGGAACATTAATTATAAAAGCTTGCCAAAAATATTATTCAAATGCGTCATTAGTTGCCGATGTAATTTATATATTGTGGGAACCAATATAACAATATATGGCACTGTTGTAAAAATATCTAAAAACTAGAATTCTCTCTTAATTTAATTTTGTAATTTCTTATATTTAAGCAGTTATTCCAATTCATTTTGGCGTTATGGGGACACTATCATTTTGGAATGACAGTGTTGTGTTAATTCTGTGTCAACGCAATATTAAACAGTTGCTTATAAAAAATTGTAGTCTTTTATTTGTTTAATATAGAAAATTTATTATAATTGACTTTTTTTACAAAACTGGTTGCTAAAATTTTTTCTACTAGCATTTCAAAATTAATACCAGAATTATGAGCAGCTGTTGCAAAAGTAGAATTACGTGTCATTAATGGAGAGGTATTCACTGATAAAACCCAACAATCACCATTTAAATCTTTTAAAATATTTACACTTGCAAATCCTGAACCACCAATAGCTTTAAATGCACTTAATGCTAATTTTTGCATTTTGGTAATATTTAACAATTCAATATTTTCTTTATTATCTTTTTTATTACTTGATTTTTTATTAGGTAATATGGCTTCCGTAATAAAAAAATTACTTATTTTCAATGGCAATAAAGCCTGTTCATCAATAATGTATATAATATACTCATCCCCAGTAACCCATGGTTCAATGATAATATCATTTAAATTTTTAAAGTTTTGACTGACTGATTGCAATTTCTCCATATGCTGAACTTTAAAAACTCTTTTATCATTAGCACATATTGATTTTATAGCTACAGGAAATCCAATTAAACCTATCATTTCTTGCCAATCAACATTTGCTCTCCACTTTATAAATGGTGTTGTAGCAATACCCATGAGCTGCCAAATTTTTTTACTTTTTATAATGTCTACAGCTAATGCTGCAGTTAACATACCACAACCCGTATACTCCAAACATAAAATATCCAACAACCCCTGTATGTGACCAAAAGACAAGTTATGTTCCTCAGTTATTGCTATAAATACTCTGGAAACATCTTGCCAAATTGATTTGTCTAACAGACTTAAGCCTTCATCCAAAACTTCAATGATCTTAATTGCAATACTTTTCTTTTTCAAAACTTCTAGTAGATCTATAAATGATAATGCTTTATCGCGCGATCCAACCAATAAAGCAACTTTACCTATAGACTCCAATGGACCCACAGACACTTGTTTATTTTGATTTTCCAACTATTTTAACCTCCGTCTCTAGCGATATTTGGTGTACAGCTAATACTTTACTTTGGATAAAGTTAATTAATTTTTCAATATCATCAGCTGTTGCCATCCCAATATTAATTATAAAATTGGCATGCTTCTCAGAAACTATAGCACCTCCCAACTGTTTTCCCTTCAACTCCGCAGTTTCAATTAATTGCCCAGCCCAATTATTAATCGGATTTTTAAAAACTGAGCCACAATTTAATGTACCGATTGGCTGAGTCAATTTTCTTTGTTGTAATAATAAATTTATTTTTTCTTCTAAATTATTATCTTCTGTTTTGGAAAATTGAAAAAACAATATACCAGCAACAAACCATTCATTAATCTTATGGTTATGGTTCTTTAAATTAACAATAGATCTATAACTAACCTGATAATTGGTAGGAAGCTCATTAAAAATTTTCCCTTGACGATTTATTACATCTACTGAAGCTACATGACGCCAAGTTTCTCCACCAAAAGCACCTGCATTCATAGCGAGTGCTCCGCCCATAGTGCCAGGAATACCAGCAAACCAAATTCCTTCTGCTAAATTATGCTTAACACAAAATTTGGCAAGTTTTGCACAACTAACTCCAGCTCCTACTTTAATTAACAACCCAACATCGTTTTTTTCTATAATATCTATATTATTTAAAACATTGTTTGTATGGATCACAACACCATCAAAACCACCATCTCTAATTAAAACATTACTCCCTAAACCTAACCATAGGATCTCTTCAGTTAATGGTAATTCTTTGATAAATTTAGATAATTCTTGTAAATTTTTTGGCTTAAAATAAATTTTTGCGCATCCACCAACTTTATATGAGGTATGTTTGGCTAATGGAATATTAAACTTGGTTTCCATTATTTACCCTACTTCGTTTTCGAAGGAGGGTGGCGGCGTTAGCTGCCGGGTGGATGCTAACCAAAATTTATCAATAATTCGCATAATTCATCTTCTAGTTGCTTGGTGTGAAAACTATTTGGCATTATATTATTTACTATAAATACAAACGCTAAAGAACGATTTGTCTTAGTTTTGATATAACCTGCAATCCCAGAAGCATTTCTTAAACTACCAGTCTTGGCTAATACATTACTTTTTAGATCTTTAGCAGTTAATCTATTTTTTAATGTTCCAGATTCGCCTGGTTTTGCTAGAATTTTTAAAACATTTGTTTGCAAGGCCTTATCATTGTGTATAACCTGTAACAATCTAATTACATGATTTGGAGTTAGCACATTATAATTAGACAACCCAGAACTGTCGACTAGATTTAATGTGCTAGTATTGATAGTCAACTTTTTTTGCAATACGTTCATCATAGCCTTTGTTGAAGTTTTAAATGATCCGTCTCCATACAATTTTACTCCCATAGCTTTACCAATACTATGAGCATAAACATTATTAGAATTTTTCATCATAATTTGTAACAAACTAAATAGCGGTAAAGATTGGTGCACTTTTAAATCTAACAGTCCATTGGGAGATTTATTAAAAACAATGTTACCTTTTAAATGTATATTATTTTTTTGTAAATATAATGTTAATAAATTTTGTAAATATTTTCTTGGAGAATTTAATGCTAAATTTAGATGCTGTACCGTTTGATCAATTTGTGCACATCCAGAAAAAAAGCTGTTGTTTTCTGAGTTAATTGTAACTTCCAATTTACAATCATTCTCACTTTGTTGTTTAGTAACAGCTGTTACTTTAGAACCAACAATGAATGGATATAATGCTTTATTATTATTGTCTATAAAAAATTCTACTGGTTGTCCAATGGTGTTAATTGGTTTAATAGCAATAGGTATTTTATTTTCAGAAATAATTATTGCCCCAGAAGGCGCAGCATAATACCAGGATAAATCATCCACTGCCCAACCATTACCATATAAATCAGAAAACAAAGTGTCATCAACAACCAAATTACCTTCAATAGTATTAATGCCTTGCTTTTTAACCGCTAGAATTAAATTTTCTAAATCTTCCTGAGTTAAACTAGGATCACCAGTAAAAACTAAAGATAGATCTCCGTGTAATTTATTGTTTTTCAAAGTTTTTGGTAACCACTTAACACTTGTTTTAAATTTAAATTGAGGTGTTAATTCCTCCAAACTGCTTACTAATGTAAATAATTTCACTAAACTTGCTGGCACAAATAGCTTATGAGCATTTTGCTGATATAAAATTTTATTATCTGGCAAAGATTGCACTACTAATCCAACTTGATTGTTGGTAAAGTTATGTTCTAAAAAATCTTGGATGTTTTTTTGATAATCTTGACCACATGCTTTGGATGTCAAAAAAAGATTAACACTTAAAAAAACTAACAAATAGATATATCTCAAACTTTAACATCCTCATAAACATGTAATTTTGCTACTAATTTTGTGGTTAATTTACCAACATCTCCTGCACCCTGCATTAATAAAACATCCCCGTCTTGTAAAATTTTATTTAACACCTCTAATAAAGAATCTTCTAATGCAATTGCTGAATTTTTAGACACTAACGTTGTTTTTTTACCATAATTCGTGAATATTTCTTCACATATTTTTTGTGATGAAATATTTGGTATAACTTCCTCTCCTGCACTATAAATATCTAATAGTATTATTTGATCAGCACTCGCTAAAACGCGTACAAAATCCTGAAATAACTGCTCGGTACGACTATATCTATGTGGCTGAAAAACTATAACTAATCTACGATTAGGCCAACCTTCAAGTATAGATACAATAACCGAGTTAATTTCTTTTGGATGATGACCATAATCATCCAATAATAAAAAATTTTTATTGTTATTTTGGTTATTATTGTTAATCAAAAAATTACCATGCATCTGGAATCTTCTACCAACACCATGAAAATGCATTAATGTTTGATGAATAATAGAAAAATCAATTTTTAATTCTATACCAACAGCAATGGCTGCCAAAGCATTTAATACATTGTGTTTACCAGGCAAATTTAATGTAACTTGAATTGGATTGGATTCCCCAGGTAATAACACCTGAAAATAACTTACATTTTTTTGTTGTTGATACTTAGTAGCACGCAGATCCGCTTCTTCAGAAAAACCATAGCTTAATAATGGTCTAGAAATATGTTGCATACAACTTGCAATGCCAGGATCATCCCTACATACAATCGCTAATCCATAAAAAGGTAACCTATGGGTAAATTCTAAAAATGCTTTTTTTAAATTATTAACATCCCCACCATAATTACATAAATGATCATTATCAATGTTGGTAATGACAGCTAACAATGGGTTTAAGTGCAAAAATGACTCATCACTTTCATCGGCTTCAGCAACAAAAAATTCTCCAGCACCCAATTTAGCATTAGAACTAAATTTGTTCAATTTACCACCAACGACAAAAGTAGGATCTTGATTAGCTTCCGCCAAAATAGTAGCAATTAAACTAGTGGTTGTAGTTTTACCGTGACTCCCGGCAATTGCTATTCCATATTTAAACCTCATTAATTCAGCTAACATTTCAGCTCTGTGAATGATAGGAATTCGACGTTTTCTGGCAATTAATAATTCTATGTTATCGTCGGCAACTGCTGATGACACAACTATTGCATCACAATAGGCGGCATTTTCTGCAATATGAGAAAAGGCTACCCTCACTCCTAAACTAATTAATCTACTGGTAGAATCATTCTTAGCTAGATCTGAGCCTGTAACTAGAAAACCCAAATTATACAATACTTCTGCAATACCACTCATCCCTGAACCACCAATTCCAACAAAATGGATATTATTAATTCTACGAGACGCACTACTAGTAAAGTAATTACTAAAACTTTCATTAAAATAATGCATATTAATTTCACTTATTATTTATTTATATAAAGTACTTGCCACAAATAAGTATTCTATAGCACTTTTATTACTATGAACTACTATTTATATTAGTAATATTAATATTGCAAGGTGTTGCAATAAAAAAATCTAAATAAAGCAGGAGTATTTAATATTTTAGGTTCATTAACTAATTTTGTGTTTAGCTTAGTCCTCCTACTATTTGCCGCCAACAGGTTTATTTTTGGAGCAAGTAATATAGCAAAATACACTAAAATATCATCCTTGGTTATTGGGTTAAGCATAATTTCCATAGGAAATTCCATGCCAGAACTTTGCATTACTCTTGCTTCTGCTTTTAAAAAAGTACCAGACATTGCTGTTGGTACATTAATTGGATCCAATATAGCTCATATAAGCATTGTAGTTGGATTGGCTGCAATTATTAAACCATTTAAAATAAATAAAAGCTTAAAACGTTCTGATGTTTTTATATTTTTTTTCACATCACTAATACCAAGCCTATTGTTATGGAATAATGAATTAACCAAACAAAAAGGTATTATGTTTCTGCTGCTATTTGTCGCAGCATTTGGTTGGATTGGAATTCAAGAATTTTTTGTTATTAAAAACACAACACCTATACCTACAGAAAATATTTATATTCAACCTCCACTAACTAACCGACGTCCAAAATTTAGCACATTATTAATTTCAATTTTATGGTTAATTTTTGGTGTTGTAACTTTACATATTAGTTCACACTTTATAACAGAAAGTGCTCAACATATATCAGTATTATTAGGAATTAGCAATTTATCGGTCGGTTTGCTACTTCTTGGCATTGGAACTAACTTGCCAGAATTAGCAATAATGATAGCGAGTATTTATAACAACGAACGAGATTTAGCACTTGGAGGCATATTAGGTGCTAATATCGTTGGTATAACTTTAGCATTAGGATTGTGTGGTGTTTTATCACCAACCAAACTACCAGCTATTTTTAGTGAACGCGATTTAACTAGTATGATGCTTGCAACTATTGTATTTGCTTTGTTGTTGTTAAATACCAAAAAAATCATCTCTCGTTTGCATGGTATACTATTAATTATTTTCTATAGCATTTATATAACAAGCACTGTTATTTACTAATTTAAAATAATATACCAATCACATTGGTATATTATTTAATTTTTGTTTTTTTACTGGTGGCATATCTGTTTGACATTCTTCAATTTCTTCGATATCAGCCTGCCTAACAAAACGATTAGTATCCAAAGTTCTCCTGCCATGATAATTAAAAGCAGGTAATATTAAATCAAATTCTCCTATCAGCATCATAGGATCTATCTCTATATCTCCAAATAAAATAGATCTGGTAATATATCCAACAACCTTTTTTATATCATCTGAATCTAAATTATCTTGCAAAAAAGCATTTGTTAAACATACGCCATATTTGGTTAATTTTTCTTTTGGCACAGTTAATGAAGAATCGCATTTGGACGATAAACTATTAGAGTAATCTTTCATTTTATGCATAAAATCTTCTTGATAGTATTCATATGCTTCTGACTTATACTCTTCTGCAACACATCTTAAAGTAATAGCCGATATATCCAGATTTTTTATTCTATATGTATTTAAAACATGAATATGCGCAAACAACTCTTGAGGAAATTCTAATTCTTCTTGAGATCCATTAAAAAATTTAATTAAGTTAGCAACAGTTTCATGATAAACTTTTTGCATAACAATCTCATGCACAGCTAAGCTACGTTCTTCAGCCAAACTGCATGCATCTTGCAAATTTTTTGTTTTAATAAATTCTTGTAAACAACACAAAAATACAATCCCTAAATGTATAGGTTCCGCAGACGATGAAAAACTGCAATTACTTTTTAATTGAGGAAACATTGCAATTTGATGTAATGGTTGTAAATTCAATTGATCTTTTAATGCTTTATAAGCCTTTGATGCAATAGAAACTTTTTTGCTATTTATTAATTCACTTATGATTTTTTTTCTAGTTTCTGGTTTATTAATCTTAAATATACCAATTCCAGATAATTCATCTAAAATAGACACCCCTCTGTTGGCAAACAAAACTAGGTCTTTCCAAAAAACAGCACTTACCGCATGCCCGGAATTACCACCATCGTACAAACTAACATCTATTGCAATAATTTTATCAGTTTGCAATCTATCATCTAACCATTTAGAACTGTCTTCTTGTTTAGGTAAAATAGCGTTCTGAAAATTTTCGATCAGTTCTGCTTGTATACCATCAATAGCCAAATGATGAGCAGCATCAAGTTTTTTAATAATTTCTAAATATCTTTCTTTTAGATATTCTAACATTACACCATCATATGCTCCTTCCCACTTTAATTTAAAGTCATTTATTTTAATATCATCTATCAACACTGCAAAAACATGACCTGCAATAAAACAATGCCAAATTGCTTGCATAGTTTTATATAAAACATGATAAGTTTTAGAGTCAGCATCTGTTGGATATAACTCAGGTTTATTACCAACATTATATTTTTTAGATAAATATTCTATAATTGCTTCATATGTTTGAATTTTAATGCCATCTTTATTAGCTAATGTTCGAATCGAGGCAAATAAAGTATCTACATTCTGATCAGAAATTTTTTCTATTCTAGGATCTATTGCATCTGCAACTTCTATGCTTAGTTCTTCGTAACATTGCTTTTTAAACTCTTCTTTTTGTTTTTCAATTTTTGAATCCAACATAAAAAAAGATAATGTGGTGGTTTTACTTAAACTATAATTAGCCACATAATAATTAATAATCCATCTTTTTACAGCTTGCAAATGCCCTGTTTCTAAATATCTGAAAATTACATGTAAATCTTCTGATTTCACGGATTTCAAACAAACCAAAATCTCTCTCTTTTTTCCATCTTGATAAAGCTTTTTTAAAAAATCTGCAGCATCATTTGCTATTTTAGAAAAATTCTTAACATCATTGGCAAGATATGCATCTTCTAAAATTTCACAACACTCGAGAGATGCTTGATGTAATGAAGATGTATCTTCTACTTGCATGTTTTGCAATTCTAACATCAGTTGTTCGCTAGAATTTAATTTGTTAAATTTTTCTGCTATGACTGTATAAACATTTCGTAAAAATTCATATGTCTTATGATTAGCAACAGCAGTAGTTTTATATTGCAAATTATTTTCATAATCTTTATATATCCCACGAACATTATTCCTTGCCAATAAGTGTAATTGTTTTGTTGTAAAATTATCTTGTGTCATCCATGGTTCTATAAAACAATCTTTTTTTACTTCAGATATTATTCTTGTTAAATTGTTGACAAATGTAATAACAGAATTAGCTAAAGAAACATGATTAAAGCTGCGCACAGCATCAATAAATACATCTTCAACACTTGCCATCATTATATGTCTTGCTATCATATCTAAATTTATACCATTTACTTTCGAAGATAAGGTAAAACTATTGAACAATTGTGATATTTTTTCAACAGACATGCTTGGGATGCCCAAATTATTAAATGATTGTTTAATTAATGCCAAATCTTCCGGAAATAAACCATCCATACGAATTACTTTCGTATCACATATGTTATTCAAAAACATTTCCAAAGAAATAATATTATTTTTATGATCTTTGCTCAAATAATATAAAGATAATACTGCAAAGAAAGCTTTAGTTTTGATAGTATGTTGTGACAATATAGCTTGCCGATTACCAGGAATATTTAAATAATCAACAACCCCACGAACAAACTGTATCCAAGCTGGCTTGTGTATATTACTATCTTCGCAATATAGCATATAACTTTTAATTACTTTACCTTCTGTATATAACCAATCTTGTAGTTGGCTAGTGTCTTGCTGTAATAATTGACCTTTAAGTTTTTCAAATTCTGAATCATAATTATTTAACTCTAACAATCTAAAAATTTCTTTTTTAAAAGCTAAAGCACTTATTTCCCTTTCTGGGTTGCCCAACAAATAGAAACTATTCGAAGAAAAATCTAAATGTTGCAACAAACATAATATAATTAATTGTTGTGAGCTGTTGTTTACAAACAAACGATCTGTTAATTTAATTTTTTTATAACCAAAACCTAACAAATAATAAATCTTAGCTTGCATATTGTGTTCATAAGCATACATCAAAAATTCGACATCAGCCCTAATAATGGCTGCACATTTATCTGGTATATTTGTAGCTTCTGTATAATCTAACAATCTTCTACGAATCGCTCTATTTTTAGTTATTTCTTTATAATCTTTTAGTTCTAACAATACTCTGCTTTTATATGACTCAAATAATACATCGAAACTGTTTGCAAGCTCCTCCCCAGTAAGTTCTTTTGTAGGAAGCTCCTCTTTAGTAAGTTCTTCACTTAAAGATTTAACATCATAAATTTTAGGTATCTCAGAATGTTGCCCATTTAATTCTTTTTCCAATAATTTATATTCTTCATGTTCTTGAATATTTAAAATTTCCATATTACGAAGAAACAAGGCATTAAACACCACTTGAGATGGTGCATCTATACATTGCTCTAGGTATTTTTCGACAGTAATCCCTCTAGCTTGAGCATGTAAGTTTGGTAAGGTCTTTAATTGTTCAGAATGTTTTCTACGAATTGTTTTAATTTTTGCTTGATAATCTTCTTGAGTATTTGAATCTACCAAACATAAGAGTGTCGCCGGTAACAAAGCACTTATTTGGGTGGAAAAATAAACAACATTAGTTTGATGCGTTGTTGATTCTTGTGCAATTAATACATTAGCAAAAAAATTATTTAACTCTTCCACAGTTACATTAGCTAAAACATGCATAGCTACTTCTATAGAAATAGGATCACACGAAACAAGACCGTCAGGTTCATATTCACTACGTTGCAACCTATGATTTGATATCAAGATGTTTAAGCCAGAGCTATTTTGTAATACAGCCAATGTTCTATAGAGATCAACATGGCTAGAAATTCCCACTGGGTTAATAATAAGTAATTGATTACCATTTAATATTCCACAAATAAAGTGATTATTAGATCCAGGCTCCTTAGCTATAAACACTGCTGGTTTATTCATTCGAACACTAAGCAATTTAAGCGTTTCAAATTGGCTTTGGAAGGTATCAGTATTGTTACCAGCGTCAGCATCATGAAAAATAACTCTTATATAACGAGTCAAATTATCCGATGTATGCAATAAATATTGGCATACTTCCGCATGATACCATGTTGGAAATTCTAAATGAGAAGGATTTCTAGCAGTTCCATCTCCATTAAACATTTTAATTGCAGCATTTTCTGATGGTTGCTCAGTTTTTTTGGTAGCCAATGGCTGCTCAGTCTTTTTTGTAACTAATGGATATATATTTTCAAAATTACCGTCAGACCAAGGATTATCTTCAGAGTATGAAAAATTATTTAATGGACCGAAACTTTTAACATTGTCATCACTAAACCCACTACTTTTATAAACTTTAGCTCGAAATTCTTCCATATCCAAACAATAATCAGATCTAGCATTGGATTTGTTCCATAAACTAATAGATAATTTATCTTTGATAAAAACAGTATTTGCAAACCTAATAACAGAAGGAAGGTATACGCTCATTTTCATTAATGTTGTGTCCACAATAACATTATGAATTTTATGTTGTTCAGTACTTTCTAATGCATCAAATACTACAGCAAATTCTTTATCATTTGCCAATTTTAATAATTTTATAATTTCTACTTGTTTGTTTGGTTCAGACCACAATTTAACAACATGATCTTTTAGAACACCAATTAATTTAGCATATCTTTGGTTGTCTTTTAATTCACAAGCGTCTTGCAATAAAATATATATATCAATATTGGATTCTAAAACTTGATTTTCAGGAAATAATATACGATATGCTTCTAATTTAAAATTCTGATATTGTTTGAAATTTATTTGACCATTTTTCGCCATTTTCAATAAATTCATATCATCAGAATTTATCAAATACCAACAGAATATTTGTTTGAAATCTTTTTCGGACTTGTTGTTAAAGATTTCATCTAGTCGTTTATCGCCTTTATATTTTAAAAAAAAGAATCCACTAAACATCATCCGCACACAATGAGGAGACTGATACAGCACGTCAACAAAATCGCCAATATATTGAGCAAATTTATTTGCGTCATTTTCATGCATAGCTAAAACACAATGAGCCACCACCTCTTCTAATAAACTTTTCATTTTTGGCAAAGCTCTATCTAGACATCCAACTATGTCTACTTCTAGATTAATATCAGCTATTTCACGAGTAATTTTATATAACAAATTACCAAAACATTCTGGTTTTGAATATAATAAAACACCATTCAATTTTGTCTGTTCATCATATAATTGAGACTCTGGATTGGATGATATACTTTTATATACCACAGACATAAATCTTCCCAATTCCAATGCAGAAACACCATTATGTTGCGCACAATTTTTCAATGTTTTAAAAGATAACAACAAAGGTACTCGAACAAAATCTGTATTAGTTATTTCTAACACATCCAAATATTTAGACATATTTACTTTGTTAAATAGTTCTACAATGTATTTTGCATACAGTTCAGCTTTGTTGGTTAAAAGCATATATTCAACACTAAAAATAAAAACATCTTCTAAGTAATTGTTTTCAGCCAAACCAGTTAATACATTAAACATTTTGTTATCATTCATTTCCAACATTAAATGTTTATTTAATATTTCATAAACATTGCTTGTTCTTAATAAAGATTCAACATCAAAATCGAATTCTTCTTTTAAACATTTGTAAACTGCTTTTTTAAATCGAGCAACACCACTTAAATCTAATTCATAAGTTTGACATTGTTTACTTAAATCACATTGATTGAAAATTATAGAAGGCAACAATGCATCATACCCTTCTTCTAAAATTTTAATTAGATTCAAGGTGGCATTAGAGCTTATATCAAATAACATAGCTAATTTTTCGTAGTCTTTATTTCCATGAATTAACTTAGCATATGTAATATAATTATTTATAATACAAGCAAAACTATAGAAATCATGTTCTACAAAGCATTCTGTCAATAATAAATTTATTTCTTTAATTGTCGACGGAATTCGATCTGAGTTATTACTTTCTATGGATCCTCTTAATACATTAAATAATTTTTCTATTTTTGACATATTCTACACCTGTTTTACAATTATAATTTTTTGTTTAATTAATAAAAATTCAATAAAGTATGGTATTTAAATTTAGTTAAATATTATATTCATCCAAATAAATAGCTACTAGTGAAACAATCAGCAATCGCCAGCTAATTTTGTCAGGTTACTTGCAACTCTGGTTCCATATAAGAACTAAGTTTAATACAACATAGCAACTTTGACATGATTAATGCATTACAGAATATAACATTAATTTTCCTATGTTCTGTCTGGCTTCTTGGCACATATTAGCCGCAACATCATATTCTTGTAGATCATAAACATATGTGGATAAATCTAGTTGTTGAGCCACAGTAAATCTGCTAATGCTATTTTTATACTGTCTTAATTCAGAAACTGGTACTACGTGGTTCTCTAGCCCATTAAATAAATTTTGCGCAACTATACTTAAAGTACCTTGATCAGTATTAGGGTTGCTGGCAACATTACTTAAGTCGGTAGATGGCAGTCTAGCAGCAACAGTTGCTAAATCAGCTGTTAAAGTATTAGGATTACCAGCAACTGCCATATCAGAATCGACACTATAATTAGGATTTGCAACAATAGCACTTAGCTCACTGGACAACACTGTTCGACCTGCAATAATTGCTAAATCTGCAATCAAAGTATTAGAGTTCTCAAAAACAGCTGTATCTGATGCTGCGGTATGATTTGGATTAGCAACAATTGCACTCAAGTCTGCTGGCAACATTGTTCGACCTGCAATAGTTATTAAATCAACAGCCAAAGTATTAGGGTTTCTAACAACGGCACTATCTGAAATAGCAGCTTGATTAACATGAACAACAATGGCACTTAAATCCATATACAACACTGTTCGACCTGCAATAATTGCTAAATCAGCAGCTAAAGTATTAGCATTATTCACAACCGCTGTATCTGATGCTGCAGTATGATTAGGGCTCGCAACAATAGCACTTAAAGCAGCAGGCGACACTGCGCTACGACCTGCAATAATTGCTAAATCTGTAATCAAAGTGTGAGTGTTGCTTGCGACTGCACTATCTGAGGCTACCGTGTGATTAGGGCTCGCCACAATAGCACTTAACTCGGATGGCACGACTGTTCGACCTGCAATAATTGCTAAATCTGTAATCAAAGCATTAGGGTTATCCAAAACAGCTGTGTCTGAAGCTGCTGTATAGTTTGGATTAGCAACAATTGCAGTCAAATCTGCTGGCAACGCTGTTCGACCTGCGATAATTATTAAATCATCAATTACAGTATGCGAATTACCAGCCACTGCACTATCTGATGCTGCGTTATGATTTGGGTTAGCTACAATGGCACTTAACTCTAATGGATCTACAGTACGACCTGCAATAATTGCTAAATCTGCAATATTAGTATTTGGGTTCGCAAGAACCGCTGTATCTAATGCCGCGGTATGATTTGGATTAGCAACAATTGCAGTCAAATCTGCTGGCAACGCTGTTCGACCTGCGATAATTATTAAATCATCAATTAAAGTATGTGAATTACCAGCCACTGCACCATCTGATGCTGCGTTATGATTTGGATTAGCAACAATTGCACTTAACTCGGATGGCTCGACTGTTCGACCTGCAATAATTGCTAAATCTGAAATCAAAGTATTAGGGTTCTCAAAAACAGCTGTATCTGATGCTGCATTATGATTTGGATTAGCAACAATTGCACTCAGATCTGCAGGCAACGCTGTTCGACCTGCAATAATTATTAAATCATCAATTAAAGTATGCGAATTACCAACTACTGCACTATCTGATGCTGCGTTATGATTTAGGTTAGCTACAATGGCACTTAACTCTAATGAATCTACAGTACGACCTGCAATAATTGCTAAATCTGCAATATTCTTATTTGGGTTCGCAAGAACCGCTGTATCTAATGCTGCGGTATGATTTGGATTAGCAACAATTGCACTCAAGTCGGCAGGCGACATTGTTCGACCTGCAATAATTATTAAATCGTCAATTAAAGTATGCGAATTACCAACCACTGCACTATCTGATGCTGCGTTATGATTTAGGTTAGCTACAATGGCACTTAACTCTAATGGATCTACAGTACGACCTGCAATAATTGCTAAATCTGCAATATTCGTATTTGGGTTCGCAAGAACCGCTGTATCTAATGCTGCGGTATGATTTGGATTAGCAACAATTGCACTCAAATCTGCACTCGACACTGTTCGACCTGCAATAATTATTAAGTCAGAAATTAAAGTATGCGAATTACCAACCACTGCACTATCTGATACTGCATTATGATTTGGATTAGCAACAATTGCCGTTAAATCTTCAGGCAATATTGTACGAGCTGCAATAATTGCTAAATCAATAGGTGAGGTATAAGGATTCCTAGCAACTGCTGAATCAGAAACTGCGTTATGACTGGGGCTAGCAACGATAATGCTTAAATCGGTAACCAAACCAGAACGAGCAACAATAGTTGTTACATCAACGATCAAAGTATTAATATTACTAAGAACTGCCGTATCAGATCCTGCATTATGGTTTGGGTTAGCAACAATAGCACTTAAGTCTGCGGGCAACACAGTGCGTACCGCAACAATTGCCAAATCAACAGCTAAAGTATGAATATTACTAACGACTGCACTATCAGAACCTGCGTTATAATGTGGATTAGCAACGATAGCACTTAAATCTGCTGGCAACTCACTGCGAAATGCAATAGTTATTAAATCAGCAGATTTAGTATTAGAGTTTTTAACAACCGCAGTATCAGAAACAGCATCTTTATTAGTATGGATAACAATAGATGCTAAATCTGTATCTAATGAAGTACGACCCGCAATAGTCGCCAAATCAATAGCTAAAGTCTCGACATTTCCAATAACAGCAGTATCAGAATCTGCATTATGATTATGGTGAGCCACAATAGCACTCAAATTTGCAGCTAATCCAGTACGATGAGCAACAATTACTAAATCTGCAGCTAAAGTATACGGATTATTAATAACTTCACTATCAGAAGCTACATTATAATGAAGGTTCTCCACAATAGCATGTAAATCTACAGACGACGCCGTTCGACCTGCAATAATTATTAAATCGTCAATTAAAGCATGCGAATTACTAACGACTGCACTATCAGAAGCGGCATTACGATTAGCATGATTAACAATAACAGTTAAATTTGCAGGCACCGAAATACGATTAGCAATAATTGCTAAATCAATAGCTAAAGTATGAATATTATTAATAACTGTTACGTCAGAATCTGGAGTATTATTAGAACTAGCTACGATAGCACTCAAGTCTGCAGTCGATACTGTGCGACCTGCAATAATTATTAAATCAGAAATTAAAGTATGCGAATTACCAACCACTGCACTATCTGATGCTGCTGTATGGTTTGAATTGGCCACAATCGTACTTAATTCTCCAGACACAATAGTACGACCTGCAATAATTGTTAAATCTGCAATCCCAGTATTGATGTTTGTCACAACAGCAGTATCAGAAGCTGCGGTATGATTATGGTGAGCTACGATATAACTTAAATCCGAAGATAATCCAGTACGATCTGCGATAGTTACTAAATCGTCAGATCCGGTATCAGCATTACTAACAACAGTACTATCTGAAGCTGTAGTATAATGAGCATTCATGGTTATAGTATGTAAATCTGCTGCCCGCACAGTACGTTCTGCAATAATTATTAAATCAGCAACCGATGTGTTGGTATTACTAACCACTGCAGTATCAGCATCTGCAGTATAATTATTATGAGTTACAATAACATGTAAATCTGTAGCTAATGACGTACGGCCAGCAATGGTTATCAAATCAACCGCTAAAGTATGAACATTACCAATAACTGCTGTATCTGAATCTGCATTATTATGAGGATTAACGACAATAGCACTCAAATCTGCGGCTAATAAAGTACGTACAGCAATGGTTGCTAAATCAGCAGATTTAGTATTAGTATTTTTCGCAACTGCGCTATCGGAAACAGCACCATGATGGCCATGAATTACAATAGTTGTTAAATCCGTATCTAATCCTGTACGACCTGCAATAGTTGCCAAATCAACATCTAAAGCATTAGGATTGCCAATAATCACTGTATCTAAAGCTGCATTGTGATCATGGTAAGCCACAATAGAACTCAAATCTGTGGCTAATCCGGTACGACTGGCAATGGTTATTAAATCAGCAACCGATGTATAAGTATTATTAACAACCGCACTATCAGAAACAGCATCTTTATTAGCATGGATAACAATATTTGCTAAGTCTGTATCCAATAAAGTACGACTTGCAATAGTCGCTAAATCAATAGCTAAAGCATTATCATTACCAATAACAGCCGTATCAGAATCTGCATTATGATTAGGATTAATCACAATAGCACTCAAGTCTGTATTTTTAGCAGTACGAACAGCTATGGTGATTAAATCAGCAACCCTGGTATGAACATTATGAGCAACTGCTGTATCAGTGTCTGTATTAGAATTCACATGAATAACAATAGCCTCTAAATCTGCAGCTAACGCAGTGCGGTTAGCTATAGTTACTAAATCAGCAGCCTTAGTAACAGCATTACCTATAACTGCTGTATCTGTATCAGCAGTACGATGAGCGTGAATAACAATAGCGCCTAAATCTAGATCTGATGTAGTACGACCTGCAATAATTACTAAATCAGCAGCCTTAGTAATAGCATTACCAACAACTGCTGTATCTGTATCAGCAGTACGATGTGTGTGAATTACAATAGCACCTAAATCTAGATCTGATGTAGTACGACCTGCAATAATTGCTAAATCAGAAGCATTGGTAACAGCATTACCAACAACTGCTGTATCTGTATCAGCAGTACGATGCGTGTGAATTACAATAGCACTCAAATCTGTATCTGACGCAGTACGACCTGCAATAATTGCTAAATCAGAAGCATTGGTAACAGCATTACCAACAACTGCCGCATCTGTATCTGCATTAGAATGATCGTGAATAACAATAGCACTTAACTCTGCATCTGACTCAGCGCGACCTGCAATAATTGCTAAATCAGAAGCCTTAGTAACAGCGTTACCAATAACTGCTATATCCGTGTCTGCATTAGAATGCACATGAGCTACAATAGCACTCAAATCTGCATCTGACGCAGTGCGCATAGCTATTATTATTAAACAATCTGCTGTGGTATTAACGTTGTGAGCAACAGCTGTATCAGTGTCTGCATTAGAGTGAATATGAAGAACAATAGCACTCAAATCTGCATCTGACGCAGCGCGCATAGCTATCGTTACTAAATCAGCAGCCTTGGCAACAGCGTTACCTACAACCGCACTATCTGTCTCTGCCGTACGATGCGCATGAGCTACAATAGTACTTAAATCTGTATCTGACGCAGTACGCTTAGCTATCGTTACTAAATCAGCAGCCTTGGTAACAGCATTACCAATAACTGCTGTATCTGTCGCTGCTGTACGATGTGCGTGAGCTACAATAGCACTTAAATCTGTATCTAACGCAGTGCGCATAGCTATCGTTACTAAATCAGCAGCCTTGGTAACAGCGTTACCTACAACTGCGGTATCTGTCGCTGCATTAGAATGCGCATGAATTACAATAGCACTTAAATCTGTATCTGCCGTAGTACGAGTAGCTATCGTTACTAAATCATTTGCATTGGTAGCAGCATTACCAATAACTGCTGTATCTGTCGCTGCATTACTATTGGGATTAGCAACGATCGCACTTAAACATGCATCCACCGAGGTTCGACCAGCTATAGTTACTAAATCAGCAGACATGACATTAGAATTACTAACAACTGCTATATCAGTATCATCATTATAATGTACATGATTGACAATATCCGTTAAATCCGTATCTAACAAAGTACGACTAGCTATAATTGCTAAATCAGCAGACAAAGTAAGATCATTACCAATAACTACTGTATCTATTTCTGCATCACAATTAATGTGAATTACAATAGAATGCAAATCAGTAGCTTTAGACGTACGAAGAGCTATAGTTTTTAAATCAGCAGTTTTGGTAACAGCGTTTTCCACAACTGCTGTATCTGTAGCTGCATTACTATGAGCATGAATTACAATAGCACTTAAATCTGTGTCTGTCGTAGTACGAACAGCTATCGTTACTAAATCAGCAGATAAAGCAAGAGCACTACTTACTACGGCACTATCAGAATCTGCGTTATGACCGGGGTTTGCAACGATAGCGCTTAAATCTGTATCTAATAAAGTACGATTGGCTATAGTTACCAAATCATCTGCGATAGTATTGGCGTTGTGAGCAATCGCGGTATCTATCTCCGCATCACAATTAGTATTAACAACAATAGAATGCAAATCGGTAGCTTTAGACGTACGAAGAGCTATAGCTTTTAAATCAGCAGCCTTTGTAACATCATTACTTACAACCGCTGTATCTGTATCCGCATTATGATGCGCGTGAATTACAATAGAATGCAAATCTGCATCTGTTGTAGTACGAAGAGCTATCGTTGCTAAATCATCTGCTGTAGCAACAGAGTTGCCTACAACTGCTGTGTCTACCTCCGCATCACAATTAGTGTGAATTACAATAGAATGCAAATCGGTAGCTTTAGACGTACGAAGAGCTATAGCTTTTAAATCAGCAGCCTTGGTAACAGCATTACTTACAACAGCTGTATCTGTATCCGCATTATGATGCGCGTGAATTACAATAGCACTTAAATCTGTATCTGCTGTAGTACGAAGAGCTATCGTTGATAAATCAGCAGACAAAGTAAGACCATTACCAATAACTGCTGTATCTATTTCTGCATCACAATTAGGATTAATAACAATGGAATGCAAATCGGTAGCTTTAGACGTACGAAGATCTATCGTTTTTAAATCAGCAGCGTCGGTAACTGCGTTTCCAACAACTGCTGTATCTGTATCCGCATTATGATGCGCATGAGCTACAATAGCACTTAAATCTGTGTCTACCGTGGTACGATTAGCTATAATTGCTAAATCAGCAGACAAAGTAAGATCATTACCAACAACTGCACTATCAGAATCTGAATTATGATGGGGGTTAGCAACGATAGCGGTTAAATCTGCCGCAAATAAAGTACGAAGAGCTATCGTTGCTAAATCAGCAGATAAAGTATAAATGTTCCTAGCAACCGCACTATCAGAAGTCGCACCATGATTAACATGATTAACAATAATAGCTAAATCTGTACCCAGCGAAGCACGATTAGCAATTGTTGCCAAATTAACACTAAATGTATGTACGTTATTAATAACTGCTCGATCAGAAATCGCATTATGATTAACATGAGTAACGATTGGCATCAAATATATGGCTAACACAGTTCGAGTAGCTATTATTGCTAAATCAGAAGCTTTGGTGTTGGCGTTACTTACAACTGCCTCATCAGAGACTGCGTTATGATTTATGTGGGCAACAATAGCACTCAAATCTGTATCTGATGCAGTACGAACAGCTATTATTGCTAAATCAGAAGCCTTGGTATGAGCATTGTGAACAACCGCACTATCCGTCGCTGCAGTATGATGCGTATGAATAACAATAGCACTTAAATCTGAATTTGATGCAGTACGAGCAGCTAGTATTGCTAAATCAGAAGCCTTGGTATTGGCATTACCTATAACCGCACTATCTGTAGCTGCTGTATGATGTCCATGAATTACAATCGCACTTAAATCTAGATCTGACGCAGCACGATCTGCAATAATTACTAAATCAGCAGCCTTGGTGTTGGCGTTAACTATAACCGCACTATCTGTCGATGCCGTACGATGTCCGTGAATTACAATCGCACTTAAATCTGTATCTGATGCAGTACGATCTGCAATAATTACTAAATCAGCAGCCTTAGTATTGGCATTACCTATAACCGCACTATCTGTCGCTGCATTATGATTGGCATTAGCAACGATAGCGGTTAAATCTAGATCAGACGCAGTACGATCTGCAATAATGACTAAATCAGCAGCCTTAGTATTGGCATTACCTACAACCGCACTATCTGTCGCTGCTGTGTGATGTACGTGAATTACAATCGCACTTAAATCTAGATCAGATGCAGTATGATCTGCAATAATGACTAAATCAGCAGCCTTAGTATTGGCATTACCTACAACCGCACTATCTGTCGCTGCTGTGTGATGTACGTGAATTACAATCGCACTTAAATCTAGATCAGATGCAGTACGATCTGCAATAATTACTAAATCAGCAGCCTTAGTATTGGCATTACCTACAACCGCACTATCTGTCGCTGCTGTACGATGTCCATGAATTACAATCGCACTTAAATCTAGATCTGACGCAGTACGATCTGCAATAATTACTAAATCAGCAGCTTTAGTATTGGCATTACCTACAACCGCACTATCTGTCGCTGCTGTACGATGTCCATGAATTACAATCGCACTTAAATCTAGATCAGATGCAGTACGATCTGCAATAATTACTAAATCAGCAGCCTTAGTATTGGCATTACCTACAACCGCACTATCTGTCACTGCTGTACGATGTCCATGAATTACAATCGCACTTAAATCTAGATCTGACGCAGTACGATCTGCAATAATTACTAAATCAGCAGCCTTAGTATTGGCATTACCTACAACCGCACTATCTGTCGCTGCTGTATGATGTGCGTGAATAATAATTGCACTTAAATCTAGAACTAACGCAGTACGAACTGCAATAATCACTAAATCAGCAGCATTAGTATGAACATTACCTACAACCGCTGTATCTGTCGCTGCATTATGATGAGAATTAGCAACAATAGCGGTTAAATCTGCTGGTAAGATAGTACGTCTTGCAATAGTTACTAAATCAACAATTCTAGTATTGTCATTGTGAACAACCGCACTATCAGACAGAGCGTTACGATTCACATGAGCAACAATAGCTATTAAATCTGTAGCTGTTGTTGTGCGACCAGCAACAATTGCTAATCCAGACGCTAAAGTATGGATATTATTAATAACTGCTGTATCAGAAGCTGCATTATGATGAAAATTAGCAACGATAGCAGTTAAATCTGCTGGCAGTACAGTACGACCTGCAATAGTTATTAAATCATCGACCTTAGTGTTAGAATTTTTAACAACCGCACTATCAGAAACAGCACCATGATGAGTATGACCGACAATAGTTGACAAATCTGTCTCCGACACAGTACGACCAGCAATAGTTGCCAAATCAATAGCCAAAGCATTAGCATTTCCAACAACAGCAGTATCAGAAGTTGCATTATAATTAGGATGAGTTACAATAGCACTCAAATTTTCAGGAACTGAGGTACGGTTAGCAACAGTTACTAAATCTGCAGCATTAGTATGGATATTATTCATAACTGCCGCATCAGAATCTGCAGTATTATTAGGATTGGCAATTATATTATGTAAATCTACAGATAACTCTGTACGACCTGCAATAATTGTTAAATCAGAAGGTAAAACGTATATGTTGCTAACGACTGCACCATCAGACACAGCACTACGATTAATATGATTTACAATAATAGTTAAATTTGCAGGCACCGATGTGCGGTTAGCAATAATTGCTAAATCAACAGCTAAAGTATGAACATTATTAATAACTGCTGCATCAGAATCTGGAGTATTATTAGAGCTAGCTACGATAGCACTCAAGTCTGCACTTGACACCGTTCGACCTGCAATAATTATTAAATCGGCAATTAAAGTATGCGAATTATAAGCCACTGCACTATCAGATGCTGCTGTATAAGAAGATTTAGCTACAATCGCGCTTAACTCTAATGGATCTACAGTGCGGCCTGCAATAATTGTTAAATCTGCAATCCCAGTATTTATGTTTGTAACAACAGCAGCATCAGAATCTACACTATGATTATGATGGGCTACGATATAACTTAAATCCGAAGACAATCCAGTGCGCACTGCAATAGTTATTAAATCAGCAACCAATGTATGAGCATTACTAACAACTGCAGTATCAGAATCTGCAGTATAATGAGCACTACTAGTTATAGCATGTAAGTCTGTTGCCAACACAGTACGACTTGCAATAATTATTAGATCAGCAACCAATGCATGGGTATTACTAACAACTGCAGTATCAGAATCTGCAGTATAATTATGGTGAGCTACAATAGCATGTAAATCTGTATCTAATGATGTACGACCAGCAATAATTACCAAATCAACGGCTAAAGTCTGAACATTGCCAATAACTGCTGTATCTGAATCTGGATTATTATGAGGATTAACGACAATAGCACTCAAATCTGTAGCCAACGAAGTGCGTACAGCAATGGTTGCTAAATCAGCAGATTTCGTATTAGCATTTTTAGCAGCTGCACTATCAGAAACGGCACCATGATGACCATGAATTACAATAGCCGTTAAATCTGTATCTAATCCTGTACGACCTGCAATAGTTGCCAAATCAACAGCTAAAGCATTAGCATTGCCCACAACTGCAGTATCAGAATTTGCATTATGATTATGGTGAGCCACAATAGCATGTAAATCTGCGGCTAATCCTGTACGATCTGCAATAGTTACCAGATCAGTGGCCAATGTATAAACATTACTAACAATCGCACTATCTGAAGCTGCAGTATAATGAGAACTAATGGTTATAGCATGTAAGTCTGCTGCTCGCACGGTACGACCTGCAATAACTACTAAATCATCAATAGGGGTATAAGAATTATTCACAACTGCAGTATCAGAATCTGCACTATGATTAAGATGAGCCACAATAACATTCAAATCTGCCACTAACCCGGTATGGCTAGCAATAACCGCCAAAACATCAGGATCTGTCATGCTATGGTTAGCTAATGCTGATAATAAATCTGGGGACACATCGGCAGGCAACACTCCTAATATCATAGCTTGTGCCGCATTGCTAGCTGCAACATCTGCTATAATTGGCACATCACCGCACGCAACCACAAAAGAAGCTAATATAATACTGTCTACTTGTGTTATGGGAGTGCCAGTAGCACTAAAAAATAAATTTCTTATGTCACTCCGACCTAACGCCATGATTTAATCCTTTAAATCAATTTTGTATCGAGTTTTATAAAACAGATAACTATAATAGTAATATATTACAAATTATAAACAACGGCGGGAGCCAATTAACATCAACATATTAACATCACATAAAAAATTATTGTCTAGCATAGATATTGTAAAAACTATTGCTACCATATTAATAATGTTTATTATTAATAATGGGCATGCCAATAACAATGTTACTTCTCGTCATGCTTTTTATTTTGGAGCAGACGCTATTTATTCTAGTATAAAATTTAAAAATAATTATGGTAACAATATGTTTTCTAAAGACGCCAAAGGCGTCAATGTTTTTATTGTAGCTATGTTTACTAATACTATAGGAATGGAAATTGGATATGGAATTGAGCAGAAACAAAAGAAAAGTAGAATTATTTATTCTCCAGAATATATAGCTGGATGGTCTATAACAAATATTTGGAATAACGCTTTATTGAAATCAGAAATTAAACAGCAATATCCATATTTAGGCATAGTATTGAACAGTAAAATTAGCGACAAATGCTATGCTTCAACATTATTTGGTGTTTCCAGGTATAATATTCATGCAAAATATAACATGTTAGAACCTAGATTTCTACTGGGATACACTGTAACGTTCTCAAAAACCAAAATCGTGCCTACTGCAAGGTTTTCCATAGCATATAAATTAGCAAACAATTTTGCTATAAGGACCTTCGCTACATGGAAACATACTTCCAAAGTAACCATTAAATCAAATGATGTTGTTGATGGTAATTTAATAAAACTAAAAGATTTATATAATGCCGGCATTGGCATTAGTTACGATATTATTTAACATACCAGCTGCAATAGGTATAATATCAATTATTAATTATAACGCTGATATAATCAGCACTATTGTTTAATTCATATTGCTTATAAAGCGATCTGGCGGCTGTTTTAATAGAATATAATTTATTACTATCTGCTATTAATTTAACAACTAATTCCTGTAATTTTTCTATGGTTACTTCAGATTGCTTTATTAAAATACCAGCATTATTGTTTGCTAAATATAAAGCATTTTTTGTTTGATGATCATCGATTGACCATGGTAATGGTATTAAAATACTGGCAATACCTATTGCCATAATTTCAAAAATAGTTGATGCCCCAGCCCTACAAATCACTAAATCCGAGGACAAATATGCATCCCGCATATTATCAATAAATGGTTTTATTTCGTGAATATTTTTCATATTTTTTTTATTATATAACTCGCAAGTTGCTGCAAAATCTTGTTCTCCAGTTTGATGTAAAATTTTAACATTTGGTAATTCACCAAGTGCCTCTGGCACTATTTGATTTAAAAACTTTGCACCACGACTACCACCTAACACTAAAACGCGCAACATATGTTCTTGTGTAACAATAACATTTTCTGACAGTGAAGTTCCTAATAAATTTTGTCTAACTGGATTGCCAGATAAAGTGATTTTATTTTTATGCCAATTTCTAGCTGGGAAACTATTTGGAAATGATTCTAAAATATGATTAGCAAAATATGCTAAAATTCGATTGCTACTACCTGCTATAGCATTTTGCTCATGAATAATTAATCTTTTTCTAAGTAGCCAAGCCGCAACACCTACAGGACCTGTCACAAAACCACCCATACCTAATACCGTATATGGATTTAATGTATATAAAATTTTGATCGACTGAAAAATAGCAAATAAAATATTAAATGGTGCTAAAATTTTAGTAATCCAATTTTTACCCCTAATACCAGTGATTTTGATATAATAAATATCAATATTATGTTTCGAGATCAAGGTGGCTTCTAATCCTTGAATAGTCCCAATCCATACAACATGACAACCATTAGCAATCAACTTTTCTGCAACAGCTAATCCAGGAAAAATATGTCCACCAGTCCCACCAGCTGCAATTACAATAGTTTTAGCCACTATAAATCCAATTATTTAAAATATCTATAAGCATTATTTGATTATTACTTGCTAACCTACGCACAGCATTAATCCCTCGTTTAGAACCTGTCTTAATTTTATATTTTTTTATAATATCAAACATTATTTCTCTTATCATTAACATATTATTAGCAGCTTGCAGCTTTTTTGCATCATTTTCCACCATCAATTGAATCTCAATAAAACTATTATTAATATCACGATCATGACCATGTTCTTTGCTATTATTTGTACCGTCATCATTTCTTATAGCTAATAAACCACCATTATTAATAACTTTGTTATTCAACTCGACTGCAAATGATACATCTAGCTTATTTACTATAACTATAGTATCAATAAAATTAACATAACTAATAATACTGCCGTATTGCTGAAAATCATTTGGCAATTTTAAAGACAATCCTTTTTTAGTAATTCCACAACAAGCATACTCTGAAAATTGAATAAAGTTTAAATTATTTTTAGTTGAACTTATGTTTTTCAAAGATAGATCTATAGCATTACGCAACCATTTATCACATCGTTTATTATCAATTAAAGTAAACAATCTGTTAATAACAAGAACTTTTGGTATACCTTGTTCAAATGGCAGATATTTTTTTAATATTGTTAAATGTTCCAACCCAAAATGAACTATATCGTACCAACTTTCCGCTCCAGCTAACATAGCAGTTATAATTAAAAATAATATTTCTATCATTGGATGAAAAATTATTTTTAATTGCGCATCATCTATTAGCAAAACATCAGGAAAAATATTTGGTGAATCTATGAAAATTTTTAAAAACTCACTTTTGTTTTTAGCTAAAACAACCATTATTTACACCTTTATATTAAGTCACGTCAAAAAACAACTTGTACTTTTTAGACGAGCCATTAATGCAACAAATGAGTTTTGAATAAAATTTCTCTAGCAAATTCTATGTTGTTAATAATGCTTTCGTGAATATCTATACAATTTTTACGTTTTGGATCATTTTCATCTCCATTGTAAAATCCGCAAACGCAGACACGCGGATAATTGGGATCGTTATTATTAATCATATGTTCTTTAATAATTCGTTCTACAGATAAACATGCTTTTAGTGGTACTATAAAATCTAATTTTGGCAAATATTGAATTAATACATATGTACTGTTTACACCGTTATTTTGTTGTTTAGAAAAATAAATTATTTCTTGAAATTCATCATTATTTTTATAAAATTTTAAAGTATTTAAATTGATTAATTGTATAATGTCTTTAGTAAGATATTTTGTTAAAAATTCTTTTGTAAGCTCAGGAAAGCTTAAACACTTTTTTAACATAGAAAAATTTTTTATACTACTCATTAGCTGCTCAAAATGAATATGTTTATACTAGATTGTGAACGCTATATTTATTAGAATATCATATCACTAAACAAGAAAATGATTACCCATATTTTTGCTAGATCAAATACTGTTTTTAAAAGGACACTTAAATGCATAGATTAAAGCGCGATTTTTTTGAAAATCCAACCATAACCGTTGCAAAAGAACTTTTAGGAAAAACATTGGTATTTAATAAGCATCAGGGATTAATAATCGAAACAGAGGCTTATATTGGAGAAAATGATCCCGCATGCCACGCAGCTAAAGGTCGCACCAAACGAACAGAAATAATGTATGGAGAAGCTGGGTATAGCTATGTCTATCTTATATATGGTATGTACTATTGTCTTAATATAGTAACGGAAGAAAAAAATTTCCCTGCCGCAGTGTTAGTTAGGGGAATTATTTTAAATCACACCAAAGATGCTAAAGATATTAATGGTCCAGGTAAATTATGCAAACATCTAGGCATAACCCAAGAACATAACAAAATAAACTTAATTAATTCTAATTTTTTTTATATTACAGCACCTAAAAAACAACAAACATTTTCTTATATAGAAACACCTAGAATTGGGATTAAAGTTGGCATAGATAAATTGTGGCGATTTAAAATCCATTCTTTTTATTAAATTATGATGTAACCTATTTTGACGATCTTTTGCCAAAGCTAATGTTTAATTGTTCTCCAGAAGCAGCAGCAATTCTTAACAGCAACCCTAATGATGGTATACGAGTATCCCTACCGCTTTCTAACCTAGCAATAACTGATTGTGTAGTTCCAGCTTTTTTGGCAAGCTCTTGTTGAGTAAAATGTTTATGCTTCCTTAATTCTAAAGCAAGCTTAGCAATAGAATTTATTAAAAGCTCTCTATCATAATGTTTAGCAAATGTTTTACTTTTTTTATATTGTTCTTTGATGTGTTCATCTAATGTATATGAGTTCATCTTTTAATACCTCCGTCATTCTGTTTTTAGCTATGTCCATCTCTCTAACTGGTGCTTTTTTTGATTTTTTCTTATAACCATGCAACAAAACCACAGTATTTTTCTCTATCATTACGTAAAATATCCTATAGCCAACAGAGGCATTTATCTTAATCTCCCACAATTTTCCTGTAATTTTCCTACAAACTACTCTAGGCATATCAAGTCCTATATCCTCTAAACTTTTTAAACAAGCAAGGATCTTTGCTCGATCTTTTAATGGCAACTTATCAATAAACTCTTTTACTGGTTTTTTGTCTTTCCCATAATATATTATTTTCATACACAACTACTTTTTATTGATTATAGCCAACAGGACATAAAGGTGCAACGTATTTATTTAATTACTCAGGGCTGTCCAGTAATTTGCTAATTTAGGCCTCACCCAAACACTCTCAACTATAAGTCACGCTTACCACAGCCCTCTCCAGCTAACGCTGGTAGAGGGCATAACCATCATTATCATTAGATATTTTTTGCTATATTTTCCAGGACTTATAGTAGATGTTTTTCTTAAAATTTTTGCACATTCTAATAATTTGTGTTTTTGCATAATATGATAAAAATAATTAAAAATTTAATGAAAATATATAGCGTTTTTTATAAGATATATTGAATCTTTATTAATATTAATGTTTCCGCCCTCTACCAGCGTTAGCTGGAGAGGGCTGTGGTAAGCGTTACTTATAGTTGAGAGTGTTTGGGTGAGGCCTAAAT
>Ga0302200_10000249_pt1 | contig 56074 bp, 58 predicted proteins | sample II_Bog_N3_1_FD_194585 | JGI IMG/M metagenome (GOLD analysis project Ga0302200, IMG submission 194585) | Peat permafrost microbial communities from Stordalen Mire near Abisko, Sweden - II_Bog_N3_1 | ecosystem: Environmental > Terrestrial > Soil > Wetlands > Peat | place: Sweden: Abisko...
CAACGCCGCGTCCGATTCCAAAGGCCGCACCTGGGGTCTCGAAGGCGGCTTGTTCTGGTGGCTCGTGGGCGGTGTCGGCGTGGCCATCACGGTGTTCTTCGTCCTGCTCGTCATGATGAACACCTCTTTGCTGACGGCCTTCCTCGTCGCGCTCGTGCCGGTCGGTATCTGCCTCGCCTACATCTTCGGATTCCGGCAGGGCAAGCCGCCCGGCTACGACCGCGATTGTTTTGAACATTGGTTTTCCGGCGGCGGTTTCGCCCCGGAGGTTCAGGCCGCCCGCAATTTTCGCCACCCGCTTTCGGAGGAACAACCATGAATCCCGGAGAGGCCAGCACTCTTGACTCGCGCCGCTACGTGTTGCTCGCACGGCTTCAGGCCGCCGACACCGCCTTGCGCGCCAGCCTGCATCAACACGGCACGGACGCCCTCGTTCGCGCCCATCTGGAACGCGCGCTCGCGCACATCCGCGAGGCCCACATCGCGGTCAACGAGCAAACCAAAATCCGCACCGTTCAGGAACTGGCCGACCAGCTTACGCGCATCGAACAAATGCGCGAAGACCTGCGTGCCCAGCAAACGCCCGCCGACGAATCCTCAACCTCAATCCACACCTATGTTTGAACGCGCTCCCAACGGTTTTTTTGTCCGCGACCTGATTGTCTTCAATCTGCTCCGGCGCGGTGGTTACGTTGCGAAGGGGTTTGTCTTTGAAGCGCCCGACCTCACCAACAGCCAGGTTGCCGACCTCAACGATTTCCAAGATCAACTCTGTCTCCTGCTCGCCTCGCTTCACGAGCATCAGCGGCTGCAAGTGCAATACTTCTGCGATTCCGATTACAAGGGGGAATTGCTGCGCTACCAACAGGAGACGGAGAAATTTACCAATGTCTGGACCAAACGCACCCGTAACGAACGCTTCGCGCGCTACTGGCAGGCCATGACCGAACGCAAACTCCGCCGTCAGCGCGTCATCTTCTACATCTCACGCTCGCTGGAGAACGTGCCCAAGTCATTCCAGTCCGATGCCGCCCGTCGAGACTATTACAACACGCTGCTTGACCAGCTTGAAACCGAGTTCGACCACGTCCACCGGCTCTTGCTGGAAATCTTCGGCTCCGGCGGCGCACGCATCCTGCCCATGACCGACCTTGACCATTTTCGGCACTACAAACGGTTTCTGAATCCGTCGCTCAACGACCGTTTCGATTACGACCCGGCGGAAGGTTTTGAACCTGAACTTTCGATTCAGGAAAACTGCTGGCACAGCGAGGGCAACGGCCAGTCCGACTTTGGCTTTTTCCTCGACGGCCATTATCACTCGCTCATTGTCCTGACCCGCTGGCCGCGCACGACGTATCCCGGCATCATCCAGCGGCTCACCAATCTGCGGTTGCTCGATTACACCGTGACCGTGAATGTTGATCCGCTCCCGATTTCACAGGAAATCAACAAGGAGGAAAAAGAGCACGACCGCGTGGCCGGCGACTACGCCAGCGAAAAGAAAATTTCCCTGCTCACCGTCATGGAAAAGAAGCAGAAGAAAATCCACGCGCTCATGCAGGGGCAAACGATTCCATTCCGCGCCATGTTCGCCATCCGCGTCTGGGACAAGACCCGCGACGGCCTCAACGCCAAGGCCGGGGCGATCAAGAACGCCATCAACTCGATGAACTCGGCGCAATACTTTGAGAGCAACCTGCCCAGCACCTCAAGAAGTCTTTTCTTCCAGACCTGGCCGGGCTGGACATGGGGACGTTACGAACATCGCAAACTTTATTCCGAGCACCGTTTCCTGGCGGATATGCTGCCGGTGTCCAGCACCTTCACCGGGCACTTGGCCACGGCGGAGGCAATTTACGACGGGCCGCAGGATAATCTCATCGGCATTGAGACGTTCTCCGGTTCGCAGGACAATAAATCTCCACAACACGCGGTTCTGCTGGGCATGTCGGGGGCGGGAAAATCGGTCACGGTTTGCGACCTGCTTTCGCAAACCGAAGGTTATTTCGGTTATACCGTCATCATCGAAGAAGGTCTGTCCTACGGCATCTACACCGCGACCGTCGAGGAAGGCGCGCGGCCCATCATCATTCATCCCGACGGCGACCTGACCATCAATTATCTCGACACGAAGGGACTGCCCCTCACGCCTGACCATTTGTCGGCGGCGACCGCGCTCGTGGCCCGGATGATTGGCACTTCGAGTCAGGAGGACAAACAGATGCTCCGGCAGGCGCAAATCGCAAAATACCTGAATCTGCTTTACGAGGATGCGTTTCAGGACTGGCAGAAGAAGCGCCAGGACCATTTGCTCAACATCGCCCGGCACGCGATGGCGTTGCAGAATTTTCGCGCCGAAAAAATGCCGCCCGGTGCGACGACCCTCGAAACTTTTGCGGACTTCCGCGACTGGAAAGCAGCCCACCCAGCCGAAGCGGAGGAGTATCAGCGTCAATTCGAGGAAGCAGCGGTGTTGAAATTCCTGAAAGACCCCCGGACCAGCAAGGAAGTCCGCAATCTCGCCTTTGCCCACTTTACGCCGGAGGAATTTCCGACGCACCGGATGCTTCAGGAGTTGATGATGCTCGACCCGATGGGCGGCGAACGCGACCAGATCATGGAAATCGCCACGCTGATTCTGCCGTGGTGTCGCGACGGCAACTACGGCTGTCTGTTTGACGGCACGAGCAATTTATCACTCACCGGCAAAATCGCGCACTTCGAGTTGGGCTACATCCCGGAGTCTGCAAAAGAATTGAAGGCGGCGGCAGGCTTCCTCATCACCAACCACGCGCGCAAGCACATCATGACGCTGCCGCGTGCGATTCGGAAACGGAACATCTACGAGGAGGTCGCCCGCTTCCTCGACATTCCCGGCGGTCAGGAAATCGTCCAGGAATCTTACGCCCAGCTTCGCAAGTTCAATTGCTGGAACATTTCCATCGTGCAGCAATATGCGCGCTTCAAACAGTCGCGCATCCGCTCGGCCGTGTTCGGCAACAGCCGTCAGTTTTTCATCATGCGCCAGAACGACCGCGCCGACCTCGATGACATGGGCAAGGACATCGCGCTACCCGAAGTGACGCAGCACGCCATCATGAACTACCCGCTGCCCGACCATCAAACCGGCCAGAAGTTTTCACCGTTCACCTATCTGCACACCGACGCGACCCGCAACCTCTGCGGCACGGTCCACAATGTCGCGTCGCCGGAGATGCTCTATTGCAGTTCGTCTAGCGGCGAACATTTCGACAAACGCGCCCGCGAACTTCGCCAAAGTCCCAACATCGTCGAGGGCATCATCGCCCACGCCCATTCACCCAAATAAACCAAAACCAAAAAGATTATGAAAAAATTGCTCCAATTCATTCCTCTTGCCTGTGTCGTGTGCCTGTTCACGGGCTGCGCCGGTGTCACCCGAACTGCCACTGATGTGGGGTTGGGGGCGGGCGGCGCGGCTCTCGGCGGCGAACTGTCCCACAACAATCCGATGGCCATCGCGGGCGGAGCGGTGGGCGGGGCTTTGCTCGGCGAGGGGTTGCATTACGCCAACGGCAAACTCAACGACCAGTCCTACCAGACTGGCTACGACAAAGGCCGCAGTGATGCGGTGAAACAACAATACTGGCTTTATGTCGCCATGCAGCAGGCCAAGGCCGGCAATGAAGGCCGGGTCCGGCTTTATGAAGTGCATCTGCCGGAGCAGACCATTGACGGCGTGATTTTCAAACCCACGACCCAAAACCTCCGCATCGAGGAGTGACTGCGTCACGGCCAGTGGCAGCGCCACCGGCCAACAGCCTGCACCCAATTATTTCCTCCCAAAACAAACAAACAAACAAAGAAAGAACAACAAACATGAAAAAAATAATCGCAATCATCGCCGTCGCCCTGCCGCTGGTGTTCTCCGCCCATGCACAGTTTATTGTCGAAGATCCCGCCAATCTGGCGGAACAGATCGCGAATGAGGCCGAGAACATCGCGCAATTCGTCAGTATGGTGGACAACCAGGTGCAGCAAATCCAGCAACTGTCCGACCAGTTGAGCGAGTTCAAAAATTACGAAAAACTGTTCGGCAACCCGTCCCAAGTGGCGCTGTCAATGGTGCCGGCGCTCAACTCGGATTTGCAAAGCACCGAACCGATTCAAAGCCTCGAAAATCTGGTCAGCAGCGCCAATGGAAACTATGCGCTGACCTACAACGACAACGGCATCTATGCCACCGTGGGCGTCAATTTCCAGACGCCACGCGGCCAGACCGTCCAGCGGCCTGCCGACGAATACAAAAAATATGCCGCCATCAATGAAACCGCGAACAACTTTATCACGGTTGCCGACAATGCGACGCAGCGACGCGCGACCATCAAAAACCAGATCGCACAGACGACCAAGCAACTTCAGAGCGCCACGACCGATGCCGAGGTGCAAAAGTTGCAGGGTGTGCTCACCAGTCTGAATGCCGATCTAGCCAGCACGGATGACGAGGTGAATCAGGCGGCGTCATCCGCAATGGTGCAGGACATCCAGAACCGGAACGACCAGCAGAAGCAAATTCAGGCGTTGACCGAACAGCAGAACGCCGAGTTCACGGAGTCCGTCAGCAATTACACGGCAAAGTTCCAGTTGCTCAATGCGCCGACCGTATTCCCAACCCCGTAATCCCGGACCCGTAACCCTCAACCCCGCATCATCGTGGCCACGTTCGATAGCATCTTCCCCACATTCCTCGCCAAATGTGGTGAACTCCACACGTTGCTGTTGAGCGTGGCCTTCGCGCTTTTCATTGTCGGCGTCATTGTCACCGTGAAGCAACATTCTTCCCACAAATCCATTCTGAATTTGCTGCTGCGTCTTTTGATCCTCACATCCTTGCTCGTGTTCCTGCCGGCCTGGGGCAATACCCTCCAAAATTTGCTGCAAACTTCCATCCTCTCCGGCCTCGGCGTTGACCCGGCCAACGTCTATCAGCAGTTCAATCATCTGCTCGTCATCAAACGCGACCCGGCCACGACCTCGTCCTGGTGGAACGTCATGTCGCAGCTCCACAATTTTACCACCGACTTGATCATCTCCGCTGTCCTCTGGCTCGTCGGCCAGTTTGCTTCGCTGATGATGTTTTGGGCTTACATCTTCCAGACAATCATCCTGAATCTCGGCTACGCGCTCTCGCCCTTGCTTATCGGTTTCATGGCAATTCCGGCGTTGAAACATACCGGCAACCGCTACCTCATGAATCTGGTCGGTGTTTTGTTGTGGCCGCTGGGCTGGGCGCTCGCCGCACTCGTCACCCAGGGCATTCTCGATTTCATGACCGACCCCAGCTTTGAATATATTGATCCGACTTCCACACTGCCCGATTTGCAAAAGACCATCGGCGTCGCCGTGGTTGGCTTCTGGATCATTTTTAGCACCGTTGCCGCGCCGGTCATCATTCAAAACGTCATCACCCACGGCATTCAGCCCGGAGGCTCGTTGCTCGCGGGCGGTGTCAGCAGTTTTCTCCAAACCGCCGCCACCACTGCGGGTGCTGCCGCCAGCGCCGCGCCCATCGGCATTCCCGCCGTGACCGCTGGCGCGGCGGGCATGGCGGGTTTGTTAAGCACCCTGTCGTCCGCCGCCAACATGGGCAGTGCGGGCGCAATTATCATCGCGGGCAGCGGTCTTCCGCCGCGCTCCGCTCGCGGTCGGCCCGGTGACGACATCACCGGTGACAAGGCCGTTCGCGACCTCATCGCCAAATCCAAACCCAACTATTACTGACTTATGGAAAAATCTGATTTGAAAACGACGCCCACGAATTCCGGATCGCCCTCATCAATGGCCGCCCGCAAGGGCTTTGATCTGACCCGGCTTTTGGTCCAACGCGACCGGCTGCCGTGGTTCTGGTTCTTCTTCACCGTTGCGGTGTTGCTGCTTTCGGCGATTGACCGTTACCACATTGTCTCTCAATTCAAACAGCGCGAGCGCGTCGTCATCATTGACCCCGCCGGAACATATTACTTGAGTCCGTTGCTCCAGTTTTCGGAGGCCAAGGAGTTGCACATTCAACAGGCCGAACTCGCCACGATGGCTTTCCTCGAACGCAATCCCAAGGACTTCGACAATTCTGATTTGCTCAAATTGACGTTCCTCAAACCCGCGCTGGCGAAGGCGCAGGACGAGCGCGTCAAAGAGATGGCCGAATTTCGGGCCAAGCAGTTGCACCAGAAAGCCGAGATTGCCCGCATTGACATTCTGGCAACGCGTGACAACGAGGTGCTGGCCGCTGTCACCGGCCAGATCATTCGCAGCGGAATTTTTCAAGACAAGGCGTTCACTGAGGCGTTTCCGTTCACGCTCCGGCTGCGCTTGGTTCGCAACCCCAACATGGCCTTGAACGGACGCTTCCCCACCGCCGTGGGCGACTTCAAATATGAAATCAATCGCTAATCACTTATCGCTCACCGTCACGGTGTTGCTCGCCGGCACGGTGCTCACTGCCAATGTTGCCTTCGCGCAACCGAAGGAAATCGTGAAAGATTTCCTGAATGAAAACGTATTGATTGTTGTGCCGGTTGCGACCAACCGCGTCACCACGATCAGTTTCCCCAGCGCCATCACCGCCATTGACGGTGCGGGTGTCACGGTGGACGGAAAAACACCGGGCCTGTTTCAACTGGCCCATACCAAAGGCTCGGCGTTTCTTTCTGTGCGCGCCCTTTATCCCAAGGCATCCGCTAATCTCAACATCCGCTGGAACGACCATACCTACGTTTTTGAACTGACCGAAAGCGGCCAGCCGGTGTTGTCGCTCAACCTGGCCGCCATGCCGACGCCGGAGGAGGAAGGCGTCGGCCATGCGCCCGAAGTCAGTCCGCTAAAACTGCTGGCGTTGCTCGACAAGGCCAAGGCGTTTCCGTTGCTCAAAGCCCAGCAACCCGAAAGCGTCGCCGACGTGGACTTCACCACCTACGACGGCAAGCCGCTCGTCAGTGATTTCAACGACTACGAAATCCAAATCGAAGAAACATTTCGTTTCAACGCCGAGGACACGTTGGTCTTCCGCCTCGCCATCACCAACAAGTTTGACGCGCCCCTGATTTATCAGCCGGACAGTTTTACGCTGCGCGCGGGCAACCGGCTTTATCCGCAGTCCATCAGTGACGCTGACGGCACCGTGTCGCCCAAAGGCCGGAGCATCGTTTATTTCGCCGTCTCCGGCACGCCGGACGGCGGGCGCAACGAATTGTCTTTGCGAAATGCCTTCACGGTTTTGTTGTCGCGCCTTTCGCCGCCACCGCCGCCATCCGTTGTCACGGTCACCAATGCTCCCATTGTGCAGCCCATCCGTTCACCCAGAGGCCACCTATGAAACCGCGCGACTTTCTCAATTTCTTCAAAACCAAGACCGGCAGGCTCGTTGCCTTTATCGCGCTGTTCGCCGCCGCACTGATCATTTTCAGTGTTCTTCGCAAACACAACCCGTCTGCCGAAGATGCGGTCAGCGTTACGGCTCTGGCCACCAACGCCACGGACAAGCCCCAGGTGGTGCAGTCCGTCACGCGGCCAATGCAGGTTTATTATCCGCCGCCGCCCAAGCCGGAGCCAACGACGTTGCCGTCGTCTCCATCGTCGTCGCCGTCTGCTTTTCCGAAACCCTCTCCGTTGCCGGTGGTTCCCGTAAACCAAGCATCAACGCTCTCGCCCATCAGTTTGTTTGCCGACAGTTCGGCTGGAATTCCGCCGGCCAAAAAGTTGAGCGCGGTGTTTGCACCGTTCGGACGGCTGATTCCCTGTGAGACGGTCATCACGGTGGACTCGGCTTCCATCCAGACACCCATCGTCGGCCTCGTCACCGAGAACATATATTATGGTGGCAAGTTGGTTATCCCGGCGGGCACGGAGATTCATGGGACGGCCCAAACCGACCATCAACGTGAACGCATCGCCAGCGGCAACTCTTGGACGTTGATCTGGCAGAACGGGCTGGAAATGCAAATCAAGGCTATCGCCCTTGACCGCGAGTTTGAAAACAATACCAACCAGACCGGCTGGGCCATCACCGACGGCAGCGCCGGTCTGCGCGGCGAGGTCATCAAGTCTGACAACCTGGCCGACATCAAACTTTTTGCCGCGACGTTCCTATCCGGCGCGGCGGGCGCATTGACGGAGAAACAGCAGACCGTCTTCGGCCCCGTCAACAGTCCCACGCTCAACAACGCGCCCTTTGCGGGCGCGCAGGCGGTGCTGCAAACCTACGCCCAACAAATCTTCGATTCGATTCAAAAGAATGGGTTCTACGTCCGCGTGCCGAGCGGCAAACAATTTTACCTTTACGTTCTGCAAACTATTGACGCCGCCGACGCCTCACTCGGCGGCACCGCCATTCCCGTCACCGAGGAAAATGACGAACCAACCAAACCAAAACCATGAAAACGTATTATCTCATTCCATTGTTGTTCCTCTCCGCGTGTTCCACCACGCCGAAGCTCACATTGCGACCGCAACAGCCGCCACCGGCAACGGATAATTCCGCTGTCCGTTATCCCGAAGTTCTCCACGCCTACCACGTCGGACGTTACACCGATCCGAATGACGATTTGATCATGCACGAGCAGCACGTCGTCTATCGCGTCGAGGAAAACACCCGCTGGAATTTCCATCCCGGACCGGCTGAAGGAAATTTGAGCGCTTTGCCGTCGCGCGACGCGGCGTTCGCCCCGGCTCCGGTCAACGATGACATTCTGGCCGAGGTGAATGCACAACGCCTCGCCACCGCTCAAATCATGATGCAGGCGCGAACCCTGTCGTCGGCATTGTCGCAATTTCAAAATGCGTTGCAGCAGACCCGAACCAATTTGCAGGAAACGGTGATACTCCGCGCCACGGTGAACCAGATGAAACAGCGGCTCGACGCCCTTGAATCCGCCCAGGTGCAATCCCCGGCAACCAGTCTTTCCACGACCAATGAGACCGATGACCCATTGAGTCCGTGATCACTTTGCCGGTTCAACAAGCCGGCAATTCAAAACAAACATAAACATACAAACTCATTATGAGCACAAAACCAAAAACATCCGCGCTACCGAGCGCCAACGGCAATGCCGCCCCCGCAGAACAACCCACTTTCCGCAGCAACCCGGAAGTGGACGCCAAGATTGATGCCTACATCAAAGAAAACCCAAAGTATTGGACTTACGTCCAGGCCATGCCCCGCGAACGCCTCGAACGCAGCGTCGTCCTCAATGAGGTCCGCGAACTCGACCGCCAGCAACGCATTCGGGAAGGAGTCTTAAAACAAATCAACCGCAACCCCGAGCTGAAACGCGCCTACGACCTGCTGGTCAAAGACCTGCCTGAAGACCAGAAGGAAACGGTGATCGCTCAAATCGGTCGCACCACGCGCCGCGCAGTTGCCCGCGTGCAAGGCCAGCAACAGGCAAAAACGGAAGCTGTCACTGTTTAAGGCCGCCACCGCGCCCCGGCTGGTTTTCCAGACCGGGGATGCGGCGGTTACAATTTGGTGTCTTTTGCGAAACAGTTTTGCAACTGGCTTGGCACGATATGGTTCTAGCACGAAACTTGCTAAAATTGAATCGCCGGTCGCTGTCAGGAGGCTAATGAACCTGAAGGAATGTTATGGATTACCCGGTAGTCTATGTCGCACATGGGACAAAGTTCTTGAATCGCTTAATTCAGGAACAAGGGGTGAATTTTGTTGTCTGGTTGGTCATTCTTTGTCTTCTCGTCAGCGTCTGGATTTTCGCCTGCCAACGAAAACGCCCGATCCAAGGACTTCAGGTGGCAAGGCTTGTTCCCGGCATTGCGCCAGGGCCTGAACCTGATCCTAAATCGTCGGCTTGGGAGGAACATTTCGACTCTTGACTCCCGGCCAAAACGAAACGCTGGATGGGCTCACACCACATGGTCTTCCAGTTGTTCCACCCTATGAAATCTTGAATATAAACACTTGGAGGTGCGGATGCACCGCGACGAAAACATCATCGGCCAGAATGTCGCAAAGTTTCGTTACCAGCGGGGTTGGACGCAGGACGAGCTGGTGGGAAAACTGCAATTGTTGGGGCGCTACATGACCCGCGACATCCTCGCCAACATTGAAACTCAACGTTGCGTTGTGACCGACAAGCAGATTGAGTATTTCGCCAAAATCTTTGGCGTGAAAGCCGGCGACTTGTTCCCGGACAAACCGCACTTGAACGGCAAGCTGGTGGGTTTGGACATGAAGATCGTGACCCGGCGGCTCTGTCCGAACCGCCGTCCGCGCCGCCGGGTGCGACTTGCCCAACCCGCAAAAAAATAGGAAAGTCTCATGGCCGCCCGGCGAAACAATTTGAATTCGGACGCGCAACTTGACCTTTTTTCAACACCAAGGGCAAAAAATGACACCATTGACGCAATACGGCCGGATGGCCGAGAAACACTGGCGCGAACACCGTCCGCAGATGGTGCGCGACTTGGATCGGAAAGGACTCCTGCACCAGATGCTGTTGGAGGCGGAGGAAAAGACCAAGGACGAAATGGTCACGCTACGCATGGAATTGATGAAGCTGGGAAAAACGGCTCAACAGGCGCAGACACAGGCGTGGGAAATGGTGCGGGAGAAATACATCCTGCTCCCGCCCGAAGAGTCCTAGCGGACCGCCACCGACGACATCAGGAAGAACCATCCCGGAATCTCAACTCCTATCGCATCACCGAAGCCGACCGGCTCGGCGACGGCGGGCCGAAGCAAAAGTTTCAGCAGAATCTCAAGGCGATCAAAACGTTGCGGACGCTGAATGCCGAGGGACGCCCGGCCACCGACGAGGAAAAGGCCGCGCTTGTCAAATACGTCGGCTGGGGTGCGATGCCCCAGGTCTTCGACGTGGACAGCGCGGATTGGCGCAAAGAGCAAATCCAACTTTCTGAAATCCTATCCGATGAGGAACACCGTTCCGCCCGCGCCACCACCCTTAACGCTCATTACACCGCGCCGACCGTCATCGGCGCAATGTATCACGCCGCCGAACGATTCGGCTTCAAAGGCGGTCGCGTGCTCGAACCCGCGTGCGGCATCGGCCACTTCGTCGGCCTCATGCCCGAAGACATGCTGCGCCGCTCGACTGTCACCGGCATTGAGATTGATCCGTTGACCGCTCGCATCGCCAAGGCGCTTTATCCCGACACGGATGTTCGCCCCCAACCGTTTGAGCAGACAAAGCTCGCCGACGGTTTTTACGACCTCGCCATTTCCAACGTCCCGTTTGGCGATTACACCGTTCACGACCCCCGTTTCAATAATTACAAATTTCAAATCCACGATTATTTCTTCGCCGCCACGTTGGAGAAAGTGCGTCCGGGCGGTTTGATGATGTTCATCACGTCGCGTGGCACGATGGACAAACTCGATTCGACGCTGCGGGAACTGCTGTCCACGCGCACCGAATTGCTTGGCGCAATTCGTCTGCCCAACGACGCTTTCAAAAAGAACGCCGGCACGGAAGTCACGACCGACATCGTGATGCTTCGCAAACTTCGCGCCGGTGAAGTGCCCACCGGCACAGCTTGGAAAGAGACGACGGACTACACCAACGACATTGGTGAAGCCTTGACGCTCAATGAATATTTTGCCGCTCGACCTGAAATGATGCTGGGAAAAATGCGTCTTGCGGGTGGGATGTATGGCGGCAATGACCCGACGCTAGAACCAGATGGTCGAAAACTAGCAGAGGCGCTGGCTCAAGCCATCGAGAAATTGCCACAGGCCATCTACGAAGCACAGGCGCACAAGATCGCCGAGCCGACACTCGAAGAATCCATTCCCGCGCCCGATTTCGTTAAGCCCAACGCCTTTTGTCTCCACGATGGCATGGTCTGCATCCGTGAGGAAAATGTTTTGCGTCCGCTGACCGACATGCCCAGCGAGATGCGCTCGCGCATCCGCCATTTGATTCCGGTGCGCGATGCCGTCCGCGATTGTCTGCGGTCGCAGATGGACGGCAGCGCCGAGGAACACGTTGTCGAAACGCGGCAACGACTCAACCAGGCTTACGACCGTTTTGTGGGGCGCTTTGGTCCAGTAAATCTTCGCGCCAACCAGCGCGCCTTTGACGGCGATCCTGATTTGCCATTGCTCCTCTCGCTGGAGAATTACAATGACGAAACGAAACGGGCGACCAAGGCCACGATTTTCACCGAGCGCACGATTCATCACCGGCAGCCGGTCGAGTCGGTCGCCACGCCGAAGGAGGCGTTGCTCGTCACCTTGAACGAACACGGTTGCGTTGACCTCGACCACATGGCCGACCTGCTCAACAAACCAGTGGCCGAGTTTTTGCCGGACTTGAAAGGGATCATCTTTCTCAATCCGCAAACGAACCAATGGGAAACCGACGATCAGTATCTTTCTGGCAATGTGCGCGAAAAACTGGTTGTCGCGGATGCAGCAGCGGTTACTGACCCGCGTTTTGCCGAAAACGTCGAGGCGTTGAAATCCGTCCAGCCCGCAGATTTGGCGGCGACGGAAATTGATGTGCGGTTGGGCGCGGCTTGGTTGCCGCCGGAAGACGTGGAAAAATTCACCAACGAACTGCTCAACGTGCCTGCGGGCGTCCAGATCGGACACATCCACGCACTTGGCACTTGGAGTATCAATGCCAACTGGGACGCACGCGGCGCAACCGCCAACACGACGGATTGGGGAACTGACCGTTACACGGCGCTCGAATTGATTGAGGACGCGCTCAATCTCAAAACACCCACGGTCTATGACACGGTGGATAAAAAGCCCGTCGTGAACGCTCAATCAACGGAGGCCGCGAGAGAGAAACAGGAGCGTATCAAAGAACGGTTCAAGGAATGGGTTTGGTCGGACGATTCGCGACGAGAACGGCTTTGCCGCCTCTACAACGACACGTTCAATCATACGCGCGTTCGCACGTTTAACGGCGATCACCTGACCTTGCCCGGCGCGAGCGGTGCGATTCAACTTCACTCGCACCAAAAGGCCGGTGTCTGGCGGATTCTACAAACACCGAACACATTGCTGGCCCACGTCGTTGGCGCGGGAAAAACTTACACGATGGTTGCCGCTGCGATGGAATCGCGGCGACTTGGTCTTTCCGGCAAGCCGATGTTTGTTGTCCCCAATCACATGCTCGGCCAGTTCTCCACCGAGTTGCTGACGTTGTATCCCGGCGCGAACATCCTGGCCGCCGGCAAGGAGGACTTCGAGTCGCAGAACCGCAAGAAACTTTTCAGCCGCATCGCCACCGGCAATTGGGATACTGTCATCGTCACGCACTCCGGGTTTGAACGCATCCCGCTTTCACGCGAAACGCAGGAACGGTTTTTCAAGGAGCAGCTTCACGAGTTGGAAATGATCCGGCGGGAACACGCGGACAGTTCCAATCGCCGTTTGGTGAAGGAACTTGAAAAAGCCAAGAAGCGGCTTGAAGCCAAACTTCAAACGCTGGCTGCCGAACATAAAAAAGACAACACGCTGACGTTTGAAGAGCTTGGCGTGGACCGGTTGCTCGTGGACGAGGCGCACTATTTCAAAAACTTGTTCTACGTTTCCAAAATGACACGCATCGCGGGACTGCCGCAAACGGCGAGCGAGCGGGCGTTCGACATGTATTTGAAGGTGCGTCACGTCCAGTCGTTGAATGGCGGAGGCGGCGTGGTGTTCGCCACCGGGACGCCCATCGCGAACAGCATGGCCGAGATGTTCACGATGCAGCGGTATCTCCAGCATGACACGTTGAAGAAACATAATCTGCATCACTTTGATTCTTGGGCCGCGACATTCGGCGAACCCGTGACGGCGATGGAACTTTCGCCGGACGGCGCGGGCTACCGGCTCAACACGCGCTTCGCGCGCTTCATCAATGTGCCAGAGCTAATGCAAATGTTCCGCCAGTCCGCCGACGTGCAAACCGCCGCAATGCTCAACTTGCCGCGCCCGAAGCTGGACGGCGAAAAGCCGACCATCCGCAACGCGCCGGCTACGGAGGAACTCAAGGCGTTCGTTCAATCGCTCGCCGCTCGTGCCGAAAGATTGAGGACAGGGCGTGTTGATCCGACCGAAGATAATATGCTGAAAATCACTTCCGAGGGACGGAAGGCGGCTTTGGATCTTCGTTTGATGAGGCCAGCCGCACCGGACGAACCGCAAGGCAAAGTGAATCTGGCGGTCGAAAAGATTTTTGAAATCTGGCAGGAGAGCAAACCGGAGCGTTCCGCCCAGCTTGTGTTCTGCGACCTCTCCACACCGAAAGACCGGGGGTTCTCCGTCTATAACGACGCGGCGCAGAAGTTGGAACGCTTGGGAATTCCAAGCAACGAAATCGCCTTCATTCAAGATTACGATTCGGACGCTTCCAAGCTGACGCTGTTTCGTGACGTGCGCGCGGGCAAAGTCCGCGTGCTTTTCGGTAGCACGCAGAAGATGGGGTCGGGCACGAATGTGCAGGAGCGTTTGATTGCCTTGCACCATCTCGATGCGCCGTGGCGACCGGCGGACGTAGAGCAGCGCGAGGGGCGGATTCTGCGGCAGGGGAATAAAAATTCAGTCATCCAGATTTTTCGCTACGTCACGGAGGGGAGCTTCGACGCCTATATGTGGCAGACGTTGGAAACGAAGGCGAAGTTCATCGCCCAAGTGATGAGCGGTGACATGACGATTCGCCGCCTTGAAGATTTGGACTCGGCCGCACTGACCTACGCCGAGGTGAAGGCTATCGCGTCAGGCAATCCGCTCGTGATTGAAAAAGCCCAGGTGGACGCTGAATTGATCCGGCTCACGCGGCTGCGTTCCGCCCATGCCGAGGAACAATACCGCATCCGCTCCAATCTCCGTCGCTCTCACGAGGATGCCGAGGCGTTCACTGGAAGACTCACAAACTTGCGACAAGACATCGCCGCGCGACAGGACACTTCAGGTGACAAGTTCAGCATTGAACTCGATGGCCAGACGCTCGACAACCGGGGCATTGCCGGAGAATTGATTCTTCGTCGCGCCGAAAAGATCAAAAACCGCTTCGGCGACGACGTGCGGGTTGGCCGCTTTGCTGGTTTCGATTTGTTCCTGCGTCCGAGCTTCAACAATACCGTGGAAATGATTGTCCGTGGCAAAAATAGTTACGCCGCGCGGGTGACGGACACGGCACAGGGCACGATTCGTTCGCTCGAAGCGAACATCCAAGGTTTTGAGGAGCGTGCGTCCAAACTTGATTACGACATCACCGACGCCACCAAGCGTGCGAAAGAACTGGAAACCAAAGTCGGCGCGCACTTCGAGCGCGAGGAGCGTTTTCAGCAATTGACCCGTCGTCAGAGTGAGATTGAGGAAAAACTCGACCTCACCAAGAACCAAGCGCCGAGCCAGGTTGAGGCTGATTCGACTGACGGAAACGAGCAGAAGAATTCCGAGAAACAAAACCAAACTCATTCGCACCGACCCGCGCGCCGGACAGCCATCCAAGTATGAACTCGACCATCTACTCTCAAATCGGACTGCGCGTGCGCCAGCTTCGCCGCCAGCAGCATCGCTCCCAGGACGAACTGTCCGTCTGGCTTCGCGCCTTTCACGCCCCGATCACGCGCGACATGATTGCCAATTGGGAAACCGGCCGGGCCGTGGTGCCGGCGGTTTATATTCCAGTTCTGGCTTACGCGCTCAAGGTCGAAGTGACGGATATTCTGCCCCGCCTGACCTTAAAGGATTTGAAGGCCGGCCAGATCATGCCCGTGTTCCGCCGCCCGCGCGGGCGGCCACCAACCCATCTATAAGTCATCACCACCGTATGAATGTGACCGCGCAACAAACGGAATTTCTCAGTTGGAAGGTCGTTCCCGCCCGGCTCGACGCAAATCAGGCGGCGTGGTTTCTCGGTTTTGAACCGCACGAGATTCCCCGGCTCGTAACGGCAGGTTTGTTGAAACCGCTCGGCCATCCCGCCCGCAACAGCACGAAGTTCTTTGCCACGGAAACATTGGAACAAATCCGCCGCGACGAGAAATGGCTCGCCCGCGCCAGCGATGCGATTGCCAGCTACTGGCGGGAACGCAACGCCCGCAAGCAACAGGCTCGCGGGCGCGCGTGAGGCAAACGATTCAACTCGTCGGGTGGACGTATCATAAAAGTGTCTTGCCTTTGCTGGGATGAATCCTGACTTCCTCGCGGATAGCAGCGCGAACCTTCGCTTCGATTCGTTCAACGAAGCTCATGCCAACCCGGCTGAATTTATTGGCTGGCCGGATCGCGGCGGCAATTTCCAGCGCGGTTTGTTTTACCTTGCTCCGGCAAAGATGCGGAGTCGTGTTGATGCTTTTGAGTGTGTCCGTCATTTCAGATGTTTCCATATTTTGCTTTCCTGGTTGCGTCGCTGATTCATTCAACGACACCACTATTTTATCAGGCGCGCTTTTTTTGGACTGCGAATTGAGTGGCCGAAGCCTTGCAAACATTGAACAAAATCGATGTTGCCGCCGGCACTTGACACAAAATCACGCTGATTTTACGCGGGGCGACTTGGCTGGTTTTCAGTTTCGACACCGTTTTCATTCAATGTTTGCAAGGTGAAAAATAGTTTGATTATTTTTTTCACTGGCGCAGACGGCTATGGCGAGTCCTAGAAAGCCGGACACTTAACCCGTCACCGAAAACGAATGGCCATTGCTTCCAGGCGGCGGTAAAGGCGGAAGCAACGGGACAATGCGGCCTGCCATGTTTTGCTTTTCGTAGCTTTCCAGCGAAGGCAGTCTGACTTGCGCCTTGCGGGCGTAGGCACGGTGAATGGCCTTGCTGTTGTGTCCGAGGGCTTCTTGTGCAAACCGCTCTGGGTAGCCGCATATTTTCGCCCGCTCCGCCCAAGCGTAGCGGTAAGAATGCAGCGACACGCCCTTGATGCCCAAACCGTCGCATCGTTGCTTGAACTCCGTGGCGCGGTCGCCACTGCGAACAGATTGCAGGTAGGGAAACAACGGGCCGGTTGCTGGCATTTGCCGCAAGAGGGCTTCAATGTCCGGGCCAAAATGAATCATGGCCAGACTGCCGGTTTTCTGCCGCGCGTAAGCGATGGTTTGGTTGGGCCAGTCAATGTCCTCCGCCTTGAGATTGGCGATGTCGGTTTGAGAACCGCCAAGATGCCAGCACAGTTCGTAGAACCTGCGCCGCTCCGGGTTCTTTTCCCGCTCAATGATGAGCTGATGCTCTTCGCTGGTGATGGCGCGTCTTTCCTTGAAGCGCACTTCCGGCCAGAGGCGCTTGGGAATAATCGGCCACGGCAGCCAGTTCATCGAAAGGCAAAAGTTGTGAAGTTTTCGCAGGTGAACATTCGTGCTGACCGTGCCCGCCTTGAGGCAGGCGAGCAGATGCTCGGCTTGCGTTTCAAGAATGACGCGATGGCGAATCAGGTCCAATGCGGCTTGTTTGGCTGCCTGCCGCCAGCGATCCTGAGTTGGACCGCTTTTAGTCTCGATGATGGACTCAAGGGCTTGTTGCCATGTCCGGGTCGCGACGCCTGAATCCGTTCCGGCCAGGTATGCCTTGGCAATCTGGAGATTCAGATGCGGCTGGCGGATGGATTCATTGCGGGCGTTGAGCAGCGACGTGGCCTCGGCGCGATTCCTCGTGCCAGTGCTTTCCTGCTTGCGGGTTTCGGTGTCTTCGATGTAAAACATTCCGCCGCGCTTGCGACGGTAGAGGATGTAACGGCGTTTCATAAGTTCAGACTTTTGTCCGAAGCCTATGAGACTGAACGCGGCTTTGGGTGTATCAGCTACACCAAACGGGCAGCGAAGCCCGTCGTCGCGAGTGATTGCCGGGTAATACCGGGGTAATGGTTGAGTAGTAGCCCGGTAATAATTTCACTGGCACTTTCACTGGCACTGGCCACCTCTGGTATCTGCAACCCGTTGCAAAAGAGCAACTTGGAGTTGGAGGCGGGAGTCGGAATCGGCCATTTATCCCCGCGTTTGCAGTTCAAATATAGCTGATTTCATTGGCTATTCAAGCAAATTCGTCTTTACCCAACCATACCCTTTTTAACTCGGTTGGTGTCCGTTTTGGTGTCCGTTCTGCAACCATTTTTTTCCTTCCTCTGTGGTCTGGTAACGCTGCAACCTACTTTTGGGTTTGTCGGGAATTGTCATGGCCAGCCAGCCTTTGGACATGAGCGGCTTGAGGTAATTATCTTGGAACGTTTCGCGGTGCTTCACGCCAATTAACAATTGGATTTCATTCGCCTTGCGAGCCTGTTCGCAGAATTGGAGAACCTTTACCGCGACCTGTCCGGTCACTTGTCCGGCGACTTGTCCGGTGACTTGTCCGGTCGCTAGAAGTTTTCGTTCCCTGGCCTCTTTGATGAATTCAGGATGGAGCGGCAAGCGCACCAGAAAATAAGTCCGGTCATCATCAGACTCAAACATGGGCTGCGGAGAACCATTTACCCGCAGCGCCTTCAACATTTTAGGAATACCAGTGCCTCGACCTTCGGTGAGGCTGAGTTCTTTCAGAAATTCACCAATGCGCCGGTTGCGATACCGCCGTGTTGCAAAGCGCCCGGATTGCAATTCCTTGATACTGACTGAGCGGTCCAGACCTGGATAGCTGGCCACGGTGATTTCATCTGGCAGAACACGGATTTCAATCGGTTCCCGGATTTCGTAGCTGCGGTGATAAACCGCATTGACCACGGCTTCCTCCAGCGCCGCATAGGGCACATTGAAAAAACGGTCGGCTTCCGGTCGGTCGCCGTGTTTCACCACACGTTCCTCGATCACGGCGTTTTTCAAAAATGTCAGCGCGTCTTTGAGGATCACGTCCAATGGACCGGCAAATGTCTTCTCCGTGAAAGTGTCGCCACCGGGGCCATCGGGAAACTGCACCACGTCAATCTGTGTTTGAGGGAAAAGCTTTTGTGGTGCCGGGTTGAAAAACATCAGGCCGACATTCAATGGGTGCATCGTTTCGGCGGGGCCATCGGCAATCCGCATCTGGCGGCACAATTGGGCAAACTCCATCGTGCTGGAATCGGCCAACAGGTCGCTGCCTACTTCGCGCAGAAAGTTCTGAATCAGCGAAAGCTTGAGGTCGTTCAAAGAGGCATTGTGATGGATGCGGTCGTCGAAAGGAACGGTGGCGGCCAGACTGATCAACTCGACTTCTTCTTGATGTCTGGCTCTGACGGTGGCCGAACCTTTGCGAATGTAGTAGGCGAATTCGCGGTTGCCTTTTGCCAGTGACACGGGTGCTTTGTATGGCCGGGTCTGCCCGCCGGGACACCACAACACGAGAATGTGCTTTTGCTGGACGACGTAAGGCGCAATCACCGGATGGTATTGAGGCTGCATCCGATGCCCGATTTCCAGAATCTCTTTTTGAATGGCGTCCAGTTTGCTGGCGAGCAGTCCCGCCGGCGGCAACACCGGTTGCCCCTGATTTTCCGCCACGCCGATGAGAATGTAGCCACCGCCCAAATTGTGAAAATCATTGGCGAAGGCGCACATCGTGTGCAGGACGGCTTCCGGGTTCCAGCCCTGCTTAAATTCCAAACGCTCCCACTCCACGGTTTGTCCGTGCAGAACGTCATCAATGTTAATCGGCAAGTGCATCGCAGGCCGAGCATAGGCCAAAACCATATCCGTGAAAATCAGATAGTTTTCCGCCTCAAACAACATCCTAAAATTGTTCGGAATTGCCGATGAGTTTTGAAACCAGATATGCAGACTCCGAGCGTGATTCCTAAGCGCAATCCGTTTTTGGCGAAGGGAGCGCAGTCAATGTGGAGGCGCGGGGCGGCAGGGCGCACTACATTGACGGCGCGAGCGAGCCATATAATTGAAGCGCGGGGCACGCTCGGTTTGTGATTCCAACTATTTCAAACGAATGAAAAGAACAATAAATGCGCCGATTACGATGCCGATTGAAATCAGTCCGAGCAAAGTCAACCAGTCCCGTCTTATTTGCAGCCCGGTGATTCGGGCATCCAGTTCTTCGCAAGTTTTTTGAAACCTTTCGCTGCCGGATTTCAGGTCGGTTTTGACGCGATGATGCGCGGAAACCCCGTCGTCCAGATGTCTTCTGATGTCCTGGGCGGCGGCTCCGATCTCCTTTAACTGGCTGCGAAATGAACCGGAAGCCTGATTCAAAGCCTCGGTGTGCGCTTTGATGACGTTTTTTAATTCACCGGCCTGGTCTTCACCGACGGCAGAAAGATTTTTTACCAGCTCGGCGGTTTGCCGACGATATTCGGTCAAATGCAATTCAATCAATTTTCTGGACTCATTAACCGTCTGCGGCATAAGTGCCGCCGCGCGCCATTGCACCCGCGTCAGCAACGCAAATTGCACCGGAAAACCATTCTCGTCCCCGTCACTCCATTCGGCCATCATCTTCCGAAACAACTTGGCTTCATCGGCGGACAGGTCTTTGCACAACAAATCGAAACAGGTGTCCTCCATACGTCATTCTCCAAAATTCAATTGCGGCTGCGGTTCGGCCTTCGCTTTTTCCTTCGCTGGTGTGGCTTTTTCTTTGGGAACAAACTCCGTCGGCAGCAATAATTCCGCGATGGCGTCGTATTGGCGGAACAATTTTTGCATCGCCCATTGGATTTCGCCGGCGAGCAACCGTTCCAAGTGACCGGCCTCGACGTGAGACAATTCGGCGAAGCTCAAGCCGCGTTCGGCGATGGCCTCGGCTTTTTCAATTGCCAGCAATGTCGTTGGCGTGACGGCTGGCAACGTCACGGATTTGGCGCCAAACTCCGTCAACTGCTTTTCCAGTTGCGAGCCTTTGAATAGGTCGCCTCTGGCTTTTGCGGGATTGTGGACGATGACATAATCCACGCGGTCGCCTGCATAGAAAAAAAGTTTGCCCGCGTTAGTCATGCTCTCCGTGTCGTCGGTGGGGAATAAGAAGAATGTCAGCCGGACGCCTTGTTCGGCGCACACATCCAGCACTTGTAATTCCTCCAATGCGCCCAAGATCAGCGCGTCCGCCTGAGCGCGGGTGTCAATGATGTGAACGGGCGCGCTGTCTTTCAACACGCGGCGGAACAAACTTAACAAGGCCGTTTTGCTCTCCTGCTCGTTGCCGAGTTGATACGAGCGAACGGATTGCGGGTGACGGTTGGCAAACGTGTGGTGCCGGTCGTCGAGATCGGAGCCGTTCCACGGCACGGCGAGCTTGTCGAGCCAGGCGGTGCGGAATTCGGCTTCAAAACTTTTGCCGAGATTGCCTTTGGATTGTGGGTTCAGATGGATGCGTCGAGTTGTATTCATATATTTGTTGGGTCGTTTAGTTTGATGTCGTCGGGACTCGGTTGCCGGAATGAACGGGGCGTCGGCGTTGCCGCCAGCACCGGCTTATGGGCTGGCGTCTGCTGCTTCACCGTGGCTGGCTGCGCCATTATCGCTTCGCTTTCCCAATGAGGCCGGGCCTGACGTTTCAGGTAGCGCCGGTAGAATTGGTGCAAACCCTGAAACGTGATGGCGCAACCCTTCTCGGTGCGGAGTAATGCGGCGATTTCCTGCCACGTCCTGCGCTGCTGGCGTTGCTCGCGGATGAACTCCGCGAACAATTCGAGGCGGCTGCGATAAGCGCGTCCGCCGCCACGTTGTTCATTTTTGGTTTCTGAATCCATTCGCCACCAGTTTATGCCAGCCGATGACGGTTGCGTTAGCGAGTAGTGGGCGGATTAAGCAGGAAAGTGGACGAGTTAAACGCGATAGCTTTTTTGAGTATTGAAAGGCGTTGAATCGCTGGGTTGAAACCTGTTGAACGGTGTTGAGCCGTGACGTTGAAATGCGTTGAATCGCGTTGCATTCATCAACGCTTTTCAACGCGATTTTTTATTTCACATGGTGCATAGCTGAAAACCTACGATTTTTCGTAGGGGTGGGGCGTCCACCTTTTAAGCTGACGAATAGGAGGCTAAACATTGGCTCACAATTGAGCCAGCATTGGTTAAATGCGAATGTGCATTTCGGCCTTCATTGACAGTATGATTACATGAAAGTTCATGGTCACATCGCACTGAATGGCCGTTTCTGAAACCGGAGCGTAACGAAACGGATGAGAAGTGGAGCGCGGTTTTAGAAGCGGCCATTGAGTGCGTAACCGGATAGGTTCAATTCGAGGCGATTGGTCTGTCCGGTTTCCGAGAGCCGCAGGAAAGCCGGACAGTCCAAGCGCCAAATCCAACGAGCCTATCATTCTGGCGGATGCAACCTGTGTATGTGATACATCTTTGCTGCGCCGGAATTTGCAAAACTCATCCCGTGAATAGTGAATGCAAAAGTTTGTTAAGCCTGGTGACACTGCCCGCCCGATTGAACCGGACACAGGCCGCCGATTATCTTGGCTTTGAACCCGACCACATCACGCTGCTGATCAAGGCGGGTCTGTTGAAACCGTTGGGACGGCCAAAACCAAACAGTGATAAATACTTTGCCACTGTGAAGCTGGCCGAATTGCGGCAAAACGAAGAATGGCTGTCCCGCGCAACGTCATACATCGGCCAGCATTGGAACGACAAGAACGCCCGCAAATCCAAAAATAAAAATGGTGATGCCCAGCCGGTGGAATCGTGAGGCAGTTTAGTTTTACGTTGCAGGCACATTGACAACCAACTGACCTTGTTCGTTTGTATCGGTCGGCAGTATCGGCAAGTCACGTCGTGCCGGGCCTGCGGTCACATGTCCAGCGGGGTCAAAGGTCGAGCCGTGGCAAGGGCAATAAAACGAGCGATCGGGTTCGGCGGTCAATTTGCATTTCCGATGCGTGCAAATGGCGGAAATGGCGAACAATTTGTCACCCCGGCGAATGATGAAAAATCCTTGGTCACGAAATGTTTTATAGACTCCATCGGTGGCGTAGTTGCCCACTGGCCCGGCATTGACCAGGTGTTCCTGGCTGGTGGTGGAATTGCCGTCCACCGCCTTGCACCCGGCAACCATGCCCGCAGTCAGCAGTAAAAATTCCCGGCGGGTCAAATTCATGGGTTTTTAATATTCAAATACCAAGCTGGTGACAATGCCACTGTGAACATCCGCCCGCGCATTGCTGTTCATTGGAAAAATAAAACCAAGGCCAAGGCGCGGTTGCACCCGTCCGATGGTTTTGAGATTCAGACGGAAGCAGGCATTACCGAGCAAACTGTTTTGCCCGGCAGCATCCTTGTTCAATCCGGTTTCGCCAACCAGTTCAAACATTGGAATGAATCGCTGCACGCCGGGAATCGGCAATTGATTGTGTTCAATCGAATAACCGAATGTGAAACCGTATTCAAACGTCTGCAAACCGCCGTCCGCGCCGTCGCCCGTCAGTGTTGAATAGCCGAAAATAGATTGAGCGGTGAAATGGTCGCCGATTTTGGTGTCGTTGAAAATTTTCGGGACAAATTCGGGGTTCACGCTGATGGCGGAACTGGCGGGAATGCCAACCTCCACCGCACCGCCGAACGTCGTGTCAAACCCCCCGCTTGGGGAAACGTATTGGTAAAACGGATAGCGTGCGCCTAAATCAATGTTGCCGATGCCTTGGGCCGTTCCATCCGGTGACACATCATGTTCGTAGGGGACTTCGATTTCCAAGGTCAGCAGGCCGAAACCTTTTTCGACTTCCGCCGTTACGGTATCACTGTGTTGGCTGCCAGCGGTGGTGTGCAACCAATCCAACCGGGCTTCGTTGATTTCCAAACCGGAATCGTCCACCAGAAACGGTTCGGGAAAATCACCCTGGCTATACCAACTGCGATGATCCAGCCCGTTGAAAAGTCCGTAGCGCGTATCCGGTGCAACGGGTGAATTCGTGGTGGTCGCTGCCGATGTCGTTTGGTCATCCGCCATCGCCGTGGCTTGAACCAGAGTGGCAACGGATGCCATGCCCAAAACGTATGTAAATAATCTCGTTTGCAATTTCATGGCGATGAAAATATCCGATGTTGGGAAATCCTGCTCTCGGTCGCTTGCTATAAATTGGCGATGACTTGCACTGGACATTTATTGTTTCTCCAATGACAAGATATTTACCCGCCACCAAAACAATGGCACATTAGCTGCCGTGCCCAAACCGGCAAAACAACCAGATGAGGCCAGCGATGCCTCGGAAATCAGCGTCATGCCTCCGTTCACGGAACGCCCAATGTGGCGTGCGGTTGGCGATGGTTGGCGGCATTTACACGGCAGCGTGCGCGGCACAGGCGTAAGTTTTGAATGGCATGACTTCAAGGCAAACGGCGAATTTGATTGGGGCAAAAGTTTTCATCCGGGCAGCATCGAAGTTTGTTTGAATCTCGGTGGGAATGGTCGTGTGACCCTCAACAAAAGCGAGGCCATATTCACGCCACTGACCGTCGGTTTTTATCGTCGTGCCGACAAGCCGTTGAACGCGACACGCCAAGCCGGACAGCGCCATCAATTTCTCACGGTCGAAATGTCATTCAATTTCCTGCGGCAACAGTTGGGAAAACACGCCGCACGGCTGCATCCGCTCGTGCGAGAGGCTGTTTCAGGACAAACTGAAACGGCCGCCGTCGCGCCGACCACGCGATTGACGAGCCGGCTGCAACAATTGATTGCGAGTCTGCGGGACACGCCAGTGCTCGCGCTGGCGCAACCGGTTTGGTATCAAGCCAAGACTTTGGAAGTCGCGGCGGAACTGTTTTTTGTCACACCGGACGGACAGGAGTTGTTTTGCCAGCGTCAGCAGCGGCTTTCCGCCGAGCGCGTGGAAAGGGTCATCGCTTTGCTGCGCGAGAATCTGGCCGAACCGCCCACGCTGGAAGAAATTGGCCGCGCGGTCGGTTGCAGTCCATTTTATTTGAGCCGGACCTTTTCGACGGCAACCGGCATGACCATGCCGCAATACATCCGTCAGCTCCGCATGGAACGCGCGGCGGAATTGCTGCGGGCTGGCAGATTAAATGTCACGGAAGTGGCGATGGAAGTCGGCTATTCCAGCCCCAGCCATTTCGGCCAGGCGTTTCACGAAACATTTGGTTGTTGCCCCGGACTCTACCCACTGCGAACCCCTTCCCAAAAACCGCTGCGCACGGAGCAGACACGGCGTTGAGCCTGTCCAGTTTCCGATGTTTTCGGCAGACTTGCCGCGAGGTTATGGGAAAGGATGGGTTGCGCAGGTTGCTGTTTGTCCTTATTTTTTCAACTTGGCTTCGGCGACGGCGAGTTTCTTCATGTATTTGTCCGGGGCTTTGTCAAAGTCTGCTTTCTCGGATTTGTCGCAAAGTTTGATTTCCTGACCCTTATAGACAAACACGTAAGGCTTGCCCATTGAACCGAATTTCATGTCGCAAACGAGACAGTTATCGAGCGGATACGGTTTGGGTTTTTGTTCGTCGGCACGGCTGGTCAATGAGACAGCCACGATGGTTACAGTCAGAATAATTGCGAGGATGAATTTTAGATTTTTCATATTGAGTTTTGGTTGGGATTGAAATCAAAACATAAAGCTCAGACTCACCTTGAACAGCACCGGCGCAGCCAGTTGATTGCCGGTGAAATTTTGATAAACCGGGAATTCCGCGTCTGCGTAAATCTTCACCGGATGAATATGAAACTCGACTCCCGGTGAAAGCATAAGACGCTGGTAGCCGGAGTTGTCGGAATCGGCGGCGGAACCGCTGTCACTTGTCCGTTCGGAAAAAATCACCTGCGCCAGCGGTGAAATCCTCACGCGACCAATCGAGAACCCCTTGTAATCAATCCCCGCTGCCGTATCGAGTTCGACTCCCGGACGATATTGATCTTGAATCAGCACCGGCACATCCAACTGTAGCTGCGCGAACCAATCCCACTTGTCATCCTTGGTCAGGTTGTCGCGATAGAAACCGCCGAGCAAAATATCCGTGCTGCCCGTGCCGATTTGTGTATCGCGGTCAACAATGTCAGAGTCAAAAGTGTGACTGCCCGTCGGCAATTTCAGACCGAATGTTACGCCCGCAGATAGATCTGCGAAAAATCCCGTGTAAATTCCCTCGACTCGAATATCGCCAAGCTGGCTCCAATTTCGCGACACGATGTCGCCCGCGTCATCCTTTGTTTTGAAGTAGCGAAAATCGTAAGGCACTTCGGCTTGAACACCCCAACTCCGATTGAACATATATTGCAAACCAAGCGTGGTGAAGTGCGTCTCAATTTCCTTGTCATCATTGTTCGCCGCCGGGGCCTGCGATGTGCCGCTCCAATTGCGATTCTGATCCTGATAGTCATATTGAAGGAAAGCCATTCCGCCTTCGCCGCCCGGAAACATCGAACTCGTTGCCACGTCAAAAACACCACACCCGCACGCGCAAGCGTGAACAACACTTGGCGCGAGGATTCCCACCAACAAACCACAACTCATCTTTACCGCCGCTGATTTAATTATTTTATTTTTCATTTTCACAGCCATCCCACAGGATTTTTGAAAAAAGTGCTGGAACAATTTGTTTAGCCCTGCCACACGGCAGGGATGAATAAAAAACCAACTGTCCCAGCGCCGTCAAAGCTGAATCTTTTGCGGCAGATTTGCAACTTCATTCCTGAGTTTCTGGTGGCCAAGATAGCGCGGGAGACCAAAGCGGCTGAAAAAGCCCGCACGTTCAGTCCGTGGAGTCATGTGGTGGCGCTGGTCTACGCGCAACTCACGCACAGCATCGGTCTTAACGACGTGTGCGATGCCCTGCGCCTGCAATCCGGGTCGCTGGCCAGCATCCGTGGCGCGACCCCGCCCACGCGCAACACGCTTTCGCATGCGGACAAAGTGCGCCCGGCAGAGATGGCTGAGAAACTCTTCTGGGCGGTCTTTGAGCACTTGAGTTTGTTGTCCCCGGACTTCGTCAGCGGCACTGGCCGGAAACTTTTTGCCAGTAAGTTCAAGCGCGTGATTCATCTGGTGGACTCGACCACCATCCCGCTGATTGCTTCCTGCATGGACTGGGCCAAGCATCGGCGGCGCAAGGCGGCGGCCAAGTGTCATCTGCGGCTGGATTTGCAAAGTTTCCTGCCCCGCTTTGCCATTGTGGACACCGCCCGGCACAACGATGCCAAGCGGGCGCGGGAAATGTGTGCCGGGATCAAGGCCGGTGAAATCGTCATATTTGACAAGGCTTATGTGGACTTTAGCCATCTGGCCGATCTTTCCATGCGGTTGGTATTCTGGGTCACCCGCGCCAAGGACAATATGCAGTTCAAGGTGATCAAGCGTTACCAGCGTGGAACCCTTGGAAAAATTCTGCGGGATGATTTGATCCGGTTGCAAACCCCGACTTCCCGGCAGGATTATCCCGAATTGCTACGCCGAGTCGTGGCCCTGGTGGAGGTGGACGGGCAGGAAGTGGAGATGATATTTTTGACCAACAATCTGGAATGGAGCGCCGCCAGCATCGTTGCGTTGTATCGTTGCCGCTGGCAGATTGAAGTGTTCTTCAAACAGATCAAACAGACGCTCCAACTGGCAGACTTTTTGGGCACCAGCGCCAACGCCGTGCGGTGGCAAGTGTGGACAGCCTTGCTGGTGTATCTCTTGCTGCGGTATCTGGCCTTTCTCTCCGAATGGAATCACAGCTTCAGCCGCCTCTTTACCTTGGTGCGGGTGGCGCTGTGGAAAAAGTGGGATGTGTTGAGCTTGCTGCGCCGCTATGGGACAGCCGATGGTCACTTCCGTTATCTGGCTCGACCAGAACAGTCCTATTTGCCCGGCTTTGCCTGACTCCCTGTGGGATAGCCATGGAACTCCGCTTAAAAACCAAACCTGCCAAAATGTAAAACACTCGAAAACTCCCAATGCCATTTTCCAGATCGGCCTCCAGTTTCCGAGGACACGAACTGATTTTAGCCCGCGTTCAACACGCTATAGGATGCGTGTGTTTCATTTTCAAATTTCAAAGTTACGAGAACGCGCGATGGCGCTCTCAATATTAAAGGGAAATACTTTTGCCCCGCGCCAACAGGACGCGAGCAACCAAACTGCGATTGAATTAAGCGAAAAGGCCGCGCGGCGGTGGTGTCGGCGGCTTTTGGGTGAGAGAAGCGGCGAAATAAGTTTCCAGCGGCAAAAGCTGAAATTGTGTCGGCGCGATCAAAACGAAGTTTTCTTTGACCGGTGGAAATTCAAGTTTCTGAATTGGCGCTGTGAACTCCTTTTTCTGCTCGGATTTTCTTCCAGCGGCAATGGCTTTGCAAAGACAACAGGGATGTTTGCCGTCGAATGTGTGCGTCACAGCTTCGGTGAGCGATTGCGTGCGCAGATTGTCTGCCAGCATCGTCGTCCACGCGACAGATTGCAGCATGGCCCAGTGAAGGCCAGTTGTTGTGACCAGCGCAACAACCACAATAAATTTGCCAAAACGGGCAAGCACACTGGAAGCCTCCTTTTTTGCCTGATGTAAGTCAAGTTTCGTTCAGTGCTCGAAAATCAACAAGAGTGTCGGACGTATTTACGACGGCAAATCCTTGCCGGTGGTGGTCACGGTGAGCTTGCCGTGCTTCACGCCTTTGGCGGCAATGAGTTCGTCGGCAATCTTGCGGATGGTGCTGGCCTTGCCGCGCACGATCAAAACTTCGAGGCAGTTGTGGTGGTCGAGATGAACATGAACGGTCGAGAGGATTACGTCGTGGTGGTCGTGCTGGATGTCCGTCAATGTCTCCTGGACGTGCATTTTGTGGTGGTCATAGACGAGCGTGATGGTGCCGGCGATGTCTTCGCTGCCGAACTTCTGGCGGTGCTCGACGAGTTGGTCGCGGATCATGTCAGCGATGGCGAGCGAGCGGTTGTCATAGCTTTTCTCGCGCGTCATATCGTCGAGTTGCTTCAACAACGATGGCGGCAGGGAAACGCTGAAGCGTGTGGCAGTTTCTTTTTTCATGACGAACTGAATTTAGTCAAAAGTCGCGGGCCGTCAAAGACACAATCGTAATTTTGTTGCGCGAAACCTGCGGCTTATTTCATCAACGTGAAACGCACTTCGATTTCTGATTCGACTGCGAGCGGACCAAGGCGTGCGGGTTCAAATTCCTGTCGCGCACAGGAGCGCGGCTTCGTCAAGCCGCGGGAAGCCTGAAAAGTTGCCTTCGCGCCAGCGTCACAGTCACCGATTTTATTTTTGGCTACCTTGCTGTTTCTGCACCTGACTGACAAGGTCATTGTATTTGGCGACGATGTCGTTCCGGTCCTTCACGCTGCCGTTGTATTTTTGCACGAACTCATCACGTTGCACGACCAGATTAGTGATGGTCTCGTTCTGTTTCCCGATGTCGGCGTAGGCGTCCTTCAATTTCGACTGCAACGCGTCCACGGCCTGTTTGTATTGGGTGATTTCGTTGGTGAGATTCAGATTATTGAATTCCAGTTTGCTGATCTCGCGTTTTTGCGACACGACCAGTTGTTCATTTGTCGCTGCGGCGGCTTTGATCTCGGTTATGCGCGCATCCATCTGTTCAATCTGGCGGTTCAGCACCGCGATGGAATTAGTGTCATTTTGAATGTCCGAATTTTTCTGATAAACGATTCCATTCAAAGTGCCGATTTCATCGCGCTGGATGGTTTGTTCATACCATTGCCAGGCGCAAAGGCCGCACAATGCGAGTGCGAGGATTATGAGCAGGTTTTGTTGGAGGTTTTTCATGGTTGGTTTGGGGCGGCTTTGACGGCGATGGCGACGCGCTGGATGCCGGCGCGTTTCACTAAATCCAAAACGTAAACCACCGAGCCATGCGTGGCATCCTTCGCGCCGGTGATATAAACGGGCAGATTCGTATTTAAGCTGTAACGGTTCGTCAGCAATGTGTTCAGGTCGGTAAATGAAATCTGTTTCTTGTCCACGGAAACCTGGCCGTCGCGGCTCACGAGCAGATTCACGATGTCCGGTTTCGTGCTGGAAGTCGCCAGTGTCGCCGTTGGCAGGTTCGCTTTGACGGTGCGGACAATCTGCATCTGCAAACTGATCATCATGAACGACGCCAGCAAGAAAAACATGATGTCAATCAGCGGGATGATTTCCAGCCGCGACTTTTTTTCAGGAACGGGCGTGCGGATTTTCATGGCGCGGTGGGATTTTGGTTGCCGGTCATGAATGCGACTTTCTGGATGCCCGCGCTGCGGACAGCCTCATAGACGTTCACCATGTCGCCATGCAAGGTGTCGCGGTCTCCGCTGATATAGACCGGCAGATTGGTGTCGCTGCGAAAACGGTCGCTCAAGACCAGGCTTAATTCCGGCAGTGTAATCGTTTTTTTCTCCAACCAGACCACGCCTGACTTGTCGACGGCGATGTTGACCATGCCGGGCTTGTAATCCTGCCGTGCCTGCATGGCGGACGGCAGATTGACTCTGATGTTGGCGGTGCGGCTCATCTGCAAACTGATCATCATGAATGACGCGAGCAGGAAAAACATGATGTCAATTAGCGGAATGATGACAATCCGCGAGCGGCGTTTGGGAATGGGCGATGAGATTTTCATCCGCAAAAATCAATGACTCGTGGCCTGGCTCGGCAGCGTCGGTTTTTGCAAGCGAACCGCATCTTCCGCTTTGCCACCGCCGACCATCACTTCGACATTCGTTGCCGCTGTTTCCAAATCGAATTGTAATTGCGTCACCTTCGCTGAGAAATAGTTGAACGGGATTAGCGCAAAAATGGCGATACCAAGTCCGCACGCCGTCGCAATCAACGCCTCGCCGATGCCGCCGGTGACGGCGGAAACGGAAAGCTCCGCGCTGCCGATATTGAGAAATGCTCGCATCAGCCCGGTCACAGTGCCAAGCAAGCCGAGCAGCGGCGCAAGCGTGACCAGCGTGTCCATGACCGTGAGAAATCGTCCGGCGCGCTTGAGTTCGATGCCGGCGGCAAGCTGCAATGCGCCCAGCAGAGAACTATGGGCGTGGCCGATGTGATTGAGTCCATGCCGAATCATGCGGATGACCGCATCTTCCGAGCCTTCGGAAACTTTCTTCGCAGCGGCGACATCACCATTTTCAAGCGCGCCGAGCAATTGTTCCAATTTTTGCGGGTCGCGCTTGCGGCTTTCGCGCAACCACCAGAATGTGCGTTCGCCGACGACGGCGACGGCCACGATGGCGCTGGCGAGAATCGGCCACATGACCGGGCCGCCTTTGCTGAAGAATTGGAAGACAATGTTTGCAAGCATGGGATTCATAGAGGGTGTTTGGTTTGGTAAATCTAGTTGAGTTGTAGTTTGTAAATAATTTGAGTCTCGAAAAGCTGGCTGCCCGCGCCGGTTGGCAGCCGCCAGTGGCGTTTGATATATTCGACGCTGCTGCGATCCAACACCGGAAAGCCGGATGATTCCTTCACGTCCACGGAAATCACATTGCCCGCCGCATCGCCGCCAAGCATGAGGCGCACCGTGCCTTGCTCGCCTTCTTCCAGCGCGATTTGTGGATACGGCGGTTGCGGTCGTTCGCCGCCTGTCCCGGTGCTGCTGACAGAACCGATTTGCACCGCCGTCCGCAATGGCTTCAGCGGCGGCGCACTGGCGAGATTGGCTGGCACTACCAGCGAGCCAATCGTCGGCACGCTAAAGCTGATATTAGGTGCTGGTGGAATGGCGACCGCGATGCGCGGCTCGTCTTGTTTGTCTTCGTCGTGGTTTTGTTTTTGCTCCGTGGTTTCCTGCGGCGGCAACGCCAATGGCTCAACGACGACCGGAATCACTTCCTCGATGGGCGGCACCGGCTTGATGGCAATCAAGCCACGTTTCGCACCAACAATTCCGATGACCAAAAAAAGGATGCAAACTGAATTCACCCAGGCGAGTTTCAGATTCGCATCGCGGCTGGCCGAGGGCAACGAAAGTCGCGCGAGTTCGTCCTTCAACTCGTAAGCTGGGGCCGCTCGAATTTCATCACTTTTATCCATCCAATCGTTGGTTCTTAAAACCGCGCCGTCAGGCCAACCCGCACTTGAACCGGTTCGACGGGATGGTAAACATTTTGAAACGCTGGTGTGCCGCCCGGCGTCACGCGCGATTCGTAGGCATAGGTGATGTCCTGGTCGTGGCGGTCGAGCAGGTTCAGGACTTCAGCGGAAATACGCCACGTTTTGTTGATTTGATAACCGGCTTCCGCGTTCAGCAGAATCGTTTCGCTGGATTTATACAAACCATCGGAGGTCAGATCGCGCGGGCCGAAATATCGCAGCCGCAGACTCGCGGAAAATCCGTGAAAATCATGCAGCGTGATGCCCGACGAGATAACCACGCCGACGGCCTCGGGCACATGCGTGCCGCCGGGGCTGCCGGGCGCGGCATCATCCGCATCCACTGAAGTGAAGCGCGCGATGGAATCCGCCGCGTCAAGGTCGAGCGATAGATGCTTGGTCAGCGAATAGTAATTCGCCCACTCGACGCCATAGCGGTCGCTCGGCTGTTGTGAAGCGACGGTGCCGCCGGTGTCGCCAGACTGCATCAGTTCGGAATCACTGTGCAGATACCAGAGTGAAACGGTGCTTTGGAGTTTGGGAACCAGCAGCGTGCGCACGCCGATTTCCGCGCCTCTGGTCTGGATTAAGGCGGGAATTTTCGAGGTCGCCCCGCCGGTGGGATTATCTGCCGAGATCGGTTCCTGGGTCTGCGTCGCGCCGCGCCCGTCGTTGCTGTGAAAACTGAATCCACCTTGCACATAAAATTCCGTTTTTGCCCACGGCCCCAAAATCAAACTCAACTTCGGGCTGGGAAGAAAGGTGGAGGCTGTCCCGGAATTGGTCGGGTTGCTCAGGCTGTTCACATCAAAGTAGTCCAAGTCGCCGCGCAGAGCCGCGACGGAGCGGAATTTTTCCGCCCATTGAATTTTATTTTCCACATAAAAACCGACTTGCGTGTCTGTAAAATGATCTGCTTCCGTAACGGCGGGGAGAATGGTGCCGGTATCTGAATCCAATTTGTCCACGCGCACGCGATTTTCCGTTTGATAAAGTCCGTTGTTGATCCAGTCGTTGCGGACTTGGAGGCCGAAGGTGTTTTCCACGTCGCGGCCAAACCACTGGTTGAACAGCGTGTGGTGCGCGTCGAGGCCGGCCACCCAGCGTTTGTCTTGCTGCTCGAACTGGTCGCCCTTGTTCGTATCGGTGAGGAAGTAAGTGAAGTCGGAAAACAAATCGAGGTCGTAATAAAAGGCGTAGGCCGTGATTTTGGTCTCGGAATTCAAGTCGTGGCGGTGCCATTCGGCTTGCAGGCTGTAACGCTGCGAATTGCCGCCGTCGGTTGGATTAAGCGTGCCAAAGAAATTTGTCTGGCCAAAGCTGGCTGGAATTTGGTCGCTCGAATTCCATTTGCCGTGATAGCCGCGCGCGGTGACGCTGAAGCCGTTTGCGTCATCGCCTTGGCTGTAAGTCAAAATACCGTTGAACTTCTGGTAGTCATCCGGTCGCGTCCACGGGCCGTCGTCGTGATACGCCTCGCCGCCGTAAAGGATATTGCCCGCGCCAACTTTTTGCGAGATGCCGAACACGCCGCGTTCGTAGCCATACATTCCGCCTTCGAGCGTGACAAAATCCTGCGGCAGTGTTTTGTAAAAATCCAGATGTGCGGAACCTGCCGAACTGAAATCACCCACATCAGCGTAGTAAGGGCCTTTCTCGTAATTCACACGCTGCACAAATTCCGGAATGACCGTGTTCATGTCGGAGTAACCCTCTCCGTGCGCATGGGACGGCAGGTTGAGTGGCATGTCGTCGAGGAACACCGCGAAATCCGTGCCGTGATCAAGATTGAAACCGCGCAGAAAATACTGGTTCGCCTTCCCACCGCCAGCGTGCTGCGTGATGATGACACCGGGCACAGTTTCAAGGATTTCCCCACTACGCAAAATTGGGCGGTCGGCAAGTTGCGCCGCGCCGGTGGTGCCTTGCGTGGCCGAATCCGCGATGCCAAGCAGGCTGTCCTGCCGTCCCGTCACGATCACATCCGGCAGGCGTGTGACGTTGGTCGCCCCGGTTAATAGATTTGTGCCCGCTGTCTGCGCCAAAGACGTGCCGCCAAAGGCCGCAAACAAATACAGCGCCGCGCCGCCGGTCGTGAACTGCTTTTTCAGTAGTGTTACGTTCATATAAATAGGTATTATCAATAAACAAGTGTTACGCAACTATAAAATCGTATGAAGATTTGCTTGCGCTCCGGCGGGCAAGATAAGAAATTCATTCCATGCACATCCCGGATGGATTTCTTGATGCGAAGACGGCGGCGACCACCGCCGCGCTGGCGGCGGTCGGCGTCGGGCTGGCGTTACGGCAGGTGAAACGTGATCTGCCGCCGCGCCGCGTGCCGCTGCTCGGCCTGGCGGCGGCGTTTTTGTTCGCGGCGCAGATGGTGAATTTTCCCGTCGCCGGCGGCACGTCCGGGCATCTCGTCGGCGGCGCGCTGGTGGCGGCGCTGCTCGGACCGAGCGCGGCGGTCGTGGTGGTGACGACGGTTTTGATCGTGCAATGCTTTTTGTTCGCGGACGGCGGCGTGACCGCGCTCGGCGCGAACATTTTCAACATGGGCATTCTGAATTCAGTCGGCGGTTATCTGATTTACCGGCTGGTTTGCCGCTGGCTGCCGGGCGCGCGCGGGCGCGTGACAGCACTGGCGTTCGCGAGTTGGTGCGCGACGGTCGGGGCGGCGGTTTGTTGCGCGGGGGAACTGGCGTGGTCGGGCACGGTCGCGTGGTCGGTCGGTTTTCCGGCGATGGCCGGCGTCCACATGCTCATCGGCCTCGGCGAAGGCTTGATCAGCGCACTGGTTTTTCTAGCGGTGCAACGCACGCGCCCGGAACTCATCACCGAAACCAGCGTGACCAATGAATCGCAACGGCTCGGTGAACTCATTCGCTACGGCTTGCTCGCGGCGCTGGGCGTGGCGATGTTTGTCGCGCCGTTCGCGTGTCCGTGGCCGGATGGTCTGGAAGCCGTGGCGGCGAAGTTCGGCTTCGAGCACAAAGCCGCGTCGTCGATTCTGGCCGCACCAGCGGCGGATTATCAGATTCCCGGCATCCACTGGCCGGCAGGTGCGACGGCGCTGGCGGGCGCGGCGGGCGCGCTGATTGTTTTTGGCCTGGCGCTGCTGCTGGGGCGCTGCCTCGTGCCGGAAAACCGGACGGCGGATTTCAAAAAATCATGAGCGTTCACCTGCTCGGCCATCAACATGCACACCGGCAAAGCCCGGTTCATCGGCTGCCAGCGGCGCTGAAACTCGGCGTCGCGCTGGCGGCCATTGTCGGCACGGTGCTCGCGCCGCTGGATTTCACCGGCTGGTTTTTGGGCGTGGCGGCATTGTTGCTCGCGGCCATTGTTTTGAGCGGTATTTCGCCGTGGTTTCTGTTCAAGCGGCTGTTGGTGCTGTCGCCGTTTGTGCTGGGCGTGGCGCTGGTGAATGCTCTGCAACCGGCGGCGCGCGCGGGCTGGCAGGGCGTGGCGGTGCGCGGCGGGCTGTGTCTGCTGACGGTCGTTTTGGTGTCGAACACGACGCCGTTCGGTGAAATCTTGCGCGTGCTCAAAAAAGTCCGTGTGCCGGGACTGCTCGTAACAACGATGGCGCTGATGCACAGGTATCTGTTCGTCTTGGCGGACGAGTCGGAGCGGATGCGGCGGGCGCGGGGGAGCCGGACGTTCACACGGCAAAGACATTTTTATTGGCGCACGTTGGCGACGGTGGTGGGGCAGCTTTTCATTCGCGCGTCCGAGCGGGCGGAGCGGATTTACGACGCGATGTGCGCGCGAGGCTGGAAATGAACACGATTGAAATCACGAATCTGAAATACCGTTACCACGACGGCACTGAGGCGCTACGGGGCATAAGTTTTGGCATCGCGCCGGGTGAATGCGTGGCGCTGCTCGGTCCGAACGGTTCGGGCAAGTCCACGCTGTTGCTGCACCTAAACGGCATCTTGCCGGAGAAACTTTCCAGCGGCGGCGCGGTGAAAATTTCCGGTGAGGCCCTCGCGCCGGAAAATCTGGGAAAAATCCGGCGTCAGATCGGTTTGGTTTTTCAAGACCCGGATGACCAGTTGTTTTGCCCGACGGTGGCGGAAGATGTGGCGTTTGGCCCGCAGCAGCTCGGCTTGAGTGAAGCAGATATTTCTGCACGCGTGAAAAAATCCCTGGCCCAAGTCGGCCTTGCGGGATTTGAACATCGTTCGACGCATCATTTGAGCCACGGCGAGAAGCGTCGCGCCTGCCTGGCGGGCGTGTTGGCGTGCGAGCCGGCGGTGCTGGTTTTGGATGAGCCGACGAGCGACCTCGACCCGCGCGGTCGGCGGGAATTCAAAGCGTTGTTGAGGGAGATTCCGGCAACGAAGCTCATTGCCACACACGATCTTGAATTGGCAGTGGAACTCTGCGCGCGGGCAATCATTTTGGATCAAGGGCAAATCATCGCCGATGGCCGCACCGTAGAATTGCTTGCCGACGAGAAATTGATGCTCGCGCACGGGTTGGAGCGGCCACACATTTTACATCACATTCATCCGCATTGAATATGCTCGTGATGCCTGCCAGATTATTACGAGGTGACAATTCATTTTGACAAGTGCATGGCACGGTCGCACTAAACGGCGTCGCCGCGTTTTGTGGATTGAATTTCAGGCGTGATTGTGAATTCAAGAATTGGCGGCAGACTTGCCGATGGGTTACGGGAAAGGAGGGGTTATGCGCGGTTGAATCCCGCCGGGAATCAGGCTGAAAGTTTCTTTCATTTTGTGTCGTTGCGACACCTGCACCGCTTTTGCTTCCGCTAGAATGGTTCCGTGAATTTTGATTTTAATCAATGTTTGGATTTTTGCCGTTCCACATTTTGAAAGAATGACGCCATGAAAGGCGAATTAAATGTCAGGCGAGAGGGCAAAAAGCGGGACTGCCATTTTTGCGGCAACTGTAATTCCACCCCGCCCGATGCGGTTAGCATCGGAGCCATAAAGCATTACTTGGAAAACTTTCCAGAGGGGGGCCGGAGCAGAAAAGGCAGATTCATTCAGCTTTGAAGTCGAAAAGTCGTTCAGGGTCGCCGAAAAGAAAAATTCATTTTGTGTAATGATTACACAAACCGGGCCTTAACTCCTGTCAGAATGTCAGTCGAAAATAGATTGAGCCGTCAAATGTTTGAAAAAGACGGCCATGAAAAATGACAACCAAAAAAGACGAACTGGAAATCATTAAGCATAGCAGAAGTTGTGGCTTCATCTTGTGCGCTTCCCGCACAAGATTGCCTCGAAATTCTGCCAGAGTGAGAGCCGTTGGGGACATTCATTTTGTGCAATGATTGCACAAGCGGAACCCGAATATCTGCCAGAATGTCCGACGGAAACATGAATAAACCATAGGTGACGTATGAATAATGTTGCGCCAAACAACCTCGCTGGCCGGATTGAAAAGGAGATTCGCGCCAAAGAGGAAAAAAAGGCCAGCGCGCTTTATGTGCTGAATAATGATCTCAAGGCAATTTTGAATCTGGCCAGATTGCCAGCCCGTTTGAACACCGCGCAAACCGCCGCCTGTCTCGGCTTCAAGCCGCATGACATTCCGGTGCTGACCGCGCGCGGATTCCTCAAGCCGTTAGGCCGCCCGATGCCCAACAGCGATAAATACTATGCGCAGTCAAGGATTCTTGAACGGGCGGACGATGAGGAATGGCTGTCACGGGCAACGGCGGCGTTGGGGCAGCACTGGCAGGATAAAAACGCCCGTAAAACCGGAAAACAGAATGGTCATGTCCGGCCAGTGGGAAAGTGAACTATTCGGCTTAACCGCAACCAACTCGCCCACTACCCGCTAATGCGGGCAAGGCGGTTGATTTAAGCTGGCGGCAATGCTTGCACCAAAAGCCCAATACAACCCGGTTGACGCCAAAAAGTATTTCAAGGAACACCTGGCGGTTGGTGATTACTACGCCGAAGGGCAGACCGTCCCCGGCCAATGGATCGGCAAGGGCGCGGCAGATTTGGGATTGTCCGGCGTAACCACCACCGATGAGTTTGTCCGGCTCTGCGACAATCTTCATCCGCAAACCGGCGAACGGCTGACGCTCCGGCAAAAAACGACACGGGTTGAAAAGGGGATTGATGGCGAAGAACGGCAAGCCGCCAATCGCCGGGTATTTTACGACTTCACCTTTTCCCCGCCCAAATCGGTTTCCATTGCCGCGCTGGTCGGCAACGACGCTCGGATTGTCGAGGCGCATGAGCAGGCCGTGGCGGTGGCGATGAACCAACTGCAAACCTTCGCGGCAACGCGCGTGCGAAAAAACGATGAATGCGCCGATCGGCATACGGGCAACCTCGTGGCCGCGATGTTCCGACATGACACCTCCCGCGCTTTAGATCCGCATCTGCATTCGCATTGCATCGTGTTCAACGCCACGTTTGACCCGGTCGAAAAGCAATGGAAGGCGTTGCAGAACCATGAAATGTTCGCCGCACAAAAATTTGTCGAGAATGTTTATTACCACGAACTCACGCGTGAACTGGTGAAGTGCGGCTATCAGATTGAAAACAAACCGCGCGGCGATTTTGAGATCAAGGGCGTCACGCCGGAACTGATTGACAAGTTTTCCAAGCGGCATCGGGAGATTGACCGGAAAACCAAGGAACTGCTGGCGCGTGAACCGGAAAAGGCGGGGGACAACCTTGCGGCAATTCGGGAGAACATCGCGCACAAGGAGCGGCCACGGAAAATCCGGGACATTGGTTTGGAAAAACTGCAAACGCTGTGGGATGGTCAAATGACGGTGGGCGAAAAGGCTTCGCTGGATGGGCTGACGGCGAAGCCGTCCGTTGCGCCCGTCGCCAGCGAAAAGATTTGCGAGCAGGCGGTCACATGGGCGGAGCAGCATTTGTTTGAACGCCGTTCCATCGTCCATGAGCATGAACTGTGGCGGCACGCGCTGGAACGCGCCAGAGGGCAGGACGTTTCGCTGGCGGACATTCAGGCCGTCACGCAAAAGCGCGGCTACCTGCGCTTTGACCATCATCCCGGCCAAGTCACCACCCGCGAGCATATCGAGCGTGAAATGGAAATCATCCAGACGGCCAAAGAGGGAATTGGCGAATGTCATCCGCTGGTCTGGCAACCAAAGCCGTTCAATCCCATGTTGGATGGGGAACAGCGCGAAGCCCTCGCCGCGCTGGTTTCCAACACGCACCGGGTCGCGGTCTTTCGCGGCGGGGCGGGCACGGGCAAAAGTTTCGTGCTGCGCGAGTTGGTCGGGCAAATCCGCGACGGCGGGCGCGGCGTGGTCGTCCTCGCGCCGCAACGCCAGCAAGTGCTGGACATGGAGCGGGACGGCTTTCCGTCGCCGCTGACGGTCGCCAGCTTCCTGCAAAAGAAAGAACTCAACGCGGGAACGGTGGTCATTGTGGATGAGGCCGGGCAGATTGGGGGCAAGCCGATGTTGGAACTGCTCCGGCTGGTGGTCGAGCGCAATGCGCGGCTGATTTTGTCGGGCGATACGCGCCAGCATGGAGCGGTCGAGGCGGGCGACGCACTGCGGGCGATTGAAAAACATTCGGGCGTCCGGCCAGTGGAATTGACGAACATCCGCCGTCAGAATCCCGCGCTGGCGAAATCCATTGAGGAGCGCAAACACATCAAGGAATACCGGCAAGCGGTCGAGGAAGCGCGCGACGGCAAGTTCACGGAATCGTTTGAACGGTTGGACAAATTAAAAACGATTGAGTCATGCACGCTGGCCGACAAGCATGAAAAACTGACGGCGCGTTATCTGGAACTGGTGAAAGATCATCAATCAACCGTGGTCGTCTCGCAAAGCTGGAATGAGATTCACCAGGTCAATGACGCGATTCGCGTTGCGCTTAAAAACGAAAAGCTCGTCGGCGAATCGGAAACCACGGTCACGACCTTTCAGCCGGTGGATTTGACGGAAGCGCAAAAGCGTGACGCCCGCTCTTACGATGCCAACACCGTGCTGGTGTTCAATCGTGACGTGCGCGGGTTCAAGGCCGGTGAATCGGCCAAGCTGAAAGAAATTTCAGACACGCATTTGCTGGTAGAAACAGATACGCGCATCGTCCCCATTTCATTCAAGCAGTTGGACAAGCTGACGGCCTGCCAGCGCAAGGAACTGGCTTTGGCCGCTGGCGATAAGCTGCAACTCAAGGCCAATGGCCGCAGCGCGGAAAACCGCAAGCTGGTCAATGGCGAACTGGTCACGGTCAAGGCCGTCCAGCCTGACGGCCGCATCGCGCTGGCGGATGGCCGGGTCTTGGATAAAAACTTCCGGCAGTTTGTCCGGGGCTATGCCATCACGTCCTATGCGTCACAAGGCAAGTCGGTGGATCATGTTTTGTTCTCGGATTCGGCGGCGAAGGCCGCGACGAATCAACAGCAATGGTATGTCACCATTTCGCGCGGCAAGAAGGGGATTCATATTTTCACCACCGACAAGGAGCAGTTGCGCGAGAACATCACGCGCAGCGGGGATCGCCCGTCGGTGGTGGATGCGCTGATAGCTCATTACCGGAAACATGATCCGTTCTACCGCCTGATTGAACAACGTTGGGGGCAACGGGTGGCGCTCACCATGACCAACAGCAAACGCGCCAGAGAATTCCGCGAGCTGCGCCAGCGGCAAAACCAAAGTCAGGCGCAAGCGCAAACTGAAACGATCAAGCAGACGGTTGAATCCAATGAGCCGCGCCAGCAACCCGTCCAGACACCGGCGGAAAGCCACATGGCTGAAACAACGGAGCCAAAAATCAAGCCACACCTGATTTTCCCGGAAGTCCCCAAAAAACAGTCGCGCGGTTACAGGCCATGAACGGCTGTCAGTCCAAAGGGTAATCGTCGCGGTCATAATAGTCTGGCGGTTCCTGCAACGGTATGAATGGGTCAAACTGTGGTTCCGATGGTGGTGGCGTTCCCGGCAGATGGATGAAAAGGGCTGGCCGGACATGAGCGGTGGTTTTTCCTCCATTTCGTCGCAATGCACCGCTCAATACCCACGCCAACAAAGCCAGCAAGAGATAGATGGCTCCCATGAGAAAGTAGAGGGCATGTTCGTGGATGAATCCATCAAGGTGTTTCAATCCCGACGCTTCCAGTTCCAGTGCTTTAATTTGCCAAGGTTGCATGATGTCCTCCTTATGCCGCGACGCTTTGCGCCGCTGGTTCGGGGTTGTGGCTTCCAATAATGGCCTTCTGTTGCCGCTCGTATTCGCTTAACGACGGCATTTCCACCGGAGCCTTCCTGGAATATGCCCGCGTCATGGCCTTGCTGTTGTGGCCAAGATTCACCTGGGCATACCGTTCGGGATAGCCCGCCGTTTTTGCCCGTTCTGCCCACGCGTAACGGTAGCTGTGCAGCGAGACACCTTTGATGCCAAGTCCAGTGCAGCGTTGCTTGAACTCCGTGGCGCGGTCACCAGAGCGCACGGTTCGCATATATGGAAACAAGGGGCCGCTCCCCGGCAAGTCGCGCAAGATTTCCGCCATGTCTTCATCAAATCGCATGATGGCAATCGAGCCGGTCTTCTGGCGCGCATAGCTGATAACGTGGTGTTCCCAATCAACATTCTCGGCTTCAAGGAATGCCAGATCGGATTGCGATGCGCCCAGATGCCACGCCAGTTTGTAGAATGCCTTGCGTTCGGGATTGTTTTCGCGGGCGACGATGGCCAGATGTTCGGCCAGCGTGATGCCACGCTTTTCTTTGAACTCAACGGCAGGCCATTGACGTTTCGGCACCAGCGGCCACGGCAGCCAACTCATGTCCACGCAGAAGTTGTGCAACCGCCGCAGATAAACATTCGTCGAGACGGTTCCCATTTGCAGGGCTTTCAAAATGGCCTCGCCCTTGGTTTCAATGATGACCTGCGGCAACAGCATCGCCAGCGCCTTGTCCTTCGCGGCGGTTTTCCAACGGTGCTGGTTCGCTCCTTGTTTGGTGTTAATCAACGACTCAATGGCGTGCTGCCATGTCCGGGTGGTGATGCCGTTGTCACTGCCCGCCAGATATGCCTTGGCGATTTGCAGGTTCAAAACCGGCTGGCGCTCGGAATTGTTTTTGGCCTCGATGATCTGTTGGGCTTCATCGGCATTGCCGGTGTGAAGACTGGTGCGTTTGCCGGTCTTGGTGTCCACGCAGTAGAAACCATTGCCGCGAATGCCACGACGAATTAAGCGATAACGTGTTTTCATAATTTCACGCAATCGCAAGGATAACTGAAACCGGTTCCGCAGAGTTAGCGAGTATCAGGCGGGTTAGCGCCGATTACGCTGGATTCTAACGGAGTTGGAAAAATGGTGTCCGTTTTGGTGTCCGTTGCGGACGCCCTACCTCTTAAACCGTTGCTGCACCCACAGTTCAGATTGGAGGCGAGGGTCGGAATCGAACCGACGGATGAGGCTTTTGCAGAGCCCTGCCTTACCACTTGGCTACCCCGCCACGGGGAATGCAAAGCCTAATTTTCTTTCTCCTTCTGTGCAAGCGCAATCAAACGCTACTCAGGATGAACTTCCGATCCGGTCTCGATTTACCCAAAAGTCGATATCCCGATCTTGGATTTTCTCCGGCAAGCCGATCAACGCCTTGGTCTAACCGTCAGTGTTTTAGTGGCCCCGCAGCAGGCGGTCGCGGCCAGCCAACCTGGCTTTGAGCATTTCCATAAATCCGGTAGCGATGCGGAATCAGATTGGAGAAAAGCGGGCTTGTTGGCGGTTGGCTTCGCTTCGGCTCAGTTAGTTACAGGGTTTGCAAAACTGCGCCGATACCAAAGCCTCGCCCATCAACAAAAAGCCTCATTCCGCCTCGCGACATCATTTCTCTCAATGGTTTAGTTGCTCGCCAGAACCAGGTTTTTGAGGGTCGGGGAAGCGACGCCGCCTTTGGCTTCTTTGGTGACGGCAAACTGGCCGGCGATCTTGATGGCTGCCGCCGCGGTGAAATCCATGCGGATATTGCCGCCCTCGCTCACATGAAACACGCCGGCGGCCACCGGCTTCTGGTCGTCAATCACCCACAGCTCATAGTCGCGATCCACTGGCAGCGGCTTCAAGTTTTGCGCCACGAAAACGCCCGCCTGCCGCTGGTTGTCCCACAGCGAAACGGCGATGGCCTTGGGCGCATCGGCCAGGAGGGAATTGAGCATGGCAATCTTCAGGTTTGCCAGCCGGTTGGTCGCCTGCAACGCGAGCACGCTCTGTTGCAAGGCATTCGTGGCGGTCTGCAATGACTGCGCAAGCTGGTTCAAGCCGGTGATTTGCCCGGCTTGGGCGGTGAGGGTCTTCCGCAGTTGCGTGTCCTGCACATTCAGGACGAGGCACAAGGCGGCGAAGGCTGCGGCCAGCGCCCACGGCAACCAGGTCAGGGGGCTAAATTTTCGTTCCGGCAGGGAAACCAGTTTTTGTTCCGGCGCGACTTGGGCCAGAATTTTGGCGCGCAACTGCGGCGGCGGTTCCACTGACGGCACGGTGCCGGCAAGCGCCCCGGTGGCCGTGCTTAACCGGGCCACATACGCCTGCAACTCCGGGTCAGCGTGCAGCTTCTGCTTGAATTCGCGCGCCTCGGTCGCGTTCAGCGCCCCCAGCACATGCAACGAGGCCTGTTCTTCCATGCGCTCGTCCATCATAGAAGGCCCTCCAGTTGGTCGCGCAGCTTCAGCAGGCCGCGGCGGATGCGCGCCTTGATGGTGCCAAGGGGCTCGTTCAGTTTTTTGGAAATCTCATCCTGGGTCAGGCCAGAAAAATACGCCAGCTCAATGGCCCGGCGCTGTTCGGCGGGCAGACCGGTGATGGCGGATTGGATCAAGCTGGCCTTTTCGTGGCCATGAACGGTTTCATTGGCGGTATCGGCAATGTCGGCGGCCACGGCCTGTTCCGCCCCGGCTTCCTCCGCGAGGCGGGTGCGGCGTTGCGAGGCGCGGATGCGGTCAATGGCGCGGTTGCGAACCAGAATGGCCACCCAACTGGATGCCTTGCCAAGCTGGGGATTGAAGCGGCCGGCTTTTTCCCAAATTTGGACGAAGACTTCCTGCAGGACATCCTCAGCCTCCCCGGCGTCGTTGAGGATTTTAGAGGCGACGGAAAACATCAACGTGGCATGACGGTCGTAGAATTCCCCAAACGCCGCGCGATTACCGGCGGCGATTTGCCGCAGCAGTTCAATGTCGCGATCCTGGGCTTCCAACTCGTTCACAGGTTTGGTTAAAAAGGTCAAAGCGCCAGCCGGTCTGGCGTCCCAAAGGGACCAGACCGGCACAAATTTAGTTTGCGCGCATAAGCTCATAACAAAACCGGCAACCCGATACAAGTTGGCATCTTCAAGGGAACAACGCCCGGCGACGCCCGGCGGATGCAGAAAAGTTTTTGCATCCAAAGCCACGCGGCAGACGATTTAACCATGAAACGTGAACATGAATGACAACCGGCCAGCAAAAGGGGCGACCCAGCGCAATAATCTAGGTTCGTTCATCCGCTGGTTTGACTCCGACTACGGCAACGAGGACCTGGCCGCGATCCGCGCCAAGCCGGACAAGGTGGAACTCGTGCGCGTGCTGCCGTTTGTATTTCTGCACCTCGGCTGCCTCGGCGTGATCTGGGCCGGCTGGAGCTGGACGGCGGCGGCGGTGGCGGCGGCTTTGTATCTCGTGCGGATGTTCGCCATCACCGGTTTTTATCACCGCTATTTTTCGCACAAGACGTTTCACACATCGCGCGCGGCGCAATTTCTGTTCGCGCTGCTCGGCGCGACGGCGGTGCAGCGCGGTCCGCTGTGGTGGAGCTACCAGCACCGGCATCACCACAAACATTCCGACGAAGAAGAGGATGTTCACTCCCCGACCGTGCGCGGTTTCTGGTGGTCGCACATCGGCTGGATCACCAGCGGCAGAAATTTTCCGACGGACTACTCGCAGGTGCGAGACCTCGCGAAATTTCCCGAACTGGTTTTTTTGAACCGCTTTGATTCACTCGTGCCGTTCGGTTTTGCCATCGCGCTGTTCACGCTCGGCCATTTTCTGGGCACCTATTTTCCGGCGCTGGGCGTGACCGCGTGGCAGCTGCTGGTCTGGGGATTCTTCATCAGCACCACGGTTTTGTTTCACGCGACTTCCAGCATCAACTCGCTCGCGCACCTGCTCGGCAAACGCCGCTACGAAACCCAGGACAACAGCCGGAACAGCCTTTTGCTCGCACTCGTCACGCTCGGCGAAGGCTGGCACAACAATCATCACCGCTACATGACCGCCGCGCGCCAGGGTTTTTACTGGTGGGAAATTGACATTTCCTACTACCTGCTCAAGGTGCTGGCGTGGACCGGTCTCATCTGGAATTTAAAACCGGTTCCGCTGGCCGCCTATGAAAATGAACATCGAATTCGCACCCCAAGAAATATTCGCGCCAGCCATTCGCCACGCGCATGAAGCGGGTTGCCATCATCGGAACAGGGATCGCCGGTTTGGGGTGCGCCCATTTTCTGCACCGCCGATTCGACCTGACGCTTTACGAAAAAAACAACTACGCGGGCGGCCACTCGAATACGATTGCGGTGGCTGAAGAAAACCGCGCGGTGCCGATTGACACCGGCTTCATGGTATTTAACGAGGTGACATATCCAAATCTCACGCGGCTGTTCAAAAAGCTGGGCGTCGCCGTCAAGCCGACGAACATGTCCTTCAGCGTCCAGCATCGGCCGACCGGCTGGGAGTATTGCGGCTCCAGCCTAAACCACATTTTCGGCCAGCGGAAAAATTTGTTCCGCCCGCGCTTCTGGAAAATGATTTTGCAGATCAATCGATTCAACACCGAGGCGATGGAGGCTTTGGCCGCGCCGAAATATCAAAACCACACGCTCGGCGAATACGTCCGCGAACGAGCTTACGGCGATGATTTCCTCAATTTATATCTCGTGCCGATGAGCTCCGCCGTCTGGTCCACGCCGCCGGAATTGATGCTGGAATTTCCCGCCGTCGCGCTGCTGCGTTTTTTTCACAACCACGGCTTTCTCGGCCTGCACACGCAGCATCCGTGGCTCACGGTGGTCAACGGCGCCAAAGCCTACGTCGAAAAAATCACCGCGCCGTTCCGCGAAATGATTAAGTTAACATCCGGCGCGACGTCCGTTCGCCGCGAAGGCAACGGCGTGAAAGTCACCGATGTTTCCGGTCGCACGGAAAATTTCGACCAGGTCATTTTCGCGAGCCATGCGGACGAAACCTTGAAGCTGCTGGCCGAGGCCGACGGGCAAGAGCGCAAGCTGCTGGGCGAATTCAAATACCAGCCCAACTCCGCGCTGCTGCACACCGATGAGTCCGTGATGCCCAAAACCAAATTGTGCTGGTCGGCGTGGAATTACCGGATTGATTTTGGCGCGGACAAAAAAATCAGACCCGCGACGATTTATTGGATGAACCGCCTGCAGGGCGTTTCTGACCGCCGAAACTATTTCGTCTCCATCAACGGCGAAAACTCGGTGAATCCAAATAGCGTGCTCAAGCGTATTCAATATGAGCATCCGGTTTTCAGTCTTGGTGCCATCCGGGCGCAAACCGAATTGCCCAAACTAAACGAGCGCATGACCAACGTCTTTTTTTGCGGGAGTTATTTCCGCTACGGCTTTCACGAGGACGCCTTCACGTCCGCGCTCGATCTTTGCCGGCGGCTCACCGGCGAAAGGCTGTGGTCATGAATTCCTGCCTCTACGAAGGTTCCGTGATGCATCATCGGTTCACGCCGAAGGTTCACCATTTTCAGCACGACATTTTCATGTTTTACCTGGATTTGGATGAGCTGGATCTGGTGGCGAAGAAAATCTTCTCGTTCGGCCACAACCGCAAAAACCTTTACAGCTTCCGCGATGCCGACCACGAACCCGCCGGCGAAAATCCGCTCAAGGAACGGGTCCGGGAGTTTTTACGCCGGAACGGAATTGACCTCGGCCCGTTTGGCCGGGTGATGCTGCTCACGCTGCCGCGCGTTTTGGGGTACGGGTTCAATCCCATTTCCATTTACTACTGTTTTGATGAAGCGGGCGAACCGGTCGGTTCCGTTGCCGAAGTCGGCAACACGTTTCGCGAAATGAAATTGTTTCTGCTGCGGCGCGAAGAGCTGGAAGCCGGTGCGACCTTCAAAAAAATTGTGCCAAAACACTTTTACGTCTCGCCTTTTTCAGAATTAGATTTGAGCTTTGATTTCAAACTGAAAATTCCCGGCGACAAGCTGGACATCAAAATTGACGACTACGCCGGCGGAGAAAAGGTTTTGATCAGCACCCTCGCGGGCCGGCGGGCCGAATTGACCAACCGCAAGCTTACGTGGTTTACAGTCAAGTATCCGCTGGTCACGCTGAAAGTAATTCTTTTGATCCACTGGCACGCGCTGCGGCTCTGGCTCAAGCGCGTCCCGTTTTATCGCAAGGCCGAAAACGCCGCGCTGCAACGCGAGGTCTTGCGTCCCTACTCAACCCTGCCGGCGAGGACAAAATGAATCAAAGCAAAACCATTTCCGCTCAAGCGGAGCGCGGCCATGTGCGTAGCACCAGCCGCAGCACGCTACTCATTTCAAACCATGCTCGCATATCGCGCGCTGCGGCTGATCCTGCGGATACAGCCGCGCTCCGGCCAAAATCATTTTACGAACGCGTCGTCATGCAAACGCTGGAGCGGATGACGCTGGGCGGTCTGCAACTGGAATTGCCGGACGGCACCAAAAAAACCATCGGCCAGCCGGATGCGAAAATTTCCGCCAGCGTCCGCGTTTTGAACCGGGATTTCTTCAAACGCTGCGTCTTGTTTGGCGACATTGGTTTCGGCGAGGCCTTTGTGGATGGCGATTGGGACACCGACGACATCACCAAAGTCATTTCGTGGTTCATTTTGAATGTGGAAAATTCACCGGCGATGTCCGGCGCGCGCGGCAAAAAGGTGCTCATCAATCTGCTCGGCTGGCAGAACCGCCTCAGCCATTTGCTGCGGCCGAACAGTCTCAGCACCAGCCACCGCAACATTTCCGAGCATTACGATTTGGGCAACGAATTTTACAAATTGTTCCTCGACCCGACGATGACCTATTCGTCAGCGCTGTTTGATGAACAGGGCGGCGTCCCGGCAGAGCGCCGCCAACTTTCCGTAACGGATTCGACGGCGCTCGGCCGAGACGCCGCTACGCAAACATTGGAGGAAGCACAAATTGCCAAATACGACCGGCTCTGCCACCAGTTGAAACTCAAGGCCGGCGAACAGGTTTTGGAAATTGGCAGCGGCTGGGGCGGATTTAGTTTGCACGCGGCCAAAAATTACGGCGTGCGCATCACGACCGTCACGATTTCCGAGGAGCAGTTCAAATACGCCCGAGAACTTTTTCAGAAAGAAGGCCTGGCCGACCAGATTGAAATCAAGCTGCTGGATTATCGCCGGCTCACCGGCCAGTTCGACAAAATTGTTTCCATCGAAATGCTCGAAGCCGTCGGCGACGCGTATCTCGAAACGTATTTTGCCAAGTGCCATGAGGTATTGAAGCCGGGCGGTTTGCTTGCCTTGCAGATGATCACCTGTCCCGATTCGCGCTATGATTCGCTCCGCAAAAATGTGGACTGGATTCAAAAGCACATCTTTCCCGGCTCGCTGCTGCTCTCGGTTCATCGCGTCAACGAAGCGCTCCGCAAAACCGGCGATTTGTTTCTGCATGACTTAAAAGATCTCGGACTTTCCTACGCTGAAACGCTTAAGCGCTGGCGGGTCGCCTTCAATCAAAACGAAGCCGCCGTCCGCGCGCTGAAGTTTGACCGGCGCTTCATCCGCAAGTGGAATTACTACCTATCCTACTGCGAAGCCGCGTTCGCCAGGCGCAACATCAGCGTCGTGCAGGCCATTTACACGCGGCCGAACAATCCGACTTTGACAAACCTATGATCTGGATTCTGCGCATCGCCTTCGGCGGCGTCCTCGTGACCATGCTCTGGGCGACAAGCTGGGCAAGCTATCAGTGCGCGCTGTGGAAAACGCCGCAGGCGCTCGTCATGCATCCATGGTTCATCGCCACGCTGTTCGACTGCTACTTTGGTTTTCTGACCTTTTACGCCTGGGTAGCCTACAAGGAAACCGGCTGGCGCGCGCGCGCCGCGTGGCTTGCTGCGATCCTACTGCTCGGCAACATCGCCATGTCGAGCTATATGCTCATCACGCTGTTCCGCCTGCCGGCAAACGCGACGATCGAACAAGTTTTGCTCCGGCAAAGAAAATGAATCCAGATGCCATGCCGCCCGCCGCCCAATCATCGCGCCTGAAAAAATTCTGGCAGGAACGCGTTATGGCCCTGATCAAGGCGCAGTTCACGCAGGGCTTCACGCCGCAAAAGATTTCGCTGACCGTCACTTTGGGCGTGACGCTGGGCATTTTCCCGATATTCGGAGCGACGACCACGCTGTGCGCGCTGGCGGGGTTTTGGCTCAAGCTCAACCAGCCCGTCATACAACTCGTCAACTATCTGGTTTCCCCGCTGCAACTGGCCCTGATTTTGGTTTTCGTCCGCATTGGCGAATGGATCATGCGGTCCCCGCGCGTGGGTTTTTCCATACCCGAACTATTCCGCAAGTTCCACGAATCCCCCGCGAATTTTTTTCGCGAGTTCGGCCTGACGGGCTTGCACGGCATCATTGCGTGGCTCGTCCTGGCGCCATTTTTCGCGGCGCTGATTTATTTTCTGCTGCTGCCGCCGCTGAAGAGGCTGGCCGTAATAAAACGATAAAATGCTGACCCAATTTTTCAACGCCCTTTGGCCGGTGGCTATTTTTGCCATGGTGCTGATGCTTGTGATATGGTGGCTCGCGCTGCGGATCAACAACCTCGGCATTGTGGATATCGCCTGGTCGGCAGCCTTCGCGCCGGCGGCGGTTTTTTGCGCCGCGGCCACGCACGGCGATCCGGCGCGGCGCTGGCTCATTGCCGGCATGGCGACGCTCTGGAGCCTGCGGCTGGGAACGCATTTGTATATTCGCGTCGTCGGCCAGCATCCGCACGAAGACGTGCGCTATGCGCAAATGCGGGTGAAATGGGGCGCACATCTGAAATCAAAGGTGCTGATTTTCTTTGAGCTACAAGCCGTTTTGATTGGGCTATTATCCACGCCATTTTTAATCGCGTGCCTGAATCCGCGTCCGGGCATTTCCATTTTGGAATGGGCGGGCGTTGCGGTGTGGGCGGTGGCGATGGCCGGGGAAAGCCTGGCAGACTGGCAGTTGAAACAATTCCGGATGCGTCCTGAAAACAGAGGCAAAATTTGCCAGGGCGGTTTGTGGAATTACTCGCGACATCCGAATTATTTTTTCGAGTGGCTGGTGTGGGTGGGATTTTTCCTGTTCGCCTGGGACTCGCCCGGCGGTTGCTACACCGTGCTGTGTCCGGGGCTGATGCTTTTCTTTTTGCTGCGCGTCACCGGCATTCCGCTGACCGAGGAACTTTCCGTGAAAAGCAAGGGCGACGCGTATCGCGAATACCAGCGCACCACCAGCGCATTCGTGCCGTGGTTTAAGCAAGCCGCAAAATGAAGAAGATCAACTTGCCAACTAATAAAAGCTTTGCCAAGCCGCGAGGTTTTGGAGTGCCCAGCCCCCGGTCGCATTTCAACGCACGCCAGCATACCCAAAGCGCCAGGGCTGGCGCAGTCCACGACGCTGGCGCGCATCATGGACACGACCCACTATCATCCTGACCTATGAACACTGAACAAACCCTGACGTTCAAGCCGGTGCTCGAAACCAATCACCTGGCGCGGCCGAAGCCGACGCTGCGGCTGGACCGGTTGCTGGAAAAAAACCGACTGCCGGACTGGCTTATCCGCCTGGGCATCCGGCGGCTGCTGCGGGAGCGGCTGCGCGAGGAAAATCAGGGCAGCGCCGGCGCGCAACAGGCGCATCTGCTCAAGCTCGTTGAAGCGCTGAAGCAAAGCCCCATCGCCATCGAGACGAAAGCCGCGAACGAACAGCATTACGAGGTGCCGACGCAGTTTTATCAACTTTGCCTCGGCGCGCGGTTGAAATACAGCGGAGCCTTATGGCCGGCGGGCGTGAACACGCTGGATGCCGCCGAAGAAACGATGCTCAAGCTGACCGGCAAGCGCGCGCGGCTCGCGGACGGTCAAAACATATTAGAACTCGGCTGCGGCTGGGGTTCGCTGTCGCTATGGATGGCGGAACAATATCCGAACGCGCGCATCACCGGCGTTTCCAATTCCGCGACGCAGAAGCAGCACATTGATGCCGAGGGGCAGAAGCGCGGGCTGAAAAACTTGCGCATTATCACCTGCGACATGAACCAGTTCGACACGGCCGAAAAATTCGACCGCGTGGTCTCCGTGGAAATGTTCGAGCACATGAAAAACTATGAGCAGCTCCTGGCGAACATTTCCCGCTGGCTCAAGCCGGACGGGAAATTATTCGTCCACATTTTCACGCACAAGGAATATGCCTATCATTTCGTTGCGCGCGACGAGTCCGACTGGATGGCGCGGTATTTTTTCACCGGCGGCATCATGCCGAGCGACGATCTGCTGCGGTATTTTCAGAAAGATTTGAGCATCGAAAATCATTGGCGCGTCAACGGCACGCATTATCAAAAAACCGCCGAAGCGTGGCTAGCGAACATGGACGCGCACGAAGCTGAAATCCGCCCGCTGTTCGCCCAAACTTACGGCGCGGAAAACGAAACGCGCTGGTGGGTCTATTGGCGCGTGTTTTACATGGCCTGCGCGGAGCTCTGGGGCTTTCGCAACGGCGAGGAATGGCTGGTCTCGCACTATTTGTTTCGCAACCAGCGCGCTTAATTTTTTGATCATGAAGGCGGCAAAGAATAGCATCAAATCCGCCCGCTGGGTTTGCTCAATCCCGGGGGTTGCGCTCGGGTGCCTGATCTTTTTTGCGGGCAACATCCTGGCGGAAGATTATGCCTTCAGCAATTCGCTGGCGCAGGCCGCGCTCGCCGAAAAGCGCGGCGATATGCCGACAGCGATCAGACTTTTTACCGAAGCCGAACGACGGGAGTCCGCCAACGCAGCCGGCTTGTGCTTGCTGGCACGGCGCTATTGTGATTTGACGTACTTGACGAATTCGACCGCCACGCACAAGGAATTGGTCGGCCGCGCGCTGGCGTGCGCGCTGCAGGCGGTCAAAGTGGATTCCAACAACGCCACGGCGCACGCCTGCGTGGCCGTTTGCTACGCCAAAAGCTGCGCCGATGCGGACATCAAAACCCGGCTGGCATACTCGCGCCGGTTCAAGCTGGAGGCCGAGAAAACCATCGCGCTCGATCCGACGCAGGACGTCGCGTATTATCTGCTGGGGCGCTGGCATTATGGCGTGGCCAACATGGGGCTGGTTTCCTGGGCGCTCGTGAAAGTCGTTTATGGCGGAATGCCGGAAGCGAGCAATGCGGAAGCCATCGCCAATTTCAAAAAGGCCATTGCGCTGGCACCGAACCGAATCATGCATCACGCCGGCCTGGCGATGGTCTATGACGCCACCGGCGAAATGAAGCTGGAGATCGCCGAATTGGAAAAATGCCGGGCGCTAAAACCCACCGTCCCTGAAGACCAGGACGCGCAACGCGACGCGGAGAAAAAGCTGGCCGAGCTTCGCCAATAATATATTCCGCCCATGAAGTGTTTCACCCGGGTCAGTTTCGTCAGCGCAGCGATTTTAATTTGCGCTTTTTTGAACGGCTGCGCCTCGCATCTGCCTTTCAGCGTCAAAGTCCAGCGGAACCTCGAATACGCGCAAGCCGGCGGCCAATCCCTGCGGCTGGATATTTATGCGCCGCGCCAGCCGGCGGGCAAACTGCCGGTGGTGGTCTGGATTCACGGCGGCGCGTGGAACAGCGGCAGCAAGGATTATTGTCCGATAGGATTCATGGCGGCGCAAAACCTGGCGATTGTGAGCATGGATTACCGGCTCGACACCGTCGCGCCGTTTCCCGCGCAACTTTACGACTGCAAGGCCGTCATCCGCTGGCTGCGCGCCAACGCGGAGAAATTCAACCTCGACAAAAATCACATCGGTATTTTCGGCGCTTCAGCCGGCGGCCAGCTGGCCTTGCTACTGGCGACGACCGCCGACCAGCCGCAGCTTGAAGGCGAGGTTGGCGGCAACCTCAATTTTTCCAGCCGGGTGCAATGCGTCTGCGCATTTTATCCGCCGACGGATTTGAACCGGCTGGTGACCGATCCGAAAATCCGCGCCAATGCCAACGGCGAGGTGGCCAAACTGATCGGCGGGGCGGTGGCGCAAAATGTGGACAAAGCCATCGCCGCCAGCCCGCTGACGCATGTGGATAAGAATTGCGCGCCGGTTTTTCTCCTGCACGGCGGCGCGGACACGCTGGTGCCGCCCGAACAAAGCCGGATTTTTTACGCCGCGCTCCAGCGGGCCGGCGTGGAAGCGCAGCTGGAAATCATTCCCAAGAAAGGCCACGGCATCATCGCGCCACCGCCGGTGGCGGCAAAGATTTTTCAATTCTTCAACCAGCATCTCGGCCGGCGATGAAGGGGGTTTGCGGGCCAAACACGATTCCATTTCGGCGGCGCAAGAAATGAAAATCGCGGGTGGATTTGTGGCGGCGGATGAGGCATCTTGGCGGCGACACCAGCAATTGAGGAATAATTATGTCGCAAGCCATCATGGATCCGGAAAAGGTGCGGCGGTTCGCCGAGGAACTGCAGCGCTTCAACAGCGAGATTGAAAACCGCATGGTGATGCTGCACGCGCGGTTTGCGGCGCTGGGCGACACCTGGTCGGATCAGGAGCATGAAAAATTTTCCGAGGAGTTCAAGCAGGCGCTGAAGGCGCTGAAAAAATTCACCGAACTATCCAAGGAGCACACGCCGTTTCTGCTGCGCAAGGCCCAGCGCATCGAGGAGTATCTTAACCAGCGTTGAACATGGCCGGCCAAGCGCAGATCACTTCGGTTGAAGCCATGGAAGCATTCCGGGCGGACCTCGTTGTGTATCTCGCGCAGATGAAACCGGTGCTGGACGAGGTCACGAGCGAGGTGCTGCACACGCGCGCGTGGCTGCAGGATGACCGGCGGCGGCATTGGCAGCAGGAGCTGCGCGTGCGCGGCCGGCGGCTGGAGGAGGCCAAGCAGGAACTGTTCAACGTCTCGTTGTCCAAGAACAATGAGGCCGGCAGTTTTCAGCAGATGGCCGTGCAGCGGGCGCAACGCGAAGTGCGGGCGGTGGAGGACAAGCTGGCGGTCATCAAAAAGTGGGAACGGGAACTGGAAGACCGGTCCGCGCCGCTGGTGAAGCAGATGGAACAACTGCACGGTTTTCTGACCGTTGAAATGGCGCGGTCGGTTGCCTATCTTGAGCTGGCACTCAGGGCGCTGGACGCCTACCAAAGCGTGGCGGCGCCGCCCGCGGCGGAAAAGACCGAGGAACCAAAATGAATTTGAGTGGAAACAAAGGCCGGCTCGTCGGGCTGACGCGGGATATTTCGCTTCGCTGGGCGGACACGCGGGCCCATTGGCGCGACGCCAAGAGCGAGGAGTTTGACCGCCGGTTCATGGTGGAACTTTCAGCGAGCGTCGGCCGGACGGTGCTCATTCTGGAAAAACTGGAGGAGCTGTTGAAAAAAGTGAGGAGCGACTGTGAATAGCCTGCGCGGGGTCAAGGAAATGCTCGCATTGCTGGAAGCGTTGAAGCAGAACGTCCGCGAATTTGCCGCGCGCGAGGAAAAAATGGGAAGCGAATTTCGGAGCCAGACCGCCGCCGAGCTGCGGGATTTTGCCGGCCGGAATCAGACGCAGGAAGCCGCCGCCATGGCGCAGGAAATGAACCTGGCCGAGGATCAAAAAAGGGAAACGGATCAATTCCGAGCCCGGTTTGATCGGCGCAAGGCCTGGATCAACACCGCGCATGCCGCCGTCAGCCGGCAGGTGCTGAACTTGATCGGCGAGCAGGACGCCCAATGGAAAGACCGCACGCACCAGGGCGTACAGGCGGCGGAAATCCGGCGCGATGAGGCGCTGGCCAACGCCGCCGCCGCCTACGAAAATTATCAACAGCACCTGTCCGAAGCCGGGAATGTCTGGAGCCAGCTGGACGCGGCGGCGCGCAGCGCGTTTGGCGGCTACGGCAAATTCCGGCGGCGGCTGGCGGGGGATCGGACCGGGCCGGCGGAGCCGGAGGTTTCCGGAGACCAAAATGCGCTGTTCACGAACCTGCAAAAGACCCAGGAAAAAATCGCCGGCGACCTGGCGCGCTTTGGAAAACTGCCGCTGCCGAAAATTTTCAGATTTCTTCCCATCGGGCTGCTGGCGGGGCTGTTGCTCGCCGTCGCGGCGGCGGATCCGGTGCTGGCGCATTTCGGAAAAAATCTAATTTCCCATGGGGAAGCCGGCGGGGCGTTGGCGGCATTGGCGCTGGTCGTGGTGATTTACATTTTTGGCGGCCGCGCCGCCGAACCGCTGGCGACCACGATGGCCGGCGATCTCGCCAAGGCGCGGCGGCTGTTTGATGCCTGCCTGGAACAATCCGCCGCGCATTGGCAAGCGGAACAGGAGCGGATCAAAAGCGAATTCGAGGAAACCAAGCGCGCGATCAACCAAGAATGGCGGCAGGCGGTCAAGGGCATCAGCAGCCTGCGCGGCGAGCAGCCGGCGGTGGTGGCCGAAAAGGCGGCCCGCCTCGGGCAGAAAAACGACCAGTGGTATCTCAAGGAAATCGGGCAGATTCAACAGCGCCACGACCAAGTCCGGGCGCAACTAAAAGCAGCGGACCACGAGCAGGTTCAACGGCTCGCCGAGGCGCATAAAGCCAGGATGACGCAGATCGAAGGCGAGCAACAACGACGCTGGCAGGAACTGGAGACGGACTGGAAAAACTGTCTGCAGCCGCTAGCTGAGCAGTTGCGCGAAACCAATGATGCCGCCGAAAAACTTTGCCCGGCCTGGGAAGCGCCGGCGTGGAAAAACTGGACGCCGCCAAGCCATTTTCAAAACGCCGCGAAATTTGGAAAATTGGAGGCAGGCGTGGAGAAATTCGTCGGCGCCTTGCCGAAAGATCCGCGCTTGAAATGGTTCGGGCCGGCCACCCTTTCCGCGCCATTGTCGCTCATCTGCCCGGCGCAAGGCTCCATTTTATTCGAGTCCGGC
>Ga0302200_10000257_pt1 | contig 54820 bp, 48 predicted proteins | sample II_Bog_N3_1_FD_194585 | JGI IMG/M metagenome (GOLD analysis project Ga0302200, IMG submission 194585) | Peat permafrost microbial communities from Stordalen Mire near Abisko, Sweden - II_Bog_N3_1 | ecosystem: Environmental > Terrestrial > Soil > Wetlands > Peat | place: Sweden: Abisko...
TTTGCGGGGCACAAACAATTTTCTTATTGAGTTTGCATATAGCTTGCATCAATTGTGATTTATTCATGATGTTCCAACAGTCCATAGCAATTATTTAGCTCAAGGCTTCGGCCTGCGGTTCGGCGAACGGGAAAGTGAAGCGGAGGCGGAGAGACGGCTGGAACGGAGCCGGAGCGAAACGACCGTCGCGGAACCGCAGGCGGAAAGCCGCCGATCATTCGGCATTGGAAATGCCGCTCGTGACGAGCGCGCTTTTTTGCGGAACGAACCGGAGCGGTTGTGAGGGGATTTGGCCGAACAGCGGCCGGTGAAGTGGAGCAAGAAAGCGCGTTGGTCACGGCGGTACCAAATTTATTTTCGGATAATGCTTCTGGCTTCATCCGCGAGCGGATGCTCAAAGGCACTGGCATAAGCGTCGAGCGTGGCCGCCTTGAGGCGAAGTTGTCGTCCGGTCTTGCGCCAGCCAGCAACGACAGTGAACACTTCCCGAAGAATTTTCTTCGACTCTGCTGATTTGAGTCCAAAACGGGTAGCGGCTGCGAGCGCACCGGCGATGCTCGGTTCTTCCTGGCTCTCCGTGATGGCGGTCTTGCTCACGCGGACGCGATCCATTTCCGGCACCGGGTTGAGGTCATAGGCCGGCGAGAGCGACCAGCGTCCCGGTTTGTGTTTCAACTAAATGTCTCCGCTCTGGTAGCCACTCAATTCCTAGAAATTCCGATATGACTTAACTAAAGTCAATTTAAAAGATAAGCCAACTATTGCTGAACTCTCTTATGTTATGAATAATCCACAGGGTTTTTCCAACATAAGAGACGTGGCATATTTCTTGATGAAGAACTCATTGTCGTTTGATAGTGGTGTGTTGGCAATTGCTAAAAAGTATTTATGATTAAAAGCGGCACAATGTATAGTCATACTTCAATTGGCTTTAGCCTCAGTGTGATGTTTAAGTTCCCCTATGATATATCAATGGACTGGTTCCGCTTTAATGTTGCCCCATCCTCTCAATCGGCCTTCGGCCATGGCTCAAATAATAGCGGATATAGTCGCCTAGTTTTGGTGCATTGCCTCTGCCGTTCAATTCTCCATTGCGTTCCATTTCTTTCATTGCGGCCATCGCTTGCCTTGCCTGTGGTAACGTCTGGACTTCCTTACCAAGTGACAGCCGGTGTGGGATTCGTCTGCCTGTGGTTGCGTTGGTGACTCGCAACTGTGCGTAATATACATCGCCATCAATGCCGGCTCGCATCCACAAGCCACGAACGGGTTTTCCTTGCTTGTCAGCGACCTTGCGGAAGGGTATTCTCTCGCCAGTTGTTTTTTTCATGCGTTTTATGAATGATTGTGGCAATTCAAATGTAGTTTAATTCGTAGATAAATACAACAAAATGGTTTTAGGTCAGTCGTAAGTGATTGTAAATTAAGTGGAAGGGTGGCTGAGTGGTTAAAGGCATCTGACTCGAAATTGTAAAAGCCACTTTTAGCTATATTTAGCTTCGGGATGCAATCACTGATTCGCTCAATGTCCACAATGGTTTTCTTCATTTCAGCTTTTGCTGCGTTTAGTCGGGATTGGCTGTAAAAATCGCATATAGTATAGAACGGCAGTATAGAACAAAATTTGCCGGACGGATAATCAGGTGCGTTTAATTGTCCCGAACGCAAAGGCAGTTGTCGCACTCTCACCATTTAGTGGTTCAAGTATTCGGCAATAGCCACAATGGCTTTATTCGGTTTGCCATTTTCGCACCAAAACTTGATCGCGTTTGGCAACAAAAAGCGCCGGCAGTATAGAAAACTTCTTTTGGTAATTCGCTCAAACCCGAATCCCGCGACTGTGATTTTGCACAAGCGTTTCCCGGCGTGAAATATCGCGGGCAAGTTTAACTTCAAAAGACTGGACGACAATGCTCATGTTCTGGTTCGGATATTTTTCTTCAAGATGTTCCCTAACATGCGCCGTCACATCGTTTTTCCAAAGGTTCAAAACTTGCCGCTGGTCACGCGCGAACGTCTGCAACACTTCGCCCGCATCGTGGCCGCTGTTCAAAACTTCCTTCAACTCGCCTGATTTCAACGGCAGACATTCAACCACCGCGAATTCCAAGCCTGCCGATGTGCGGCGGTGACAAACGGAGGTGATTTTCGTCAAATCAACAGCGTGTTGCCATTGCGTGCCGTCGTCGATTTGGATGATGTGGCCTGACGATTGCAGGGCTGCTCTGAATGCGTCGTTTGCTGTCGCTGACAGATTGGTCTCGATATTGTGAATGGCATCACAGTTTGCTTTGAACTGTTTCAAATGTTCCGCGAAATGCTGGATGGCTTCGGCATTGGCCTGTTCTTGAAGCGGCGTGGGTCTTTCGTGGTAGTTCATAATTTACCTCAAATCGGTTTGCAAAAGTTTTATCAATTCGGTTCGGGGCACGAGTAATTTGCCACGGAGCGCCCGGCAGGTTTTTAGTTTGCCGCGCTGAATTAGCCGGTAGATGCTGAAATAATGCACGCCCAGCATATCGGCGGCTTCCTGCACAGAATAGGCAAGGCGTTCGATTGGTGGCATGGCAGTTTGCTCTTCGATTTTTGGAATATTTTCCATATATCCTTCTTTGTGGTTGATCAAGATTCGGGCGCGAAGCCGTGCAGTTCGTGGGGGATGTGTTTGTGGACGTTTTCATCCATCGGGCGTTGCCAATCAATCGGGGGGAACAAATGGACAAAGTGGACGCGCAGGGCGGCGGCAATGAACAACAGGTCGTATTCGGCGACACCCAGCGAGCCGCCTTCGATTTTGGAGACGGTGCTGCGCGTGGCGTTGTGCCAGCCGGCAAGCTGCAATTGGACGGCAAATTCCTCCTGCGTCCAGCCGTTGCGCTGGCGCAGTTTGATGACTTGCCGCCGGATCAAATTCAGCTTCTTCATTTGCAGCCGGGCCAGATTCTCATGCGATTCAATTTGCGTTGCTCGATTTGCGAACAAAATGCAGCTCCCGTTTTTACCGCAAATCCGCAAGGCAGGTTGTAATGAAATCGTTACAACTTTTGCCCTGTCATTTACGGTGATTTTCACCGTTGTGTTTGTAGCAAATCCCGGAATTAACTTTTTGCAAACTTTGCAAATTGTATTCCGGCGGCCTGTGGATGGCAGAAGCGGCGGCGATGTGACTGCCGTGGCTGCCATGAATACAAGCCGGTTTCGCTAGGGCGTGGAAACAGGTCCAAGCCTTGGGAATTATTATTTTGGGGTCATCAAGCCGACCGCAGACCGGCGGTCAAACTCTCGCCAATGAAGCCTCAATGGAGGGTAGCTTTCGCTTTGCAGGCAAAAAACCTGACCTAAGAAGGTGAAGGTTTGACAGGGAGATTGAATGGGCGTTCAACAGAAAATGAAAACGCAAACCAGCGCGTCGCGAAAGCAAACAGTCTCGCGCGCAGGAAACAAGCAGGCGATGTTTCACTGCACATGGCAGGATTGCGGATGCGGTCATGCTGACCATCGGCATTGCATTGTGTCTGGAGAAACGAAGCCTTTGGCTTTGGATTCACCAAAGCCAAAGCCTAGAAGCAAAACAGGCCGAAACGCCGCCGCTGTCAATGTGGAGGCGACGCAGGAGCACTACATTGACAGCACTAGGCGGCGGCTTCGGCCAGATCAACACACCGGCGGTTGCTGTTGCTAATGCAATTTTGCGATGAGCCAGCGATTGGAATCTTTTCCGGCAATGATTGGTTGTCACCAGCGTTGGCGTTACATCGCGGTTGCGTTTGTTGCTGGTTATCGAGGCGCGCAACATCCGGGCAGGACTCCAACAAACCAGCGTTACGGACTCAAAACCGGAAAGAAAAATCTCTGGCGTGGCACGCGGCAATGAACGAACGAACTACCGGCACCCACCCGGCGCGATTTCGTTTTCCTGTCCGGTTGGTGACGACGAGCGGCACGACGTTCGGAGCGGACACCCAATATAATTCGTTTATGTCCGCTCCGGTCGGCGGGACGGTCGGCGCTCACGAACCGTCTGACTTTTGATGAAGCGAAGCAGGCGCGTTGCTGGCGTGGGGCTTGCCTTTTCGCAACGCACCATGCCAGTGACAGGCCTGCGAGCGTCCACTAGCGGATGCGCCATCAAGATTGTGCCGCGGCTGCGTTCAACATTTCATCAGGTTCAAGCCAATCCAAGTTTCGGCTGGCCGTCGCCCGATGCGCCCCTGCTCCGTCCACCTGGGTTCGACGCCGGCTGCGGCGCGGTGTGCGCGGCGGCGCGTTTGACCCGGTTGCTTCCGCGCCGCTTTGCGCTGCCGTTTGTCCAGTGGTTCAAGCACTCGCGCAGACGCGCCGGACTCACCGGCACTCCGGCGGCTTTTAATTCTTCCACCAGTTGCTTGCTGCTCCAGCCTTTGAGTTGCAAGGCCAGCAAGCGCTCGCGCAACGGTTCCAATAAATCAACGGCAGTCTTCCGATTTTTCGGCGGCTCGGATGAAGCCAACTGTTCGAGTTTTTTATTCAGCGTCGCGTAATCCAGCTTCGCGGCGATCTGTTCGTAATCAATACGTTTGTTCATAATGTTTTGTCGTTCCTTTCATGGCCGATGATTCGGCGTCGCGGTGTTCAAGCCGTGTGGCGGTTGCCGGATTTTCCACCGGCAACTTGACGGTTTTGTCCGGTTCACTGCGACGACGTTTCATCCGATGGCGTTTAGCTCGTCGGTTGTATTTCCGTCCGGCCTGGCGACGAGCAGCCCGGCGAGTCGGTTTCCGGCAGCGCGCTCCATGGCGCGAGGCGGGGTAAGTGTCATGGCATAATTTCCGGTTTCCACTGTCAGAAACCGTCCCTTCATTGCTGAAAAATGTTTCATCACTTCCTGCATATTGCATTGTCCAAACCGTAGCATGGGCAGCGTTTCCGATTGCGCTTGTATGGGTGCAATCCGCTTTGAACTGGGTGCTACCGTTTTAACCATGAGGGGCATCCTATCTAAAACCGGAATGTCAGGTTGTTATGATTTCGTAACAACCTGCTGAATCACTTTGGCGTAAAATTCTGATTTATGTTTAGCGGCATACCACAGAAGAATCGGGCGGGTGCGGAGTCCTATTTCGACGAGCACCTTTCCCACAACGATTATTACACGCAGAAAGAGACGCAACACGGTCAATGGCTTGGTAACGGTGCTGAACGGTTGGGATTGAAGCAAGTTGAGATTGTCACCCGCGATTCATTCCTCCGGCTCTGTGATAACCAGCATCCAATGACGGGAGAACAACTGACGCCGCAGCATTTCAAAGAACGCCGGATTTATTTCGACTTCGTATGTTCGCCGCCAAAATCAGTTTCGATCTTGGCTGTCACCATGAATGACCGGCGAATTATTCAGGCGCACAAGGAAGCGTCACAATTGGCCATGCGAGAACTTGAACAGTTCGCTGCCGCACGGGTTCGCAAGGGTGGCATTCAGGAACAGGATCGTGTCACCGGCAATCTGGTCGGTGCGGCTTTCCTGCATTCCACGTCTCGCGCGCTTGATCCGCAGTTGCATACGCACTTCGTCCTGTTCAACTGCACCTGGGACAAAAAAGAGGAGCGTTGGAAGGCGTTGCAAACGGGTGATATGTTCGGGGCAATCAACTACGGCACGGAAGTCTATCGCAACGAACTGGCCAAGCGTCTGCACCAGATTGGTTACGTCACCCGGCGCACCGGCTCGGCGTTTGAAATTGACGGCGTTGACCCCAAACTGATTGAACGGTTTTCCAAACGGTCGCAACAACGTGACATGGCCGTAAAACGTCAGGAACAAAAACTCGGTCGCAAACTTACAAAAAAGGAAATTTCCCATGTCGTCCATCAGTCACGCCCAAAAAAACTCAAGGGTGTATCCGATGAACAGGTGCGCAGCCAGCAACTCGGCGAGATCGGTTTTTTCGAGAAGCGCGCCCTTCGCAAAGTGGTCGCGGAGGCAGATGGACTGCCGAAAGATTTCACAGGACGGGTCTGGCCGGATGATGCCCTCGCACACGGCCTCGCCCACGTCTTTGAACGCCGCTCGGTCGCGCCACAGCATAAAATTTTGGAAGCTGCATTGGTGAAAGGTTGCGGGCAATTGGACCTGGCTCAACTGAAAGCAAAACTGGCCGAGGATGACAAACTCGTCCGTGTGGGTTCGGAGTTTTCCACGCGGGAAATTTTGTCCAAGGAGCTTTACCTGATTCGCACCGTCAATGCCGGGGTCGAGGCGGTCGCGCCGTTCGTCCATCATTACGAATCGCCTGCCCGCCTCGGCGACGATCAGCGCAAGGCGCTGGCGCACGTCCTCACCAGTCCCGACCGTTTCACGGGCTTTCGCGGCCTCGCCGGTTCGGGCAAAAGCACGGCATTGGCGACGCTGGCACGTGTGCTTCACCATGAAGGTTTCGAGCCGGTGTTCTGCGCGCCAACGGCCTCCGCCGCCGCCACGCTTCGCAAGGGTGGTCTGGATGCCATGACAATCCAGCGGTTGCACGGCAATCTGGATGCGCGCGGCAAACTCAACTCGCGCGCGGTGATTGTCCTCGATGAAGCCGGGGCGGTCGGCCTTGATGATATGGTCAAGCTGTTTGAGCTTGCCCGACGCAGCGATTGCCGGGTCATTTTATCCGGTGATACCGGCCAGCATACCAGCGTCCCGCGTGGTGACGCGCTCCGCATCATCGAGCAGTATTCGAGCTATCGTTTCAGCGAACTGACGACCATCCGCCGCCAGAAATCCGCCGCGTTCCGGCAGGTGGTTGAACTTGCCGCCGCCAAGCAAACGGACAAGGCGTTTGCCAAGCTCGTCGAACTTGGCGCAGTGACTGAAATCCCCACAGATAATAATTGTGGTCATGCGCCAACACTTTATCAGCGCGCCGCCGATTCATATGTGTCCGCCATAAAGCAGGGCAAATCGGCATTGCTCGTCTCGCCGACGTGGGCGGAAATTGACGCGGTGACGGAAAAGGTTCGGGAGTCGCTCAAGGCTGATGGTGTTATCAGTCAAGATGAGAGCACTCATTGCGTGTTTGATTCGCTATCGTGGACGGAAGCACAAAAGAAAAATGCCCGCCAGTTTGAACTCGGCCAGCGTCTTCGTTTCGTCCGGCACACCAAAAAGTTTGAACGCGGCGAAATGGTCGAGGTCGCCGCCATCATTGAAAACGTTTTGCGTGTGCGCCGTCCCGATGGCACGGAAGTGGATTTTATTCCCGCCAGTGCCGCCGCCTCCTTCGACGTGGGCGAAGCCCGCGAACTGAAGGTCGCCGCCGGTGACTGGCTGCTGCTCCAAGCCAACCACGGTAAAAATTTTATCAACGGTGAACGGGTTCAAGTCCGTGCGATTCAAAACGGCCGCATTGCGCTCGCCGATGGCCGCACGTTGCCTGCCAGCTATAACACGTTCACCCACGGCTACGCCGTCACCTCGCATTCATCGCAAGGCAAGACCGTGGATGAAGTGCTATTAGTCGCGTCCTCGAAATCTTTTGCCGCCGTCAATCGTGAACAATTTTACGTTTCGATTTCGCGTGGCCGCGAGCGTGTCCACGTCTTCACCGATGATTCCGAGTTGCTCGCCCGTCGCGTCACTGATTCGCACGAACGCACCGCCGCCGTGGAACTGGTGGCACTCCGTCAGGAACTCGCCAAACTCGGCTTCACCCGCAAGGAACAAAAAACACTCCCGACAATTGCCGCACGCCAGCATCACCCGACGCGAACTTTCCGAGACACCCGCCTGTCACCTGTTCAACGGCTGGCGCAGGTCGTCGAGGACATGCGCCGCTGGCTCGGACTCGAACGCACGGAAACGGTCGCCAATGAACAGGCCGCAAAAGTTGAACAAACCGAGGCCGTGAAACAGGCCGAAAAAATTTCACCCGCGACAAGCCAGACGCCACGGGTGCGCCCGAACTTCAAACCAAACGTGCCGCCGCCCCGCCGTTCGCGTGGCATCGGCATCTAAACCCTCAACCCACAGAAATCATGTCCACCTTCCTAGAAGATAAATGTTACGAGTCCTCCGACTCCTACGCCGCCTGCATTGAGTTCCACCGAGACAAACATCATCGCCGTGGTTTTCACGCCAGCCAGTTGATTGATTACACCCTTGAACCAAACCCCGATGCTGGCGACGGCAAGGACGTGCCGCCGCAAAAATTGTCACTCGCGTTCTCCACCGCCGATGTTGTCGTCCTTGGTTGGCGGCTCGGACTGCTCGCCGATAAACTTCGCGAAAATAAACTCGCCGCCATTGGCGTGCTACCCAAACGATATGCTGAACTGGAACGCATCGCGGTTTTCGTCTCGTCCATCGTCATTATGCCCATTGCCAAAAATAGCGGCTGAATTATTACTGGAATATGATTAGATCGTGGACATCAGTTTATATTCCCGAACGGGAATAAGAACTTCATATTTTGTCTTTCAATCGGCGTTTGTTCCCGTTCGGGAATAATTCGCTTGATTTAGCCGGTGCTTGAACGTAATGTTACCGCACGGTAACATTTAATTTGAGCTATGAAATATACTCCTGAAAAGATTGGTGAATTGGTCAGTAGCACCCGCAAAGGCATGGGTGTGACCCAAAAGAATTTGGCCATGACATCCGGCACAGGCTTGCGTTTTATCATTGATCTGGAGAAGGGGAAGCCCACTTGCCAGCTTGGCAAAGTGCTTAACGTCCTGCAAACGTTGGGCATCAAAATTGAAATGATTCCGCCCGTCGGGAGCGGCAAGAAAGGAACTTAGAATATGCCACGGACATTAGACGTTTATTTGCGGCGGCACTTGGTGGGCCAGCTCATTCAGGATGAGAATGGACAGTTGGCATATAATTATGCCGAAAGCTGGCTAAACCATGCAGGCGCAATTCCGCTGTCTCATTCATTGCCGCTCAAAAAAGGGCGTTTTAACCGCAACGAGTGCCGGGGATTTTTTGCCGGTGTCCTGCCGGATGAAAGCAAACGCGAAATTATCGCGAAAAATCTCGGAATCAGTGCCAGAAACGATTTCGCCATGCTGGAGCAAATCGGGGGCGAATGTGCTGGAGCGGTGACATTTATACCAGCGGGGGAAAAACTGCCGGAAAGAAATTACAGCTACCGCCCGTTGACCGGCGGAAAATTGGCGGAAATTCTCAGGATGTTGCCACGCCGTCCGCTGATGGCAGGAGAGGATGGCATTCGTCTTTCGTTGGCTGGTGCGCAGGACAAAATTGCCGTGCATGTCGCCGACGATCATATTTCCATCCCGCTTGGCGGAGCACCCAGCACGCATATTATAAAACCGGCCATTGAGCGTTTTGAAGGTATCGTGTTCAATGAAGCTTTCTGTATGAAACTCGCCCATGCGATTGGTCTGCACACGGCCAAAGCCGAAGTGGGCAAGGTGGAGGACATTGATTATCTCCTCATTCAGCGTTACGACCGGATCGCGTTGCGGGATGCTCCAGCCGGTCCCGAATACTTAGAACGGGAACATCAGGAGGATTTTTGCCAGGCACTTGGCATCAGTCCTGACAATAAATACCAGAACGAAGGCGGGCCTTCGCTCAAACAGTGTTTCGCGTTGCTGCGTGAATTGTCCAGCGCACCGGTGATTGACCTCCAACGATTGTTGGATGCTGTCATTTTCAATTTTCTGGTCGGAAATCATGATGCTCATGGAAAGAATTTTTCATTGCTTTACGGTCGCGAGACGCGGTTCGCGCCGCTTTACGATGTTCTCAGCACTGCCTATTACCCAGAACTTGCCCAAAAAATGGCGATGAAGATTGGCGGTGAATATGTATCCGACAAGGTGCTACCTAAGCACTTTGATCTACTGGCAGAGGAAGCGGGACTGGCCAAGCCGATGGTGAAACAACATGTGCAAGAACTGGCGGAAACAGTCCTGTCAAAAACACCTGACTTAATCACGGAGCACCCCACTGCCAAAGCTGTCGCTGCGCTGATTCAAAGCCGCTGTGCAAGGACGTTGGAAAAATTCAAAACATAAATAAGGGGACTGCTCGGTCTGGCCTCATATCCAGACAAGCCCAATGCCACTGACCTGAGATTTGTGAACGCTGACCTGATCTTGTAGGTATTGATTTGCCTGCGGCTTGCAAGCATTGAGGATGCAATTCAAGCATCGTCTCAAGAAATGTCTCTGCTGTAAAAAGTGGTTTACCACCGATCCCCGCAATCACCATCACCAGCGGTTCTGTCTGAAAATTAAGTGCCGGAAGGCCAGCAAGGCGGCGAGCCAAAAGCGGTGGCAATCCAAACCAGCAAACCACCGCCACTGGTGTGGCCCGGATGAAGTGGAGCGGGTTCGGGCGTGGCGCAAGTTACATCCGTTTTATTGGAAGCGAGCCGGGCGCGGGAAATAGGTTGCGCTACAAGATTTCATCGCTGCGGCGCACGCCCATCTGCCATCATGGAAAAATGCCTGCCGGCTTCGGGCCGGAGGCATCGCAAAAAACTTGAAACCATACCGAAACAAATGACATGAGCCGGGCCAACAAAGAGCGCTGGACGAACTGCACCGCAGTATATGTGCGCATGTCCACGGAGCATCAGCAGTATTCGACCAGCAACCAGATGGACGTGATCCGCGAATACGCCAAGCGCCGCGAACTGGGCATCGTAAAGGAGTATTCGGACGAGGGTAAAAGCGGGCTGAACATCCAAGGGCGCGACTCGCTCGCGCAGATGATCCGCGATGTCCAGGAAGGCAAAGCGCATTACTCGTCCATCCTCGTTTATGACGTGAGCCGATGGGGACGGTTTCAGGATGCCGATGAAAGCGCGTATTACGAATACATCTGCCGTCGGGCGGGCGTGTCGGTTCACTACTGCGCGGAACAGTTCGAGAACGATGGCAGCCCGATGTCCACAGTCATGAAAAGCATGAAGCGGACGATGGCTGGTGAATACAGTCGGGAGCTTTCAACAAAGGTTTTTCAAGGCGCGTGCCGGCTGATTCAGTTGGGATACAAGCAAGGTGGGACGGCGGGTTTCGGACTGCGGCGGATGCTGATAGATCAAAGTGGCGAACGCAAGGCAATGCTGAAAATGGGCGAGCAAAAAAGTATCCAGACTGATCGCGTGGTGCTGGTGCGCGGCCCGGAAGAAGAAATCAAAATCGTCCGCTGGATTTTCCAGACATTCATCGGTGAAGGAAAAATTGAATCCGAGATTGCGGTCATCCTGAACGTGCAAGGTGTGAAGACGGATTTCGGGCGGGAATGGAACCGCGCGACGGTGCATCAAATTCTCACCAACGAAAAATATATCGGCAACAACGTGTATCACCGGACGTCGTGCAAGCTGAAGAAGAAGCATGTCAACAACCCGCCGGACAAGTGGATTCGCGCGAACGGCGCATTTGAGGGCGTCGTCGAGCCGGAACTGTTCTGTCAGGCACGGGAAATCATTCTGGCGCGAAGCCAGAAATTGACGGATGAGGAAATGCTGGAAAAGCTCCGTATCCTACTGAAAATGCACGGTCGCATTTCGGGCATCCTGATTGACGAAGCCGAAGGACTGCCATCGAGCACGGCGTTCAGCCATCGCTTTGGAACACTGGTGAACGCCTACCGGCTGATTGGCTATGATCCCGGCATTGATTATAGCTTCGTCGAGGAAAACCGGCGGCTGCGGAAGCGTCACCCGGAAATCGTCGCCGAAGTCGTCCAAAAAATTTCCGACCTCGGCGCGGCAGCGGTCTGGAATCGTGAAACTGAACTGCTGGACGTGAATGGTGAAATGCGCGTGTCCATCGTGTTGTGCCGGCACACGGAAACCGGCGCGGGTTCGTCGCGCTGGCTGATTCGACTGGACGCGAGCGCCCGGCCGGACATCACCATCGCCGTGCGAATGGACGCCACGAATGAAGGCATTCGGGACTATTATATTTTGCCAGCGCTGGACATGACCTGGGAAAACCTGCGAGTGGCGGAAGCCAACGGCATCCATCTGGATACCTACCGATTCGACACACTGGACGCATTTTTTGGCATGGCGGAGCGGGTGAAGCTGGAGGAACTCACATGAGCGACGAGGTGCAACTGATACCAATTGAGCAGATTTTCGTCGTGAACCCGCGCCACCGGGACCCGAAAAAATTTACCATCATCGTCCAAAACATTAAGAACGTCGGACTGAAAGTGCCGATCCAAGTGAGCCGCCGGCCAGCGAGCGAGACGGATGTCTTCAAGTATGACCTGATTTGCGGACAGGGGCGCATGGAAGCCTTCAAGGCGCTGGGGCACAAAGAAATTCCTGCCGAAGTGAAGGAGCTATCCCGACAGGAACTGCTGATTTGCAGCCTCGTGGAAAACATCGCGCGGCGTTATCCGAAGCCGATGGATTTGATCCGCGAAATTGAACGGCTGAAAACGCTGGGCAACAACGTTCCTCAAATCAGCAAAAAGCTGGATGTCAGCGACAGTCTGGTGCGCGGATATTTGAGCCTGAAAAACGCGGGCGAAGAACGGTTGCTGGAAGCCGCCGTGATGGGAAAAATCCCGCTCTGGGTGGCGGTGGACATCGCCAAGACGGACACGCTGGAAACGCAGCGTGAACTACTGAAAGCCTACGAGGAAAAGCAGATTGATTACAAATCCCTCAAGTATGTCAAAGGACTGATGGAGAGTCGGCGGCGGATCGGCAAGCAACGGTGCGGCAGAACATCGGGGATAAAGCCAAAAACCAGCATCGAAAGCATGGTTAACTCCTATCGCAAGGAGAGCCAGAGACAAAAACTGATGATCAAAAAGGCGAAGGTGTGCGACGCCAGGCTGGGTTTCATCGTGACGGCCTTCAACAAACTGCTGGCCGACGAGAATTTTTACACGCTATTACGGGCGGAGGCACTGCCGACGATGCCCAAATATCTTTCGGCCAAACTCACACCACAAATGAAAAACGGATTATGAGCGAAATGAAACTTGGATTTGAACTGCGAAAAATTCGGCTGGCACTGGAAAATATTTTGCCGATGCGACTGGTCAAAGCCGAGGAGAAGGCTACTTATCGGTTTAAGGCGATTATCGGCTCCATCCCAGAGGTCGGGTTGGTGGAACCTCTGGTGGTCTATCCGCAAAAGGATTCGCCGGGAAAATACATGCTGAAAAACGGACACCTCCGTTATTTCGCATTGAAAGATTTGGGCAAACCGGAAGCCGACTGCCTCATCGCCACGGATGATGAGTGCTACACCTACAACGCTCGCATCAGCCGCCTGCCGCCGATTCAGGAACACAAAATGATCGTCAAGGCGGTGAACAACGGCGTCAGCCCGGAACGGCTGGCCGTGGTGTTGAATATGCCGCTGCGGGTGGTGCAAGCGTCCATGAACCTGCTGAAAGGCATCCATCCCGACGCGGCGGAACTATTGAAGGACAAAAACATCTGCCCGAAAGCCCTGCGGCTGTTCAAGCGCGTGAACGGAAACCGGCAGATTGAAATGGCGGAAATGATGGTCACGATGAACAACTATGTGACCGGCTACGCCGAAGCGCTGGTCCTAGGGACACCGCAACATCAACTGGTGAACCCGGACGAGCCGAAGAAAAAAGCCGGGATGTCGGCGGAAGACATTGCGCGGATGGAAAGTGAAATGGAATCGCTGGAACGCGACCTGAAAGCAGTCACGGACAATTACACGGAAAACATCTTCACCCTGCAAACGGCGCAAACCTATATCAAAAACCTGCTGAAGAATGCGAAGGTCGTCCGTTATCTTAATGCGAACCATGCCGAAATTTATTCGGAGTTTGAAACGATTGCGGCGGCGGAGTCGGTGTGAACCGCGAAATCAAGCGGTGGGAACATCACCACGCTGTTTCATTATCGCGGCAAAGCCAACCTCTCGCCTCGGCTGGGCTGTCAGCGTTATCAATTTCTGCTCCTGCTGCCGAAGCCAAGTGATGATCGCGTAGGCCACGACGGCACCGCAGATAATGGCCGCAGACAGAGTTAAAAATAATCTTCCATTCATATTGAGTTGAACTGTAGCACACGGCTGTAAAAAGTCCAAAGCGCCCAGCCATGAATTCGGACGCTACGCGCGGACTAAGCCCTGCTTTAATCCCAGCTTGTTTTTGAATTCTTCTGGCAGGTCTGTCCAGTGTTCCACGAGCAAATCCACCAATTGACGCCCGTTGACAAGTCCAATTCTTGGGAAACCCTGCTCTAGGGCAACGTCACTGGCCGCAGATTGGAAGTCGGCAGTTGTAATGAAAGCTCCCTGTCCGCCCGATGGAATTGACTGGCGAAGGGCTTTCACGTCCTTCGCGGGAATTTTTGTGCCTAGCTTGTAACGTTTTACCTGCACAAAAAGTTTAACCTTGGCGAGGTTGGCGACATTCAGCTCACCGGTCGCGTCCACGCCACCATCACCGGTCTTGCCGGTGTGTTCTGCGCCCTCAAATCCCATAGCCGCCAGCAAATGCGTTATCAAAATTTCAAACTCCTTGTCGTTCAATTCCAGCATTTGGTCAAGAACTGCACGATATGGGTCATACGATTCCTTCGCGGAAGAAGGTGCCAATTCCTTTTTGCCAATGACTTCAAAAAAGTGTTCCCGTTGCGATACGTAAAACACCGTCAACGACGAGCGGATGGTATTTTGAAATGGAACGGAAAAAGAACTGCGCTTAAACGTGCCGGGTAGCCATTTTACCGGTCGCCGGTGGTGAAACCGACAGCCATCGCCGCCCTTGTCGAAAAAATAGGCTGGCGACGATTGCATGACACCCACATACAAAAGTTCGGTATCAGCATCGGGCGTGATGACGTAGTCGCCCGGCTGGATGTCGAATAAAAACCGAGCGATTTGTCCGACCTGTTGACCGATCACGATATTTGACGTGTCGTCGGGATGCGCCTTTTTGTAGAGTGGATACAGTTCTTCCTTGGATTTAACGCTGCTTAAATCGGTGTCGTCAATCCAGCCAATCGCAACATATTGGCCTTTGATAAAATGCTTCGTAAAGGTTCCGAAGTCGGCGCGGACGCAATAAACTTCTATCATAATGTTCCCGGTTCCTGTTTCGGTTTCAAACGATGTGCTTGATGGACAGATTGCCCCAGCGTTTTTGGAGGTAATCCACGACCAGGCGGCGGTGACAATGATGCGGCGTGTCCTCGCTGCATAGCAGGCAGCCGCCGGCCAGAAGCGACGGGTCAATCTTGTCCTCAATGTGGCGTTCGGCCATCAAGCCGAGAAAATCGTGTTCGTAGGCATCCCAACTGCCCTTGCTCTTTTTGTAGGCGTCGAGCATCGGCTGAGTTGGCGCGAGCAACGGCGCTTCGACGTATTCCACGTTGAGGATCTCCTTCAAAAAATATTTCAGGTCGTCCCGCTTGCTGAAGCCGGCGAGCTGCGAAACTTTATTCAGCCGGACATCCACGACGCGCTTGATGCCGGCGGCGCGCAATTTCTCAAAAAATACACCGGCGGTTTTCTTGGTGAAGCCGACGGTGAAAACATTGATGGGTTCGGTTGGCATAAAATCAGGCATGGGCGACGGGTTCGCCGCACTCGTGGTAGGCGATCTTGCCACCGCGCCGGTCGTAGGCTTTCGCAATCAATTCCTCGCGCGGCGTGAACAAATCGTCACCGGGAACTTTTTCCTCGGCCATTAAACGAGTTTCTGCGTCGGTGTGAGTCTCAATGCTGCCGTCGCTTAAAATGTGCTGGATGTCCAGGTCGTTGCGAAACTGGCGGCAAACCAAGATGGTGCGGTGACATTCCAACGGGTCCTTCTCCGCACACATCAACGCCAGACGAAAACGGGCGACACCTTTTTGCACACGCTCCAAACCGGCGCTAAATGCGGACGTCCGCGAAATGCGGTCATAGCGGGCGACGCCATCAACGTAACATTCACGCTCGGCACGACGCGCGCCGAGTTCGTCGCCAAGAAACACATATTGGATATTGGAATCCGGCAGAGCGTGTTTCAGATATTCACGGTTAAAATGGGGGAAGCGGGCGCTGTAAGGACTGCTCCGCACGTCGCCGATGGCACCGATGCGATGCCGCGTCAGCAGTTCCAGGAATTGCTCCCACGACTGCGTCGAGTGGCCGATGGTAAAAAGTTCACGCTTCATGACTCGAAAATCGTCGCGGCAATCTTGTAGTGTTTGCCATAAAATTCCAAGCCAAGGCTCAAACAAAAAAACACCTCATCCGGCTTGGCAACGGTTACTTGTTGTGGTGAATTCTGCACCATTTTTTTCCATACATTATGACGCTCCATAAATTCAGGGTCGGTGACAGAAAATTCGTGATAATGAGGGCCAAACTTAAATTGCAAATCCCGGTGGAATTTTTCCTTTGGCGGCCCTCCATCATAGCCGGGCTTAATTTCTTTCCAGTATTCAAATTTCCAATTTTGAGGCGCTTTGACTAAAGCCAGTGTAGAGGCAGCTTTTCCCATTTTGGGAACATGACCGGCATAAACTGCCTTACAACCGGAACCGTCGTTCCAAAGCGCCGTGATCGGGTCAACCAATTTGGGGAGGATGTCGTGTTTGTATGTTGACACAAATGCCCAAGGCTCACCCGGCTTTAACCACCAATCTTCGGGATGGTCGGGATTTTTACAGTTTGCCTCGACAACTACTTTTATGACGTCCAGCGGGCGAACTTTTCCATGCCCGGTGATTTTAGCCGTGTTTGGATTAACTGCTCCGCCTTTTGTGGCCTTTTCTGACAACCGAACCCACGGACCAACATCATAGGTTTCACCCTTTGAAATCAATTCCTTGCCAGCGACACAGAGGTTGTTGTCACGAATGGAACTAGCGAGCACGACAATTTCTTTTGTTTCCGCCATATTTTTCTCTCCTTTTGAATTTACATGATTTTTCCCGGTTGAATGGATTCGTAATTGGGAATGTATGCCCGCAGCAGCGTTTTGAAAAGTTTGCCGTGGTTCGGGACTTTCAAATGCAGCAATTCGTGGACGATGACATATTCGCGGAACGCCGCCGACTGCGCCAAAACATCTGTGCTGAATGAAACCGTGCCGCGCGTCGAGCATGATGCCCACTTGCGCCGCATCCGCTGCAAGCGCAACTGGCGCGGGCGGACACGAATGCGTCCGGCCCAATGCGAGACTTGATCTTTGAACGAGGCGACCGCCGCCGGAGTTGGTGGTTTCGACTTCATGGCGTGCGGACTTTGATGAGGCGGTCGGCTATCTCGACCATTTTTTTACCCTGCACCACCGGCACCAACACCTTGTAGAGTTCTGCCTTCAACTGTCGCAACTGCTCGGCGTTGGAATTAAAACTTGGGAAGCGCCGGAACTGCTCGGCGAGCGCTACGGCCAATTTTTCGGAGTTTTTGTAAAGGTGACGCTTCAATTCCCAAAACAGAGTGAATGTCAAATCATCGAGGCCGCTGTCTTTCTTGGCTTGCTCGGCGGCGATGGCTTCCTCGGCCAGCAAATCCAACTGCTGCCGCGCCTGCTCGGTGGTAACGTGGCGTTCGTCGAACTGCTCACGGATTGCCTCGGCGCGCTCGCCGATGGAAATGAGATACGGTGCCACCGAGCCTTTTTCCTCGATGGTGGCCTCAATACTTTTGCCGAGATTGATAATCTTGTTGGTGTCGGACGACTGACTTTTGCGGAGCGATTCCAGCATCTTCGCATCTATTACGACGGCCTTGCTCAACTTGTCGAGGCCGGCGTAAGACGATTCCTGCCGGATCAACAACTCGGTTTTTTTCGCCACATCGCCCAGGAACGAGGTCTTTACGCCGTATTGGTTGCGGATGACCTCGTAAAGTTCGGCCAGACGGCGGTAGTCCTGGACGTGGTCGCGCAATTTCTCGTCGGGCGACAGGATTTCGTAGAGGTTTTCCAGTTCCTTGAAGAATTTGTAAAACTCTTCGCGTTTCTTTTTGTCCTCAAACGCATCCACGGCACGCTCGACGGCCTTGTCATCCATCTTGCCGGTCGCGAGCGCAAGGTAGGGCTTGGCAGGGCCGGCCATGCGCTGGAAAAAATCGGCAAACAACACGTCGAGATTTTCCACGACACCGGAAACTTCCTGCGAATCGAACGCCAGCGCCTTTTTCAGTTTGCCCAAGATGCCGACGAAATCCACGATGAGGCCACACGGTTTTTCGCGGACACCACCGTCGGCGTTGGATTCCTCATACGGTCGGTTGACGCGGGCGATGGCCTGTAACAACACATGGTCGCGCATCGGCTTGTCCAGATACATGCAATACAGAATCGGCGCGTCGTAGCCGGTGAGCAATTTGTCCGTGACGATGAGGATTTGAGGCTCTTTGCCCGGTTTGGGAAATTGTTTGCGCGCGGTTTCCTCGTCGTCCTCGCTTAATTGGTATTGGGCGACGATGGGGATTTTTTCCGAATCGTTGTGGACATGGATATACACCGGCGCGGAACACTCCGGCGGCAAATGCTTGTCGAGTTCCCGTTTGTAAAGCGCGCACGCCTCGCGATCCACAGCAACGAGAAACGCCTTGTAACCGAGCGGCTGGACGTTTTTTTTGAAATGGTCGGCTACAAACTTGGCAACTGCCGGCACGCGCTTGTCGGATTTCAGAAACGCCCTCAATTTGACGGCGCGATCCAATACGCGGTTCAAATCCTCGACATCCGTGACACCCTCGGCCTCGGCGATTTTTAGAAATTCCTCCTCCAGCAATTCCTCCGGCAGACAGATTTCATTCGGTGCATGGGTGTAGCGCAGTTTCAACGTGGTTTTGTCCTCGACGGATTCCTGAATGGAATACTTGTCCAAATAGCCGTGGTCATCCTCCTTGCCGAACACCTTGAACGTGCCTTTGCCGTAGGCGGTCTGGTCAATGGGCGTGCCTGTGAAGCCGATGAGCGTGGCCTTGGGCAGCGCGGCCATGAGGAACGTGCCGAGGTCGCCGCCGGTGGAGCGGTGCGCTTCGTCAATCAGGCAATAGACATTGGTGCGCGTGGACAGGTTTTTATCGGCGGCGTCAAACTTGTGAATCATCGTGACGATGAGGCCGCGAAAATCCGCCTTCAACAACTCAATCAGCCGCGCCTTGCTGTTGGCGTGTTCAATCTTAATGTCTTTGGTAGCGAGTTCGCCGAGCAACCGATCCACCCAGGCGACGAGCTGGCCTTCCAGTTCGTTGCGGTCAATGACAAGGACGACGGTGGCCTTGCCGAAAATATCCTGCCGTTCAAGAATCAGGCGCGCGGCGGTGATCATCGTGAACGTCTTGCCCGACCCCTGTGTGTGCCAGACGAGGCCGGTCTTTTTGTTCTCGTCGGCGCAACGGCTGATGACCTTGACGGCGGCGCGTGTCTGATGCTGCCGCAGAATCGTTTTCCGCAATTCATCATCCTTGATGTAAAACAGAATCCACTCCTTGAGCATTTCCAGCACGCGTAGCGGCGCGAAAAACGATTTCACCTTTTCCTCGTAATTCTTTTTTTCAAGATGCTTCCACGGGAAAATGTTTTTGCGATCCATGTTCCACGTCACGCCGTAGAAAAATTCCAAGATGTGCGTGAAGTCGAACACCTGCGGCAACGTCACCATTTCCGGCGTCTCCTTGTGATAACGCCGAATCTGAATGAGGGCCTCCTCCATGCCGTTGTGTTTCTTGGCGCTCTTGCACTCCACGACGGCGACCGGGATACCGTTAATCAGAAAAACATCATCCGCCCGGTTGGTGTGACTGCCGTTGGTGTATTGCCATTCCTCGGTGACATGAAAATCATTTTTCGCTGCGTCCGCGAAATCAATGAGCTTCACGTTGCGCTGGCGTTTCTCCGCCGCGACAAAAACCGAACGCTCGCCGCGCAACCACGCGAGGATTTCCGAATTGCCCTCGATATTGTTCCGCACAGATTCCAAGCTGTGAATCACTTCATCCGCCAGTTCCGGCGTGATGAATTCGGGATTGAGGTCTTGAAGCTTCTGTTTCAGGAGGTCGTAAAAAAACAGGCCGGACTCACCGCGCCGGAGCGTGGTGGCCTGTTCCTGCGGCACGACCGTCCAGCCAGCTTCGCGGGCGTATTTGGTCAGCGGGTGCTGGACGGTGACAGATTCAGTTCCAAGATTGGCAGGCATAGAAATTTACGAATTAAAAGTTATGATTGGCGATTGCATGGTCAGGCACCGATCACCTGAAATTGTTGAGCCCGGGCGACAGAGCGGCCAGCGGCAACTGCCGGCAAATTCAAATCTCTGATAAAAAGCAATTCCAGCAGAGCTTGCATTTGAGAGGAGTAAACTATGATGTTTGCACCTTGTGCAATACGACCGCGCCCAGCTTGTGTGCGGTCCTCCTCATCTTCGCCGAAATGCGTATAATAGTTTCGCGTCCACCTTACCGTGTTTGCAAACAAAGCCGTATCGTTTATGAACTGGGGAACATGGGCTTGCTGGTCAGCAATCAAATCTTCCAAACGCTGGGCAAGAATTTTCATGTTCGCAAAACCAAGCTTTTCACGCAGCCATCGCCGTTCGCCAGCCGGCACCGCTGCCACCAAGGCGTCTCGCCTAGCTTCAAACTCATGAGGCGGCTGAACTACGTTGAAGAAACGGTCACTGCGACTGTGATAGGCTTCTAATGCTTGGGCAAGCAGAAGAAAACGGGTTTCGGCAGGAATATCACTTTTGGCAGTGGCGGTAAAATAGAGATTAAGAATGGCCTCCATCTGCTCATAGTAATTAAACCAATTCACGACCAATGCCGGAAAATCAGCGGCGATTTCCTGATAGGAAACTAAAACTGCTTGATGGTGGAGTGTTCTTTTTGCCTTTGTGCTCCCTACCGCTCCACTAAGCCATTCAACTTCTCTCGGAACTGCCCCTGCTTGCGGAACAACTACCTGATCAACAAAAACCTCGGTTCGCGCCAAAAATGAAAGCAGTTTCCCAAATCTAAAAATATAGCCGTCAATGAGCGTAGAAAGGGGCGTTGGATTGGGAGCAGTAAATTGAGCAAATTGTGACTGGCTCAATGTCATAGAGCTATTAGTAAATTGCGTTCCCAACCCCATCGTCAGGGCAAGCGTTATCCCGCCGTTCAAGGTCACGATTATGTCTGGCTGATGCTCGAACGAATATGCCGGAAGCCCGCCATTACGAGGCACATTAACTATTCCCGACCTCGTCAGCCAACTATCAAGGACTGAATAAGAAGCCCGAACACTATTATAAATAGCGTCATGAAATTGATTAAAATGAGCCCCAACAATTGCACATGCCGATACAATTTTATAGTCATCGAGTGCTGCTGTTAAGTTGTAGTTAGAAACAGCACATCCGAAGAGTGTTACCGCCGTTCCATGAGCATCAACGCCACGAATCACAGCGGGCGCATTAAATCCAGTGCCGCCTAATAAAGCCTGGGCAAGATCAGGGGCGCGGTGACGTTGGGCATCGAGGGTCAAACCCACATCTGGATCAAACTTTAGCACGCCGACGGCCGGCTGCTGATTATCGCCGAAAATATACCACCGGCCCTGAATTGTTCTGGCTGTTTTCATAAAAAAATTACTTTGGCTCTGAGGAGAACATAATTGAGTTCTCTGCTTTTCAAAAACTTGACTGCAAATCCTCGCAAGCAAACTCAAAATCCAGCGAAACCCATTCGCTAGTCGTTGAATTGATTGCCGGATGATTGGCATAGGAATTAATTTTTGAGATCACTGCAACAGCCTTTCGTGGCTGTGGACTTGTTGCTGGAGTTCGGTCAATTGTTTGACGCTCAAGGATGGTGATGACTTGTGGGCGCGGGCGGCGTCAATGTAGGCGCCGGGACCGTCGTATAAAATCCGGTAGCTGCCATCTTCGGCCATTTGAATCACGATAAGATGTTCAAAGGTTTGTTTTTTGTTGCCCAAACCGACTGGTTTTCCGGGTGTGGTTTGCTGGGTCAATTTCACTTGCACCTTGCGACCCTTGGCGTCGCTAAAGTCGTGACCTTTGCTGTTGCCGCGCAGTTTGGTCAGGCCGAAGTCGGCGATGGCGATGGCCTCGCCAATGTCGCCGATCAGATTTCCGTCCAGGGTGAAAGACAACTCCTGAAAGACCGCGCGCAGCTTGTTGCGGGCGGCATAAAGCTCTTTGACGACGGGGCCGATGTTGCGCGGGGCGGGTTTCATGCGGTAACTTCGCTGGTGTCAATGTCGAGTTTATCCACGCGGATTTGCGCGGTCATCAGTTGGTGGAGCAGAGTCTGGAACAAATCCGACAATGCGGCGCGCTTGCGTTCGTGGACGGAAATTTTCCGGTCAATGGTTTGCAGAATTGCGGCTATTTCGTTCTGTTCGTCAAGTAGAGGATTTGGAATGGGGATTCGTTTTAGCTGGGTCGCTGGCAAATGCTCAATCGTGGAACTTGCGCCTCCGAAGCGATAAACTTTTGCAACTTCAAAAGCATACATGAGCCAGTATGCAAGAAACTCGTTTGTAGCTTTCGCGTCAATTGGTCTTACCCGGTGAAGCGCTTTTTGAAAAAAACAATCTTTCAACTCGCCGCGCCAGATTGCTGCCCGTCCGATTACCCCACCTTCGCAAATAAGTAAATCACCTGTCTCCAAACGAAATTTTGACATTTCTTTTTGGTCAAAATCCATCTTTGCGATGTCGGACATATCAATGAAGCCCCATTGAACATTTTTGTTCCGAAGATATGGTTTGGGTGAACCGCTAATATGTGCTTTTGGCGAAAGCATTTTTCCAAGTTGTGTCTCGTAAGCCTTCGCGAATGGGATGACATCCCAACTTTTTGGAATTTGGCCGATGTCTGTTTCCTTTTGCGGTTCGTTACGGAGTCCGTGGGTAAAAAGCTGGTGCATGGCGGATTGCTTCAACTCGTGGGCGGTGGCAACGAGCTTCGCCTCCGCTTCCACTGAGCGCTGAATTTTCAACAGCGCCGATGCAATTTTTTCCTGCTCCGGTTTGGGCGGCACGCCTATCATCTGATTCAGCACGTCCTTGTCGTTGACTGCTGGATAACTTGCACCGGATTGAAACTTTGCTATCTCCTCGTTGAAAAATTCTGTTTGAAGTGCGTAGTAGAGAAAATGCGGGACAGCCTCCTGCCGATTGGCCCGCACAATGCAAAAGGCTGTTGAGGCGATCTGGTTGTTGAACTTTTCTGCGACGAAAGCAATACGCCGCAATGTCGGGCGGACTGTGGCAAAAATCGCATCACCAGTCTGAATGATTTTCCGAGCGCGGCTCGGAGCTTGCGCCGCTTTCACTAGCTGCGGCGATTGGATGGACAGGCTTTCACGCTCAACAGCGGAAACATCTACATACCAAAATTCATCGCGAGGCTCACGAATCGGATTCCAGATGCGAGTCGGTTCGCAAACTGAACGCAGAGCAACCTGCCGCCAGCCTTTGGGAATTTGTGTTTCCATAAATTACAGACCAAGTTTTTTGAGCAGCTTTTCCAACTCGCCATTGATGATCGTTTCATCTTTGGTCAAATGTCGAACCTCTCTGACAATCTCCGGCAATGCACGCATCGTGCCTGATTCGGTGGTTATGACATATCGCGACGGCGACAAATTAAAGTCATTTTTGGCTGCCTCGCTGGTGGTGATGACCTTGACAAAACAATCCACATCCGCGCCGGAGTTAAAGGCATCGGCGATTTTCTGAATCCCATCTTGCGGAATAAAATTCTTGGGCGAGCCTTTTTTGAACTCAGCGCTGGCGTTGACCAGCGTGATTTTGCCTTTACGGTCTTTGGGTTTGGTTTTCCTCAACACAATAATGATGCCGGCGGCGGTGGTGTTGTAAAAAAGGTTTTCCGGCAGCAAAATCACTCCGTCAACGAGGTCTTTTTCCACGAACCATTTGCGGATGTTCCGCTCCTTGTCTTCGTTCTTGCTGCCGCTGCCGCGCGTGACCGCGCCGGTATCCAGCACCACGGCGGCGCGGCCGTTGTCCTTCAACAGTGAAACGGTGTGCTGCAACCAGGCCCAATCGCCCTTGCCGCTGGTGTTGCCGCCGTGGGATTCAAACCGGTCAAACGGGTCGTTCTCAAATGTCTTTTCATCAAACGGCTGGTTCCACATGGGATTCGCCACGACAATGTCGAATTTTTTGAGGCTGGTGTCATTGTCGCGGAATTTCGGATTAGTCATGGAATTGCCGCGCACGATTTCGCCCTCCATGTCGTGAATCACCATGTTCATCCGGGCGATGGCATAGCTGGAGCCGGTGAGTTCCTGGCCGTAAAGTTTCAACGGGCTGGACACCTTGCGGTCGCGCTGAACAAGGGCGAGTTCGCACTTGATGAGCAAGCCCGCCGAGCCGCACGCGAAATCGCACACATCCTCACCCTGCCGGGGGCGGACGATGTAGGCCATGATCCAGCCGACTTCCTGCGGCGTGAAAAATTCACCGGCGCTCTGGCCCTGGCTTTCCGCGAACTTGCGGAGCAGGTATTCATAGGCGCGGCCCAAAAAATCCGGTTCCACGTCGCGCAAGCCGAGACGGTAACGAGGGTCGGACAGCGTTTCGATGACGCCGGACAATGCTTGGTCGCTGATTTCCCGTTCGCCGTGCGGGGCGGCGTTGTAATCCACGATGTCAATCACGCCGGAAAGTTTTTCACTGTTGGCCTTGGCGATGGCGCGGACGGTCATGGTGAGCTGTTCGCCAAGTGTCTTGGGCGTCCGGTCCTTGGGCCATTTGAACTGCTCGCGGCGGCTGACGACCGGCCAGCGACATTCCGGCGGGAGATAAAAACGGACGAGCGAATGATCGGCCTCCAATATAGATATGGCGGTTTCAATGTCGCCGTAGGTTTCGGCGAGCCGCTTCACCTCGTCGTCGAACACGTCGGACAGGCGTTTGATGAAGATGAGCGGCAAAATATAATCTTTGAACTTGGGTGCGTCCTTCTCGCCGCGAATCGAGCACGCGGCGTCCCAAAGCATCTGCTCCATTGATTTGGTGCTCAAGACAGTGCTGCGGGCGGTGCCGCGTTTGCGGCGGCGCGGCTGTTCGCCTTCCGTGGCGGCAACCTCGCCCGCGTCGCGGGCAACCAGTGATTCGCCGCCGACTTCCTCAAGTAATTTGGCGATGTCATCTTTCGCTTTGCCCTGCGGAGTGGCCTTGTCATTTTCCCAACGATTGACAGTGGCGAAGGAGACATTCAGCCGGGCGGCGAGTTCTTCCTGACTCAATTTTAACTTGGAACGGAGATCGCGGAGAGTTGAACCGAGACTTTCAATATTGCGCATGAGTGATGTATATGATATAACATAATTCATGTCAATAAATTTCGTTTTGCAGAAATACTCTTTTAAACTGACATTTCAGAAAATTGTTATACGAATGGCAAAAGAGGCAGAGGGAGGGGGTAGAGGGTGCAGTCCGGGCGTTTGGACGACATCCAACAATCAATTTTCACGTGATACAATCAAACAATCCATCAACGCATCCAGATATAAAGACACGATTCCGATTTATTACACCACTACATATAGTGGCTATTTTGTTATTTAACTGGTTAAGTCGTTAATATACGATATTTGTCATAGCGTAAATTGTGGTGTTGGTTTAACACTAAATTTCGGATGCGATGATCTAAAGAATCGGACGCTATGGCGATAAATTGCAATAAATGTATTTAACAAGAAGATTTGAAATCGTTACAACTCAATAAAATAAGGTATTTCAAGCCTGTTAATAACTTATTAACAACTCGATTACATTTTGTTCTTGCGCTTTCGGGAATCTGCACGCAAATTGAACGCGCAAAACGAAAGGCCAATTATGTCTGAAGAAAATAAAGTTGAAAATGAAACGCCCGCCGGGGCGGCGACTGAAATCGTGAAGGCGAAGCGCCCAGTGCCGCCGCATAAAATTCTGCCAACCGAACGGCTGTCAGCCGAGAAGTGGCAGGCGGCAGCACGAGCTTATCCCGTGGTGTTTGAATCCAACGGCGGCAAGCCGGTCACGAATAACGAGGCAGGTGCCATCATCGGGATGGCGGGCAACACGATTGTGATGACCAATGCTTTTTTCTGCGACTTGAAATTGCTGACGCGGCAGAAAGAAGAACAGTCCTTCATCCCTTCGGCGGATTTGCTGGCCTACCACAAGGCTTACGAGTGGAATCCGGCGACGGCGGGCGAGAAGTTGCGTCCGGCGTTTGAACGGATGTGGTTTTCCGAGGTGCTGATTCCACGCTTAAAGTTTCGCGCCTATGAAACCATGGAGGCGCTGACGGTGCTGGCGGAAGCCTGTGGCGCGGCCAAAGAATATGAAGCCCGTCTGCTGGTGCTGCTCGACTTGATGGTATTCGCCGGGGTCATCGTCCGCGACGGCAGCATCATCAAATCCGCCTCGGGCGCGAAGCCGAGCGAAAAGCCGGCGGAAGTGGTCGCCGCCGTGCCGGTCGTGCAGACGCATGTAAAGCCGCCGGTGGAAGACGGCCACGACAGTTATACTTTGGTGCTGGATGGCAAAACGAAACGTAAGGTGGTCGTCCAGGCACCGCATTCAATCACCGCGAAGGAACTGGAACGCATCCGTGCGTGGCTGGGCTTTCAGCTCATCGTCGAGGAGGAAACACCGGCAAATTGAATTTTGAATTTTTCGCCTTGGGGCGAAAAAGGCCGCGAAAGTGTTCAAGACTTTCACGGCCAGTTTGAAACCTAAAACAACGGGAAGTTGTTTTGAGATCTCTGTAATACGCGGTGCTACTTTAGCTCCTTCGTTCCAGACTTCAAGACGAATTCCCAAAAAAAGAAAGGAATGTTGTGATTATTAAATCACTCCATTGTCCTGGCCCCCATTGGCGTTCGTTGCCGGTTGGGTTTGTCGTCTCGGAATTGTCCGGGCAACGAACTGAAACCGGCGCGGCGGACTGCTTCTGGATTTGGGACCCGGCCTGCTAGTCGGCGGTAAAAGCGCCGTGGGAGCGACAAATTCCCACGGCGCCACCGCCGCCAGCGCCGACCCATGCCAAGCGAGAAGTGACGTGATCATCACGACGTCTGAGTCAGAAGTCGGAAACAAAATTATGAGCACCATTAAATTCAAGCGGTTCACGAAACCGCATTTTCTGAAACAAATTGGCCGGGGACTGCTCGGTCAATTTTTCACCCGATTCAACACCGCGCTGGACGAAAAGCAGATCGTGCTGCCGGCGGCAACGCTGGACGACGACGCCTATTTTGGCGCGGTCGCCAAGATCGCGATGTCGCCGGACGGCCTGCCCGACAACCTCGTGGAAGCGGCCTATGCCATCGAAGGCATGGCGAACGAGGAAGGACAGGACCGGCTGGAGCGGGCCGTCGGCACAAACGGGCTGGCGTTTCAGTTCGGCGAAGATTCCTCGTGCGCGGACCTAGCCGTGCAAGCGTGGCTCGCCAACCCGGAATTATTCGCCGAAAAATTCAACGAGCAACGGCTGACGCGGCTGGCGTCGTTTGATTATTTTGGCAGCAAGCTACCGGTGAATCGAATTGAAACATTTGCCCAACCGACCGCGCAGACGTTAGGGCTGATGACGGCGGACATGGAAGAAGCGTTCCGCCAAAAGAATCGGGGACGGCAGACTACACACATCGAAGTCCATACATTGGATGGCGATTATTGGTTTCTGATCCGGCATGGCGACACCTATGCGCGCGTCCCAACGGTTGCAAATGGACAGATGTCCGTCCTGCATTTCCGTCCGGCAAAAGATGATGTCGTGGTCTATTCACCTGGTCGGGATGAAATCCGCATCCATGCGGGCACGAAATGGGAAAAGGATTTGTATCGGGAAACCTTTGGTCGTCGGCTGTTTGCCGACGCTTGGTATTTTTCCGAACGCAAAGCCTATACCCTCGACCCACTGCGAACTGACGGTGTGGACGCATTGGACGTGAGTGACATTTCTGGCATCAATAAAATTGTGCTCCGGGAAATCGAAATGTCCTGGCCGGGCGAGTTCAACAACACGATGGTTCGCAAGTCGCTGGACATCTTTTCTTCGGGAGCGGAGGGGGCAACACCTGCGATTTCCGAAAGCGGGCTGCTGGGCCGCGCGGTGTTCGACTTTTATTTTGGCGACAGCCAAAAGCCACGCAAAGTCCATGTCCGTCCGCCTAACATACTCAAGCTTGGGCGGCATTGTGATGCGACACTGGTGCAACGCTGGCTCACGGCGCGCGGATTTCGTGAGGTTGTTGCCAATGAACAAAATTGTGGAGGAATTACCCATGTCGAATCTCTGGCAGTGTCTTGAAGCCCTCGCGGACGGCAACTATGTGACAGCGGAGTGGACGAAATTGTCCGGCAAACATTTTGCCACGCTCCGCTCCACATTTCTGCGCGACACGCAAAAGCGGTCACGATTTATTCCATGCCCGCATGGTTGCGGTTGCGAGCACGAAATCGTCGAGCACGCCGGCGGCAGGCTCGTCGGCGTTTGCCAGTGCGAGCCATGGAACTGTGATGACTTTTCAGTTTCAACGACGGATGCAACCCTGCTGACATTTAACACGGCGAAACTTGGGCGCGCACTATGCAAAGCGTTTGAGTGTGATGCGCAGGAAACAAAACTGCGACCGCCGAGGACATGGCAAATCGGCACGAAATTCTCGAACAGTGTGCCGGTTTTATTGACGATTCAAAACGAGCGAGAGTCGTTTCGCCACGTCGTTTCAGAATTGTCAGCGCGACTGCGACAGCAGTTTATTCTGCTCGCGCCGACGAGCCGTTTGATGGATGCCGTGAGCCGGGAAATACTGGAGACCTCCAAGGCAGGCTTTTTTGATTTGGAATCGAACATAAATATTTCTGCCATAGGTGGCCTCTCAGCAAAATTGCAGCCTGGAAAACTATTTCAAGCGTTCGCACCAGGTGTGGATGAACCGGTGGCAGAATCGGTGGCGGCACAAATTTTCGCACTCGTTGAGAAACTGGATGCAGACGAGCGGTTGAAAAATCCATCGGTGTTGCAAGTGTTTCGGCTTTATTGCGGACGCGGATTAACGGCGCAAGCCGTGGCTGATAAATGCGACTGCGTCAAAGCCACGGTTTTAAACCGGCTGAAAAAAATTCGCCAAGTGACAGGGAAAAAACCAGAGGAATTGCGGACCTATTCACCATTTTTCAATCAGGTTGAAGAAGCGATCACCGACTCGCGGGCGGAAAAAATCCATCGCAAGTCGCTGGTTCACGACATTGAAGAGCCGGAGGACGAATAGAAGTGAATGAAATTGACCGCACTTTGACCAGGTCAAATTGACAAAAACGCCCGTAAAAACGGGCGTTTTTCTATTTTATGAACTTGCAGGGTTGACTCCCCACCAGTTTTCAGAGGGTTGCGCGTCGGTCGAGTAGCCGGCGAAAGCAACCCCAAAACAACATCAGTGAAAACTGATATGCCAGCGCCGCGTGTGCGGCGATTGGCAAGTAGCAGCAAAGTTAGCGACTGTAAAATTATTATGAACACTAAAATCGAACATCCTGAAACAGGTCGGAGCGATGCTCCGGCACAATCCACCGACACCTGCCAACGCCTGCCCAAATGGGCCGCCGTGGTGAACGACTCTCTTGTGCTCCTACCACAGCACGCAACTGCGCGGCTGATCAAGGAGGAAGCGGGAGAACCAACCGAATTGACGCTTGTGCGCGACCTTGGTTCGCCAAATGACATTCCACTTGATGACGAGGCGCAGATCAACCTGGCCGAAGGCAATGTATTTTATACACTGCCGCGTTGTGAAGTGAAGCCTGCAAGCGGCTGTGTAGCGCCGCCGAAACTCGCATTTGTCATTAACGACCGTGCGGAACAAACTCTCAATCCTCATCAATCCGGGCGAACACTTCGCGAACTCTTCGGTTTTGCGCTGTCAGTGCGGCTATTCCGTGACTATGAATCACCCAACGATACTGTCATCGGACTTGATGACATCGTGAAGTTTCCTGCCGGTCCTGTTTTCTACACACGCCGCGCTGAAATCGGCCTTACCATCATCGTCAATAAACAGACGTTTGGTGAAGCTGACGGCGTGAAAGAACGCATGACTGGCCGTGAAATCGCCAGCCTCGTAAGCCCACAGCCCGACAAAACTGAAGTCACCCGCCGCAAAGGGCAAGAGTGGATTCCGGTCGGCCTAAATGAAACACTTGAAATCAAGGGCTGCGAAGAATTCACGGTAATTCGCACGAACGTCGTTGGCGGCTTTGAGCCTACGCGCATTCAACGGGAGGTCGGCGCGTTGCGTGACAACGGAGGCGATGTGACTTTCGTTGAATCGCCAGTCGCTTGTGCTGTTTATCATCGGCTGCCGGCGCGCAAAGGTTATCCGCATCTTGCCGAGACGGATGTTTTGGTTTCGATTCCGTCCGCATATCCCGGCGTGATGCTCGATGGAGCATATTTGCCAGCCGGTTCTCCCCTGCTTGGCCGGGTTGAAGGCTCGCCACAAGGTCAAATGATTCAGGCGCTAGGCCGCACCTGGCAGTTGGTGAGTTACCATCCGCACAATGGCGGCGGCGGTCCTCCTTGGAATAAAGACCGGCACGGTTTGCATACCTACTACACAGAAGTTCTGTCGTGGATTCAACGCGCACGAATCTAATGAAATCAATTCGCACAATCCAAGACGGCCGCGAAGCTCTGTGGCGCATCACTGAAGCCGACCGGGAAAACTTGTTCCGCCTGCTGTTTCATCGCTATCCAGACAGCGAATGGGGCACGTTCTTCCGGTTTGGCTTCCGGCGAACGCGATGGGGCATCCTGATTACATGGGTTGATGCTGTGAAACCGGAATCCGGCGACCTCGACCGCAGTAGCCCGCTCGTGGAATTTCGCCCTGCCTACATCCGCCGGGCATTGGCAGCACTTGAGTCAGATGAACTCGCCGTCGGCGTGATTCACTCGCATCCTCAAGACTGCGCACCATTTGCCAGCCATGCCGATGATGACATGGATTCCTACTTCGCCGAAGAGTTCGAGCGATTTGGCAATGGACGCCCGTATGCCAGTCTCATTGTTTCTCGTGACTCGAACCGTGAGTTGTCTTTTAATGGTCGCGTATTCGACCGAGGAGTCTGGCTACCGGTGAAAAACTGCCTCGTCGTCGGCGAACAATTATCACGTGAAAAGGCGTGCTTGGGATATGAACAATTTAGCACGACTCGCGAACCCGCAGCGAATGATGAGACGCAAGAACGCCTCGCCCAACTTCTTGGCACAGGTGCTCCGCAGCGACTCCGTAACTCGGTGATTGGAGTTGTGGGATGCAGTGGCACGGGTAGTCCGGCAATTCATTTGCTGGCGCGTGCCGAAGTTGGCGAGCTTGTGCTGGTTGATCCCGGACATTTCAAATCGTCCGGGCATCAGCGCAACCACGCGAGCCGGCATGCCGACCTTTCCGCAAACCCTGCTCCAACAAAAGTCGCGCTCGCATCCAGGCTGGTCAGGGAAGTCAGCCCCACTACCAAAGTGACTGGATTTGTGGGCGATCTCCTCGACGAAGTTGTGCTGGATGAATTGGTTCGTTGCGATTTAATTCTTGGTTGCACTGATTCCAATTATGCGCGGGCGGCTTTGGGTGATATGGCTTCGCATTATCTTGTGCCCGTTCTCGACTTTGCGGTGCAAATGCGCGCTGAAAATGGAATTCTCCGGGAACAAATTGGTGAGATTGGGCGTTATGGACCTGGGCTTCCCTGTCCCTGGTGCAGGGGCAGAATCAGTGTGGAAGGAATCCGGTATGAGACCGCCACTGATGCTGAACGCCAGTTCAGAGCAGCAGCGGCAGCGGAAGCCGAACAACGAGGGGTGGACGGAGAACAGTATTGGGGCGGAACACCTCCGCCAGAACTTACCGTCGGCTATCTGACGACGGTTGTAGGCGCAATGGGTGTCGGCTACGCGCAAAATTTATTGCTCGGCTCCGGAAAACTGCCGCATAACCGTTTTCAGTTTGACCTTGGCTTTTCGTCCCTGGGAGTTGTTGCAGACGAGCGTCCGGCACGCGATGACTGTGCTTGTCGGCGAGCAATTGGCTGGAGTGACCAAGCGCGGGCTGATCGAAGTGTTTCGCAGCCATCTCACTGGGCACGAACAATAATAACTTTAGATGATTAAAGGCTGCCGGGTTTGATGCCAGTCATTTATAAAGCAAGCCTGGCCGAAACAAATGTTTGGACGGCAAACCAGAAACCCAAAATTTACGCATCTGATTATCGGCTGAAATTTGTCTAATGGTTGCGCACTCTCATTATTCACCCTCAACGAAGCGAACTTTTTGCGCCATCGCAGTAGAATGACTGTCGCGCAGATGCCCATAAACTTTCATCGCCAGCGCGCCGCCATCTTTGTGGCCGAGCCAGCGACTGACGGTCGGTATATCAACGCCGGATTCAATGCAACGAGTGGCGAACAGGTGTCGCAAATCGTGATGCGTGATGCGGACGATGCTCAGTTTAGTGCAGGCCGTATCAATCGCACCCTGACACTCGTGGACAAGCATGACTGGTTTGCTTGAAAATTCTGTTTCACCACGATCTTTTTGCAGCCGTTGCAACAACCGGCGCATATCGGGTATCATGGGGACGCGGCGAATTTCCCAATTCTTTGTGCCGGTGGCAGGATCGCCCAAAACTGTGATTTCGCCTTTTACAAAATCACAGTCCCGACCATTAACGCGTGCGGCTTCACCTTTTCGGCATCCGCTGTATGCCAAAAATTCCACGAGATCGGCGCAGCGTTCCGCCCAGCCGCCATCCCCGTTCCTGATTGTGTTTATCAATTCAACGAACTGCTTTTGACTCGGAAGCTGCAATTGCTTCAGCCGAATTTTTTTCCGTTTGAGGTGGACGGCGGGATTGTCGTAACGCGCACCGGCTTCAACCGCGATGTCCAAAACCAGCCGAAATGTCCCGATGGTATTATTAAAGGCCGACGGGCTGGCGGTTTTCCCGAATCGCGCGGCCCAGGCCAAGCCATCGGCTTTAGAGATTTGGGCGACATCCATCTGATTGAGATCGGGCCAGGATTTCAGCAAAGCCGTAATCCGTTCCTCCCGGTATGCTTTGCTTCGCTCTTTGAGCGACTGGTCGCCGGTTAGCCGCTCGCGGTAAGTTTGCAGGGCATCGGCAAAAGTCATTTTTCCCCGCGCAACCGCTGTCTGGGCGGCAGCACGTTGCCGCTCCTCTTTGTGGAAATCGCCAAGCCGCAATTTGGCGACGCTGATTCGGTCGGTTTTGAGCGATTTCCAAATGAGCTTGCCGCGAACGCGTATTCGCGCATAATAGTTGCTTGATTGAACGTGGCGGACTAGGTTCGCCACTGGCGTTTTTTGCCAGCGCGGTTCTGTATTATCTGATGAATTGGTCTTCATGCACATAGTATAGAACAGCAGTATAGAAAACGCAAGTTGCGAAATGAAATAACCGGCATTTCACATAACAAAATCAACGTAGTGGAAGGGTGGCTGAGTGGTTAAAGGCACCTGACTCGAAATCAGAAGTAGTCGCAAGGCTACCGTGGGTTCGAATCCCACCCCTTCCGCCATTGTTTTATGGTGTTTTTTGATAGTGCTTGACTTTTGGGGACAGATTGGGGACATAATTGCGTATGAAAACGCAATCGTCGCCCAGCCCCGGAAAGCCGCTCGTCACCAAGCGCGGCAATGTCACCGTCAAAATTTACGCGGGCAAGAACCGCGTCAACGGAACGAACTACCACCAATTCACCCTCGCTTACTACGACGGCGCGAAACGGGTCAAGAAACGCTTCTCGGACTTGGAGGAAGCCAAGCAGGAAGCCGAACTCGCCGCGACCAAACTCGCCAACGGTGAAGGCCAGGTGCTTCGCCTCACGTCATTGGATCGGGCAAACTACCTGCAAGCCCTCGACACCCTGCGTCCGCTCGGTCGCCAGTTGAATCTCGCCGTGGCCGAATACGCCGAGGTGATGAAGCTCCTGCCGCCGGGCGTGTCACTCCGCGAAGCCGTCACCGATTTTGTCCGCCGCAACCACACCGTCCGCGAATCCCGCACCTTACCGCAACTCGTCGCCGAATACATCGCGGCCAAGGAGAAGGCGTCCAAGAGCGAAGCCCATCTGCGCGACATCCGCCTGCGTATGACACGGTTTGGCAACTTGTTTCAAATCCCGGTCGCCCATGTTACCGGCAAGATGCTGCAAACATGGCTCGACGGCCTGACCACCAGCAACCGCACCAAGCTCAACGAACTCCGCCATGTCAGCGCCCTGCTGCATTTCGCCGTGCGCCGCAAATACGCCCCGCGCGACCTGCTCGACGAAATCGAAGCGGTGGAACGCCCCGAAGTCACGGCCAGCCCCACGCTGATTTTCACGCCTGCCGAACTGCGCGAACTATTCGCCACCGCTCCGGCCTCGCTGATTCCGTGGCTGATTTTTGGCGGGTTCTGCGGTCTGCGGAGCGCGGAAATTCTCCGGCTCGACTGGCGCGACGTGAACCTCAAGCGCCGGTTTGTTGAAGTCACCGCCGACAACGCCAAGACCGCGCAACGTCGCCTCGTGCCGCTGTCTGACGCCGCCGTTTCTTGGCTGCAACCGCGCGCCAAGGATGAAGGCCACGTCGTTGTCCGTTCGGGCGACAAGGGCGTTTATTACGACCTTACCGCCGCCGTGAATCAGGCCCGCACCATCGCCGGCATCAAAACCAAGTTCAAATGGAAGCGCAACGGCCTGCGTCATTCCTTTTGCAGTTACCGCCTCGCCATCACCCAAGACGCCGCGAAAACTTCGCTCGAAGCTGGCAACAGTCCGCAGATGATCTTCCGGCACTACCGCGAACTCACCACCGAGGACGAAGCAAAAGAATGGTTTGGTGTCATGCCGCCCAAGTCATCCGCGACCGTGCCGACTGTCACGATGACGGCATCGAGCGATGCAAAAGTCGCTGGCATCCGTCGCGAAGCTGGCGACGCATGGACAATCCAGCGGAACTGAAATGCCGTCTCCATTCGGTATTTTTACCCAGGACAAGCCTTACTCCTCATCAAAATGAGGTTTTTGCGTCCGCGCAATGTCCGCGCGTTGACCGGGCACAAGCCGCGCAAAATCCACGCCGATGTCCGCATTGTCGTCCTGTCCGCAGCCAGTCCGCATCCGCGCCGTGACCGTGGCCGCGTCCAGTCCGCAACCAGTCTGCGTCCGAGTCCCGCCCGCAGTCAGTCCGTGATCGTGTCCAGTCCACGACCACAGCCGCAGCCGCGAATTGTCCGCACCCGCAATCAGTCCACAGTCGCACAGCGTCCACCGCCAGTCCGCGTCCGTATTCAGTCCACGACCAATCCGGGGACATGACGCACGGTAGCCGTTCGATTTCAAACCGCGACGGTCAGCCAGACATTTCCTGAACAGCCGCGCCAAAATGATTCAAGCCGTGTCCACCGCGCGGTTTTGCCCAAGTCCATCTCTGATCTCGACGCCAGCCGGCTCGACCTCAAATCTCACAGTTTTATCCAAGGCACGCGTTACCCCTTTCCAAGCTAATTTTTTCCGTCCGCGAAATGATCGCGGTTCAGACGCGGAATCGCCGCGCAAGAGCCTCATCCGGCGTCCGCGTTCAGTCCACGACCTGTCCGGGGAAATGACGCGCGGAAGCCGGTTCGATTGTATGGCGGCGGCGGTCGCGTCAATCTCTTGCTCGCCCCTTCACCCTGCTGCGCTCCAAATTGACCCGCCCGCCGCCGCCGGGATTTTGCCTCTAGGCTTCCGGCGCGTGAACCTTTGGCGTCACCGAACCAATCCATCATGTGCGCGTCGCACACCTTCATCCGGCGACGCCGTGACAGAATCCGGCTAAAAAATGAGGAGCGAACATGAATTCGGAACTGCCAGAATTTTTAACCACGCCGGATTACGAAACCAAGTCGCAGGTTGCCCGGCGTTTGAACGTCAGCCGACGGACGATTGACAATCTCATGCGGCAGCGTCGCCTGCCGTTTATCAAACTCACGTCCAAAATCGTCCGCTTCCCCAAAGCCGAAGTGGACGCCTATCTCGCCCAACATTTCCGCATCAATGCTCGCGGCCAGGAATCAGGCTAGGCTGTCGGCGCATGGTTTCGCGCTGTCACGCATATTGCGAAATTTACACGCGCGAATAACATGGGAGTTGTGACGCAGAATCCAGAATACCCGCTCGGCGGTTTTGACTGGCTTGACCGAAATGCAAACCTCCGGCAGTGGTTTGCAAATTGGCTCACGAGCCATTGGACACAAATTTACAGGGAGTCGGTGCGTGAACTTCACAGCAAGGCTGACTGGAAAAATTTTGACCGGATGGAAAAGGCAATCAAGCAGCTTGCTGTCAAATTGCCCAGATTCCCCACCGCCAAACAAATTTCCGCCGTTGACGCAAAGGCTCGCAAGTTCAATTTCAAGACGACTCGTGACCATATTGAGAACGAACTGGATTTTTTTCTGACACGCGCGGGCCGACAGCCGGAACACGCCCCGGCGTTCAAAGCATCGCCGTGGTGCAATCATTTTGCCAACGAGCAGCACATTTTTGAGCAGCCCGGAACGAATCTGCCCTACAAGTTATACCCGCACGATCCAAATATGCGGTTGGTCTTGGGTTCCGTGATTAGCGAATTTGGTTCTTTTGAGATTTCGCGCGGGGTTTCGCCGGAATTGTCACAACTATTCGCGGTGCAGCGTGGCCTCACACAATTCGACAAGGCCACCAGGTCACTGCCGATTGAGTCACCGATCTTAAAAGCCTTCCGTGAGACAGAGCCGAAATTGCGCGAGTTTTCTGCAATGCTCCAAGCCGAGATCAAACGGCGAGTAAGCGAACCAGCGGCTTTTTTTACTCCACTCCGCGTTCGTCGGCTTCAACACGCTTTTTACTACGCCGTTCGTCGGCTTTGCAAACCCAAGGACGGCCCGGAAAAGCTGGCAGCCTTCGTTCAGAACTTGCTCGAATCATGGCCGCAGATTCCCGCCGGCATGGAATTTGACTTGGAAAATCATTTCAACACGGACAAGCGCCGCGATTTGGTGCGCGGTCATCTTGGTTTGGAAAAGTTGCAGTCAAACAAAGAAGCCCGTGCGTTGTGGCGAGTTCTTCACGCGGTCATTTTCCGTGATGAATTGCGCGGCCCTTTACTGCGTCTGGCTCACGACGCTGCTATGCGTGCCAAGCAGCGCCGCAAAGGTTGGGAACATTTGCGCCACGCACTGAAAACAATGTTTAGTCATATTCGCCGCGACGCATCGGACGAGGCTAAATTCCGCAACTTTGAACGCTCGAACTTCCCACACATGCGAAATCTCACGCGGGAGCAGCGTATGCGTTTGCTGCCGGAACTCGGCAATGACGTTGACCACTCGGTTCGTGACCTCACCAAAAAGGAGAGAATGATTTTGGCCGCGCGGTATCTCAAGAAAACGCGGACGGCACTCGAAAAAGACGCGGACGGCAAAAACTCTTTTGCCACGCGTTATGGCCGGGCAATGAAGGACGTTCGGAAAGAATTGGGACAGGACTGACTTTTCCAATCCTCTTTTCGCACCCGAACAAATTTTCAAAATCAAGTGCCCGGATATACCTCGCGTGTTCGGGCGCATTTCTGGCAACCGCATCGTCGTCCCCCGATAGTCGCACCAACGCAGCAATGCAACCAACGGAACGCATTGGATAGCCGGTCGTAACCGGCGAAGCAATTAACACGCATCCAACGCACCGCACTTGCAGCACCGCGTTGGAAATATGCCTGAAATCGAAAATCCCGCCCCCGGCTCGGCGGCACAAATCGAGCCGGAACTGTTGACGAAGGCGGAGGCCGCGCAACTCCTCGGAGTTTCAATTCGCTCCGTTGACAACATGATGCGCCAGCGGCGGATTAGCTTCGTCAAACTCACCGCAAAAATGGTGCGGTTTCCCCGCCGGGAAATCCTCCAACACATCCGCGAGCATCTGACCGTTCACGCTCTAGGCTCGGAAGGGAGGTGAATTTTATGACTCAAGCTTACGATCCCAAAGACTGCCCAATGCCGCTGGATTTTTTCCTCCGGCGCTATGGAATTTCACGCACAACCGCATGGCGTTGGCGCAAGAATGGACTACCCACGCTCCAGGTCGGCGCGAAAATTTTCTGCCGTGAATCGGAGTTTGTTCGTTTCATGGAAACGCAGACGGCAAAGAATCAGCCGGGAGACGCACAGTGAACCAAGACTTGCTCGCGCAGGCCAAGCAACGTCTGCCACTGTCCGCGCTCATGGCGCAACTCGGTTTCGGCGACTGCGCCAAAAAATCTGCGCGGTGTCCGTTTCACGAGGATTCATCCGCCAGTTTCAGCCTCTACATCGGCGACGACGGTGAGGAACGCTGGAAATGTTTTGCCGGTTGCGGCCAGGGCGACGCCATTGACTTTTTCGCCAAGCATCGCGGCTTGAGCAACACCGACGCTTGCCGCGAATACATCCGCCTCGCTGATGTCCCGCCTCCGCCCGCGCCGCCGTCGAGTTCCAATCCGTCTCCATCCGTTCAACCGCCGTTCGACTGGCAATCGTGCGTTGCCGCGCTGACGCCGGAACACCGCGCCAAACTCGCCGAGTGGCGCGGCTACACACCCGAATTTGTTGAATGGCTGCACGCGCAAAATCTCATCGGCCTGTTTTCCGGCGAACGAATCGCTTTTCCCGTTCACGATGCCCAGGGCAAAGTCATTGCTTGTCACTACCGCCGCAAAGAAGATGGAAGCTGGCGTTATTTCCAAAAGCTGGAAGACATCGGCGCAAGAATCTCTCCGCTCATCATCGGCGACATGGTGACGGCCAAAACCATTTTCGCCTTCGAGTCTCAATGGGATTATTGCGCCGTTGCGGATAAACTTGGCTGGCACGTCACCACGCCCGGCGATACGGCTACCATCATCACGCGCGGAGCTGAAAACAGCAGATTACTCGCGGGCCTGTGCGCCCCGGATGCCGTCGTCTGTGCGTTTGGACAGAACGACAAGCCGAATCCCAAAACTGGAATTCGCGCCGGCGCGAAGTGGCTGGCTGCCGTCGCCGCGCATTGCGGTTGCAAATGTGTTCAGGTCGTCACGCCGTCGCCGCACAAGGATGCGAACGACTGGACACGCGCGGGCGCAACCCGCCCGGAAATCGAAGCTACCATCGCCGCCGCGCAATCCGTCACCGTTTCAAACGAACCCGATCTCCACGCCGCGCCGCCGCGAAAAGTTTCAAAACCTGCCATCACGTTGCCCGAAGAATCGGACGAGCCAGAGTCCGCGCCGTTTCCGTTGGACGCCCTGCCGCTGGCAATGGCGACCATCATCGCCGCCGTGTCACGAACCGAGCGCGTCCCGCTCGCCTTGCCTGCCGTGGGCGCGCTGGGCGTGGTGTCCGCCGCCATCGGTGCGGGCTTGGAAGTCACCAGCGGGCCGAACCGTGTCACGCGCGCCAATCTCTATTTGCTCGCCAGTGCGGAGTCCGGCAGTGGCAAGTCCGAGACGTTCCGGCTTATCGCCGCGCCGCTGGTGGATCACCAGGCACGCCTGCTCGAAACGTGGCGTCAGAAAACATCACCGCAGCTTCAATCTGAAATCCGCGTGCTCGACAAGGAAATCGCCACCCTCGAACGCAAGGCCGCAAAGTCTGGCGACCTGATGGAGCGCGAACGGTTGCGCGGTGAATTGGAATACAAACTCGCCCGCAAAGATGAAATGACCGCCCGCGCCGCGATGCCTTGCATCATCGCCCAAGTCCCAGGACTTCACCACGGCGCGCGAAGTTCACCGCGCTCGTATCACAGCCACGGCGGACGCTGCCAAGGCGCTACTGGCACAGATGGAAGCCGACGGCCTGCTCGTCGGCGAGAATGTGACGCCCAGCGGCGGTGGCAAGACCACGCGCATTTACCGGGCCGTCAAGAATCCAGTGCCGGAATGAACCAAAAGAAACCAAGAGAAAGGAAATACAAATGAACACCAAGACCACACCGCCCACCTGGGCAGACCTGGCTGAACTTGAGCCACGGCTTCAACCGATGCTGAACGAGATTCAATCCATCAAAGATGACGGCCAAAGCCGCCGTTTTTGCGCGGATGAAATCTGGGTGAGCGAATTCAAGCCCGAATTGTGCCGGATCATCGGCTTCGGGCGCAGACCGGCGCATCCCATTCTCTCGACCGCGTTCGCCTACGAGATCGCCTTCGACAAGCTGCGCGATGCGTTCCCGCCCTGTCGGAATTGCGCCTGTCTCTGAAACGCGATTTCCGCCCTTGCCCCGTGACAATCGCGCCAACCGTGACAACCGGCCTGATTGCCGCCTCCTGCCGCTGATTTCCGCGTCAGTTGCTCGCCATGACAACCCCGTGACAATCGGTGACGACCGTGACAACCGCCCGCCTCGATTGTCACGAATGTCACGGTTGTCACCGGCTGATTCTGGAAAACTCACTTTTGAGAGAGATAGAACAATCATAATTCTTCTTCTCTCCTTGTGACAATCGTGACGACCGTGACAACCGCAAACGCCCTTTTTGCGCCAATCTTCCCGGCGCTGAATGGGTTCTGCTGGGTCAATGGCTTTCTTTGCGGTCGTCCAACTTTCCCGCCAGCACGAGATTTAGCCCCTTTTTCCACCTGGCGCAGTTTTCCCCGGCGGCACTTTGCCCGATCCCCAAGGCCGGGCCGACGCCCTTTTGGGAAAACTTTCTCCGCGACCTAACCCATCCAGCGGGCTGGTCTTCATTTTATAGCCGGCTACTTTTGTGCGGGTAGTCGTCGCCTTCGTTTATGGGGTGCTACTTTTCCCTGAAGGCGTTTCACACAGTTGCAGGTCACAATCGCAGCCCTTTTGGAAAAACTTTCTCCCCGCACTAACCCATCTGGCAGGCTGTCCTTCATTTTATATCCTGCTACTTTTAGTGCGGGTATTCGCGGGCCTTGTTTATGGGGGGCCAGATTGCCCCGCCTGCTCCTTTTTCCCTATGGCTACCAAAACGGGCATCCATCTTTAAGTGGTGTTACTCGCGCTCGTTCGGATGGACTGCGGATTTCCAACCGGCCAGGATAACATCGGCGGCGTGAACAGTGCCCGATATTTTATCCGCCGCGAGGACGATGAACCGCCCCGCACCCCGCCCGAAAGTCCCTTCCGGCGGTTCGACGTGAAGTGCCTCAAGTGCGGCACATATCGTCTAGCCCTGACCAGCGGCTTTGATGAAACGACCGGCGAACAGCATTTGCTGCTGACCTGTCAGCGCCATGCCGGTTTAGCGTTTCATGAGCACAGACTGTGAAGGAGCAGAAGTTGAGGGCTTGTTGAAAGCTTCGGGGCATGAGAAAAATATGAATCCTTGGCTGGTGATTGTGTCTCGATGTTCAACGCCTTTTGTAATGATGACAATGGTTAGGTTCTTTGGGCTTACAAAATCTTCATGGTAGCCACCAACAACACTAGCGCGATTGTCTTTGATGTGCCCATGCCGACATCGTTCAATTTCTCGGAGAAAACTTCCAATGTGAGGAATAGTAGGGCGCACGAATACGGCGACAGCCCATTTAATTCCATTGCCCTCGATACTGAATTTTCTCTCACGCATGGATTCTTCGACTATTGCTACGTCAATGAATCCGACAACAGGCCCACTCAGGCCATACATACTTGCGTCTTGTCGCGCCGCGATTTGCCTTAAAGCGAAGAGACGGCTTCGGTCTTCGCCTTCAATTACAAAACCGTCAGCGTCAATTTTTGTTTCGGGAACCAAAGCTCGAACGCGTGGAAGATTTCGGACGACCCAATCGCATCCCCAATCATATGCTGCGTCGTTGAGGTATTCCGACCGCTGGGCCTCATTCAAAAAACCTTTGTGAGATGGCTGCATTTAAGCAAATTTAACAACGGCAGAAAACCCTGTCAAGCAACGCAGCCCGCAGAGGAAATGACCGGGCAATTATTGGTTTCCCGCTGTCGCCAGAGTGAAATCTTGAAGGTGCGCTGACTGAATTGATTTGAAACATTTTCCCGCGCGCATTTTCCGTAACGGTTTGAAACAAAAAATGCCCCGCGCGTCATTCCCACCAGCGCGATTTGAGCCAGCGGCTTTCCGGCGGTGGCGTCGGCTTGGTCGTCTCCGGCGGCGCGAGCCAGGCATCCGTCACCGGGAACACTTGAAACTCGCCCGGCGCGACGGCCACGGGGGAAAAGTGCGTCGCCTTCATCACAAAGCCCTCGATTTGCAAACCGCTCGCATCCGCCGCCAGCGTGATGTTTTGTTTGGGATGAAACGTCCGCAGGACTTTCAGGAATTTCATTCGCGGCACATTGCACGCGCCATCTTCCAGCACCAGCGCCTCGATGCCTGCCGCCACGCCGTTGGCCTCCACGAACACGCGCGCCGCGCACGCCGAGAGCCGCATCATGCGCTGGCTCTGCCCTTTCACGCCGCGCTCGATCTTCAACTGCTCGACCATTCGTTGCAGGGCAATACGCTCGACGGTGAATTTCATAACCTCACCCCTCGTCGCCCGCCGAGCCTTCGTAAAGCACCCGGCCTGTGCGCTTGCAAACCAGAATCACGTCCGCCGACTTGAGCGCGATCTCCTTCGGGTCTTTATACACCAACCGGCAGAATTGAAGGTTGATGCCTTCGCCCGCCGCTTCGGTGGCGACGCAAATTTGTTTCGCGGTGCGAAAATCTTCCTGGGCGCGCTTGCGCTCGTGCGGATTCATGCCGCCGTGAATTTCCGTCACGGTGTAGCCCCATTTTTCCAAATGCAGGCGCAAGTGTTTCAACGTGTCGCGATGCTCGGTAAAGATGAGCAGCTTGCCGCGTCCGTCGGTCAATTCCTTGAACTCGGCCCGCGCCAGACAAAGTTGAAGCGCGGCCAACTTGGAATCGTTTGCCAGATCGCGCACGCGGCGGGCGCGGGAAAGCAATTCCTGCAAGGCGGCGATTTCCGAACGAAGCTGATCCAGTTCAAGCGCGGCGGTGAACTCGTCGGTCAGGTGGTCGCGCTCGGATTCGTCGAGGTCGTCCTCGTCCTGCTCGGCGTCGGTCAGGTGGCCTTGCAATTGAGCCAGCCGGCGGGCGCGCTGCGCGGGCGGCAAATCTTCCAACTCGGTCAGGATGGCCTGCTGTTTTTCGAGTCGCCGCCGGATGGATTCAAAAATTGCCAGCGTGGAACTGGCAAGCCGGCGTTGCAAAACGGTGCGGATGAGCGCGACGCTCTGCTTTTTCCTGCCGCTGGCCTGCGGCAGAAATTCATTGATGTAAGCGGTGACGGCTTTGTAGAGGTCGTATTCCTCGCGGTTCAACCGAAACGCGATGGTGTGCGCGTGCCGGTCGGGAAACAGGCGACGGCCTTCCATGTCTTTCAAATCTTCCTTCAACCGCCGCAACGCCCACGGACATTCCGGCCCCAAGCGCAGAATGTCGCGCCGGATTTCGCCGGACTTGCCGGCGAGCCGGTGCGGTTCGGGAAATAAATCAGGATCAAGCAGCCGGATGAAATGGGCGAAACGGTCGTCGTCGCCGTGGTGCGGCGTGGCCGTGAGTAAAACGACGTGGCCGGCGGGTTGCGCGGTGAGATGTTCGGCAAGCTGGTAACGCTTGGTCTTCGCCACTTCATCACCGCGCCCGGATGAGCTTTTGGTGTAGGCGCTGCACTTGTGCGCCTCGTCAATGATGACCAAATCCCAACGCTGCTGCCAGACGCGCTCGCGCACGTCGTCTTGTTTGGCGTAGTCAATCGAGGCGATGACCTGATTGGAACGCTGCCAGGGATTCGTAAGCTGCTGCTGGTCCACCGCCGAAAAAATCATGTCGAATGATTCGCCAAACCACCGGAGCATTTCGTCCTGCCATTGAATCGTCAGTGGCGACGGGCAAACGCCCGATTAAAATCCTGATCACTAAACGAGCATAAAAACGTTCGGCGCAAAAAGGTGTGGATGCGGTCAACAATTCCAGTGATCAATGTTTTCATTTCTCCCTGATTGATGCGTGAGACCTGGTTCCAAGGAATTTCCCGTCCCTCAGCATCAATCACTTTGACATCGGAATAATCACCGTTCTTGGTAACGGGTGTGATGCCGGAGTGAAGTTTTTCCAAGAACCCACGACGGACACAAGCGGCGGTCATGATCTTGGAAAAATCACTCGTTAGCTTTTCAGTGTTCTCTTTCATAATGTTCTCGCAGGTTCAATCATCGTCGTCGTCATCAGTTCACAACCTAAATTTCATCCGCAATTCTGATAGGAGTGTGTTTTCCTAGGTGCTGATGTTGTTGTCAAAAGTCATGATCTGCTCAACCGCCGCAAAAACCAGCTTCTGTTGTGGGCGGAGGGTAAATTCATCAGCCAACCCCAAAGCCAGTTCCTTGGCTTTGTAAATGGATTGGAGCGCCGGCCTGATCCTGGTCACGGCAGCATCAAATTCCCGCTGCCGATCAATTTCCTCAACACTCGTTCGCTTGCCTAGCCTTCAAAAAATCTCTGCCCTTGATGTCTTTGGCGAGAATGGTCTGCCCCAGTTGAGATTTGGACAGTTTGAAAGGCCTGTTTAACCTTATGCAAATGCACCAAAGTCCAACGGTTAAAAGCGGTCGTCGGAGCCGCGTTTCCACCGAGCAAAAGCTCGCCATCCTTCAGCAATGGCAATTGACCCCAATCATTTCGCAGTGGCCGCCCGGTTCCGAATTCGCTAGTTTTTCCCGCATGAGCCCTAATTTTTTCGCCGGCATGGCCGGGCCGCTGCTCCTGGCCGGCGCCTTGTCGGCGCAGACGAACCTTTTTGTCGCCGCCGACGGCAGCGCGCCGTTCAAGTCGGTGCAGGACGCCATCATGGCCGTGCCGTCCGGCAGCCGCGAAAATCCCGTCGTCATCCACATCGCGCCCGGCACTTACCGCGAACTGATTTATGTCCAGCGCGAAAAAAGATTCTTCCGACTCGTTGGTGGAAACGCGACGAACACCATCCTCACCTTTAACCTTTACGCCGGCATGACGAATGCCGACGGCAAGCCCATCGGCACATTCAAGACGCCTTCGACGACGGTGGACGCGGACGATTTTGCGGCGGAGAACCTCACGTTTGAAAACTCCGCCGGCGCGGTCGGCCAGGCGCTGGCCCTCCGCGTGGATGGCGACCGCGCCAGCTTCCGCAACTGCCGCTTCCTCGGCTGGCAGGACACGATTTTACTGAACCGTGGCCGGCAGTATTTTGAAGGCTGCGAAATTACCGGCGCGGTGGACTTCATTTTCGGCGCGGCCACGGCGTGGTTTGAAAAATGCAAAATCAACTGTGTTGGCAACGGTTTTGTCGCCGCCGCCTCGACGCCGGCGGATGTGCCGTTCGGCTTTATTTTCTCGCATTGCAATATTTCCGGTGTGCCCGGCGCAAAAACATTTCTCGGCCGCCCGTGGCGGGTTTACGCCAGCACGGTTTATCTGGACTGCGAAATGTTCGGGGTCGTCCGGCCCGAAGGCTGGAACGACTGGGAAAAACCGGAAGCCCGCACGACGGCGCGCTACGCGGAATTCAACAGCACCGGCACCGGCGCGAATTCGGCGAAACGGGCGGGCTGGGCGAAGCAGTTGAACGTGGCCGCGGCAAAAGAAATCACCGTGGAAAAAGTCCTCGGCGGCTGGATTCCGTGACCGGTTTTAGTTTGCGGGTTCCAGCACGCAATCCACCAGCTTCACATCGGCATCAATCACCTGGTCCGGCTTCTTGATTTTCTTGAAAGTTGAGTTGCAGATCCGCACGCCGCTGATTTCCGCCGCCGGAAAACCGCGCACATCCACCACGCGCGGCGTCTGCGCGACGGTGATGTTTTCCATTATCACATTGCGCGCGACCGGCTTGAAATTTCCCTGTGCGCCCTCCTCGTAAAGAAAATCAATTTGCAAAACGGAATTCTTCACCAGTCCGACGCTCACGTTTCGCATGAAAATATTTTGCAGTGTGCCGCCGCGCATGGCGTTTGATTTCAGGCGCAGCACGCAGTTCAGGTTCGGGCTGTCCATCGTGCAGTTCTCCACGAACACGTTGCGGCAACCGCCGGAAATCTCGCTGCCGACCGTCACGCCGCCGTGGCCGTCGCGCATGGTGCAGTTGCGGATGACGATGTTTTCCGCCGGCACGTTCACGCGGCGGCCGTCGGCGTTGCGGCCGGATTTGATCGCGATGCAGTCGTCGCCGGTGTCGAAGAGGCAGTTTTCAATCAGGACGTCGCGGCAGCTTTCGGGATCGCAGCCGTCGTTGTTCGCGCCGTGGGAAAGGATGTCCACGCCGCGCACAATGACATTGGTGCAAAGCAGGGGATGAATTTCCCACATCGGCGAGCGGCGGATTTTCACGCCTTCGACCAGCACGTTTTGGCAGCGGTTGAACTCGATGAAGTCCGGGCGCAGGTGATCCGCTTTGCCAAACTGGCGTTTGTCCGCCGGCACGTTGTCCTCGGCCAGCTTGGCCAGCCGCTTGCGCGCCGAGGATTTTCCCCACGCGAGCCAGTTGGATTTGTCGGCCTGCCCGTCCAGCGTCCCCGCGCCCGTGACCGCGACATTGGTCTGGCCAAGCGCATAGATCAGCGGTGAAAAATTGAAACATTCCGTGCCCTCGAAGCGCGTGAACACGGCGGGCATATAGTCGTTTGGATTGGTGCTGAATTTCAAGACAGAATTGGTTTCCAGATGCAATTCCACATTGCCCTGCAAATGGATTGCGCCCGTCAAGAATTCCCCGGCGGGAACCGTCACGCGCCCGCCGCCCGCCTGCGCGCACGCGTCAATCGCGTTGCGGATCGCCTTGGAAGAATCCGTCCGTCCATCCGCCACCGCGCCGAATTTGGCGATGTCGAAATCGCGCGTGGGAAACTTCGGTGCCACGATGCGCGCAAGGATTTCCGGCATCTGCGCCCATTCCGGCGCGGCGGCGCGGGCCGCCAGCGTCAGGCATAATAAAACAAGCGCGGCGGCTTTCACGCTGTTCATTTCACGCCGGGGAACGCCATGAACTTTTTCGCATTCGCGTAGCAGATGTTTTTGACCATCGCGCCGACCAGCTCCTCATCGTTGGGAATCAGGCCGTTCTTGATGTCGCGGCCGATGAGATTGCAGAGCGTGCGGCGGAAATATTCGTGGCGCGGATAGCTCATGAACGAGCGCGAGTCGGTGATCATGCCGATGAAGCGCGACAGCAGGCCGAGGTTCGAGAGCGCGTTGAGCTGCCACTCCATGCCTTCCTTCTGGTCGAGAAACCACCAGCCGCTGCCGTATTGAATCTTGCCGGGAACCGTGCCGTCCTGAAAATTTCCGATCATCGTGGCGAAGACATAATTGTCCGCCGGGTTCAGATTGTAGATGACGGTTTTCGGCAGCAGGTTTTCGGAATCCAGCTTGTTCAAATACGCCGCCAGCGAGGCCGCCTGCGGGAAATCGCCAATGGAATCAAAGCCCGTGTCCGGCCCGAGCTGCTTGAGCAGGCGGTCGTTGTTGTTGCGCAGCGCGCCGAGGTGAAGCTGCTTCGTCCAGCCGCGCTTGGCGTCGAGGTGGCCGAAGAACACCATCATGAACGAGGCGAACTGCGCATGTTCCAGCGGCGAAACCTCCGCGCCCGCCCGCGCCTTGTCGAAAATGGCGGCGGCAACTTTCTCGCTGCAAAAATCCGCGAAGCAATGGTTCAGGCCGTGGTCGGACAGGCGGCAGCCCTGCGAATGAAAATACTCGTGCCGTTTTTCCAGCGCGCTGATGAACGCGCTGAAGCCGTTGATGTCCACGTTGGCGGCGGACGCGAGCTGTTCCACCCACTTGTTGAAGCCCGCCGGCGAGCTGACCGTCAGCGCCTTGTCCGGGCGGAACGCCGGCAGCATCTTCGTCGGATGATTCGTTTTCGCGAAGGCGCGGTGGTGTTCCAGGTTGTCCGCTGGGTCGTCCGTGGTGCAGACAACCTTCACCTTCATTTTTTTCAGCAGGCCGTGGGTGGTGAACGCCGGCGTCGCGAGCTTCGCATTCGCCTGCTTCCAGATTTTCGCGGCGGTCTTTTCGTCCAGCAAATCCGTGATGCCGAAATAGCGTTTCAGTTCGAGGTGCGTCCAATGATAAAGCGGATTGCGCAGCGTCTGCGGCACGGTTTTCGCCCACGCGTTGAACTTCTGCTCCGGCGTGGCGCTGCCGGTGACAAATTTTTCCGCGACGCCGTTGCTGCGCATTGCGCGCCATTTGTAATGGTCACCTTCCAGCCAGATTTCGAACAGGTTTTTGAACTGCCGGTTTTCCGCGATGTCCTTCGGTGAAATGTGGCAGTGATAGTCAAAAATCGGTTCGTCCGCCGCAAACTTGTGGTAGAGCCGGCGCGCGGGCTTGCTGCCCAGCAGGAAATCTTCGTGGATGAAGGCCATAATTTATTTCCCCAAAAGTAGCGGTTTCATGTGCCGCTCGAAAAGATTTTCCGTGACGTTCTTGGCGATGACGGCCTCGTGCTTTTTCAGCGCGGCGTAATAGCGGTCGCCCTTCTTCGCCGCCACCTTGAAGCTGACGTGGAGCAGCTGCCGGAAACTCGGGTTGAACGCCGGATTCTTCTGGTCGTGCCGCAGCGCATCGGTGAACTGTTGGGAACTCCAGCCGTTGACGGCTGATGCCGGTGGCAATTTCTTTTTATCAATGTCAATGACGCTGGCATACGGCGCGCAGAATTCGTCCACATGTTCGATGGCGTAGGCGTAAATCTCTTTCGCGATTTCCAGGCCGTCGCCGCCCGCTTCCGCGAGGCCGATGAGTTCTTCCAGCCAGGTCGTGCCGGCGGTCTTGATGTGGACGCCCGCGCCGAATTTTTTGAGCGCCTTGCGCATCGGCTCGTAGATGGAAAACTTGTCGCTCCCGGAATGCACGCTCAACTTAAGCGTCGGCGGCAGGCCGTATTTCTGGATGGCGAACGCGATGACCGCGAGGTCTTCGTTGAACTCCTGCTCGAACTGTTTCACGTCGCCGACGTAATCCACGCCCTTATTGAACCGGCCGGTGAACTTCGGCGCGATGGTCTGGAGCGGGATTTTTTCATCCGCCAGCGCGGCGAGAATAATCAAAAGTTCCGGCGGCGTCTGCGGGCTGTCAGTTTCGTCCATCGAGACTTCCGTGATGAAATTCGCCGCGCCCTTGGCGGCGACGATGTGCCGGTAAATTTTCCCAGCGTCCTGCACCGCGAGCAAAAACTTGTTCGCCACGCGCTCCACCTCGGCGCGGGTGATTTCAAACGGCCGGCCGATGTGCGGGATGGAAACCTGGCCGGCGAGTTCGGGATGCCGGTCAACGAACGCCTGCACGTCCGCCGCCGCCGCCGGCTTGGCGATGGAGTCGGCCACGTCAATCGTGAAGAAATCCGACGGCGCGATGAAGCGGTCCACGGTTTCGAGGCGGATGTGGTCGGCGTCCACATGGTAGGGTTTTTTCCAGCCGAGCGCGGCCACGGCGTGGTCGGCCTCGGCGCGGAGGCTGGCCGGCTCGGTGCCGATGAAGGTGTGTTCGCGGTTGGACTTGTTCCAGACGGGGATGAATTCCGCGCCGAGTTTCGTGGCCAGCACGCAGGCGGCAAGCTGCGCCTTGCCCTGATGGCCGAAGCGGTCGCCCATGCCGAAGGAAAATTTACCGAGCGGGAGGTATTGTTTCATAAAATGATGGTGGCGGCAGGTTAGCAAACTCCGCCCGGCCAGCGCCACGCGATAATTGCCAAAGGCTATTCCTTTTGGCCGGCCGGCGGTATCGCCAGAACGGGTTAGTGGTCAGGCTGGCTTCAGGATTGGATGCGCCGGCGGGCGCCTCGGCCAATTATCAGCGCCGGTTCAGTAGGCGTGGAAGGCGCCACGGAAGTAGATATCAACGTAATTGCCGTTGGTATCATACTGGCTCCAAAAAACGTTGCCGGAGTTGGTGGTAGTGAAGTTGAGCTGCAACCAGTCGGTGCCGACGACGGTGTTGGAGTAAAGGTAGCTCAATTGAACCATGGCGGTGCCGGGACTGAAATTCGTATAGGTGTAGTTTCCAGAATAGGTATTCGGGAAGAAGGGGTTGTTGTAGACGGTGTAAACGAAACTGCCGTCATTGGTGAATTGGATGTTGGCATAGAAGCCGATGGGGAAAGAAAGGTTCGTGAGGCTGGCCGGCGCGTAATTGGTGACCGTGGTCAGCACAAACGAGCTCAACGTGCCGTCGCCGTTGGTGAACAGGCCGGTGTTGGGGCTGACGAAAATGAGCCGCGCGGCGCTGTTGGTGCCGGCCTGGTTCGGCGGGGCGGTGGCGGTGAGGTTGAGCTGGCCGATGTTGGTGGCGGTGCGGTCGTAGGTGTAATTGCCCACGGCGTTGTCAAAGTTGGTATTCAGTGAGGCCTGACCGTAGGTGTCCGCGCCGAACTGCACGTTGAAGCTGCCGTCCACAGAGGTAATTTGCAGGTTCTGGTTGCTGACCGTGAGCGGGGCGTCGCCGCCGGCCACCTGCGTGTCGAAGAAAAACCGTCCCGTGTCCGTGCCGTTGGTCAGGCCGGCGGCGGTGTAGTCCGACTCGGAATAAGCGCCATAGTTGGTGGCCTCAAAATTGGCGAGAATGTAGGCCGTGCCGTTGGTGCCGGTCAGCTTGAACAGCGAACCGACCGGGCTGTATTGCGTGTAGGTGTAGCTGCCGGAGTTGGTCTCGCCGGAAATCAGATCAGTCGCGGTATAGGTCGTCTTCTGATACAGCGTGCCGCTGCCGCCACCCTGGCTGCCGATGGACCAGACCAGCTGGCCGGACACGCTGGCGGGGGCGAAGTTGGAGGCGGCGCTGAACTGCATATAGGCGGAGTTCGTTCGGGTGGAGTTGGTGATGCCGACCAACGCCAGGCTGGGCGTAAAAAACGCCATGCCGAAGTTCTCGGCCTTGTTGACGACGCTGGGCGGGGCGGTATACCGGAACCGCAAGGTGCCGGCGCCGCCGTTCGGGGTGTAAGTGTAGGTGCCCACGCCGCTGAGGTTGTTGGTGTCCGGCGAAACCTGGCTGAAAGTGCTTTTGCCGAGGGCGACCGTGAAGAGCGGCGTATTGCTCACATCGGTCACAACGGCGAATTGTCCGGCCAAGCTGGCCGGCGCGCTACTGTAAACCAGTTGGACGACAAAAGTCGTGGAAGGATTGTTGCTGGCGTTCAGGGCGTAGGCGTTGAACGTGTTGCCGCCGGGCACCAGCCGCACATTGGCCGTCCAGTTTGCCCAATGGTTGCTGCTGCTGGCGTTCGTCCAGAGGCTGCCATTAAGCTGATAATACACATTCGTCACCGCGACGGTGCCCGACGTGGTGCCATGGATAACGAAATCCGCCGGATACCCGTCGCTGTTGGTGGTCGTGCTGGTTACGCTAATCGTTGGCTTGCCCGTGTAACCGAAGTTGGCGGCGAACGTGAGGTTCGAGGCCATGAGAAACTTCACGGTGGCGGCGGTGGTGAGGACGTTGTTGTTGCCGTCCGTCCAGTTCCTGAAACCATAGCCCTTTTGGGTGCCCTTGCCCGCCGCCGCCTTCATGGAATAGCCCTTGCCGATGACCAGCGGCTGTCCGTTGTAATTCGGGCTGACGCTGCCGTTGCCGTTGATGACGACGGTCAGGGCGGTGATCACGGAGTAAAACACCTTCACCGTGTTGGTGGCTGAAAAACTGCCGCTGTTGTCCACGGCCGCAACGGAAAAAGTGTTGGTTCCCGGAATCCAGGTGACGGCGGCCGTCCAGTTGGTCCACTGGTTGCTGCTGGTCGTGCCGCTCCAGGCGCCCTGGTTCAGCGAAAAGAGCACGTTGGAAATCCCGGCGCTGCTGGCCGCCGCGCCGCTGACGGTGAACGCGGCGTTGGTGAAACTTTGTCCCGCCTTCAGGTTGGCGATGGACACGGTCGGCTTGGCGGTGGCCACCGCGCCGGTCAGGACGATGGCGAGACCCAGCAGTAACAAACGGACCAACACCCGGCGGCAAAATGTTTTCATGTAAAAATATTCCGGCAACCCGGCGCGGACACGCGGCGGAAATTGCAGTCTCACACAATTGCACCAAAGCGGGGCGCTTTCAATAAAAAAGGCTGCCGGCTGCCGGCGGCGGCGGAAAAGGTTCCTGCTGAAACTGCGGGGTTCAGTCGCCGTTCAACTTCATCTCCTCGGCGTCCAGAAAACCGTCCAACTGCTTGAGCCGCGTCGGATGCCGCATCTTGCGCAGCGCCTTCGCCTCGATTTGCCGGATGCGCTCGCGCGTTACGCGGAACTGCTGGCCGACTTCTTCCAGCGTGCGCGCGTTGCCGTCGCCGAGGCCGAAGCGCAACTCCAGCACCTGCCGCTCGCGATCCGTCAGGCTGCACAGCACATCGCCCATCCGCGACTTCAACAAACTGAAGCTCGTGATGTCCAGCGGATTGTCCGCCGCTTTATCCTCGATGAAATCGCCGAAGCTCGCCTCGTCGCCGTCGCCCACCGGCGTTTGCAACGACACCGGCTGCTGCGCCATCCGCAGCACTGCGCTGATGCGGGAAACCGGCAATTGCATCTCATCGGAAATTTCCTCCGGCGTCGCCTCGCGGCCCAGCTCCTGAAAAAGTTTTTTCTGCGCCCGCAGCAGCTTGTTGATGATGTCAATCATGTGGACCGGGATGCGGATGGTCCGCGCCTGGTCCGCGATGCAGCGGGTAATCGCCTGCCGGATCCACCACGTCGAATAGGTCGAAAACTTGTAGCCGCGCTGGTATTCGAACTTCTCCACCGCCTTCATCAAGCCGATGTTGCCCTCCTGGATCAAATCAAGGAATGACAGCCCGCGGTTCGTGTATTTTTTCGCGATGGAAATGACAAGGCGCAAATTGGCCTCCACCATTTCCGTCTTGGCCTGCAATGACCGCGTCGCCGCGTCGCGCAGCCGGTCGAACGCCGGCAGAAAATCCGCCGCCGGCATCCGCACAAATTCCTCCAGCGCGCGCAGCTTCTGCCGCTCCGCCTCGACCAGGTGCTTTTGCGCCGAGGATTCCCGCTGGCCCTGCGCGTCGGCCAGCGCCCGCAGCGTGTATTGCAATTTCTCGTGGATGTTCTCCGCCACCAGCGCGATCTCCTCGTTCACCTTCTGCTTGAAGCAGAATTTTGGGAACAGCGCCGACAGTTTTTTGTCGCGCTTGAGAAACTCGTCGTGCTCGCGGTTGCGCTTGGCCGACTGGTGCGCCGCGCGCCAGAGATTGAAATGCCGGTCCACTTCCGCGTCCAGCTCGTGCGCCTGCGCCACCAGCTTGCGCAGCGTCTGCAAATGTGTCTCGCGGCTGGCGACGTGCTTGTCAATGACTACGCGGTCAAAACGCTCGCGCGGCGGCTCCGCCAGCAGCTTTTCCGCCAGCGCAATGTGCTCCTTGCCCGCGAAACCGAAGTTGTAGACCACCGCGCGCAGCTCGTTGTCCGCCTTTTCAATCCGCTTGGAAATCTCCACCTCCTGCTCGCGCGTCAGCAGCGGCACCGCGCCCATCTGCTTGAGATACATCCGCACCGGGTCGTCCAGCGCGTCGAGATGGCGGGATTCAATTTCCTCTTCATCCGGCTCCTTGCCCGCCTCCGCGTGGTCCGTGATTTCAATCTCCAGCTCGCGGAGCTTGGCCAAAATCTCGTCCAGCCCCTCCGGCGTGGACAGCGATTCCGGCAGCGCCTCGCTGATGTCGTCGAAGGTGAGATGCCCCTGTTCCTTGGCGAGGTGGATCAGCTCCCGGATTTTCGCGGCCAGCTCCGTGGCGCGGTCCGCCGGCGCGGCGGCGGCCGGCACCGCCGGCGGCACGGGCGCGGAAGATTTCTTGGATCTGAGTTTCGGCATGGCGCCACCGGCGCGGACAAAAATCCGGTGGGCTGCGAATATGAAAACTGCCGGCGGCTTCGTCAAGCGGCGAAACGCCGTCCGCTCACTTTTTTTTCTCCACCAAAATGCCCCGGCGTTCGAGGTGCGGCAGGATCATCTCCACCGTGCGCTCCACCGCCCCGAGGTTTTCGGCGACCAGCGCCAGCGCGGCGCGGCCCAGCGCGGCGCGGCGCGGCGCGTCCGCCAGCAGCTCGCCGAGGGCGCGCTCCAGCTCTTCCGGGCTGTTCACCTGCACGGCGGCGTTTTGGCGGAGCAAGGAGCGGGTGATGTCGGTAAAATTCTGCATGTTCGGGCCGAACACGACCGCCTTGCCCTGTGCCGCCGGCTCGACCGGGTTCTGCCCGCCGATGGCCGTGAGGCTTTTGCCGACGAACACCACGGTGGCCGGTTCGTAGAAAAATTTCAGCTCGCCCGTCGAGTTGACCAGCAGGCAGTCCAGCCCGGCCGGTGGCAGGTGCGTGCCGGCAAAAATTTCGCTGCGGAAGGCAAATTTCACGCCGCGCGCCTTCAGCGTCTGCCCGATATCCTTGCAGCGCTCGAAATGGCGCGGCACCAAAACCAGGAACAGCTTCGGGAATTTTTCCCGCAGCCGCCGCGCCATGTCGGCCAGAATAATCTCCTCGCCGTCATGCGTGCTGCCGGCGACCAGAATCAGGGCGTCATCCGGCACGCCAAGCTGGCGGAGCATTCCGCGCACGTCGAGCGTGCTGATCTCGGTGAGCTTGGCCGCGTCAAACTTGAGGTTGCCCACCACCCGCACCGCGTTTTCCTGGCAGCCGACGGCGCGCAGCCGCACGGCGTCCTCCTCGTTCTGGCAGCCGACGCCGGCGAACGAGCGGAACAGCGGCCGGAACAAAAAGGCGAATTTTTTGTAGCGCGGATATGAGCGGTCGGAGAGCCGCGCGTTGGCCAGGAAGACCGGAATTTTCAAACCGGCCGCGCGCCATAAAAAGTTCGGCCA
>Ga0302200_10000263_pt1 | contig 54237 bp, 39 predicted proteins | sample II_Bog_N3_1_FD_194585 | JGI IMG/M metagenome (GOLD analysis project Ga0302200, IMG submission 194585) | Peat permafrost microbial communities from Stordalen Mire near Abisko, Sweden - II_Bog_N3_1 | ecosystem: Environmental > Terrestrial > Soil > Wetlands > Peat | place: Sweden: Abisko...
CATTTTACTGCGTATGTAAATCTTTCTAATTATTAAAATAATAAACGATATTTTGTAACAGGTTAAATACAAAGGTCTAAAGTATGTAGGGTAGTTAAGTCTTTTTACACTTCTCAGTAAACCCATACAAGCACAAAAGAATCTGAAATTGAAAAATAAAAACAGGATAGAATGTCATTTTTTAAATTCTTTAAATCAATTTATTCAGTAGAATAATCCATCCAATCAGATATATTTGTAATTTATTATTTTACCAATGAAAATATGGGGTTTAAATTTCATTTCCCAACTAATACCAATTTTGAAATGCTGGATTTATTTTAAATGAAGTGTCCGGACAGCTTTGTCTGATCATTGAATGCAATAAGTATCTTTGCATAAGATTATCAGATATTCAGGTTGGCTACATGTTTTTATCTCTTACGTTTCCAAAAATACGGTTATTGATCAACTTATTATTGGAATAAATCCTGCTTCATAAAAAAACCTACACCTTACATCAAAATTCAACCAATAATACAGCAAGTGAAAAAATTAAAACTACTCTTTTACGTATTCCTGTTTTCAGTATCAGTACAGACCAACATGATGGCACAAACGCGTGTAGTCTGCATCGGCAACAGCCTTACAGCGGGAACCGGCACATCAAATCCCGCGACTAAAGCATGGCCGGCACAACTTCAGACGATGTTAGGATCCGGATATTCAGTATTGAATTGCGGAGTAAGCGGGTCGGAAATGACAAAAAGCGGAAATTCTCCTTATTGGAATAAGTCTCAATTCACTACAGCCAGAAACTTTGATCCTCAGATTCTGATCATTTCGTTAGGTACAGACGACGCTTCAACGGCGAACCTTCCATTTATAAGTGATTATGCCACCGATTATGTTGCCATGATTGATTCATTCAGAGTAAACGGTAAAAATCCAATAGTTTACATCTGTTTTCCTGCCCCCGATTTTGGAAATACAGTTCAAAATACAGTGATACATGACCAGATCATTCCTCTTATCGATCAGGTTCACAGTTTGCGGGAAAGTAAGGTTATTGATTTATATAATCCATTGCTTGCTTATAGCACTTTATTTCCCGATCACCTGAATCCAAACGATCAGGGTGCTGCAACTATAGCCCGGATTGTATATAATGCCATGAATCAGGCATCGGGTATTACTTCAGGCAGTATTTATGAAATTGTATCAAAGGCATCCGACAAACCATTGGACGTATTCAATGCTTCATTGAGCAACAGTGGAAATGTAGATACCTGGAGTGATACACAAAGCGATTCCCAACGGTGGAGAGTTGATTCTGTCGGTGTAAATCTATATACGATAACCAATGTGGCAAACGGAAAACTGCTGCATATAGCTAATTTGACCCCGGCCAATTCGGTCAACGTCGATCAGTATGTTAACACGATGAACAACTATGTAAGATGGTCAATGGGCAAACAAGATGATGGTTATTTTAATATTCAGAGTGCTGCCGATACAGCATTTGTTCTCAATGAAGCAAGCACAGGTTCGACTGATGGTGCAAATGTGGCTTTGTTTAAGTCTGCCGGGACCGCAACACAAAGCTGGTCGTTTATTTTGCAGGCGCCACAAGATGCAGCGCCAACGGCTACTATTGCCGATAAAGTATTTGCCGCCTGGAAAACAAAATATATCGACAATAACAGAACAGGCAACGAAGTAATTGCCGGAGAAGGATTTTGGGGCGTTGCCGAAATGATGGAAATTGTAGATGATGCCTACGAAGTTACGGGTAATACCAAATACTCTTCTATGTTTACCACTATGTATAGTCAGTTTCTAGTCCAACAAGGTTCAGATTGGATGTGGAACAGTTATAATGATGATATTACCTGGATGGTGTTAGCCTGTACACGTGCCTCTTTATTAACGGGTAATACTGTATTTCTGACAAAAGCAAAAGATCAGTTTGATAAAATGTGGGCACGTGCCAATCATGATGGCAGCTGGCTGACATGGAATCAGGGCACTGCCGGCACGAACTCCTGTATCAACGGACCTGCAATGGTTGCATGTTGCTATCTGGCTCAGGCGACAGGAGATACAAGCTATTATGATAAGGCAATTGCCCTCTATTCCTGGTCCAGAGGTAAACTGTTTATGAGTACCACAGGTAAAGTGAATGACAACTATAATAATGGCGTTATTGGCGACTGGAGCTCTACGTACAACCAGGGTACCTATCTGGGAGCTGCCGTAATGCTTTATAAATATACCAATGACTCAACCTATCTGACCGAAGCACAACGGATAGCCCAATATACAAAAGTGAATATGGCAAGTTCCGGTGTCATCAACTTTGAAGCAGGCCCTGACCTGAATGGGTTTAAGGGAATTTTTATGCGTTATGCCCGCCGTTATGTTGTTGATTGCAACAGAACAGACTATATACCATGGTTACAACTCAACGCTAACGTAGCATATAACAATCGTAACTCGGAGAATTTAATCAGCACTAACTGGGGTACAAGAACTGCAGAAACGATTACCCTGACTGCAGACAGCACATTAAAGATTATTCCGGCTTTTGCCGCATCAACTGCCGTTTCACTATTAATGAACTGTCCATACTCAACAACATTAATTAAAGATGCCTACAATACCATTGAAGCTGAAAATTTTGACTATTTAAAAGGCATTTATACAGAACCATGCCCGGAAGGCACGTTAGACCTGGCAGGATTTAAAAGCGGATACTATAGCGGATACAACAACATTGACTTTGGTTTTAAAGGTTCTGAATCGGCATTGATCAGGCTCGCATGCACTACTGCCGGATATACTATTGAAATACACCTGGGGAGTCCTACCGGTACTCTTATTGGCACTGCAATTACAACAAATACCGGCAGTCTGACCACCTATGCGGATATAACCTGCCCGGTCACAAACGTTAAAGGTCTGCAGAATGTATACCTTGTCTATAAAGGTACAGGTACAAATTGTAAAGTCAACAATTTCAAATTTGTTGAAGCTTCCGTTGCAGGTGAAACCCATGGCCTGCTGGGAAGTTATTTTAACGGATCGAATTTCGGGGTACAGGTAATCCAACGTATTGACAGTGTTGTAAATTTCAACTGGGCAGAGTTTTCACCTGCAGCCGTCGTCAATGTAAACAACTTTTCTGCACGCTGGACGGGCAAAGTCCTGCCACTTTACACCGGTACGTATACCTTCTATATTACTTCGGCTAATGCCCGCAGGGTCTGGATTGACAATCAACTGATTGTCGACAAATGGATAAATGATGTGGATGTACCATACTCAGGAGCCATTGACTTAACTGCCGGCCAGAAATATGATATTAAAGTTGAATATAATAATCTCGTAGGAAATGCCGACATCAAACTGGAATGGCAAAGTGACCTGCAAGTGCGGCAAGTGATTCCGGCTTCCCAATTATTTATGCCGGATGAAGTTCCATCAGCCATTATTGAAACCCGGGCTACCGGAGACGAAATCACGGTGTATCCTAATCCTGTGAAAACACAGTTTACACTAAATTCAGGCAGTGTGGAAGCTGCTCAGGTTTCGGTTTTTGATATTCAGGGTAAATTACTCATTCAAAGCAACGTGAAGTTTTCAGGGACAAAGACTTTCGATGTTTCGCAATTGTCGCAAGGCGTTTACTTTGTAACTGTTGTATCAACGAATGGGGTGAAAATAACCCACAAGCTTATTAAATAACTCCTCCCCTCCCCCTCGTTTCCTAACGAGGGGGAATTGGGTTAACGTTTCCAAACGTTTTTGATTAGACTGATTATCATAGTAGTTTGATAATAAATATCGTTACAAACGAAGAACCATAACCCCCTCGTTAGGAAACGAGGGGGAGGTTGGAGTATATTTCACCTTAAAATAAAAGTCATTTTAACTCATTAACCTGAGTTAAAATGACTTTTTAACAATACTGGGATTACAAGGATGATATTCATGAAAAAATAGTACTTTTGTTGTATGAGAGAATTGATTAATAGACAATTCACAAAAAATACAAATTTGATAATTAAATTTTTGAAATAAATAATAAAATGGAGATTACAGAAAAAGACAAGCGAGAAACCATAAGGATAGATCAGATTATTACTAAGATCGATAAGATTGATGAGGATTATATCAAAAAAGAAATGGATATAATTTTCAATCAACAACCTTTCCTTATTTCATTAATAATGGGATACAGCCTTGATTTAAAGCCAGAGGAGTTGGAAGAGATGATGAAAATAACTTTAATAATATGGGAGTATTTTAAGGATAATGAGAAAATAAAGAAGAAGAAAGTTACTGAAAACCAATTTGAATCAATTCAAAAGAGAAATATACATCTTATAAAATACTTTGAAGGTGAAGTTGGAAAAGCTGACAAATCGAAACTACTTGAATCAGATCTTAGTCATTTGAGTTCAAAAGCATTATTAGCAGGCATCTTTTTAAGATTCAACACTCAATATGCCCTGACAAGGATAAAAACGGAAACAAAAGGAATTCTTTTAATAGGAATTAAAAGCCTGATAGAAAGCTTAGAAGAAATTGGAAAGTCATAATATGAATATCCCCTCCCCCTCGTTTCCTAACGAAGGGGTATTGGATTGACGTTTCCAAACGTTTTTGATTGAACTGATTATCTTATTAGGTTGAAAATAATTATCGTTACAAACGAAGGATCATAACCCCCTCGTTAGGAAACGAGGAGGAGGTTGGGTGATTGAGTTTATGTTAGATTGTCATTCAAAAAAAAATCATTCAATTATTTCAGTTGTTTTAATTGCTAAATCCCTAAATTCCTGCGATATTTTTATGGCGGTTTCTAATTCATCCTTTGTCAAATAGATTGTTGTATCAGGGTATCGGATTTGTACGCTAAATCCGTTTAACAGGATTGCTTTATCGTAAATCTCATCTTGTATATCTATCTTTAGAGATAATAAATCCAGCAAATAAACAAGATTATGAGTTCGCTGATATTCTATTTCAAAATGTTTAAGCATAGATTTCAAATACTTTTCAGTCGCTTGTTGACAATGGAAACCTATTGTATCAAAGTATTCCGGAAGGTGCAAATAGATCAATTTTGCAGAACCCAAATCATGGTCGGCTTTCTCAATCCACTCTTTAACTATATTTCTAATCCCGCTCATAAAGTATTTTTGAAGTCTTTATTGCTGAAAATAAAAACGATCTTTCTTCATTCTGTTCCTGTTCATATTCTTTCCTGGTATAAACAAGTATATCCATTGGAACCATGGAGCCAATCAATGATTTTTGAATATCAAAACTTCTTTTATTCCGTGGTAAATCAGTTTCTTTAATTATCAACAAATCCAGATCGCTATCATTGGTAGGATTTCCGGCAGCATATGAACCAAACAAAATAATCTTTTCAGGATTGAATCGAATGGCTATCTTGTTGACAATGTCATTAATTTTAGTTGCTTCTATCATAATTAATTTTGTGGTTGGGGTCTATTTTGAATGATTATATTGGTAAATAATGAGACCGAACTTAGTCATTTCATAATACTAAAACAGTCCTGATACTACTTTGTTTTTTAAATTTTAATAATCTTTTATTAAGTGTGTATTATGTGGTTTTATTTTGATTTGTAAATTGATTTACTAGTCAATGTTTTAGATTATATATTTGAATGGAAGTACAAATATACTCTTTTGTTGAGAAAAAAAGATATGCATTGATATATTTTCAAATGGGTCACTCCCTCCCCCTCGTTTCCTAACGAAGGGGTATTGGATTGACGTTTCCAAACGTTTTTGATTGACCTGAATATCTTAGTAGTTTGATAATAATTATCGTTACAACCGTTTTTGATTGAACTGTATATCTTATTAGTTTGCTAATAATAATCGTTACAAACGAAGGACCATAACCCCCTCGTTAGGAAACGAGGGGGAGGTTGGTTTTACGTTTCCAAACGTTATTGAAAAAAATGAATATCCTGTTATTTTGATAATAATTATCGTTACAACCGTTTTTGATTGAACTGATTATCTTATTAGGTTGAAAATAATTATCGTTACAACCGTTTTTGATTGAACTGTATATCTTATTAGTTTGCTAATAATAATCGTTACAAACGAAGGATCATAACCCCCTCGTTAGGAAACGAGGAGGAGGTTGGGTGAGTTGGGAAATATGGAAAATTGGTTTAATAATTAGTCGTAAACTTAACAGAGCTTTTTCTTTGAAACAATTTTTATTTTTTTGAATTGATATAAGTAAGTATCTCTTGTCCACGCTTAGAATCTTTTATCTTTTTGCCTAGCATGTTATAAATAGTTCGTAGTGAATCTATACTGTAAAACTTTCTATCTTCATATATTTTTTCTTCAATTCCCCATTGATTTGAGACCTCTTTTATGACTGCATAATTCGTCATTTTTCCACGTGTTAGTTTATAAAATCTATCCTGTCCTGATTGGTTATATTCAACTTTAAATTGTATGTCTGTTAATGGTGACCCTGTTACAATAGTATGTGAAATATCTTTTCCGAATATAGACATTTTTATCTTACTATTGTCTAAAGTGATTGCATCGAAAGAATATGGTCTGTCAAAATATGAATTTTGAAACATTATCTGCTTTAATTTGCCGGTCTTTTCAACAAGGAAAAGCTTAATCGTTCTGAATTTATCTGACCGGCACCATCCACGTTGATATTGTATACTACTAGGGGTCATTTTAACCCTTTTGTAATTAACAGTAGGGTACTTATACAGGAATCTTCCTTTTACAATCTTTATTGTATCTAGAATGACATCCGGATGTAATTGCACTATTATCAGTGAATCACTGCAATCAGTAATTGTTCCTTCAATCGTCCCTGATTGACTGATTTTCTTTTTCTTATTACAGGAACTTGCAATAAAGATGAAGATGAACAAGAAAAATACAATTTTGTAACCTGAACTTTTAAAAATAATTTTCACTGATTTCATATTGATTAGTATTATTAAGATTAGTATTATTAAGATTTGTATTATAAAATATGACTTTAACGCAATAAAAAAAAGGTAAATGCTACTTGCTATCAATCTGGATAATTTTATATCTGTTTATTTATCTGCATATTGAACTTTAATACCATTTACATCGGTAACAATAATCACATTGTCCCTCCATGTAGCTGTGTTTGCATAAACATTATTACACTTTTCAAACATCCTGATATTTTCAGCGGTTGGTTTTAATTCCTCCTCTGGCTTATAGGTCATTTTCCACACAAAAAATACAGAAATAAGTAACGCTGCAACTTCTAACCAACTTATTATTCGTATATCTTTTAGCTTTGGTTTGATTACTTTATTTGGAATCCTGAATTCAGGTATCCTTTCCGGTGATTGGACAGAGGCATTTAGTAATTCCTTAATATTCTGTGACAATGCCATTTGCTCGTTGTACCGTTCCTTGCAGTGGGAGCAGCCATTAAAATGTTGTTGATATTCTGTTAAGTCAACTGTTGATGTTTCACCATCGATCAGTTGCTGGATTTGTTCATTGGTTAAGCATTTCATGATACTGTGTTTTTAGTAATGGTTTCAGTTTTTCCAACGCCCTGGAGAGGCTTTTGCTGACGGAGGTAAACCTGACTCCGCTGATTGTGGAAATTTCTTTGTAGGATAGTCCTTCGGAATATAATATCACCATCAGTTTTTCCTGTTCTTTCAGAGTTGAAAGGGCTTTCTGAATTATTTTCATGTGTTCAACCTCTTCAATTTTCAGTTCAAGACTATCGCAGACGCCTAAATCCAGTTCATTTACGGTTTCGATATGCTTTGTTTGTTTTCGTCGACCCACCGTATTGATACAGATATTGGAAGCTACTTTGTAAAGCCATGTCTTCGGATATTCAACTTCACCACCCGAGTCATACTGAAGATACAGCCTGATAAATACCTCCTGAACAATATCCTCCGCTTCGAATCTGCTGACCGAAAACTTCGACACCATTCGGTAGATCGTTGAGTAATGTTGCTGGTAGAGATGGTTAAACTGTTCCAATGAATAGTGGTTTAGTATTTAGACACGAAATATACAGATTTTATGACATAAACCGGTGTTTTTATTTTAAGAAAGATAAAATTATCAAATAAAGTTACACTTTTTTAATATAACATTCTAAAACCGGCTTTATTCCGGACAGTTTAAACGACCTTTCTGTCCGGAATTAATAAGTTTCAACCTTCCCATATGAATAATACCTGTCGGATTTAAATAAGTAATTCCACTTTACTAAATTAAAACAAAACAAATAATTAAAACCACAAAAGTCACAAAAGTCACAAAAGGATACAAAAGGATACAAATACAAAAGAGAAAAATACACAAAAGTAAAATACCTGACGGTATTTTAAGATTATTGCCTTAGAAAGATGGTTGAAAAATATGAGTTCTGTTGTGTACTATTGTGACTTTTATGGTTCGTTCTTTATTTTGGTAAAGTAGAAGTAATCAAAGTTAGTTAAATGATCTATTTGTTAATCCATAAAAAATTAAATTTCAGCAACCTGGCAATTGTTAATTTATAATTATTAATTGACTTGTAAAACCGTTATAATTAAATTATTTTCAACAGTTTGTATCTTAAGAATAAGAAAAACGAATATCATTCTTTGCAATCCATAATTATTTATAAATTTGCATGCTCAAAGAATTCAGATAAACAGGAAAAATAGATTGACGTGTTTTATACTTTATAAAATTACATTATGAAATTTATTTCCAACTATTTAGCTGTTTTAATCTGTTCTTTTTATTACTTGCTGTTAACCTCAGCTTCTACACATCGATAATCCATGATTAAAAAAACTCTTTTAGTTATTCTCTTTCTTACACCCGTATTCGTATTCGGCGTAAACAATGCAGTAAAGCAGGCATTGAAAGATCTGGATGCGTGTATTGAAAAGCGTTCTTCTTTTGAAGAAATCAAAAAACAACGGATTCAAACCCTGGAAGGAAAGTATTACAGAAAAGACTTATCCCTTTCGAATCAGTACAAATTAAGTTCTGCGCTGTTTAATGAATACCGTTCCTACAAATACGATTCGGCTTATTCATTTGCGGGAAGGATGATACAATTTGCTGAAAAAATAAAGGATCCTAACCTGATAGCCGAATCGAAAATAAATCTGGCTTTCAGTTGTGTTTCAGCCGGACTGTATAAAGAAGCTTCCGAAATATCCAATTCGATCGATTCAACCCAACTCACCAAAAATTGCAAAGCCGACTTATACACTTTTTTATCGACCCTGAATATCGATATGGCGGATTATGCCACCGAACCGTACTCATCCAAATACAGAAAAAACTCACTTAAATATTGCCTGAATTCATTTTTGCTGTACCCGAAAGATAGTCCTGAAAGAATTATGGCAAACATACGTGAATGTCAACTCGAAGATAACTACCCTAAGGCCATCATTATCGCAGAGCAATACCTTTCGGCAAAACATCCGGGTCTTCATGATTATGCGATAGTTGCTTCAACTCTCGGTTATTTTTACCAGGTTCGAAAAGATACTGTAAAAGCCATTGAATACTTTTCAAAGGCTTCAATTGCCGATATAAAAATGGCAACAAAAGAGACCTCAGCCATCCGCCAGTTGGGTGAATTATTATATACACGAGGTGATATACAACATGCTTATTCGTATGCCACCCTTGCATTGGATGATGCCAATTTTTATAATGCACGCCAGCGTAAAATTGAAGTTGGAAGGATTTTACCTATCATTGAAGCCGGTCGTTTTGAAATCATCAAACAACAAAAGGATAAGTTGTTGATTTATGCAGGCATAATTTCTGTTCTTTTTATTTTGTTTATGATATCCACATTGATCATCTTAAAACAAAAGAAGCGATTGAATTCAGCAAGATTGTTGATTGTCAAACAAAACAGCGATTTGCTTGAATCGAACGAGCAATTGAAGGAAAGTCAAAAGAAAATCAGCAAACAAAACATCGATCTGGTACATATCAATGAGCGGTTAAAGGAAGTACACCGCATTAAAGATGAATATATCGGTTATTTCTTTAGTACGAACTCAGCATATCTGGATAAAACAGAAGATTTCAGAAAGATGGTTGTCAGGAAAATCCGTAACCGTCAGTTTGATGAATTGATAGAGCTTTCGGCAGCTACTGATTTGCGGAAAGAACGGGAAGATATGTTTGAATTGTTCGACCAGATTTTTATGAAACTCTTTCCTGATTTTGTGATCAGGTACAATCAACTTTTCAACGAGGAGGACCGTGTATATATAAAATCAGATGGAATGCTGACTCCCGAGATAAGGATTTTTGCTCTTATCCGCCTTGGAATTACAGAAAGTGAACGTATTGCAAAATTTCTTGACTTTTCACTTTCAACTGTCAAAAATTATAAAACAAAAGCAAAGAACCGTTCTATTATTCCAAATGAACTATTCGAACATAAAATTATGGAAATAGAATCTGTTAAAACAGAAATACCTGAGAAAACAGACTAACAGACATGTACACTTCGAGTACTTTCTGAGGCATCCTAACGGATGCCTTTTTTATTGATATACTGCTATTTGATTGAATTCTTATGGGTCATACGGGTACATATTGCGTAATCAATCATTTTATTTAATTATACATAGTTTACATTTGCATTGTGATGAATCAATACACATCACAACGAACTTATTTTAAGTCAAAAAAAATAAGTTCGTAAATGGATAATTAAATAACCTTTTAAATTTAGTAGTATGAAATTGAAATTTCTACTTTTCGGCATTTTATTCATGTGTGCCGGATTTACAGGATTTGCTCAGGAAAAATTCACAGTTAAGAGTAAAGTTTTAGATGAACGAAAAGACCCCATCCCTGGTGTCAGCGTTTTGGAAGTAGGCACACATAACGGAACATCAACAGATCTTAAAGGGAACTTTGTATTAAAAGTAGCTTCTGAGAAATCCGTTATCAAAATTAGTTTTCTTGGGTATCAATCCGTAGAAGTTTCTGCCAATAAGTTAGGAACTAAAGTTACATTAAATGAAGAAACCTCGGACCTTCAGGAAGTGGTTGTAGTGGGTTACGGTACTTTACGAAAAAAGGATGTGACAGGTGCGGTAGCAAGTGTCACAAACGAAAATCTGAATCAGGGAGCAACAACAAATCCTCTTCAACAAATTGCAGGCAAAGCGGCAGGAGTTGTCATTACCCAGACAGGAAGCGAACCCGGAACAAGTCCAAGTATCCGTATCCGGGGTATTACTTCATTGATTGGCGGAAGTGATCCTTTGGTTGTAATTGATGGAATTCAGGGAGATCTTGATTTTCTAAATCAAATACCGCCCAATGAAATCGAATCTGTTGACATTTTAAAAGATGCATCAGCTACAGCTATTTATGGTTCCCGTGGTGCAGCGGGGGTTATTCTGGTAACTACTAAAAAGAGTGAAGCCGGAACTTCACAAATAGAATACAGCAGCACGGTTTCGGTAGATATGATTTCAAAGAAACTTGATTTCCTTACTGCTGATCAATGGCGTACACAAAGTGCACTATGGAATGTCCCTGTATCCGCAGATCATGGTTCAGATACTGACTGGTATGGTTTATTAAGCAAAACCGGTTATACACAGAATCACAGCATTGCCATTGCAGGAGGAACAACTAAATTTAATTACCGTGCTTCAGTTGCAGCGATTTTGCAGGATGGGGTTGTCATCAATTCCAACAATCAAAATTATATTGGACGATTTCAGGCAACTCAAAAGACATTGAATGACAAATTAATTCTTACAACCAGCCTGAGCGCAAGTACCAGGCAAAACACAGGTAGTCCTTCAAGTATCGGACGGGCTGATTTTACATCAAATCTTATCAGTAACGCGTATGTCAGTAAACCCACTGATCCCGTTTTAAACAGCAACGGTACCTATTTTACTGACCCTAATGTATTTCAATATATTAATCCTTATGCTGTAGCTGAAACGGTTCAAAACAATCAAACTGTCAATAATTTTTTCGGAAGCATGAAAGCTGACCTGGAAATTACAAAAGGGTTAACAGCCGGATGGTTTGGCAGCTGGCGGAAACTGGATGGAAATTCAGGATATTATTTACCTGCTTCATCTACCGTTCAAAGTGCTATTGACAACAGCGGTATAGCCAATATCAACAACTGGCATGAAGATGAAAAATTAACTGATGTTAGTTTGAACTACAAAAACACCTTTGGCAATCACAATATTGATGCTATTGCCGTTTACGAATGGCAAAAACAGACCTATAACGGAAACTTTACCCAAATGAAAGATTTCATTAATGATAATACAACTTACAATGCTTTGCAAAATGGAAGTTTCACCAGTATTGTGCCAGGCGACATTAGTTCATATAAAAATGATCGTACGTTGGTATCGTTTCTGGGTCGTGTAAATTACTCCTACCTGAGCCGTTATTTATTGACTTTAAGTATCAGACGTGATGGGTCTTCAGTATTTGGGGCAAACCATAAATGGGGGGATTTCCCTTCGGCTTCTGTCGCCTGGAGAATTAACGATGAATCGTTTATGAAAGGATTAGATTTCCTGAATGATTTGAAAATCCGTGCAGGATATGGGGTTACCGGTAATCAACAAGGATTATATCCACAGAATTCACAACAATTGGTAGCAGCTGCAGGTCAGACTTATTTTGGCGGAACTCAGATTACAAACTATGCAATTTCACAAAACGGAAATGCCGATTTAAAATGGGAGACACGTGCACAAACTAATATCGGTTTAGACTTTGCGTTGTTCAACAGCCGTGTATCCGGTTCGGTCGATGTGTATAGCGCAACGACATCAAATCTTCTGTTTAATTATACAGTGCCACAACCTCCATATCCTTACGGAAGTATTGTTGCCAACGTTGGTAGTCTGTTGAACGAAGGAGTTGACTTCAACCTGAATTTGAAAGTCATTCAAACAAAAGATTTCAATTTTTCATTAAACGGCAACTTATCGTTATTGAAAAATAAAGTTGAGACATTAAGCGGTAGTATTAACGGCGTTCCTTTAAATACAAATTATGTACCCTGGGGAACCAACAGTTACTTAATTGTAGGTCAACCGGTTGGTACTTTCAATATTCTGCAACATTTAGGAAAAGATGCCAATAATAATGAAACTGTAGTTGATGTAAATAAAGATGGTATCATAGATGGTGGTAGTACAAGTCCCGATCGTAAAATTGAAGGTTCCGCCTTACCTACCTATACCTATGCTTTTTCACCGGTATTCACATACAAAAATTTCGATTTATCAATGCTCTTCCGTGGTTCTGGAGGGAATAAAATTTACAACAGCGTACGGGCAAGCTTCAGTTATTTTGAAAGTCTTGGAAAACAGAACATGTTAGCCAGTGCAGTTCCACTTGGCCTGTTTACTTCACAATATTCCTCCGATTTATGGCTGGAAGACGGATCCTTCTTACGTTTCGACAACCTGATACTTGGATACCGTTTCAATACGAAAGGATTGAAATATATCAGCAATCTGCGTTTGTCACTTACGGCAACCAATCTGGCGCTCTTTACCAAATACACCGGAATTGATCCCGAGTTGAATGTAAACGGAGCAAATGGATTTGGATCGGATGGCGGTATATATCCCCGCACTTCAACTATTGCAGTTGGAATCAATGTAACACTTAAATAACCCTTTAAATCAGGTAAAATGAAAAAAATAATCACACTTGCAATCTTTGCTGCAATCATCCTGCAAAGTTGTACGAATGTAGATGAAGTGGTGTATGACAAATATGCTTCAAAAGATTTTTACTCGTCTTCCACCGGTGCAGATGTGGCGTTGGCGAGTGTTTATGCCCAGATTCCCGGCAACTGGAATGGTATCGGATATGCGGGTGCCGACAATGGATGGTATGATGTGAACAGTATGTCAACCGACGAACAGGTTGTTCCCCACCGTACCACCGGTGACTGGGAATTAACTTTTGCACAAATGTACTTGCGCGAATGGTTGCCCGATCATTCACAGATAAACAATACCTGGAACTGGTTGTACAAATCGGTTTACAACGCCAATCTGGCTGTTGATTTACTACAAAAAGCAAATGCTGATCCGGCTAAAATAGCGGAAGCCCATGTTTTGAGAGATTTCTTTTATTATTTATTAATCGATGATTTTGGAAATGTTCCATTCTATACGGACAATAATATTACTATCGACAAATTGCCACAGGAGTCCCGTTCAGTGATTTTCAATTATATTCTTACTGATTTGAAAGACAATATTGATAAACTTTCGACAGTAAGAGGCGGAGTATATTATGGAAGGTTTAACAAATGGGCCGGATATGCATTGTTGGCAAAATTGTACCTGAATGCCGAAGTATATACCGGAACAGCTATGTGGACCGAATGTATGGCAGCATGCGATGTAGTGACTTCAGGTGGATTTACACTGCACACAGGAGCTTTAGATGCGTCTAATCCTCTTGGTTCTAAATACTTTGAATTGTTTGGTGATGTTTGTCCTAACGATGAAACCATTCTGGCCATCTATACAACAGTTGATTTAGTCGGGAGGAACATATTTACAGTACGCAGTTTAGGCGGAACAGATGCAACAGTACTTTTCGGATATTCCGGCTGGAATGGATCAGTTATTCCGGAAGACTATGTCGATAAATTTGATAACAATGACATTCGGAAACATCAGTTCAGATATGGGTCAAATCCATTCGGGCCTCAACCGGCAGGTTTCATAAACTATTCACTCACTGTAAGTAATCTGGACAATCCCGGTGCAGCACCAAACGAAGGTGCCAGAAGTCAGAAATTCTGGCCAGCCTTGCCAATGAACAGTGGCGGTGCTTCGAATGATTTTCCGATTTATCGTTATGCCGACATTATGTTGATGAAAGCCGAATGTTTAGTTCGCACAGGAGATGTCGCTTCGGCAAAACCATTGGTTGATGCTATCAGAGTACGGGCAGGTTTAACTGGATTAGCTGCAAACCCTACTTTGACAGATATTTATAACGAAAGAGGGTTTGAGCTTTCCTGGGAAGGACATCGACGTGAAGATATGATCAGGTTCGGTACTTTTACACTGGCTCACGGGTTAGCACCTGCAGTTGATGATCATTATAAATTATTTCCAATCCCGACATCAGCTTTAAATGCAAACACAAAACTTGTACAAAATCCCGGTTATTGACAACAGACAATAACTGATTCAAAACGGCAGCATAGCAAACGTACAGATTAACTATCAGATTGTGGGTATTTTAATTTATACAGCATGCTGCCTGAATGAATACTTTTTGAGTTGATTTTTATTGATAATTTAATTTACTATTAAAATGAAGCATTTATGAAAAAATACATTCTAAAGACACTATCTGTGTTCTTTGCCATCATATTATTTACATCCTGCGATAAAGAAGCAGAAATAACGAAACTGACAGTTATTCATTTTCCCCAGACTTTTGCCGGTTCAACTAATTCTGTAGTACTTACCGATAAAACCGATTCAATAGCGGTGTTATCTTTTACATGGCCGTCAGTAAGTTATGGAATAAAAGCAACTGTAACATATACTCTGCAATTTGACGTTCCATCAGATACAACAACTACAACTCCATGGTCGAAAGCAGTAGAAGTTCCTGTTGGAAATGACATTCTAACGAAAACGATCTTAGGCATCGATTTAAATAATATTGCCATCAATAGCTTAGGATTAAATTCGGGCGAAGTCAGTAATATAGTTGTCCGTGTTAAATCATTTGTTGACCGTCCTGCATTTTCGAATGCCCTGACTTTGGCAATCACTCCATATGTTAAACCTGTAGTAGTTGTTGGCTACCCCTCTTTGTGGGTTGAAGGCGATTTTCAGGGATGGGCACCAGCTAAAGCACCAACTATTGTATCGGTAAAATCGAATACAGTTTACGAAGGTTATATCTATATTCCAAGTGGAGGCACGAATCAATTCAAAATCTTAAGCAGTCCGGATCTCAATCATATTGTGTACGGAAGCGGAGCAGCAGGTTTGTTGAGTACGGCAGCTACTGCAGGAAATTTATCGGTGCCAGCGGATGGATATTATGAATTATCATGCGATTTAAGTACGTTGAAGTGGACTGCCACTAAAACGACATGGTCGATATTGGGTGATGCAACACCGGGTGCCTGGACTACCGATACTCAAATGGCCTATGATACGACGAATAAAGTATGGACAGTAACCTGTAATATGATACTGGCCGGCTCGTTTAAATTCAGGGCAAATAATGCCTGGATAATAGATTTTGGTATTGATGCGAACGGGATCCTTGCCTATGCCGATAATCCTGTATTTGGGTATGTGGCAGGTCTGAATAACTTAACTGTGCCTTCGGATGGAAATTATACCATCACTCTGGACCTGCATATACCTGGGCAATATTCCTATAAACTAAAGAAAAACTAACTATAAAAGTTCTGTTAAATCCTCCTTAAAAGAGGCTGTGTAATAAGAGAATTGAAAATTGAATAAACTTACAAGATGAAACCGGAAAACAATTAAGGAAATAAGGGCTGGATATTTTTCACTTAATAATTCTACTAAGGGTAAAAAAACGAAAATAAGGTTTTTATTTAATACCCTTATTATTAGATATTAAACCTTAGAAAAAACCAGGTCACCAGGATTAAAACCTTATTCCATTATTTTAAAAATAATAACCAACTTTCATTTTGTAAATTATAATTTTAAATATTTTCCTTTTTACTCAGCCTTACAGGTGGGATAATTTAGTAAAATAGAACCTGAAAGGATTTCCCTGACCGGATAAGCATATCAAATTATTTAAAATGAAGACAATAGTTTTTAATGTCTATTGAAGGTTAGTTACATACACATTCTGTTATCAAAATCTTATAAACAATTGTAAAAGAGAAATTATATGATTCTCCATTATTTCAAACCAGAAAAAGCCATGATGAATTTTATTGTTCTTCTGACGTTTTTATCCTTCGGAAGTTGCAGTAAAACTCCGGATATTATTGACAACACGGTTCATAACACGAATACTGATCCTGCACAGTACGGTACACCTTTTACAGGTGTACCTGATGCACGTGATGCTGTTATTTATCAGGTGAATATGCGTTGTTTCAGTTCTACGCATGATTTTCAGGGAGTAATTTCACGGCTTGATTCCATTAAAAGCCTGGGAGTGAATGTAATTTATCTAATGCCCATTTATCCTGTCGGCATATTGAAATCAGTGAATTCTCCTTATTGTGTCAGAGATTATAAGGCCGTAAATACAGAGTTCGGGACGTTGACCGATTTACGTGCCTTGATTGATGGAGCGCATACCCGGGGCATGACGGTTATGCTCGATTGGGTGGCTAATCATACAGCATGGGATAATGCATGGATTAGTAATCCCGGGTGGTATGTTGAAAACTCAGCAGGAGTAATTCAAAGTCCCAGTGGTTATTCTGATGTTGCACAATTAAATTTTCAGAATTTCGATATGCGTGCAGCAATGATTACTGCCATGAAATTTTGGGTTTATACTGCCAATTGTGATGGTTTCAGATGTGATTATGCTGATGGACCCCCTGCCGATTTCTGGAAACAAGCCATAGACACCTTAAGGAATATAAAGACCCATACGCTATTAATGCTTGCTGAAGGAACCCGAAACGATCATTATGCATCAGGATTCAACTACACTTTCGGGTTTAGATTTTACAGCCAGTTGAAAACAGTTTTCAGTAGTAATCAGCCTGTAACTGCTATTGACAATATCAATTCACAGGAATTCCCATCCGGGAATTCAGATATGAACCTGGTAGTACGATACATTACCAATCATGATGTCAACAGTTCTGACGGCACCCCTTTGGATTTATTCGGAGGGAAAACGGGCTCAATGTCAGCCTTTGTTGTGGCAGCTTATATGAAAGGAGTCCCAATGATTTATAATGGTCAGGAAGTGGGGACACCCAACCGGTTGACTTTTCCATTTACCAATCAGCAGATAAACTGGACATTAAATCCATCAATGGTGGCAGAATATAAAAAATTAATTGCATTCCGTAATACCAGTTTAGCCATACGCAGAGGTACCATGGTATCGTATGATAACACAAATATATGTGCTTTTACCAAAACATCAGGATCGGAAACTGTATTTGTAATCAGTAATCTTCGGAATAGCACGATAAGCTATCCAATCCCGACAGCAATTACCAATAATGTATGGAAAGATGCTTTTACTGGAAATCCTGTGACATTAACGAACCCAATTATCTTAAATCCTTATTCGTATATGGTGTTGAAAAACTAGTTTTAATTCTTAAAAAAAATAAATCACTGATTCAACAATAAATTGTCAAATCATTTTTCAATTTCAATTAGTATTCATCCTTAAAATTTAAATTTTATGAAACGTTATTACTTTCTTAGCCTGTTCGTGTTGTTGATGGTTACAACACATGCCGTAGCTCAAATTACGGTAAAATTTCAAAAACCTGCCAGCTGGACTGCTGTAAGTCTGTATACCTGGGGTCCTGAAGCATTGGGAGGATGGCCCGGAGTGGCACTTAAGGATTCAGATGGTTGGTATTCTTATACTTTTGATGCTTCTTTTACAGGAGCCAATTTAATTTTCAACAATGCCGGTGCCGGTGAGCAAACAGTTGATTTCCCTATCACAATAAGCACTTGTCTTAAGGCATCATCCACCCTTGATGCCGGTGGTAAATATGATGTGACTCCGGTAGCCTGTGTAACAGGAATGACGGTGAAGTTTCAAAAGCCCGCAAGTTGGACAGCAGTGAGCCTGTATACCTGGGGACCTGAAGTTCTGGGGAGTTGGCCGGGAGTTGCACTTACCGAAACAGACGGCTGGTACAGCTATACTTTCGATGCCTCTTTTACAGGTGCCAATTTAATTTTCAACAATGCCGGTGCCGGTGAACAAACTCTTGATTATCCAATTACTGCAAGTACCTGTTTACAATCTTCATCAACATTAGATGCCGGAGGAAAATACGATGTAACCGCGGTTGCGTGTGCAACAGGCGGAATAACGGTTAAAGTTAAAGAACCGTCAATATGGACATCCCTTTATCTGTATGCTTATGTAAATAACAGTCCGATCATTGGTAGCTGGCCCGGAGTTGCTTTGACAGTCGATGCCAATGGATGGGGTTCGTATACATTTGATCCGTCGGTTACAGCAGTCACATTTATCATCAACAATAACAGCGGTTTACAGGCTGCTGACACCTATGTTACTGCCTCATCCTGCTTTACATCAGATGGCACTACACTTACATCAGTTGATTGCTCAACAACAACAGCTGTTGCTACTGTGACAGCATCACCCGTTTCTATTTATCCAAATCCAATCATAGATAAGTTAAACTTCGTCGGTTCGGATAATATTGACAGGGTATCCATTCATTCATTGACAGGTCAGCTTGTACTGTCAGTTTCATCTCTTTCAAATAAAAGTGCTGTTGATGTAAAATCGCTTAAATCAGGTGTTTATTTTGTTTCAATAGATTATACTACCGGGAAAAAACTTACTGAAAAGATTATTAAATTATAGAAATTTAGTTTTTTAAGGGACTTGTTTTTTATTTTCATGATGTGTAATAAGGATCAGGCTTCATGCACCTGATCCTTATTATACACTCTCTTTTTATTGTCATCAAATTGAATATGTAATTTATATTAATTGCATAATTATGTATAAATATCTTTTAGATTTCAGACTTAACAAAAATACTGAACAACCTTATAACAATATTGTTCTGTTTCATAAAAATATTTCCGGGCAGTAAAGGTTTATAAGTGTTCTCCGGACAATCGGGTTTCGCAATAAATTTACGTCACTAACCGGCATTGAATTATATAGTATAAAATTAGATTAAATATGGTTTTTAAAGTGAGAAAAAGATTATTCGTTATCTTTCTGTTAACAATTTATTGTGCAGGACATATCAATGCAGTTAATTCTTCGGATAAACTGATTGGCAACAATGTGTCCGTTTTTTATCCTTCCCATTATGATGCTCTGTCACATAGCCCATCATTCGCCCTGTTGAAAGAGCCAAAAGTTACTGGTACAATTCCATCAGACTGGAACTTGACTCCTGTTTTTTATACAAAAGGAGGAAAATCTTACGCGACACTTTCCATTGCGAAAGGCACAAGCCTGTATGGGACAGGTGAAACAAAAGGAACATTGATCCGGAATGGGCAAAATATTACCCTTTGGAACACGGATAATTACAAATACAGCCTTGCCAACGGGAAACGGCTTTACCAGAGCCATCCATGGGTACTCGGCGTGAATGCCGATGGTACAGCCTTTGGAGTAATCGCCGATAACACCTGGAAACAGCAGATTGATTTATCCGACAGTATCCGTTTTATATCGGATGGTCCTGCATTCAGGGTTATCATTATCAAACGGAATTCACCGCAGGAGGTAGTCAAAGAATTGGCTGTATTAACCGGTAAAATGGAAATGCCTCCACTATGGGCCCTCGGTTATCAACAATGTCGGTTTTCGTATGTTCCGGAAGCACGCATAAAAAGCGTAGCTGACACCTTCCGGTTGAAAAATATCCCCTGTGATGTCATCTGGATGGATATAGATTATATGGAGCGGTTTAAGATTTTCACCTTCGATAAAGTCAGGATTCCCGATCCTAAAGGTGTCAATGACTATTTACATAAAAAAGGGTTTCATTCCATTTGGATGATTGATCCCGGAGTGAAAGTGGAAAAAGATTACTTTGTGTATGAAACGGGAACAAAAGGTGATCATTGGGTTCAGACAGCCGACCATAAAGTATTTCACGGAAATGTATGGCCGGGTATGTGTACCTTCCCTGATTTCACCATGCCGGGAACGAGAAACTGGTGGAGCGGTTTATACAAGGACTTTATGGCTACCGGTATTGACGGGGTATGGAATGATATGAATGAACCTTCGGTCTTTGACGGGCCGGATGGGACAATGCCTGAAACCAACTGGCACCGTGGCGGAGGGGATTTGCCTGCCGGAAATCATTTGCGTTATCATAATGTTTACGGAATGTTGATGGTTAAAGCTTCACGGGAAGGTATCCTGAATGCAAATCCGGATAAAAGGCCTTTTGTTTTGTCACGTTCCGGGTTTTTAGGCAGTAACCGCTATGCAGCCACGTGGACAGGCGACAATTGCGGAACGGTAGATAATATGAAATTATCGATTCCCATGACGCTGAACCTTGGATTGTCAGGCCAGGCATTCAATGGTCCCGATTTAGGAGGATTTACCGGAATAACCACCCCTGACCTTTTTGGTCAATGGATAGCGATGGGTGCATTCTTCCCTTTTATGCGCGGACATGCAAGTAACAATTCCAACAACAAGGAACCATGGGCATTCGGGCAGGAAATAGAAAATGTATCGCGCACGGCACTTAACCGACGGTATCGCCTGTTACCTTACTATTATACCTTATTCAACGAAGCATCTAAAACAGGAATGCCGGTTATGCGGCCTGTCTTTTTTGATGATCCTAAAGATACAACATTACGAAAAGAGCAACAGGTATTTTTAGTTGGAAATGATCTGTTGATCATTCCAAAATGGGCTGATCACCCCGTACTGCCGAAAAGTATCTGGAGAACTGTTTCCTTTGCAGGTGAAAACAGTGCGACTGACAAATACCAGGCTGATGTCAGAATAAAAGGGGGAGCGATCATTCCAATGGGAAATATCATTCAGAACACCACCCAATACTGCCTTGACTCGTTAACATTATTGGTTTCGCCTGACGGGAACGGAGAAGCAAAAGGAACTCTTTACGAAGATGCCGGGGATGGTTTTCAATACCGGAAAGGGGAATACCGCAACTACTCATTTATAGCCCGGCAAAAAGGAAATACTATGAACCTGATGATTATACCAAAGAATGGCAAATTAAAAAATGCTAACCGGAAATATAAAGTTTGTGTAGTTACCGACAAAGGGATGTATGAAAGTGCCTGGACTAAAGGGAATAAAGTTTCAGTTGAAATAATTGAATAAAAATGATTTGATTTAAAAGAGGATTGTTTATATTGTTAAAAAGAGGATTTGTCAATTCAGTTGATAAGTCTCTTTTTAGTTTATTTATCTCCCAATCCTGTTTCAGGATTCAGTTATCAGAATTCATAATTTCCATATTCCACAAGGAGAAAAGATTCAGGATTATTAATAATAGTTAGTCGCATTTCAACCTGATCATTCAAAATTCTGTATCTTTGCCTTGATCTTATAAAATCATTTCTAACTGATTATTCACCCCTGTTAAAATTTACGACAGTGAAAAAGAAAGTATCGATTATTTATCTTCTGACCCTTTTTTTTATGTTTTCAAGCTATGCAGCTGTTCGACATGATAAACTTACGGGCACTAAGGTGTTTGTATTTTATCCAACCAAATCTGACTTTCATTCTAAACAGGCTTCAATGGCCATTATGAGGGAACCTGAAACAAAGGGTGTTGTTCTTAAAACATCCGGAGTGAAGGTTCATTTTTATACAAAGGATGGTAAATCATGTGCGTCCATTCCTGTTGTACCCGGGACAAGCCTGTATGGCACCGGTGAAAATACAGGTCCTTTGATGCGAAACGGTAAAAAAATAACTCTCTGGAATACAGACAATGTGCAATACAAGGCTTACAATGGCGACCGGCTCTACCAGAGCCACCCCTGGGTATTGGGAGTTAACAAAGACGGAACTGCCTTTGGAGTGATAGCGGATAATACATGGAGACAACAAATCGACCTCACAGACAGTATCCGTTTTATTTCGGATGGACCGGCTTTCCGGGTGATTGTCATCAAAGGGAATTCACCGCAGGAAGTAGTCAAAGAACTTGGCACCCTGATTGGAAGAATGGAAATGCCACCGCTTTGGGCACTTGGTTATCAGCAATGCCGCTGGTCGTATATTCCTGACACACGGATTAAGAGTGTTGCCGATACTTTCAGGTTGAAAAAGATACCGTGCGATGTGATCTGGATGGATATCGATTATATGGATAGTTTCAGGATATTTACTTTTGACAAAGTCAAAATACCCCATCCTGAAGCAGTGAACGATTATTTGCATCAGAAAGGATTTCATTCCATTTGGATGATCGATCCCGGAGTAAAAGCTGAAAAAGGATATTTTGTATATGACTCCGGCAGCAAAGGCAATAATTGGGTTCTGAATTCAGATCGTAAAGAATTTAACGGGAAAGTATGGCCCGGGAAGTGTGCTTTTCCTGACTTCACACGGCCCGAAACAAGAGCATGGTGGAGTGGACTCTACAAGGAATTTATAGCTACCGGCATTGATGGGGTATGGAATGATATGAATGAACCTTCCGTATTTGACAGTCCGACGAAAACCATGCCTGTTGATAACTGGCATCGTGGAGGGAGCGGATTACAGGCAGGAAGTCACCTGCAATACCACAATGTGTACGGAATGCTGATGGTCAAAGCAACCCGCGAAGGGATCCTGAATGCAAACCCAGGGAAAAGGCCTTTTGTCCTGTCACGTTCAGGTTTTCTGGGAAGCAACCGGTATGCAGCCACCTGGACGGGTGACAACTCGGCTACAGAAGAGGATATGAAATTATCGATACCTATGTCACTGAATCTGGGTCTGTCGGGACAGGCATTCAACGGTCCCGATATAGGAGGTTTCAATTTGAATACAACGCCGGATTTATTTGGGCAATGGATATCCATGGGGGTGTTTTTCCCGTTTGTCAGGGGTCATGCCTGTATGGGAACCGACAATAAGGAACCGTGGGCATTCGGGGCGGAAATAGAAAATGTATCCCGTACCGCCATTAACCGTCGCTACCGCCTCCTACCCTACTACTATACCCTGTTTCATGAATCTTCCGTGACCGGCATGCCGGTCATGCGGCCTGTATTCTTTGCAGACACTAAAGACAAAGCGCTGAGAACAGAACAACAGACTTTCCTTATAGGAAATGACCTGCTTGTAATACCAAAATGGGCAGTGAATCCCGTTCAGCCAAAAGGAATCTGGCGAATCATTTCCATTGCCGGAGAAAACAGTCCGACCGACAAATACCAGGCAGACGTCAAAATAAAAGGAGGAGCGATCATTCCGTTGGGAAATATCATTCAGAACACTACCCAGTACAACCTTGACTCACTGACTTTGTTCGTATCATTAGATCAGAAAGGGGAAGCCAAAGGGACACTCTACGAAGATGCAGGAGATGGATTTCAGTATAAAAAAGGGGAATATCTGCTATCCGGTTATCTTGCGGTTCAAACAGGTACAACTGTAAAAGTAACCGTTACAGCCAAAGGCGGTAACTTAAAGCCAACTAACCGCAACTACAGGATTTGTGTTGTAACCGATAAAGGAACTTTTGAAAGTAAATGGACAAAAGGGAACAGTATTTTAGTCGATTTGAAGGAATAAAATCAAGATATAATTAAATTAAAAAAGGGAAACAACTCAGACTTTGAATTATTCAGGATTATAAGCGTTGAGCAATGAGCATTGAGCGTTGAAGTAAGAAGTAAGAGATAAGAGGTAAGAGCAATAACAAAGCAGTAAAAGTGTAAACAAATTTCATGATGACAGGAAAACAAATAAGAGAATAAGGGCAAGATATTTTTTACTTAACATTTCTACTAAGGGTGAAAAAACAAAACTAAGGTTTTTATTTAATCCCCTTATTATTAGATATTAAACATTACTATAAAACTGAATCACTTAGGATTAAAACCTTATTCCTTTATTTTATAATTAATGACCAACTTTCAATTTGTAAGTTGTAATTTAGAATTGATTCATTTTTACACAGCCTGTAAAGGGGATGTAAAGAGTATATCTGAAAGCTTTTTAAGCCTATTGGAGAGGATGTTAAAGAGACGATAGTAATTCACATCCCTTTTAGGGGCTTAGGGCGGTTTGTTTCATAGTATAAAATCAGATCACCCGGATCAAAACCTTATTCTCTTATTTTAAAATTATTAACCAACTTTTCATTTGTAAGTTCGATTTTAAAATAGTATCATATTTACTCAGACTGAAATAGAAGAGAGTACGTGATGTTGATAGTTGTTTTGGGTTCATATGTTTTTTCTAAACTAAATACTTTATTTAATCCCCATGACTTCTCTCAAATCAATATTATTCTATACAATTGTAACAGGAATTATAATTCAATCAATGTATTCCTGTGCCGGGCAGAACAGTATAGGAATTGCCGGTGTATTGAAAGGGAAGATAACTATCGGTCCGCTTTGTCCGGTAGAAACTGTTCCTCCATCTCCCGGTTGCTCTCCTACCGCTGAGACTTATAAAACGTGGGCAACTGCCGTCTGGAAACTGAATAAGACAGGTAAAGTCGTTACCCTCACTCCTGCACTGGATGGAAATTATCTTGTTACACTTCCTTCAGGAAAATATATCATAGATTTCGATTCTATTCAAAACTACAAAGCCGGTTCAAATCTACCGTTTAAAATAACCGTACCCGCAAACGATACTGTTATTTTTAATATCAATATTGATACCGGTATCCGGTAACTCCACTCCTACTTTACATGCTCTAATTGTCATTGATGAAATAAAAATATAGAATGCTCAATACCGGGATGTGCAATTCCCAACGACACAAATCATAGTTGTTTATCCAATAAATATATAGAACGCAAGAACAAAGAACAAAGACAGTATATAGAGTAGATTAATGTTTTGCAAATTATTATGTCAGATTAATGTACTCGTTGTATATATATCCTAAACATCAAAACGTACGAAGTACTTATGAGTTTTTTTTATTCTGAGGATTCCTTACTCCTTTTTTGACCTCAAACCTTTCAAACTCTTCAAACCTTTCAAACTCTTCAAACCTTTCAAACTCTTCAAACCTTTCAAACTCTTCAAACTCTTCAAACTTTTCAAACTCTTCAAACTCTTCAAACCTTTCAAACCTTTCAAACTCTTCAAACTCTTCAAACCTTTCAAACTCTTCAAACCTTTCAAACTCTTCAAACCCTTCAAACTCTTCAAACCCTTCAAACCCTTCAAACTCTTCAAACTCTTCAAACTCTTCAAACTCTTCAAACCTTTCAAACCTTTCAAACTCTTCAAACCTCAAACTCTTCAAACCTTTCAAACCTCAAACTCTTCAAACTTCAAACTTCAAACCTGCTTACAAAGAATACGGGTGTCACTGTAGAGTAACACCCGTATAAATAATTATCTGTAATACCTGTCAGGCATTTGCGTCAGCATTCATTAACTGCGACAAAAGAAAAGCTATGCCGGAAATCGAATGCTGGATTCTACGCTAATGAGAACAGGTGAAATTCTATTATTAGAATTTTATTTGTTTACTACTTTCACTATTTCAGTAGCTGATTTTACAATGTAAACGCCTTGAGGAAGTGTCAGATTCTTTGCAGTCTGAACATTAAATTCAGCTACAAGAGCACCGGCAACATCATAAACACTTACAAATGTAGGATTATTGGTGTTGATCGTTAACGTGCCTGCGTTAGAAGTTACCTTCAGGTTTCCGGCTAACGGAGCGAAAGTTCCTGTAGCAACGTTTTGAGGAGCAAAAGCGCCTGTATTGTTTATGGCAACATACTGAACTTCTACATCAGTGTTTTCTGTACCTTGCGATTTACCAAAGAACAGATAAGAATCTCCGTTAGCCTGGTAAGGAACATAGGTGCTTTCTTCATAGAGGGCAATATCATCCAAATAGAAGTTATCCCAGCCACCAAAAGTGCTGAACATATTCAATGTGTGATTTGCCTCTGTTGTACTGAATGTAACAACCTGACGACTCCAGTTGATCATGCGTGAGGAAAGTACATCACTCCACAATGTTATATTGCCATTTGCAACGTTCAATCTGCCCGTATCACCATAGTTTGCTGTTTTAATCCAGAATACGAAGGTATAAGTTTTGTTTGGTTCAAGGTCTTTCTTGAAGTTCATATTTAAACGGTATGCACTTGGAAGTGAATCAGTTGTAATACCTTCAAATGTTTTGGCTGCACCCTGGTCATCAAGGAATGAAAAACGCATCGATTTGGTTCCACTATGAGCATATTGAATACCTGTGTCAGAATTTTTTTGTATTGTCTGAAGTTGTACATAATTTCCCCACACATCGTTCATTTTCACAGGGTAGTTGTTGTCAGCATTTATTGGAGTTGTAGTTGTATTATACAAAGCCCAATCGTATGGAGTACCATCGTTGTTAAGAGTAACATCTTCAAAACCACTGTTTGCTATCAGGTTTGTTTTGCCTGCAAATAAGTCAGGATCGGTTGCGTCTGTTACTTCATACAATACCAGATCATCCAGGTAAAGATTCCACCAGCCACCGTGTAAGGAGCTATTGGTGTACAAATGCAGTGTTGTATTAGCAGCATCAGCTCCTGTTGTAAAAACCAAATCGGAATTTGTCCAGACATTATCCTGACCTGAGAGTTGGTGACCCCAGATAGCAGTATCGTCACCGCCTTCGCCAATTTTTACATTAAGCCAGCCCAGATCACCCCATTTCGGACTTTTATGCCAGAAGTTGAAACGATATTTTGTATTAGGTTTCAATACTTGTTTAAAATCAAAGTTATTGTTGCCGTCACCAAGCGTTGAGAAACGAAGCGAATTATTTCCACTGTGAGACCAGTTTGTAGCACCATTGCCTGAAGTAAGACCATCATTTCCCTGGTCATAAATCTGAAGACGTACATTACCATTCCAAAGAGGATCAAATTGATTTGGAGCATTATTGCTTCCTGATTGATCGCTCACGGCCCAGGTTGTAGGATTACCGGCATTGTCGATAGTCAGGTCTTCAAAATCACCATTTTTGATTAAGTTGGTATACGTACCCGGTAGAGGTAGAGGGTTGGGAGCATATCCTGCAGGTGCGGTAGTTGATCCTACTACTAAAGCAGGTGTTTCGCGTAAAACAAAATCATCGAATGAAGCAGTACCATTTGCACCACTGTTACGGATCCAGGAAGGAAACTCAAAACGAATTGATTTTGCATCAGCTGTAGTGGTAAAGGTTTGGGTCTGTGTTTCCCATTGATTATCGTTAACACTACCATAGAATATATTATCAGCACGGGCATCAACATTCCCTTCAGTTCCTAACTGAGTGTTGTAGAAAACACCCAAATCACGCCAGGCCCATGGCTCAACGGCAGTACGACGACGGGTAACGGAATAATCGTAACTGGTATTCGGCTTCACAGCAAAATCACGTGTTCTTGCATTCTCGTGGGTTGCAGGGTCAAAAGCAGCACCTTTCTTATCCTCTGTTAATCCGTTGCTATTCATTACCAATCCATAAATACCACTATTTTTTCCATGAAGTGAATTTGACTTAGTTAGCAATCCTTTGCTTAAGAAATCAGGGAAACTAGAACGATCGCTTACATCTGTTCCATCTTCGAAACCACCGTTTACGATGATATTATCGAAATAGAAAGCCGAAAGAGGGAATGTGCCCATTAGTACCATGTCGCGATAAACGGTCACTAAACCGGTTGGATCCACTGCCAAACGATAAGTGTGAAATGCGGTAGTGTTGTCGAGCGACGAGGCTACCATGGTAGTTGCTGCCAAAGGATTCGTCAGGTTAGTCAGGTACGTGTTGTAAATTCCGAAGCGGAAACCTTTTCCCTGATTATCATACCCTTGAAGATTAAATGCTCCGTTTTTGGCAGCATCATTCACTTTGGCTTTGATTTCGATGGTGTAACCGGTGCTCAGGTTTAAACCCAAACCTGTTTTGTACCATCCGAGTTTCGAATCTTTGCTGTTAGCATTAACAGTTTTGAGTTTCAAAACCCCTCCCTGAATTTCCTGAGTAATGACAGCAGCAGAATCAGTGATTGTATTATCCAGCTTTAGCTCATTCCATGAAGCAGCAGCCGGCAACAGACTTTTAGCGCTGTAAATAGTGTCCAGCACTTGTGCACTTACAGTGAATCCTGCAAACAGGAAACACGAGAGAAAAAATGTAATTTTTTTCATTTGCATTAATTTAAAGTTGATTTTTTATTTATTTTTAAACTATACAAATGAAACTAAAAAAAAGAATAATTCAGAGCACATTCTGACCAAAAATAAACAAATATCAGTCAAAAAAGTATCAATTCCGGTAACACACATAAAATTCGCAACAAAGTTTAATATGTATATAAGTCTGTATATTAGCTATTTATTATTAGATACGATCATTAATAGACATAAGTAGAACAAACTACGGGTACTGATGCTATTTTAATACACGTTCAACTAAAATGACAAAGCCATACAAATATATTTGCAAAATTTGTCTGAAATATTAAATTCCTTAAGATTTGGAAGGAATAATTGCGTTACTTGCTCCCGTCTAACCGGACATGTCCGCAATCAAATGAACTAAGAATGGCACTATGGTTGGAATTTTCTTTTAATCTGCCTTTTGTATTATGAGGAATTGCTTTCATATAAACAATCAGGATTATTTTTAAGAGAGTATTGAAAATCCTAGAAACAGAAGAATTGGTACAAATAAATCCCAACAAACATATTCAATATGCATTTTTTATCAAAATCCATATCCAGTCGGATGGAAGCGTTTTCCTGATCAGTCCACAACCTCAAATATATTGCAGCCATCAAAACATACGGTATATTTTTAAGTGTTTACCTGATCTGCCCAACAACTTAAAATATCAAACTGTATTGTTCTGAAAATTGTTGAAACTTTTTTTATTTATATACCTGTTATGATCGTATAATTATTACATCTTTCCTCATCAAGAGAAACCCTCACTCAGTTTTCAGATTATGTTGATTTATGTAATAAAACCGGGGCGTCGCAACAACTGGTGAGTGCTTCACTACTCAATTACACTTTTACTACCGACTACTTACTACCGACTATTTACTACAAACTCTTCAAACTTCAAACTCTTCAAACTCTTCAAACTCTTCAAATGGAGTATTCGACATCCCGTTTTTTCGGGACTCTTCAAACCAAAAGAGGGTGCCCTGACATTCAGGGCACCCTCGTAATAATTATAAAAAGGACTAAATACGATTTATTTTACAATTTTGGTATAAGATGATTGTCCGGCAAATGCAAGGCGAACCAGATAAATGCCGGCAGGATAATTGGCAACAACTGATTTATGATTTAAACCTGCATTGCAGGAAAACTTTTCACTTGAAAGCAATGTTCCCTGTGTGCTGTAGACTTCAATCTGAGCCGGTGCAGAAGCCGGTGATTCAAAATTTACCACAATCTGATTATTGCTTACATAGACATTCTGAACCATTTTTTTAGTCTGATTAACTCCTGTAACAGTTAATTCAGGACCGGCATTGTAGAGGTATTTTACATTCGCAGCAGAAAGAGCACTGTTGTACATGCTGATCTTGCTAATCGTACCTTGCCAGGTTGGGTCGTTCCAACCTCCTTTTCCAAAGTAAGCAAAATTAGATCCATTTGTTCCAAGACTAGCGAGAGTATTAGCACCAATAGAGTTAGAGCCCAATAAATTGCCATCGATATAGCCGGTAAGAGTAGTTCCATCAATGACGCAAACCATGTGATGCAACAGGCCCTCATCATACATTGGACAGTTAACTGCCATTTCACCATCTTCCCCATTTCCGGTAGCAATCATAAACCGCCCACATACTGCCGGGTTACCATCACGATCAGGAGTAAAGCCGGTAAAGTGGTTTCCATTTCCATCGGAGTTTCCGAAATAATACAGGAAGTGATACCCTTTATTTGCTCCGGCCGTAGAAGTAAACCATGCTTCGACAGTAAGTGCTGAATAAGTATTAACAGCCAACGCTGCAGGATCAAGAGTCACATACGCTCCGGCAGGGAGATTAAGAGCTTTGTCCGATACCGTAGCACCATTACTTAAAGTTCCGTTAACGCCACCAACAACATCGTTAGCAGTTCCATCGTCAAATGTCCATTGATGAGTCAGGTTGGTTGTCCCAGGATCAGCAGGTGTAACTGCAACAGGTGCATTCAGGTTGTAAAGGAACTTTACATTGTCTGCTGTAAGAGCTTTATTGTACATGCTGATTTCATGAATCGAGCCATTCCAGGTTGGATCGTTTGCCCATCCTCCTTTTGCAAAATAGGCAAATTGATTCCCAATATTGGCAAGTGAATTTGCACCAATAGATGTAAAGTTTTCTAATCTGCCATCTATATAGTAAGTAAGTGTCGTCGCATCGATAACGCAAACTACGTGATGCAGCAAGCCATCATCATACTCTGTTCCTGCTACAGACGCCGGATTATCTCCTGCACCGATTAAAGGCATACTGACATCGTTACCACGAGCCGGAGTATAACCTGTGAAGCTGTCGCCATTACTGTTAACCGTGTTTCCAAAATAATACAGGAAGTGATAAGCTGTATTTGCTCCGGCAACAGAGGTAAACCATGCTGAAACGGTAAGTTCGGTGTAAGTATTAACAGCTAATGCAGCTGCGTCAAGTTCAACCCAACCACCTGTTGAAGTAATCAGATCACCATTCGCAACAGTTGCAGTTCCCTTTAAGTTTCCATTTACAGTTCCGACATTGTCGTTAGCAGTTCCGTCTTCAAATGTCCATTGATGCTTCAGGTTGACCGTTCCGGGGTCGGTTTGAGCCATTGTGTGTACGCTAATGCCTGCAACCATTAAGAGGCATCCGATAAAGTAAGATTTTTTCATTTAATGATAAATTAAAAGATGAATACTATAAATTGATGATTAAAATTTAGAAATAACATATTAAAGCTCCTTGAACTAATAAAAAAACACTTCCCCATTATTTAAATAATCAGGCAGTAATACATTTAATATTGACGGAACAAATGTATAATTTATCAAAAAACATTTCAACCAATAATTGACCAAAAAAGGAAACAAACTGGTTAATTATGCCTTGATATGAACGACAGATCAATTGAATACGATAGCAGAATATTCAAATAATATCAGATAGTTTGCCTGAATCTTCGGAATTAAAGTATAAAGTGATACTTTGTACATTCAGACTGAATGAACAGAAAAAAGTAAAGACAGGAAGATGAAAAGATTTGGCTAATTCTGTGAAAGAAGATATTCTAAATCGGAAAAAAGAGAACAGGATTTATCAGTTTTAGATTAAGTTGAATACAACCAATTGTTGGAGATTGGAGATGTTAAGCTGAAATGAATCAGGTTTACAAAATCACCAAGTGAAACCCTCACTATCAACAGCATGAGTTGCACAGGATCATTTCAAAGTGAGGGCTTCACTCGTAATCATCACAGTTTAACCTTCACCAAGTGAAACCCTAACTGTCAGCAGTTTGAGTAATCATGGATTATTTCAAAGTGAGGGCTTCACTCGTGACTATATGATGGCTTCACTTGTAATTACAAAACTTTTTAATCATAGTATTATTCTAATGATTATCTTTGTGACATCATATTGAAACGGAATCCGGCTCTGCGTTAAAGATCAACTATTAAGTCCAGAAATAAAATTACAAAAAAGCAAACAATAATTTTGACAAAACATTTACTTAGTCTGAATATAAACAAGTATGAAAATTCCGATCAATGAATTTGAGCAACACGTGGATGAGGAACTATTGAAACGTGGAATCCAGTATTTTAAAAATGGTAATGTATTACAGGTTGATGAAGTAAGCGGTGGTGAATATGAAGCCGAGGTGGAAGGTAGTGAAACATATACCGTGAATGTGACAATAAAAGAAGGAATAATAACCGAATTGAAATGCACTTGTCCGTACGATTGGGGAGCAGTGTGCAAGCATGAGGTGGCTGTGATTTTTTATCTTCTACAAGAAGAATTGGGTTTAGATGCAAAAACGAAAAAGAAAGCAACTACGGAAACCGGTTCAACTGAAAAGAACGCTACCAGGAAGAAAACCGTTGTCGAACAGGTGGATGAACTTCTTGAAAAATTATCGGCTGATGACTTAAAAAAATATATCAGGGAGAGTTGTAAAAATGACCGTTCGTTCAGAGAATTGTTTATTGCCAGACATTTGTATCTGGTACAGGAAGTTTCGAAGGAACTATATTCTAACCAAATCAAAGCTGTTGTAAATTCAGTGACAGACAGAGATGGCTATATCAACTATAAAGAAACAGGGAAAATAGCAGATGCTGTATCCGATTTATCCGATGCGGCCTATGCTGAAATTGATGCAGGAAATTACAGAGTGGCCTTGTTTATATGTTATGCCATTCTGGAAGAGATGAACAACCTTATTAATCATGGAGAAGATGATAGTGATGGTGACTTTGGAAGCGGAATAGAACTTGCACTGGAAATTTTGCTTGCGATTAGCGAAGAGCCTATCGACGAATCACTGCGAAAAGAATTGTTTGAATACTGTGTTCAGGCTTTTATAAAAGGAAAATTTGATGATAATGAATGGAATTATTCGATGCTGGAAATTGCAATTAGTATTCTCTTTGGTGAAAAAGAAAAGCAAACGATCGGAATGGCTCTCGATAGTATAAAGCCGAATGGAAAAAGGTTTGATTATGATTATGAAAAAGCGCAGAAAATGAAACTTAAATTGATCCGCGAAACAGAAAGTGAAGAAAATGCTCAACAATTTCTGGAAGCGAACCTGACCAACCAGGATTTCAGAAGAGAAATCCTACTTAAAGCCATAGACGATAAAGATTACAACAGGGCTATAGAGTTGGCAAAAGAAGGTATACTCCTTGATGAAAAAGACAAACCGGGATTGGCAGATGAGTGGCAATGGCAACTATTACAGATTTACCAACAGCAAAATGACACGACAAACATCATTCAGCAAGCGCGTTATTTGTTTTTAAAGACATCACGCTACCCGCCTAAAGATATGTTTGAGATACTAAAGAAACAGATTCCGCCGGCAGAATGGCAAGCTTATTTCAATCAATTAGTGGAAGACAAAAAAAAGTCTGAAAGAAATGTTGGATTCAGTAAAATTGCCGAAATGTATGTATTGGAACAACAATGGGAGAATTTAATGGCACTGCTTTTAAAAAATCCATCATTAGAGAACATTTCCTGTTATGAAAAGTATCTGACACCAAAATATGCTACACAATTAATAGGTTTATATCAATCGGGGATCCTTAGATATATGGTTCATCATGTCAGTAGAGATCATTACAAAGTAGCGTGCGATTTCATCCGTAGAATGATAAAAATCGGCGGGCGGGAAGAAGCGAATATCCTTATTAAGAATTTGCGCACCTTGTATCCGAAACGAAGTGCATTGATGGATGAATTGGGGAGAGTTTAGTAGGTAGTTGGTAGTTGGTAGTTTAGTTTATAGTTAGTAGTTTATAGAGTGGAATAGTTGTGCTTTTTATTGGAATTGCCGGTACTACTTTGACATGAAAGGCTCAGGCTTATTTTATAACCATACTGATTTAAGTATCGGTACGGTTTTATTATTTCAGATATTCAATACTTTTATATTTGTTCATATGATTATCCGCAATGTGTCCTAAGATAAAGCAATCTTCTAAATCCGAAGGATTTAAATGTGATTAATATATATGAAATGTATGGAAAAAATGAAAAGTACATGAACCTAACCCCGATAGGGGTTGAATAACATTAAATAAAACTTTAAGAATTATTGAAAGAGTATTTGATTGAAATAGATGAGAAATATTAGTTTTAGTTATTCAACCACTTCGTGGTTGGAGACTTCCTACATTCATATTCCATGCATTTTATACATGGCTAATCATATTCAATTCCTTCGGAATTATTAAACTGAAGTAGCAGAATTTATTCATTTTTCCCTAAAATATGCATTAATCCGTAGCCTTACATTTTCGCGTATATTCATCCAGAAGAGATTGTAGTCGTAGACATGCAGGTTTTTAAGTTGTTTTATTTTGTCACCGAATGTAGCGGGCAATGAGACCCATAGTATTTTTGAATCAGGTTCAATGCCTGCTCCCACTGCATGCGGAATAGAATGATTAAAGCCATACAGAGAACCTTCGTTCAGCGTTTCGGGTGCCCATTGGGTGGAGGTTGTCCAGGTGAGTGGATTTACACAAACTGAATTTCCGTCTTCCATTTTAACCTGACGTGGAATTTCTCCTTTCCGGTACGACCGCCAGCCTACGAAACATCCTGTTGCATCAGGTGTATTCCCCACCGGAATGTGTTTAAACGCATCAACCGGAATCTGATGACCTACAATGTAAGCACAAACAAGTTGATGTTGCAGGGGAGTGCCGTCGAAAAACTCCTGCAGCAAACGGATGGCATGGATGCTGCCCTGACTGTGGGAAGCAATAATAACGGGTCTTCCGTGATTTTCATTCTGCAGGTAATACTCAAATGCTTTTTTAATATCACTGTAAGCAAGGTCTAATGCTTTTTTTGCTTCCGGCGAACCGGGTACAAAGAACGCTTTGATATTGGCCTGCCTGTAGCGTGGTGCAAATATCCTGCAAGAGGCATTAAAAATCGATGCCTGGTACAGGATGGTCATGTGATCCGTACGGTTATTAACGATGGTATCAGTCAGATCGGCATTCCAGGGAAGTTCTTTTAGCTTATCGACTATTTCCAACCGGTTGGCACCGGGCTCCAGGATATCCGTTTCATTGGCAATACCGAGATACGTAGTGGGGTGAATAAAGAACACATCGGCCTTTTTATCGATTTTTTCATCTTTTAAAAAAGCCGGAATACGTTCGGAAGTATTTTGCCGGTAAGGAGTTGCAGCCCAGAAAGAGGTGTCGCTGTAATCCGGAACCGGCCCTTTATCCGGTGCAGCATCCTTAGTAAGGGTTTTTTCAAGATACTGCTGAATGAACTTTCCTCTCTGTGCACGCAACCGCATACTTGTACTGACTAAAGCGAATGATATGGATAAAAACAGCATCTTTTTGATGGATAACATGAATAAATAGTATTTGTTGATGACAGATAGAACTGTAAGCTATCTTACTATAAACTGCTTTTTCCAGTAAAAGGTTTTTCTAACTGATAGTTATTCTTATTGGCGGAAATCAATTTAGTGACAAAACAGGATTATCAGTACGAGTATAGTATGCAATAAATTCAATACTTTTAAGATTATTTCGAATAATTGCATAAAATCTTGGGTATGTTAAAAAGAGTCCGTACATTTGAATCGAATTAATCTGTAAAAGGATTTTAAATTCAATAACAGGCACTACCATTTATACATTTAAACAGGGTTGTTTATTCGATTAAACTCTTTTAAATACACAACTAAACATATATATCATGCCATTAATAAAATTCACTGACGATAAAATTATCAAACGACTTCGATGGGTTATGATTGGTACAATGTTATTCAGCATGATCAACACACTTGCCGGACAGTCCCGTATCTTTTGGTATCTCCCCGGAACTGCGATTCGTGGAGACGGGCTGTCCATTAACAATGAAACTAATCACACTTTTGAATTTTTTTTAGGAAGCGGATGGCAGGCTTATCTTATTGCCAATCTTATTTATTTTTCAGGAACCTTTTTGCTCGTATCCGTACTACCGAAAAGGGTTGCCTTGATAACAATTTTTTCTTTTATTTTCGGTCATTTCTTTGTAGGGTCTAATTGGCTGGCTGTACGATGGCATCTTGGCATTCAGGGTTCTATGCTTTATGCCTTCGTACTTGTTCCCGCTATAGTCCTCTCAGCTTTCCCTGCAACCGGAACAAAGACAAATCAAATCATCAATGGACTGCGTTGGGTAGTAATTGGTACAATACTTTTAGACGTGACATGCACACTCATAGGTCAACCGACAGGCTACTGGAACCACCCGGGACTTGTACATGAGGCTAACCCTGTTTCCCTCTTTTTATTACTGCATGGCTGGTATACTTATCTTTTGGTAATGGGTTTAGTCTATTGTTCAGTAATATTCTGGCTTGTATCTGTTCTTCAGTGGACATGGGCTTTAATTTGTTCATTCTTTATTATTCTTGTTTCTTTTATTGGAGCATCTAACTGGTTTTTTTACGAATGGAGAATGGGGATGGAAAGCCCGGTCATTATTGGTATAGTATTTAGCTTAGCTATTGCATGGGTGGCATTTCCCACAACTATTCAAAAGAACAATCATTTTACATCTATTATAGTTTAAGCAATGATAGTGGATAAAATTTTCTGATGAGATATAAAAAAAAATATACAAAAAAAATAGCTTCCACGCAATTGTATAAGGTGGGATTGCCAATAATCTTGTATTATTTTAAGCCTTCCGGTAAATATCATGACGGTTTTTTGTGCTCATATCCATATTATATTCATTATTTTTAAATTTAATTCAACTAAATACACAAAACATTGCAGATGTTAAAAAGAGTTTGTATATTTGAACCGAATTAACCTTTTTAAGAATTGCAAATACTAAGAATACAAGAATTTGGATTTATAGTCTTACAACATTCAGTTCCTTTGAAATTTGAATACGTTTATACATTCATAAAGAATTTCATAAATCAGACTCCGAATTACCTTCTTTAAAATGCAGTGAAAAGTACTTTTCCCAATAATTAAACCCAGGTTGAAGAGATTTCTTTTATTGAGATTCATTTGAAATAGAATTATTATTTTAAGAATAAATATAAGTCAAAATAAATTCAGGGAATCCAGTACAACCTACAGTTTTCATTTAAACCGGATAACAATATATTTTTATTCAGGATGCTCAGATATATTATTTTTTTAATTTCTTGTAGTGTACCAGGGTTCCTTCAGCCACAAACCATTATTCAGGGACAGATAAAAGATGCGAAAGGAATATGCATTCATTCAGCTTCGGTTACCATCAAAAACAGCACAAAGAATACTGTTATCGCATACGCATTCAGCAATGAAACAGGGAACTATCATCTTTTCTGCGACAAGAATGACCTCGACAGTATAACCGTAACTGTTTCAGGGTTCAATATTGCAGCCAAATCGAAACGGATAAAGAACCTGTCCCAGACAGTAAACTTTATCGTTGAAGAAAAAGAACTTAAACTAAAGGAAGTCATTGTAAAAGAGCAAAAAGTATGGTCGAGGAAAGACACTGTGAATTACCTGGTATCGGCTTTTACAGACAAAAAAGATCTGGTAATTGGTGATGTATTGAAAAAGATGCCGGGAATCGTAGTAGACAAAGCTGGAATCATCTACTGGCAAGGGAAACCGATTAATACATTTTACATCGAAAATATGGATTTGTTGCGGGGAAGGTATGGCATTGCAACAAACAATGTGGCTGCAAATGATGTTGCTTCCGTTCAAGTTCTACAGCACCACCAGCCTGTAAAAGCACTTGAAGAGATTCAACCTGAAGAAACTGCGGCAATAAACCTGAAACTAAAAGATGAAGCCAAAGGGAAACTGACTTTTATGGTCAGACTGGGAATTGGCGGAATGCCTGTTCAGTGGGAGAACGAACTGGCCGCCATGTGCTTTGCAAAAAAATGGCAAAATATAACTACCTACAAAGGAAATAACTCAGGTGTAGATTTATCACCCGAAATAAACTCATTAGGTTCAACCGCCGGTTTCGATGGTGAAAATATGCTGGGTGTTCAAATGGCATCGTCACCCGGTATTGACCAAAAGCGTTACCTGTTCAATAATTCCAACGTGCTTACCGTCAATAATATCATTAAAACGGATTCGGATGCAACCGTAAATGTAAATGTAGCCTACCTGAATAACCGGGAAAACAAAGAAGGCAGTGCGATTACATCCTATTACATTCCGGGTAAAGATAAATTGGTGGTGAGCGAAGATATGAATTCCACAACAAACACCAATCGGCTGGATGCAGGCTTGAGTTATAATCTCAATAAATCGAAAAAGGATATTGATAATTCACTCGATATTTCAGCGTTGTGGGATGATATTCTCGGAGACGTCACTTCCGGCCAAACCATACACCAGGAACTAAAGAAGCCTTCTTTCTCGGCAACCGACAATTTCGAATGGATAATGAAAACCAGCGGTACAAAAGGATTCCTCTTACATTCGACCATTGGTTTTAAAAGCATTCCACAGGAATTATCCATATCGCCGGGTATGTACAGTGATTTGTTGAACAGTGGCTTAAATTACGATCTGTTGAAACAGGAAACCCGTGTAAATAATTTCAATGCAAAAAACCAATTCACCCTGTTGTCGCCTCTCAGCTTTGGTGATTTCAGTATTAGTCCCGATTTGGAACTTAACGGAGAATACCGGAATCTGACTTCGGAAATGCAGATAAAGGATAACACAGGAGTACTGAAAACAATTGAAACCGACAGCATGCGGAATAACCTCGACTGGACAAAATATAATGCAAAATTCACGTTACCAATCCGTTACAAGAGCAATAATCTGGATGCCAATCTGTATCTGCCATTAGATTATAATTTTATACTTATAAACAATAAGATTCTGCATGACAAAATGAACTTACAACGGATCTACTTTCAACCAGGCATTGATATACGCTATCACTTAACTTCCACATTAGACATTACCGGACGTTACCGTTTCAGCAACCAAATGGGAAATGTAATGTCATACTACCCGGGTTATATTCTTTCGGATTACAGAAACCTGAGCCGGAACGATGGTCGTATTTACGAATCGCAAACGAATGGAGGAGACATTGGCATTGAATACAAGGATATTGTCAATTTACTATTCTTTGGTTCAAGTATATCTAACAACTATTCGAAAAGCAATCTGCTTTACGGACAAAATTTTCAGGGCATTTTATCTGTGTCTTCTCCTGTAGATCTTGAAAACACCAGTAACGGTGTTGGAGCATTTGCATTTATAAACAAAGGATTCGACTGGAAGAAAACAAATATAAGATTTAGATCCTGGTATAATGTATCTCTTTCAAAAATGCTTCAGGAAAACGAACTGATTGATTTGTCCGGAAAAAACTTCAGTTTTGACGGAACAATAAGCTGTAAACCAATTGAAATTATCAATCTTGAATATATAAGTAAATGGAATAATAGCCTGACTAACATCACGAATACAGGGAAAACAGCATCGTACAATAGCTGGTCAGATAATCTGAATCTGGACATTGACCTGCCCAAAGACCTGATTTATCAAGTAGGTTTTGAGCACTATTACAACAGTGCATCAACGGTTAACAAGAATCTTTCTTTCGTGGATATGGGATTGACCTATATCTGGAAACGAACTCACTTATCCCTGAACTGGAACAACATTTTAAATACTGATAACTACGTTACTTACTTTTATGATGGAATAAACAGTTACCAAAACACCTATCATATCCGGCCGGCAACTATTATGTTAAAAGTAAAACTTCAAATCATATAAACATTCAAAACTAACAGGTATGAAAAAACTTATTTTAAATCTTACTCTTTTTCTGTTTATGGGGAATGTTTTCGCCCAGTATACCGGGTCGTTACATATTCCGGTTGATAAGTTTCAGGTCCTTGATTCAGCCACGCTGAAATTCACATACAGGTTTACATACGTCAGGGATTCATTAAATCCGGGAACAATGAAGTATGTTGATTTGCAAACTCTGCTTATTGCTAAGAATATCTCTAAATATTACAGTCAAAATTTTGAAGATTATTGTTTAAGTGCCATGAAAGATGGAAAAGATGATTTTAAACATTTTGTTGAAGGATCATGTGGTTTTGAAATTTTCAAGGACTTTCCGGTCAAAGAGATGACTGTCACCGATTTGGGCCATAAGTTTCTTATGTCAGCCGATTTTCTGTATAAAGAGGATATCCCCATGATGAATTGGGTGATAAATAACGATACTTCTGCCGTTCTATCCTACTCTTGTCAGAAAGCAACCACTTCTTTCAGGGGGCGTAACTATGAAGCGTGGTTTACTTCAGAGATACCCAACAATAACGGTCCGTGGAAGTTTGGAGGACTACCGGGTCTGATTCTAAAGATAAGCGATAGTAAACAAAACTTTGTTTTTGAATGCATTGGCGTGGAACAATTAAAAAACCCTATACCGATTAAACTTTACAGTTTAAAATACAGTACGTTAACCCGTAAGGATTTAATGAAAATTTATCGTAGATTGTTTGACGATCCGGATACATTTTTTAAATCCGTAGGTTCTGAAATGGCAGGGCAACATGATCCAAAAGACCTACCAAAACTTCCTTATAATCCTATGGAATTAGAGTAATGAGGCTTACCTGCAACATATTTATTCAATCCGAAGCCTTCAGCGATCATTGAGGGACAAGCATCGATAAACAGGTTAAGGTGTGACAAACTGAATAGAACTGCATTTTACAGCTTAACCTGATAAATTAAAAAACTGTTTTAATTGCAAGGTGCTGTAATTATTATATAGCCGTCCGGAACGTTGTACCTGACGTTTTTTTTTTGTGTACAAATTCAGACTTAATTCAATACTTTTTTATTTAATTCAACTAAATATACAAAACATTGCAGGTGTTAAATATAGTTTGTACTTTTATGCACGGCTTCAAAAAGAGTTTAATTTACCGGTAATTTATAAATCAATAATAAACATCAATCTATGAATACGTTTAAAACAATGTTTATTGGGTTGCTATTCCTTTCAGCAACCTCATGTTCTCTAATTAAAAAATCGCCTGCTGATACCAGGACACTAGCCCAAAAAGTAGAAACAAAGGATTTTACTTTTTTCATTGACCGTTGCCTGCCGACAGGTATTGAAAATTCGACTTTCAGATCTGATGAGATAATGAGACTCAAGAATGACAATGCATATGCTTTGATGCCATTTCATGGATTATTAACCGGCGATCCGATGAAAAATGATTCAGAACCTATCCGGTTCGATGGACCAATGAGAGGATTTACGATGACTCATGATCCGGTTAAAGGATGGAATATAACATTCAACGTTGAGAGTACTCCATACATCTATCAGGTCAATATCGTGATTACAAATAAAGGTAAAGCAGTTGTAAAAGTGACTTCAAATCAACGAACTACCATGACCTATTTTGGCGAGGTAGATTAATACATTTTTTTGATATACAGGGTTTTTGATTATATATTTAGTGTTCTTGTGTAACTTTTGTGGTTAAGTGATTTATGTTCTTCTTTTGTGTGACTTTTGTGGTTAACTATTTTGTATCATTTTATAGTTGATTTTTTAATCCGGTAATGTAGAATTTGAATAATTGAAAACCTCAAACATCTAATATTCTGTAAATGAAATTATTTTACTTTCCTTTCGTATTGCTTTTCCTTGTGATATGTTTAGGAGTTCCGGCAATCGTATCAAATCCCATCATTTCGCGTGGTAAACCTGTTTACACTTCAAGTGGTGTTGCGCAATACCTTGTTGATGATAAATTTAATACGACTTCGTGGACTGTGACAGCAAACTCCTGGATTTCAATACATGTAAATTCATGTCCTTCAAAGGTCTTCGTTAACTGGAATAATCCCGTTTATGCATGGTCAAATGTACTTTCACCCCCCAGTTGTCCAAACACGAATTCTTTTCCGGTCGATTATAATCTTCTGACATCTTCGAACTCTACCAATGGAATTGATGGACAATGGACAATTGCAGATTCAATCCGGGGTAATATAGTTACTGCACGTGGACATTTGATTAATTTTTCCGGAGCCGGCTGGGTAAAAATGCAAATCATAAAAGGTGGGCCAGATAGATGAGCTGGAAGTATTTGATGCTTCCAACGGAGATTCTGATGTGTGGTTCTTTCCCGGGACCAGTATCACTGCAAACACCTATAAAGGAACCCCTCCTGCCCAAAATTTTGCTGATCTTATTACTCGTGGTGCTTCAGGATATAATCCGGCAATGATACGTGGTGGAATTGGCTGTATTACAAGCAGTGACTTTGTAAAAAATTTACCCAAATACTTACTAATGGCCGGGAATACACATTTTTGGGCCATTGAAATGGGCACCAATGATGCCTGGGGAGGAACCAACGCCAATGTAACACTGTTTAAAAAAAATATGCAGTTGGTTATTGATTCATGTATAGCTTACGGAATTCAACCCATCATTGCCCGTATGATTGCAACAAACTCTGTGTTGGCAGGATGGCAGGTTCATCAGGCATTCCTGAATGCAATAGATGATTTAACTTCTCAAAATAATCTTATTGCAGGCCCGGATCTTTTCACTTATTTTGTCGCTCATCCAACTGAGTTAAACAGCGATGGAATTCATCCGAATGCCACAGGAGCAGCCAGTATTCAACGGTTATGGGCACAAAAGATGATGCCTGTTTACACAGCGGCAACTGGTATTGAGCAGGTAAACTCAACCCCTGATGATATACGCATATACCCTAATCCGACTAAAGATAGCCGATTTACAATTTCACTTAAAAATTCGGCCCCTGAATCACAAGTTCAGATTTATAATCTACAGGGTAAATTAGTCTATAGTTCATCTCTTACCAAGACGGAATCTGTTATAAATTCAGGATTATTCGATGGTATCTATGTACTAAAAATAATAAACGGACAAAACTTAAGTGTTCAAAAACTTATAATAAAATGATTATCAATACACCGGAAATATACAGTCAGTAACAAACTGAGTCTTGTGAAGTCGTGAATGTTTTCTGTTGGTATTTGTGACCGGCAGTGATCAGGAAAATTCTGTTTTTGAAAATTGACGTATGCGGATTTCCTTGTATATTTTTCAGGGCAAATACGATTTCAAGACACCCAGTGTCCTCATCAATAGTTTCTTCGACCGGCTCAAAGCTTAAAGAAGAATTTTTTATCTACAGACATTTGTCCTATAGTGTCTCGTCCTGAATTTTGTTTACACTTTTACGACCTTCTCCAACTTTTACGACCTCTTAATTCTTGTCTCTTTCCTCATCAATTGAAACCCTCACTAAGTTTTCAGATCATGTTGATTTATTTAAAAGAACAAGGGCATCGCAACAACTATTGAGGGCTTCACTAACCGATCATGATCTTCTTTTATCACAGAAAAATCATCGACCTCACTACATCCCTCTCCTCACGAAGAGGGTTGGGGTGAGGTCGAAGGGGTTAGGGGAGGCCGGATCATTACCAGATCTTTACTCTCAGACTATCAGGACGCCACATGGCATCACCCTTTTTAACGCCGAAGGTTGAATAGAATTCAGGCATGTTCGAAAGCGGTCCTAGAACCCTCCATTTAGCGGGGGCATGTTCATTGCTTTTGATCTGGTTTGCCATGGCTTCCGGACGCATATTGAGCATCCAGGCTAATCCGTAACCAAGGAAATAACGTTGGCTGGGATTCAACCCGGCAATCAATTCGTTATTCTTGTATTGTGCGGTTTTTTTAAATGCTTCGTATCCCATGATTACACCGCCCAGATCGGCAATATTTTCCCCCTGTGTCAGTTCACCATTGATGTGGAGGTTGTCGACAGCCACGTAATCGTTGAATTGCTTCACAATCATTTTCGTTTTCTTATTAAACTTCAGGCTATCCTCTTTTGTCCACCAGTTGCTCAGGTTGCCCCTTTCATCGTATTTGCAACCCTGGTCGTCGAATCCATGGGTGATTTCATGTCCGAAAGTGGCACCAATGATCGAGTACAGGAGAGCATCATCGGCCATTTTTCCTTCGAAACCGGGAACTAAAATGTTACAACCGGGGATGACGATTTCGTTGTTCGATGGGTTATAGTAGGCATTGTAAGTCTGCGGTTCCATATCCCATTCTGTACGGTCGACAGGTTTGCCATACTTGTGTATCATGTAGTTAAATTCCCATTTATTGGCATTCATCACATTTTTCACATACGATGAACGATCTGTCTGCAAGGCGCTGAGGTCTTTCCATTTGTCGGGATACCCTACTTTCATAATCACTGCATGGAGTTTTTTCAGGGCTTTTTCTTTTGTTATAGCACTCATCCAGTCAAGGGCTTTAATCCGTTCGGCAAAAACCGTTTTAATGGCATTACCTATTTCAACCAGTTTCTCTTTGGTTCCTTTTGGCAGGTATTCTGTAACATACACTTGCCCTATCAGTTCACCCAGCGAGCCGTCAGTAACTTCCACTACCCTTTTCCATCTGGGTTTAGGTTCTTTTACTCCCCTTAGGGTAGTCGAATAAAAACTGAAATCTTCCAAAAAGGTCTTATCATCCATATACTCTGCGACTCCTTCCAGTAGTTGGAATTTCAGGTAATTTTTCCAGTCGGCTACCGTATATTTTTTCAGATAGTTGTTCAGTGCGGTCAGGAATTCAGGTTGTCCTACCACGACGCTATCCACTTTAGTAAGACCTGAAGCATTCATAAAGATCTTCCAGTCCAGGTTTGGTGTTAAAGCTGCCAACGCTTTGAATGTCATTTTGTGGTAATTTGCAATCGGGTCACGGGTATCTTCGCGTTTGCGGGATGTTTTGGCAATATTGGTTTCCATTTCCATTAACCGGACGGCAGAAGTTTTAGCGGCAGATGGGTCAACCCCCATTATTTTGAACATATTGACTGCATGAATGATGAATTTATCACGTATGGTTTTAGCCATTGGATCTGTATCAAAATAAAAACTGCGGTCGGGAAGACTCAGTCCACCCTGGCTGATATACACCTGGTATTTACCGCTGTTTCTGTCGTCCTGGGCAATATACAGGTTAAACAACGGAGCCGAAGAGACTGTATGAATATAAGCAGCTTCTTTAATAATACCGTTCAGGTCGTTTATCCTATCAATTGTTGCAAAATCACTTTTCAGATCACTGATTCCTTTTTTGTTCAACAGGGTGCTGTCCATTCCCGAGAAGAACAAATCACCGATTTTCTGTTTGTTGCTTCCCTTTTCAGCATGCTTAATGGCTGCCGAAGATTCGCATATTTTACGAACCTGGGCATTGATGGTATCCTGGATCAGTTGAAAGATGCCGTTACTTTGTTCACTGGCAGGAATAGGATTTTGTTTGAACCATTTGCCATTGGCAAACTGAAAGAAATCAGTCCCGGCTTTCGTCGTAGAGTCAATATGGGCAGTCAGGGCATCCCCTTTTTCTGTTGAATATTTTGACTGTTTGCACGAAGGTGTAACTGTTGCCATGACAAGACCGCAGAGAATGACATTGATATACGTTTTTTTCATTTTAAATATGTTGATTAGATTTAGCAAATGATAAAATAGTAAATGGTTTAAAGAGTGTAAAAATAACTCTTTTCATTTGTATTTTGAATGTAGTTGGAATAAAATAATACATAATCATTCATTTTTTATAAAAAAGGACTTCTCCCCCACTCCATATAACGTCCAATAAGATCTCCAATGGGATAAAACAGATCTTATTAAGCTTTTGTAAATCAATAGAATTCAAATAAATCTATTGGAGCATGCGGCATCCCGTTTTTTTTTAACCACTACAGTTTAATATACTTAATCAAATAGGATACAACAGAAAATTAAATAACCACAATAGTTCACAATAGATTCTATTTGCAATCTGGTTGTTGATTTTAAAATCTAAAAATACCGTTAGGTATTTTTCTTATGTGTCCTTTTGTGCCTTTTGTGGTTATATATTTTTTCTTTCTACTTAATTTTTTTTGTGTCCTCGTTTTGTAGTTAGTTGGTAATAAATTGCAAATAATTTTCGTATTTATGTATTTCTTGTGTTTTATTTTTAGTAAAGTTGAAATAATTCCAATCCAAAATAAAACAATCAAACATACTTACCTTAAAGTTTGCAAAGAGAGAGAGAGAGAGTGCATTTTATCCAACCTTTACAAATCAGAATATTCTGTTTTCGTCGTGAAAAATCGTACGTTCACAGATATACCATTTCCCGAATGGCCAATACGGAATAAATTTGCAAATTATAAATCTGCGAACCGGGTTGAAAACTATTTTAAAGAATCATATTTCATTTAAGGTAATATCTTCAGTGGCTCGTCTACCTTACTATATGGACGAATTAACTGCTTTGCCAGATCCAAAACAACATCAAAGTATTCAATATGCCGTCCAGCAATATGGGAAGCGATTGTTCAGTTTTATACGTTCACGCGTAAAAAATGACGAAGACGCCGAAGATATCCTTCAGGATGTGTGGGTTCAACTCAGCTGCATGATCGACACAGGACCTATCGAACAACTGAGTGCCTGGCTTTACCGGGTAAGCCGGAACAGGATTATCGATAAAAGCCGGAAGCATACTACACTGTCACTGGAAGATTTCATATATGAAGATGATGATGGCGATATGATATTTCAGGAGGCTTTGCTTTCTGACTCTATTGAAACTGAAACAGAATTTGATACGGCTTATATAAGAGAGACTATTTTCAAAGCTCTAAGCGAATTACCTGAAAAACAAAGGCAGGTATTTGTCCTGAATGAGCTGGAAGATATGACTCTCCAACAGATTGCCGATATGACAGGTGAAAGCATAAAAACTATTATTTCACGCAAACGGTATGCTGTTGCTCAATTGCGAAAACTTCTTCAGGATATTTATAACGATTAATCAGGCAGTACACAATTTAATTTTTAAAGCAATATAGGATTGGTGGACTTCATAAGTGATTAAAAATGAATAATTCTACTTTACCAGATAAAAAAATAGCCTCTTTAGATCCATCGAAGATTCCGATTTATCGGAAATAGTTCACTATAGATAAATTGAATTCAATAATCTTGTTGGACTTAAATTCTTAAAATACCGTTAGGTATTTACTATTGTGTTCTTTTGTGACTTTTGTGGTTAATAGTTTTTGTTTGTTTTTATTTTAGTAAAGTAGAAATAAGGGAAATATTTAAAGTAATAAAAATAAATAATGACTTACAGCAAAACAAATAAAAAGGAAACGAAATTTATTCCTGTTATTAACCTGAATAAATGTCACTCGGATGGAATCTGTGTAATAGCATGTACACAACATGGATTAGAAATGAAAAAAATCACAGGGATTGAATTCTCGAATCTAACATTTGCAGGAAAACTTAAAACCCGTTTTCACGGAAGAGAAAAAGCAATGCTTCTCCATCCGGAGAATTGTATCGGGTGCAGAAAATGCGAAAAAGTATGTCCTGAAAAAGCAATAAAACTAATCAGTACAAAATGAATGCTGAATTCCAATTTTGTTTAATTCGATTAATATCAGGAGTAAAAGACTTAGATCAATCAAAGTTATCTATCATACAGCAATTCAAAATAGTATATAAATATCAATTAATTTAAAACATAGGAAACATGAGAAACAAGATGGGTTTAGAACAAGAACATGGGAATCGCTTCAGACTGAAAAGAGTTATTTTCATTCCGTTTGCCGTAGCTGCAGGCGCATTTATTTTCAGTTGCGCAGTTATGTATCTGTGGAATGCGATATTACCGGAAGTGTTGGGTGTCCATCTCATTACTTTCTGGCAGGCATTGGGAATACTGGTATTGTCAAAAATACTCTTTGGCGGTTTTGGGTTGAATCATCATAACAGATCGCATATCCATCAAACGCATGAAATGAGGGAAAAGTGGATGAATCTGAGTCAGGAGGAAAAAGACAAGATGAAAAATGAATGGCGGGGAAGGTTTAACCATCAGGAGAAAACTGAATAACATTAAAGCATTATTTTTAATCGATTTGTAATCTCAATTAGCTTATGTCTCTTTTGTAAAACTTAGTGCTTTTGTAACTCTTTATGTCGGGATGTTCCATTTGGTGGAAATAATTCATGGCATAAATAGATGTCACAATAATCATCTGATTACATATCACAATTGAGACATCCCCAACCTACTAACAAAACAACAATAATATAAAAAATTTACCAACCTGACTAATGAAAGGAATTCAATTTTGAAAGTGAACAGCATTGAAGTGAAGAACTTCACAAAAACATTCGGGACATTTACAGCAGTAGATAATATCTCGTTCAACGTCGAACAGGGAACCATCTTTGCATTCCTTGGACCGAACGGGGCCGGCAAGAGTACCACTATTAATACCCTTTGCACCATACAGGAAAAGACACAGGGTGAATTAAAAATCAACGGCCATGATGTAACTCATCAAAAAGATAAAGTACGAAAAGATATTGGCATCGTTTTTCAGGAATCAACACTCGATGGAAAACTGACTGTGGAAGAAAATTTAAAACTTCATTGCGATTTTTATAAGGTGCCCAAAGCTGAAGTAAAAGAGCGGATCGATTTTGTACTCGACCTGGTTGATATTAAGAACCGTCGAAAATCATCGGTCGACAGCCTTTCAGGTGGGATGAAACGGCGTGCGGAAATTGCCCGGGGGCTGGTACATTTTCCAAAAGTCCTGTTTCTGGATGAACCGACAACCGGCCTGGATCCGCAAACCCGTGCCAATGTGTGGGATTATATCCACAAACTCCAGAAACAAAAGAATATCACCATTTTTCTGACAACCCATTATATGGACGAAGCTGAAATATGCAACCAGGTGGCCATCATTGATGGAGGTAGAATTGTAGCGCACGACACCCCTGCCAACCTGAAAAAGAAATATACCGGCACCACAATGAAGATTAAGACTTCAAATCCCGACAGCCTGATCCGGTACTTAACCGAACGTTCCATAAAATACCTCAGTGAAAACGGTCAGGTGATCATTTTTGCCACCAATACTGAGGATGTATTATCTATCACCTCGACATTTAAAGAAACAATAACAGATATAGAAATCAACAAAGGCACCCTGAACGATGTGTTTATTGCCATAACAGGAAAGGAAATACGAGAATGATACGCCCGATTTTAGCCATATTGTCCAGAAATTTGATAAAGCTTCGCAGGGACCGGATGAAGCTATTCCTGAACCTTTTTATGTCCGGGTTATTCCTGTTTATATTCTCTTTTGTGATTAAATCGACAGCCCGCGGGTTGGATCATCCAATGAATTACCTGATTTCAGGTATTATCATCATGACTGTATTTCAGTCTGCCCTGAGCAATTCAATGAATATCCTGGAGGATATCACCAGTGGGTTTATGAAAGAAATTCTGGTGGCACCCGTTAACAGGTGGCAAATTGCGACAGGTCATGTCCTTTCCGCCATGACGGTATCTGTCATCCAGGGTCTGATCATTGTAGTGATCGGCATCTTTATGGGACTGGATATTGATCTGGTCCATGGGATTGCCATGGTCGGGTTGATGTTGTTGGTGGGATTGACCTTCTCAGCCCTGGGTTTGTACCTGGCAACCCTGACAAAGGAATCGAGCAATTTTCAACTGTTGATTATGATTGTTACCTTTCCGTTGACTTTTTTATCAGGTGCCTTTATCCCGACTATGGCCCTGCCTGGATTATTGAAGCCTTTTGTATTCATCAATCCATTGACTTACACTACTGCTGCATTCCGTTTTGTAGCCCTGCACCTCGAGAATATGCCTGCAGCCGGACTGGTTAAGGCAGGGGTAGCTTTTGATATAAACGGGTTTATTATTACTCCTTTTATGAGTATCCTGTTTATTATCGTTATGTGCGTCCTCTTTTTTAGCCTGTGTGTCGACAGGTTCACAAAAGCCGATTTCTCCAGGGTTAAAACCTTTAAGCATTCTCATTAAGCAGGAAATGGTTGATTGGTTAATTGATTGATTAGTTAATTGGTTGATTAGTTAATTGGTTAATTGGAGGACAATTTCTTACTCATATAAAAACCGTACTGATTGTCATGTCAGTACGGTTTTTTATTTTTTAAATTCAGCACATATACACTTATTTTAAAATAATTATAGAATATGTTCTTAGGTTAAAAAAGAGTTCGTACATTTGGTGCGGAATTGAGTCAGATTGGATTATAAAGACTTTGGAGATAAGAATTTGGTTTGAAATCACAATAACTTAACAATATTTCCCTTTTTTTTGCCAAGCTTTATGAATAGTTGCCAGTCGGGTAAAGTTTGAACAAAATATAGACTTCACTGAGAAAATCGGAAAAAGTATGCTGAAAAAACTGACAGCTAAAACTACGTATTAATTATACAATTAGTTTAAAACTCTTTTAATATTCAAGACAAATTCTGCTTCGCTAAAAACCTAAACTATCCAAAGTTTACAAATAATTAAACACGGACTAACAGCACAATTCAAAAAAAATAAATAATGGTGGAAATAAAAAAAAACAAACATGAATATAGCAGACAACACACTTAAGTCACTCCATACAAATGACACATTTGTAGACATCTTTACTGACCATTTCGATGAATCATTCTATGGTTTTATCATTGATTTTAACGACGAATTTCTGTTGTTGGAACACTATAATGATGACAGTTTATATAACGGAATCATAGTATTCAGACGAGAAGATATAACCAGAATTAAATGGGACAACAATGGTATAAATAGTGCCTTCAAATTAATTTCACGTCAAAAAAATATCAAAGGGTTTGTTGAAATAGATATTAAGTCAATTGAAAGTATTCTTAAATCAGTTGACAAGACATTCAAACATGTGAATCTTCAAATTCAAAACATTAATTCCGACTGGTCAATTATTGGACAGATTCAAGAAATAGATTCTGAAACAATTATTTTAAAGGAATTTGGAACAATGTCGACTTTAGACAGAGGAATGCTCATGCTGTCAATTGCCGACATTACTCGTGTTGATGCCGGGGGTATATATGAAAACAACTTATTGAAAATACACAAAGTAACAAAGTCAGCAAATTCATAAATTATCCTGTTGCCGACAAAAAGCTCAGGTTGGATAGATATTGATTTGAAAAAATACAATTTAGTTTTCAACGGTGATATTGCATTGACACTTGAATGGGTAAATGTGACAGAATCATCTAAAAGCAAACTTATAAAAGTGAATAACAAAGAGGTATACTGTGTTCTGTTTAATCAAAAACAAAAACAAGGAGGCTCTTATACAAGATGGGGAAGTGAATCGAAATGGATATGGAATGATGGAACAAGCCCAAGCTTTTATCTGACAGTTCAGGAATAACAAATCGGATAAAGAAATCAAATGGAACAATTAAATAATAGGAAATAAACATTGTCCTGGTATATTAAATAAAACTTCATCAAGTCTTAGCTCTATAACCATCTCTTACTCCCTCTTCACTTGGAGAGGGTTGGGGTGAGGTTGGAGAGGGCAGGGAAAGAGATCGGATTTCATGAAAATTAAAATGTTATCCGTAAAGCGTCCTAATTTAAATCCTCAATATTAAATCCGAAGGATTTAAATGTGAATAACCATATATGAAATGTATGGAAAAAATGATAAGGATATGAACTTAACCCCGATAGGGGTTGAATAACAAGATATAAATATTTAAATTGAAATAATTAATAAGATAAAAATTGGATTGAATAGCTTGAAGACAGTTGATTTAGCTATTCAATCACTCCGTGGTTGGTGATTTACATTATTTAACTTCCATGCATTTCATACATATTAATCACATTCAATTCCTTCGGAATTATAAAAGTGAAATAACAAAATTAATTATTTGAAGTTTTAGGAGCTTTTGAGGATAATCATTTTATATTAATCCAACTAATTAAATATCTCATTTTAAATTCAAAAAAATAGATCATTTTATTATTTTGAGTACTTTTGAAAGATGTTTACACCAAATTAAAGAACAATTTTTTAATTAAATGAGATTATGGATAATTTAAACTATAAAGGTTATATCGGAACTGTTGATTACAATGCAGCTAACAATTGTTTGTTTGGCAAAGTGGAGGGTATGGTCAAAGATAGTATCACTTACGAAGGTCAATCTATCAATGAATTAAAGACTGATTTTGAAAATGCTATTGACAGCTACCTGGAAGGTTGTGAAGAACTTGGTATAAAACCCCGCAAAGCATATAGCGGGACTCTTAATATTCGAATACCTTCCGAAATACATTGTCAGATTGCATTGAAAGCAAAACAATCCGGACGATCAATCAATGCAATTATTAAAGATGCATTAGAAACCCAATTAAATTTGCCTCACAATTAGTTTTACAATTGGAGAACAAACTCTTATTCCTTTGAAAACCGTATTGACAGTCATGTCAGTACGGTTTTTTTGTTTATTAAATTCAGTTCTAATCCATTTATTTTAAAATAAATATAGAATATATTTGAAAGTTAAAAAATAGTTCGTACTTTTGGTGCTAAATTGAGTTAAATTCGATTGTAAAGACTAAGGAAAGAAGAGATTGGGCTGTGAATCCAACTATAGGGAATCCTGTCAGTTCTTAATCTCTTTGTACATCCTAACAGTTGGAAATTTGTTTGAATAATAGAAAAGCACAGTTATAGACCTATGACAACATTTTAATTCTATGATCTCTTTTTATGAAATCAATTAAATCAAAAGCTGGAATTGGTAAAGCTGAAGTATATTTCTTATCAGTGAAATATGAAAAAAGTACATTACAACTATACAAATAGCACTGATGGCAATTTCTGCTCAATTGGGACTTATTAGTAATGAGCAGTTCTTTTTTCTTCAGGTTTGAATAGTAGGAGTTCACTTTTAGTTAAAATCGAATCAGGCACATTCAATATAGAACAAGTAATTTAATCTGAAATAATAATTCGCGAATTATTAAACGACAGTATATTCAGTCTTGGCTCTTTCTTCTTTGTTCTTGGCTCTTTGTTCTTTGTTCTATTTATTTTCACCCATAAAAATCAAAATCGTATGAAAACAATTCTGACATCTTTCTTTTTGATTGTCTGTATTCAGACTGCGGTTTTTGCCCAAATCGTTGTTGATAAAGGTATTTATAAATCTAATTTTAGTAATGCACTTCACGAACCCAGGTATGTAAGTTATTATTTATACAAGGGAGGTGGTAATTGCGATCGTCAGGGATTTAGTTTTAAAAATGACGATTCAAGGTTGCAATGTGCTACCGATTCCGATTATAAAGGCAAAAGCTACGATAAGGGCCACCTTGCGAATGCCGAAGACTTTGCTTTTAATTGTACACAGGATGAACTGACATTCCGTTATTACAATTGTTTGCCGCAAACTCCGAATTTAAACAGGGGAGTCTGGAAAAAAGAAGAAACGCTGATACGGAAATGGTCGCAAAATGAGAAGTTATATATTATTTGC
>Ga0302200_10000268_pt1 | contig 53933 bp, 49 predicted proteins | sample II_Bog_N3_1_FD_194585 | JGI IMG/M metagenome (GOLD analysis project Ga0302200, IMG submission 194585) | Peat permafrost microbial communities from Stordalen Mire near Abisko, Sweden - II_Bog_N3_1 | ecosystem: Environmental > Terrestrial > Soil > Wetlands > Peat | place: Sweden: Abisko...
AGAACAGTGCTGATTCTTCGGTATTAAGCCAGATTCAAAGCGACAACATCGCCAAGCAGGTGAGCAGTTCCTGGACGGTGGGGCCGTGGTCCAGTTCTTCCGCCACCACTTGGGACAATGTTCTCAAGCTCATGGCGGCACAGGGCCAGTCGTATTTTCAATCTTCCGGCGACAGTGATGCCTACACTGGCGCACAGTCTTTGGACAGCGGCACAACTGTGCCGGCAGACAGTCCTTATGCCACGATTGTCGGCGGCACAACCCTGACCATGGGCGGCTATGGCGTGGCGTGGAGTTCGGAGACGGTCTGGAACTACAATCTCACCGGCATTTCCAACGAAGGTTCCGGCGGCGGCATCAGTTCCTACTATGCCATCCCTTGGTGGCAGACCAACATCAGCATGACGAGCAATGGCGGTTCTACCTCCCACCGCAACATTCCCGACGTGGCGCTCACGGCGGACAACATTTTTGTCAGTTATAACAATGGCGACGACACCGGTACCAATTATTTTATGGGTACCAGTTGCGCCGCGCCGTTGTGGGCCGGGTTCACGGCGCTCGTGAATCAACAGGCGGTGGCGGGCGGCAATCCGCCGGTCGGTTTTCTCAACCCGGCACTTTATGGCACCACGACCAACTCCAACTACAGCATCTGTTTTCATGATGTCACCACCGGCAACAACACCGGCACCAACACTGCCGGTTTGTATAATGCGGTTGCCGGTTACGACCTTTGCACCGGCCTTGGCACGCCGAACGGGCAAAACCTGATCAGCGTGCTGGCGCCGGACACGCTGGTCATCACGCCGCTGAGCGGGTTTAGCGCGAGCGGCATTACCGGCGGATCGTTCAGCCCGAACTTGCAAAACTATTTGCTGACCAATTCCAGCGCGGTTTCCCTCGCCTGGTCGCTGGTGAATACGTCGGCGTGGTTGAATGCCTCGGTGATGGGCGGAACCCTGCCGCCCAACGGTACCAACGGTGTCGCCATCAGCTTGAATGCCGCCGCCAACAGCCTGGCCGCTGGCACTTACCCGGCCACTGTCCAATTCACGAATGGGAACACGCATGTCGTGCAGAACCTGCAATTTTCCCTGCAAGTTTTGGAGCCGCTAGCCATCACGCCGGCCACCGGTTTCACCGCAAGTGGCGTGATCGGTGGGCCATTCAACGTAACGTCGCAAAATTTCACCCTGAGCAACCTGTCTTCGGCCTCGTTGAATTGGGGTATCGCCAACACGTCCGTGTGGTTGAATGTTTCTCCGGCGGGTGGTGCTTTGGCTGGTGGCGGGCAGGTGACGGTGGCGGCCGGCCTGAATACCGCCGCCAGCAATCTGACGGCGGGCGCTTATGCCGCGACGGTTTTCTTCACCAACCAGACCAGCGGCACGGTGCAGAGCCGGCAGTTTGCCCTGACCGTCAGCCAGTCCCTCGTGCAGAACGGCGGTTTTGAGACCGGCGATTTCACCGGTTGGAATGTGACGGGCAACTCTGGCCAGAACGCCGTGGTTTCTTTTCCGCCGCAATTTGTGCATTCTGGAAGTTACGGCGCATTTTTGGGAAATGTGAGCACGCTTGGCTATGCCGCACAGACTTTGTCCACCGTGCCGGGGCAGTTGTATTTAGTCTCGTTTTGGCTGAACAATCCGAATAACACCGGTTACGGTTCCACCGTGACGCCGAATCAATTTATCGTGAACTGGAACACGAATTCGCCGACAGTAAATACGATTTTCAACAATACCAATCTGGGCGCAATCAACAACTGGACAAATATGCAGTTTGTCGTCAAAGCCACGTATGCCACGACCGTTTTACAATTCGGCGCCCGCAACGACCCGGTCGCTTTTGCCTTAGACGATGTTTCTGTGACACCGGGTTTTGCGCCCGCCACTACCACGCAGCCCACTAACCTCACCCTCCTGGCCGGCGGTACTGCGGTCTTCAGCGCGATGGCCACCGGCTCGACCAATCTCACCTATCAATGGCAGAAAAACGGGTTGAATCTCGCCAACGGCACGGGCATTGCCGGCTCGACCACCACCAACCTCACACTCACCGCCGTCACCACCAACAGTAACGGCAATTACAGCCTGCTCGTGACAAATATTTTTGGCGCGACCACCAGCAGCGTCGCAAATCTGACCGTCGTGCTGCCGCCGGCCATCACCAGCTCGTCGGTCACCAACCGCACCATCCAATGCGGTGGTAACACGAATGTTTTCACCGTCACCGCGACCGGCACGGCACCGTTGAGTTATCAATGGAGTCTCGACGGTTTGCCGGTTTTGAATGCGACCAACACCAGTTATTACATCACCAACCTCCACCTGCCGAATCACACCGTCATTGTCGCTGTCACCAATCTTTACGGCAGTCTCACCAGCAACGCCGTGCTTACCGTGCAGGACACCATTTCGCCTGTCATCACGCTAGCTGGCGCCAACCCGTTTTACGTCGAGTTGGGCAGCGCCTTCACCGATCCCGGCGCGACGGCCACCGACCTTTGCGCGGGCGTCGTCGTCGTGATTGCCAGTGGCACGGTCAACACCAACGCCGTCAGCACCAACACGCTCACTTACACCGCCGACGATGGCAACGGCAATACCAACACTGTCACACGCACTGTCATCGTGCGCGACACTACGCCGCCGACGATTTTGTGGAGCTTCACCAATTTAATTGTGGCGGCGAATTCCAACTGCGTCGCGCTGCTGCCCAACGTGACCGGAACCAATTTCATCCTCGCCACCGATTTGTCCGGAGCGCTGACAATCACGCAAACCCCGACGAATAATTTTCTTTTGCCGCTCGGCACGAATACGGTTGTCATCACCGTCGCCGACGCCTCCGGCAACACCGCGTTCTCCACCAACACCGTCGTCGTGCAAGACCAGACGCCACCGGTAATTTTTAGCCAGCCGCAAAGCCAGACCAATTTCATCGGCACGACCGCGACCTTCGGCGTCGCTGCCACCGCCTGCACGCCGCTCACGTTCCAGTGGTATTCCAACAACACTGCGCTGACGCTTTTCACCAACACCACGCTCGCGCTGTCCAACCTTACTTTGTCGGCGGCGGCAAATTATTTTGTCGTCGCCAGCGCAAACGGTGGCGCGACGACCAGCAGCGTCGCCACGTTGACGGTGAATCTGATTCCACCCGCCATCAACGGCGTCACCGCCAATGCCAATGGCAGCTTCAATTTGAACCTCACCGGCTCGCCCGGCTACATCTATATTTTGCAGGCCACCACAAATTTGCTTCCACCCGTGAACTGGCTGCCGCTCGCCACCAACACACTCGGCACGAATGGCGTCTGGCTGTTCACTGACACGTCGGCCACCAACTTGCCGCTGCAATTTTACCGTCTAAAACTTGGGCCGTAATTTCTGAATAGCCTGTGTCTCCGCGAGTCTCTTGCCGTGAACACCAAAAAAAAGCAGACTGATTGCGTGAGTGAATTTTTCAAGTGCGCCGAAAGCGAAATCCAGAATCGCAACCTGCTTTCGCGCGGCCAAAAAATCCTCGTCGCCGTTTCCGGCGGCGCGGATTCGCTGGTATTGCTTTACGTTCTAAATTCGCTCGCCAAAAAAAATCGCTGGCAGATTTCCGTCGCGCACTTCAACCACCAATTACGCGGGCGCTCCAGCGATGCGGACGAAAAACTTGTCCGTCAGGCCGCAAAAAAATTACGGCTGAAATTCTGCGGCGGACGCGCCGAAGTTAAAAAATTTGCCGCACACGAGAGAATATCCGTGGAAATGGCCGCGCGCAAACTACGCCACGAATTCCTCGCGCGCATCGCGCGTGAACAAAAAATTTCCACCATCGCACTCGCGCATCATGCCGACGATCAGGTGGAACTTTTCTTTCTGCGATTGCTGCGCGGCGCGGGCGGCGAAGGTTTGGCGGGAATGAAATGGCGTTCGCCGTCATCCGCCGACAAGCAGATTGCGCTCGTGCGTCCTCTGCTCGGGTTTTCCAAAAATGAGATTTTGGAATTCGCGCGTGCGAACAAAATCAAGTTCCGCGAGGACGCGACAAATTTCTCCACGGATTTTATTCGCAACCGGATTCGCAATGAACTACTGCCGTTGCTGCAAAAAAAATATCAGCCCGGCTTGGCCAAAACCGTTTTACGATTGATGGAAATTACCGGCGCAGAAGCCGAGTTTGTGAGCGCCACTGCGGCAGCATGGCTGGCCAAACCGGCGATGGCGTTCGCGCGATTGCCAGTCGCTGTTCAGCGGAAAGTTTTGCAGGAACAACTGGTCGCCAGTGGTGTGGTAGCAGATTTTGATTTGGTTGAGCAGTTGCGCGTGGCGACGGGAAAATTTGTGAGCGTCAGTTCCGATTTGTCTGTCGCGCGCGATGCGGACGGGAAAATTAAACTGGCAAACGTAAAGGAACGCTTGGCAGAAAAGTTCAAGGCGGATGAATTCAAATTAAATTTGTCGGGCAGGGCAGGTCGCGTGGAATTTGCTGGTTTGAAATTCGGTTGGACTTTGAAAAGATACGGCGGCTCGCGAGGACGCTCGCCCCACCAAACGGAATTTTTTGATGCCGACAAAATCGGCGGCGAAATCATTTTGCGGCATTGGCGCGCGGGCGACCGGTTTCAGCCAATCGGCATGAAGTCGGCGGTGAAGTTGCAGGATTTTTTTGTGAATGCAAAAATTCCGATGGTGCGGCGGAGAAATCTAATTTTGGCAACTACGGTGGGCGGCGAGATTTTTTGGGTGGAAGGTCTGCGGATTGCTGAAAAGTTCAAGCTGACGCCCGCAACCAAGCGGCAATTGGTCTGGAACCAATCGAAAATCGCGGCTTAATTCGCTTTACAGCCGCGCAGTTAATAACTATTTTCTTTCACTCATTTAATTATGGAAGCAAAGACGAAAACGATTGAACAATTTAAGACGCACGCGAAGGACACGGGTTCTGCCGACGTGCAAATCGCGCTGCTCACGCACCGCATCAACCATTTGACCGAGCATTTGCAGACGGCCAAGAAGGATCACAGTTCCCGTCGCGGACTGTTACTGATGGTCGGCCAACGCCGGCGTTTGCTTGATTATCTTGCCGATACGGATGTCAGCCGCTATCAGGCGGTCACGAAAAAGCTAAAGCTGCGCAAGTAATTTAATTTTTAATTTACGGCGCGCGCGGCTGTTCATTACTTCAAGCCCGCCGCCGTTTCTGGAATTGAGTTGTCCGCGCGAACTTCCTGATTCCACCACCAAAAACCTCGCGTAGAAATCCGCCGCCTTCGGGAAATTTCATTCAGCTCCGAAATTTTTCGGGGTTCACTGAAGTTCCTCTGGAGGTGGCATAAAAAAGTTAGTTATGTCACATAAAATCACCGCCGCAGTCGGCGACAAAGAAATCATCATCGAATCCGGCAAGCTCGCGAAGCAGGCTGACGGTTCGGTGACCGTCCAGTTGGGCGACACCGTCATTCTTGTGGCCGCCGTGGCGGCGACGAAAGCGAAAGATGGCCAGGACTTTTTTCCACTCACCGTTGACTACCGCGAAAAAGCGGCGGCGGCAGGAAAATTTCCCGGCGGCTACTTCAAGCGCGAAGGCCGTCCGACGGAAAAGGAAATTCTCACCTGCCGTTTGACCGATCGTCCGATTCGCCCGCTTTTTCCGAAGGGCTGGTATAACGAAGTTCAAGTGCAGACCGTGCTGTTGAGCGCGGATGGCGAAAATGATTCCGATATTTTGAGCATCGTCGGTGCGAGCGCGTCGCTGATGGTTTCCGACATTCCGTGGGCCGGACCGCTCGGCGCGGTGCGCGTCGGTCGCATCAACGGAAAATTCATCGCCAATCCCACGCACGCTGAACAGGCGGACAGTGATTTGGATTTGGTTTACGTCGGCAACGAAAAAGACATCGTCATGTATGAAGGCGCGGCCAAGGAAATTTCTGAAGCCGACTTCAACGCCGCGTTGAAATACGCGCAGGAAGTCATCCAGCCGCAGATTGTCGCGCAAAAAGAACTCGCCGCGAAAGTTGGCAAAAAGAAACGCGAAATCACGCTGAAGATTGTTCCGGACGAAATTCTTGCCGACGCCAAAGCGCTCGCCGGCGACCGTTTTGTTCCCGCACTTTTGACGCCGGGCAAATTGAATCGCGAAGCCGCGTGCAACGCCATAAAGAACGAAGTCGGTGAAAAACTTGTCGCGAAATTCAGCGCGGAAAAAGTCACGCCGTTCGTCATCAACGACGCGTTTTACTACATTCAAAAAGAAGCCGTTCGCAAATTGATTCTCGAAAGCGGCAAGCGCCTGGACGGTCGCACGTTTGACCAGATTCGTCCGATCTCCAGCGAAGTCGCGATTCTCCCGCGCGCGCACGGTTCCGCGTTGTTCGCGCGTGGCGAAACGCAGGCCGTTTCGCTCGTCACGCTCGGTACGGGCGACGACACGCAGGAATTTGATTCCTACACGGGTGGCAAGACGGAAAAGAAATTCCTGTTGCACTACAACTTCCCGAATTTCTCCGTCGGCGAAACCGGCCGCATCACCGGCCCCGGTCGTCGCGAAATCGGTCACGGCGCGCTTGCCGAACGCTCGATTGAATCCATGATTCCGGCGGTGAATTATCCTTACACCATCCGCGTCGTCAGCGAAATCATGGAGTCCAACGGCTCCACCTCGATGGCGTCTGTTTGCGGCGGCACGCTCGCGCTGCTCGATGCGGGCGTCCCGATGATTCGTCCGGTCGCTGGCATCAGCGTTGGCATCTGCACGGAATACAGCGGCGACAATATTTCCAAATACGAACTGCTCACCGACATCATCGGCTGGGAAGATGCGTATTGCGACATGGACTGCAAAATCGCCGGCACCGAAAAAGGCATCACCGGCTTCCAACTCGATTTGAAGCTGAAAGGCATTCCGCACGAAATCATGGCGAAGGCCGTGGAAAAAGCGCGTGTTGCCCGTCTGTTCATCTTGGGCGAAATGGCCAAGACCATCGCCGCGCCGCGCAAGGACATCAGTCCCTACGCGCCGCGCATCACGACGCTCAAGATTAATCCCGAAAAAATCGGTGCGATCATCGGGCCGGGCGGCAAGAACATCAAACGCCTCGTCGAAGAATCTGGTTGCGAAATTGACATCGAGGACGACGGCACGGTCAACATTTTCTCCGTCTCGGCGGAAGGCATGAAGATCGCCGTGGACGCCATCAGCGGCGTCACTGCCGAAGCGGAAATCGGCAAAATCTATCGCGGTCGCGTCGTCACCGTGAAGGAATTCGGCGCGTTCGTCGAATTCCTGCCGGGCAAGGACGGACTTGTCCACATCAGCGAACTGGCGAACTTCCGCGTGAAACGCACCGAAGACATCGTCAAGGAAGGCGATGAGATCACGGTAAAATGTTTGGGCGTGGATGAAAAAGGCCGCGTGAAACTTTCGCGCAAAGCCGCGATGGAAGACCGCGACAAGGAAGAAGCGGCGGCGGCTCCGGCGGTGGCTTAATCTGGAAAAAATTCAAAGCGCGGATGGCGAAAGCTATCCGCGCTTTTGTTTTTGGATATTTTTATTCGACTCCGCCTTGTTGGCGCAACAAGTCTGCTATTTCTTTGTTGGTGTGTAATACAGCAAAGTCCAGAGGTGTTTTACCTCTGTTGTCTTTGGCGTTGATATCGGCTTTGTTGGCGAGCAGCAATTCCACCATGGCTTTGGGACCAAAAGCCGAAGCAATGTGCAAGGGTGTGTCACCGTCGTTGTTCTTGGCATTCACATCGGCCTCGTTTGCCAGCAGCAATGCCGCGATTTCTGTGTAGCCATTTTCAGCCACCACATGCAATGGTGTCCGTCCGGCATTTTCCTTGTAGTTGACGTTGGCCTTGTTCGTCAGGAGCAATTCCACCATGTCTTTGTGGCCGCCAAAGACTGCATTGAGCAAGGGTGACCAGCCGCCGTAGGACTGCGCTTCAATATTGGCCTTATTAGCCAGAAGCAATTCGGCCACTTCCATGTGTCCAAACTCAGCTGCAATTTGCAGAGGAGTTTGCCTGCCGTAGCTCGCATTGCTGTTGACCAGGTCAGGGTTTGCCTTGATCAACGCTTTGGCCTTTTCTAATTTTCCGTTGAAGGCCGCCTCAAAAAGACTCCCATCACCTCTGCCAGCCGCTGAAATTTCCGGTGACATGCCAGACCAGCCTAGAGGCGTATGATTACCTTCATAATCCAGCCACTTCTTGGCATCAAACCATTCTTTGAAGTCCTCCAATTTCATTTTGTCCCATCCAGGTCCATTAAGCTGTAGTATCGAAGTCACTGCCGGATCAATTTGGTCGAACGGTGCATAGCGACCATCAGGTTCGCGCTTCAAGAACATTAAATATTTTGTGGGTTTCTTCGGATTGAAAGAGGCTAAATCAAATTCGTTCCACCCCGAATGATCCGCTAGCCGATAATGATGCACGACCAGTTTCGTTAGATTTGTGTCGCCCTTCAAAACGAAAACAATCTCAAATTCCGATGACACCCCGATGACATAAATGTCCGGGCTGATGTGAGGAAGATTTGTTTGCTCGGCAGTGTCAATGGTCGAGATAGGCTCGGCGACGGCAATAATGTCCACTGTTTTGTCTATCGTCCGCAAGTCGGGTGAATTTATAAAACGAGCGTCGACTACGAAAATTGCGGCCATGAGGAAAAGAAAGCTGCTAATGATTATTTTCATTGTATTTCCACAGGTTGATTTCTTTGACCCTATTTCCGCCGTTTCTAGTTGTCGAGCCGAATCTCTCTCGCCATCGCACATTATGTTTTCAGCTTCGCCCAAAATATAACAAGTTTGACTCGACTGCGCGGCGAAAGTAAAATTGACGTGATGCTGGCTGCTGAATCCAAAGTGGGCAATTCCCAAACCGAACACTCTTCAGACCCCGCCCGTTCCTGGAAATTGATTGTGGAACCGGTGGAGCCGTTTCTTAATGCCGTGACGCAGCGGCTCACGCGGCAGGCGCGGGATTTTGACCCGCAGATCGTGCCTTACGCCGAGCACGCGCTGAACAACGGTGGCAAACATCTGCGCCCAACGCTCGTCGCGCTGGCGGCGGGCTGCTTCGGCCAGCCTAATGAATCTCACGTCACGGCAGCGGTCATCATCGAGATGGTGCATCTCGCCACGCTCGTCCACGACGACGTGATGGACGAGGCGCAAATCCGGCGCGGCAGCCCGACGGTTGCGGCGAAGTGGGGCAACGAAATCGCCGTTTTATTTGGCGATTGCCTGTTCGCGCAGGCGTTGAAACTGGCTTCGGAATTTCCGACGACGGAAATCTGCCGCGCGGTTGCGCTGGCGACGAACACAGTTTGTTCCGGCGAAATTTTGCAGACGCAGCAGCGGCGAAATTTTGCAGCGGCGCGCGCGGATTATTTCCGCGTCATCGAAATGAAGACGGGCGAATTGTTCACGCTGTCGTGCGACTTGGCGGCGTTTTTGAGCGGCGCAAAACCGGAGCAGCGCGCGGCGTTGCGCGAGTTCGGCGCGGCCGTTGGCACAGCGTATCAGATTTACGACGACTGCGTGGACTTGTTCGGCACGGAGGCGGAGGCCGGTAAATCGCTCGGCACTGATTTGGCGAAAGGAAAATTAACCTGGCCGGTGTTGCTCGCGTGGGAGCGCGCCAATGCAACTGATCGCGCGCGATTGGAAAATTTGATCAAGAACTGGCAGCCGGAAAATTTGTCCGCCGTGAACGAACTGCTTTCGCGTTACGAAACATTTGGGCCGTCGGTGGGCGAGATTGAACGGTATCTTGAATTGGCGCGGCGCGCGTTGCGGGTGTTGCCGGCGTCACCGGGGCAGGCGGGTTTGCTGCAATTGACGGATTTTCTTGCGCAACAAACAGCGGCTTTGGTGGTTCAATGATTATGTCAGAGCCAGTTCCCATCGTTGATGCCAGCATGCCTGCCGGAATGCTGGAGGGTGATTTGGTGCGGCGCGCCCGCAAAGGCGATCTGGATGCCTACGACGAACTGGTGAAGCGCTATCAGCAGCGGATTTACGCGACGATTTACCACATGACGTCCAATCACGAGGACGCCAACGACCTCGCGCAGGACGCGTTCATCAAGGCGTATTCGGCGCTGAAATCGTTCAAGGGCGGCTCGACTTTTTACACGTGGCTTTACCGGATTGCGGTCAATAAAACCATTAATTTTCTGAAGCAGCGCAAGAACAAGCATCATTACAGTCTGAATGATTTAGATTTTAATACGGAGAATAATCCTGATTTAGTGGCGCTGATTTCCGAGAAAACGCCGGTGCGGGAAGCGGGTTTGACGGAGCTGCAAAAAAAATTGAACGAAGCCTTGATGAAGCTGTCTGAACCTCACAGAATGGTAGTGGTGTTGCATGACGTGCAGGGGCAGTCGCACGAGGAAATTGCGGAGATCATGGATTGCAACATCGGCACGGTGCGGTCGCGGCTGTTTTATGCGCGCCAGCAATTGCAAAGCTACCTTTCCGAATACGCGAAGCCAGCATGAACGAAAACGAACACAACTTTGAAGAACTGAAAAAGCTGTTGAAACTCAAACAGCACGAGGTTCCGCCGCCCGGTTATTTCAACAATTTTTCTGGTCAGGTCGTTTCGCGCATACGCGCGGGCGAAGCTGGTGGCGCGCAAACTTACGTTGAAAGGCTTCAATCCGAAGCGCCGTGGGTCATCAACCTGCTCCGCATTTTTGAGACGCGTCCCGGTTTGATTGGTGGTTTTGCCACGAGCCTGTGTCTGTTGCTGGTTTTGGTCGTGGTTTTTGCAGATCGGTCTGATGTCGCCTCAAAAAATCTGCTGACGGTTTCCGACCCGTCGGCGACGATGGGCAGTTCCGTCGCCTCGATGCCGGTGCCTTCGCTGGTGGCGGCTTCAGATTCATCCGGCATCGTCGCCAGCACGAATCCCGTGACCAGCCTGCAACCGGTGGCCACGTTGTTCGGCCAGCCGGCTTCCGGGTCGCTTTTTCAGCCGGCGGGTTTTGCGCCTGCCAGCCAATAGGCCAACACTAAAAAATTTCTTTTACGCGGCGACGCTTGAAACGTTGCCGCGTTTTTCATTTAATCAGCGGAGTGCCAACCAAAGTTATCGCCGTTGCCAACCAAAAAGGCGGAGTCGGAAAAACGACCACCGCCGTGAATCTTTCGGCCTGCCTCGCCGCCGACGGCCAGCGCGTGTTGCTGTTCGACCTCGACCCGCAGGCTAATGCCACCAGCGGCGTCGGTTTGGAAAAAATTGACGGCGCGAGCGCCTATCACGTTTTGCTCGGCGAAGGTTCGTTGCTCGAAAAAATAAAACCCACCGCTTACGAAAGACTTTCTGCGATTCCGAGCGAAGTGGATTTGTGCGCCGCCGACCTCGAACTCGCGCGGCTGGAAAACCATCTGCAACGCGTTGCCCTCGCGCTTCAGCCCGTGCGCGACAGCGGACGTTTCGACGTCGTGCTGCTGGACTGTCCGCCGTCGCTGGGGATTTTGTCGCTGAACGCCTTTGCCGCGTGCGACGGCATTCTCATCCCGTTGCAATGCGAGTATTACGCGCTCGAAGGCATCTCGATGATGAACCGCGTTTTGGAACAACTCAAAAACGCGGGCGTGAATCCCAAGCTCGAAATTTTTGGCGTGGTGATGACGATGTTCGACGGCCGCACAAAATTGTCCAACGAAGTCGTCGAAGAAGTCCGCAAACTGCTCGGCGCAAAAGTTTTTGAAACCCTGATCCCACGCACCACCCGTCTGGCCGAAGCACCGAGCCACGGCCAGCCGATCATTTATTACGACAAATACAGCACCGGCTCGGCGGCGTATCAATTGCTCGCGCAGGAAGTTTTGGAACGTTTGAAACCAAATTAAGAAATCTCTTTTAGTCGCCGACAAACTGCTGATGAATCTAGCCGTTTGTCTTTCAAAAATCTGCGTAAATGAAAATGAAACTCATTATGTATAAGTTTTTCGGCCAAATCTAATAGCTTGGAAACAAATTCACTTCGTTGCGCGGGTTTTAATAAAGAATAAATACGGTCTAGGATTGATACGTTTGCCTTTTTAATAAAATCGTCTGCGAGATAACGGGCAAAAAGTTCGGTGCGTTGATCAAGCGGCAAAACATTCAAATCGCACCAAAGAAGACGTTTTAGAAGTGGAAAGCCAAAATGCCAAAGCGCTTTTAATTTTTCTGGTGGAATTGAAAGATAGGCTGACGCGAAAGCACGAATCTTTTCCGGGTCTTTTTTGTCCTCGTCATTAGCAAAAATTGCCATAATCGGAAAACTTCGATGTTCAATAAGTTCCGCGCGATTCCATAAATGCACTTTCTTTTGATTTATGTTCAATCCCCAGCGGCGAAGTTCCAATGAAAGTTCATGCAATAATTTCGGCTTCAAATTTGGATCATTCAAAAAAATAAATTGGTCGTCTGCAAACCGGAAGTATTGAACACCAGAACGTTGAGCAAGCTTGTAAGCGAAATCGTCATAAGGTTGTAGATGAAAATTCGCCAATATCCGAGAGCAGTCTGCTAATGCGTCGGAAGGAAGTCCAACGGTTTGACGATTATAGAAATTACAATCACGGTTCCAGTAATTAAGAAAATGAAACAGCAGGCTGATTTCAAGCGAAAGCTGTGAACCTGCAACTTCTCTGATTCGATTTTCAAGAATATCCAAGCGAATGGAGTCATAAAAATTTGCAATATCAAACTCCAAAGCATAGGCAAAATTCTCTGACATTAAATTTGCGCCGAGTCGCGCGTTAAAATCGCCAAATGCTTTACTCCAAGCAAGTGGATTGAATGCAAACCGCCCGTAATCATTAATATACAAATCCTCATTTTCTTTCTCCCGAATTTTGCCTCCGAGAGACCAACCTCCAAAGGTATTTGGAACACGATTGACGGCGATATTTTCCTCTAATCTTTTAAGGCAGAAATAATAGATGCAATAATCTTCGATTGCAAAAACAGGAACGCAACGCGTAACGCCATGATCTTTGTCTATGTAAATTGTCGCCTCTGGCACATGCGGGTAATATTTTCGCTGAATAATGCTCTCGTAAAGTTTGTTCAACAAAAGTTCTTTTGCTTGTTGATTCTTGGGAATGCTCAAAGGCAGCGAGTTGTTGTGAAAAGCTCGCCAAAAACCATTCGTAAAGAATTTTTTGAATTCTTCGATTGGCAAAATATATTCTTTGGACATTTTCGTTTTCTGAAGAATGCAGGCAAATTTCCTTTTCTTCAATCGCAATGCAATTATCTTGTTTGCCGCGCGTTAAAAATTTTATGCCCAAAGAAATTCTCGAAATGCCCATCGAAACGGCGACGATGGAATTGCCCGACACCAAAACCATCCGCCTCAAATGGCCCGACGGCCACAATCCCGATTTCAAGACCGGCCAGTTCATCACGGTCTATTGGCCGGACACGCCGGCTTACAAGCGCGCCTACTCGCTCTCGTCCTGCGCGCTGGATCGCGGCTTTTACGAAGTCACCGTCAAGCGCGACGGCAAGATGGGCACGCGCATCGTGGATTGGGCGAAGGCGGGCGACAAACTGTTCGTCATTCCGCCCGTAGGAAAATTTCTGCCGGTCTATGAGCCGGACAAACATCTCGTCTGCATTGCCGGCGGATCGGGCGTGACGCCGTTTCGCGGGTTCGCGCGCGAGGCCACGCGGCGGAAATTGGCGACGAAAATCACCGTGCTTTACAGCGTCCGCACGCCGGCGGATATTATTTTCCACAATGAATTCCGCGAGTTGGAAAAGGAAAATCCGAATTTCAAATTCCACGTCACCTGCACGCGCGTGACGCCGGAACACAATTGGAAAGGCCGCGCCGCGCGCATCACGTCCGACTGGGTGAAGGAAATCGCGACCGATTTGCCGAACACGGTTTTCTACGCGTGCGGCCCGAACGCGCTCGTGGAGTTCGCCGAACATCTGGTCATCCACGAACTCGGCGTGGCCAAGGAACAGATGAAAACGGAGAAGTGGGGGTGAGGATGGACATTGATAAACACGGATTGGAAATTTTCTGCAGTTCAGCTTTTGTTTTATCCGTGTGCATTCGTGTTAATCCATGGTTAAAATAATTTCATGTTAAAACGCACCGCACTTTTTTCCGCGCACCAGAAACTCGGCGCGAAGCTGATTGATTTCGGCGGTTGGGAAATGCCGGTGCAATACACCAGCATCACCGACGAACATCTCGCCGTGCGCAACGCCGTCGGGATTTTTGACATTTCGCATATGGGCGAAGTCACCGTCAGCGGTGCGGCGGCGGCGGAATTTCTCAATCAGCTTCTGACGAACGACATCAAAAAACTCACGCCCGGCCTCGGCCAATACACGCTCATGTGCAACGAGCGCGGCACGGTGATTGACGATCTTTACGCCTACCGGCTCTGCGGCGACGTTTATTTTCTCATCATCAACGCGTCGCGCGTTGAGGCCGATGTTGTGTGGATGAAATCGCAATGGGAAAAATTTCCCCGCCGCAGCGAACTGACTTTGACCGACGCCTCGCACAATTACGCCGCCGTTGCCGTGCAAGGTCCGCGCGTGAAGGATTTCATCAACGACGTGATTCCTGGTGCATCCATTTCCGCGATGCGCGTCGCGCGCGTGACGGATCTGAAGAAAAATGAGATCGGCGGTTTCAAATTTGAAAATCACAGCGTCCTCGTCTCGCGCACCGGCTACACCGGCGAGGACGGATTTGAAATCGTCGGCAGCGATGAATCCATCCGGCATTTGTGGGGTAAACTTTTGACCGTCGGCGCGCCGTTCGGTTTGAAACCCGCTGGACTTGGCGCGCGCGACACGTTGCGCACGGAAGTTTGCTATCCGCTTTATGGCCACGAACTAGACGAAGAAACGACGCCGATTGAAGCTGGCGTTGGATTTTTCGTCTCGCTCGATAAAGGAGAATTCAATGGCCGCGCCGTGCTTGCCGATCAAAAAGCGAACGGCGTAAAAAAGAAATGCGTCGCGTTCAAGATGACCTATAAATCCGCGCCGCCACGCCCGCATTATCCGATTTGGGCGAACGGCGCGAGCGTCGGCGAAGTCGTCAGCGGCACGCAAAGTCCGTCACTGCATGTTGGCATCGGCATGGGCTATGTGCCGCCGGAATTTGCGAAGCCGGACACGAAGCTTGAGATCGAGATTCGCGGCAAACGCTTCGCCGCCGTCGTGGTGAAAAAGCCGATTTACAAAAAAAGGTAGCGAACTTTTGCCGCAAAAAAGCGCAGAAGCCGCAAAATGTAATTTCCTTTTTGCGTGTTTTGTGTCTTTTTGTGGCTGAAAATTTATGAGCAACATTCCTTCTGATCTGAAATACGCCAAATCACACGAATGGGTTCGCGTCAGCGGCGACATTGCGACCCTCGGCATCACCGATCATGCGCAGGCCGAGCTGACCGACATCGTGTTTGTGGAACTGCCCGCCGTGGGCCGCCAGGTCAAGGCCGGCGAAGCCTGCGCCGTGGTGGAATCCGTCAAGACCGCGAGCGACATCTATTCGCCCGTCAGCGGCGAGATCACCGCCGTCAATGCCGCCGTGGTGGAAAATCCTGCGCTCGTTAACACCGCGCCCGACAGCGACGGCTGGTTTTTCAAAATCAAATTGAGCAATCCCGCCGAACTAAACGCGTTGCTCTCGCCAGAGGATTACAAGAAGCAGATTGGAGGATAAGTTTGCCGAGCAATGGGGGAATCAATGTGCGACTTTATGACATGAGTTCAAAATTTTTACGGATTTGTTATTTTGATCATGTGTCTTGCTATAAGAAGCGAGAATGCTTCTGCTCAAATTTACAGCCAAGGTATTATTGGCTTACTGGAACGCAGTGTTTATGACAGGAAGCAACCTTTTCAATAATCCATTGAACGTGGATACAAATGGCCTCAATGAATTATTTCCAGCAAGAACCACTCAGCAAGGCACAGTCGTTTCATTGTGGAACCCGAATACTGCAACTTTTGATACTACTTCCACATTTACGAATGGTGCTTGGACAAGCAACTTGAAATTGCCGCCTGGAACGGGCGTGTTGGTAGTTGCTCCTTTGCAATTCACCAACCTAATTGTTGGCATTGTGCTTAACCACGACGGAAGTATTTTGACAAGTGACAACCTGACTATTCCATCCGTATTTTCTGGATCAAATGGTATTTATCTGCTCGGTGACAAATCCAATGGATTGGCGGTCGTCTCTTGGCCGTCTTACGCAGTGGATTGGACGCTTCAAACGAATTCCAATTTATCTACAAGTTCTTGGGGCAAATATGTTGGAGCAGTTGTCAACAACACTGTAACCAACATTCCAAATGGGAATTTATTTTTCCTACTTTCTTATCCCTAAATGACTTTGTTGTAAAAAATTATTGTGAAAATCCGTCTATTCATCAAACCCTATTGCGGCTGGTGCCACAAAGCGCAGCGCTGGCTTAACGAGCGCGGCATCAAATATGAAACGCTCGACGTGATTGCCGACCGCGAGGCCATGACCGAAATGGTCGAGCTTTCCGGCCAGTCGCTCGCGCCAGTTATTGATGTGGACGGCCAAATCCTCGCCGATTTTGGCCCAGAAGAACTGGCTAAGTTTTGGGAGAAGTTGAGTCACAGATAATCACAGATGGGGAAAAAGAATTTTTATCTGTGTTCCATCTGTGTCAATCTGTGGCTAGATAAATTTTGAAATGACGACGACTGAATTTAAAACCCGCCCGCGTTTGCCGGAATGGCTGCGCATCAAGCTGCCCACGTCTGACACGTTTTCGCAGACGCGCAACCTGCTCGGCGAACTCAAGCTGCACACGGTCTGCGAAAGCGCGAAGTGTCCGAACCATTGGGAATGCTGGAGCAAAGGCACGGCGACGTTCATGATCGCCGGCGACCGCTGCACGCGCGCGTGCGGTTTTTGCGCCGTGGCCACCGCCAAACCGCTCCCGCTCGAAGCCGATGAACCGCTCCGCGTGGCCGAAGCGACGCGCCGGATGAAATTGAAACACGTCGTCATCACCGCCGTCGCGCGCGACGACATGGCGGATGGCGGCGCGGAACATTTCCGCCAGACGATTGAGGAAGTCCGCAAATTGAATCCGGGAATTGTCGTCGAAGTTTTGGTTCCCGATTTTCAGGACAGCGACGCATCTATTGACGCTGTGCTTGCCGCCAAGCCGCAAATTTTTAATCACAATCTCGAAACTGTCCGCCGCCTGACGCCGAGCGTGCGGCATCGCGCGACTTACGACCGTTCGTTGAGCGTGTTGAAAAAGGTGAAAGACAAACGCGGTAAAACCATTTTTACGAAGTCCGGGCTGATGCTTGGTCTCGGCGAACGCGAGGAAGAAGTTTTGGCAGCGATGCGCGATTTGCGCGCGGCGGGTTGCGACATTCTCACGCTCGGCCAATATCTGCAACCGACGTTGAAACATCTCGCGATGGTGGAATTTATTCCGCCGGTGAAGTTTACAGAATACAAAGTGCGTGCGGAAGAAATGGGTTTTGTCCACGTCGCGAGCGGGCCGCTGGTGCGCAGTTCGTATCATGCGGACGAGTTTGGCGCCGCTGCCGCGACTTACTGATTAGTGGCCGAGGGCAGGGCGTTTCAAAATCATCCACGCCACGATGGCGAGGCAGATGAAGAAAATGCCAAAGCTGGCGATGGTGACGAACAGCTTGAATTTGCGGGCGTTTTCAGCGAGTTGCGCCGTCTGCCTTTTCTCGGCCTCCATTAAATTGCCGAATTGATTTTTCAGAATAGCGTTGATGGCATCCTCGTTTTTTAATTCGAGCGTCAGCCAGCCGCCTTCGCTTCGCTTCGGCGCGCCAAGGCTGTCTTCGAGATTTTTCCATTCGTCGGGCAGGCGCGTGATGACTTCAGCGGACGGCGGTTGGAAGCCGTAATTTTTCCAGAACGGCGAATCCTCCTGCATCCAGACGCGAAAGGCGCCGTGATTGGCGGCAAGTTTCTGGATGCGTTCCCAAAACAATTCGCGCGCGGCATCAGCCACGGAAAAATCTGCGTAATCTTCGCTGTGCAACCGCGCGTGCTGGCGGACAATTTGCACGCCAATCGCGCCGGCAAATTTTCCGTCGGCCTCGACGACCTGAAATTCCGTGACGCGATCCTTGAGCTTGTCCGCCGGCAATTGCGCGGCGAGCCAAAGCGCTTTGAGCGCGGGCAGGTCGTCCACGGTGGCGCGGCGGATGTGCAATTGCGGCATGGTTTGATTCTGCAATAAATCTTTCCGGCGCGAAGAAAAATTTGCAATTCCGGCGGACTGTGTAATTTTACGCGGTCTATAAAAATAAAATATGAGCCAAACCAAACAACTTCTCGACGCCTTGCAATGGCGCTACGCCACCAAAGTTTTTGACGCGACCAAAAAAATTCCCGCCGACGTTTGGGACGCGCTGGAAAAATCCCTCGTGCTGACGCCGACGAGCTACGGTTTGCAGCCGTATCAATTTTTGGTCGTGCAGGACGCGGCGAAACGCGCGGCGCTGCTGCCAAATTCGTGGGGACAAAAACAGGTCGTGGACTGCTCGCATTTTGTCGTGTTCACGGCACGCACGGAAATGAAGGACGCGGACGTAGATAAACTGATTGCGCGCACGGTGGAACTTCGCAAGTTGCCTGTTGGCTCGCTCGACGCGTATCGCGGCATGATGATTGGCGACATCGTCAACGGCCCGCGTGGAAAAATCGCGCACGAATGGGCGGCGCGGCAGGTTTACATCGCGCTGGGAAATCTGATGACGTGCGCCGCCGTGCTCGGTGTGGACGCGTGCCCGATGGAAGGCATCAATCCGACGGAGTATGACAAAATTCTTGGAGTCGCTGGAACTGGCTACAAAACCGTGGTCGCGCTGGCGCTCGGTTATCGCGCCGCAAGCGACAAATATGCAAGCTTGGCAAAAGTTCGCTTTGAGACTTCTGAACTGGTGAAGGTCGTTTAATTATTTTGCCAGAAAAAACAAAACTTCCGACACGCAAAATCGTGTCGCAAGTTTTTTTTGTTTTTGAAATTACAGTTTTTCCGGCTGCTTCATCAAATCACCGATGCGTGACAGCAACCGTCCCGCCGCACCGCCGTCGAGCACGCGATGGTCGAAGCTCAGGGTGAGGTATGCTTCCGTGACCGGCACGAACTGGCCTTTCGCCTCGTCCCAATGCGGCGTTTTGCGTCCAGCACCGAGGCCGAGCACGAGCGTTTGTTCCGGCAGCGGAATCGGCGTCGCCCAAATCAAGCCGAACGTGCCGAAGTTTGTAACCGTGGCCACGGAACCGCCGGTGGCGTCGGCTGGTAATTTTCTTTGGCGCGCGAGTTCGACGAGCTCGTTGTAACGCGCGGTCAATTCTTTCAACGGCTTTTTATCCGCGCCGCGCAACACGGGCACAAGCACGCCGTCCTCAGCTTCCACAGCAAAACCAACGTCAATGGCATTCGGATGCACGATGTTTGTGCCGACGAGACGACCTGCGACCGCGCTATTTTCCGCGAGCGCGAGCGCGAGCGCGCGCAAGGCGTAAAGCGCGGGGCCGGGTTTCGGTTCGCAGGTTTTGCGATGTGCGAGAACGGAATCCAGTTGCACCGGCAAACCGACCGTGGCAATCGGGCGCGTCCAACTGCGACGCATCGCGTCGGCGACAGCCACGCGCATGGACGAAGCCTTGGTCAGCTTCTGCTGTTCCAGATTGGCCATGAACTTTTCAAAATCTTCGACGGTCACGCGACCCGCCGCGCCGCTGCCGGCGATGCCCGCAAGGTCGGCGGCGCTCAAGCCGAGTTCGTGCATCCGCGCCTTGAGGCGCGGCGACATGTAGCTGGCGCCGGTGGCGTTGGCAGGCACAGGCAATCCGCGCACGGTCGGTTCCACGCGCGAGCCGGTGGCATTACGCGTTTTTTTGGAAATGATTTCGGTGTCCGTGTCGCAACTTTTTGCCGGTGCGGGGAGATCAAGGCCGAAGCGCGCGGCTTCTTCTTTTGAAGCTTCAATTTTTCCCAGCACGTCGCCGACAGCGTAACTCTCGTTGAGCTGCGCGGAAAATTTTTCAATCCGCCCGCCGCAGGGCGCGGTGACGGTCATGGTGGCCTTGTTCGTTTCGACTTCGATCAGGTCCTGTCCGCCCTCGACCTCGTCGCCGGGCTTGACGAGAAAATTGATGATGGCGGCCTCGGCGATGGATTCGCCAAGCTGCGGCATGATGATGGGAATCTGCGGCATAAAATTAATAGCGGATAAGTTTTCTGGCGGCAGCGGCCACGCTGCGGGCGGTCGGACGATGCGCGGCCCACAAGTTTGGATGATAGGGCACGGGCGTGTCCTTCGCGTTCAATCGTTGTGGCGGCGCGTCGAGCAAGCCGTAACCTTCAGCGGTCACGCGCGCGATGACTTCCGCCGTCACGCCGCCCCACGGCCACGCTTCGCCAACGCAGAGCAAACGGCCGGTGCGCGCGACGCTGGCGACGACGGTGTCAGTGTCGAGCGGTTTGATGGAACGCAAATCCACCACTTCAACTTGCCAGCCTTCGGTGGCGAGTTCGTCTGCCGCTGCGAGCGCTTCGTGCACCATCGCACTGTAAGTGACGATGGTGAGATCGCGGCCTTCGCGGGCGATGCGCGCCTTGCCGATGGGCAACGCTTCGCTCGGTAATTTCTCGGCTTTGAGATGGTAATAAAGAAATTTGTGTTCGCAGAAAATCACGGGATCATCAATCGCCACGGCGGAGAGCAACATGGAATAAGCGTCTTCCACGGTCGCGGGCGTCAGGACGACAAGGCCAGGATAATGCGCGTAAATCGCTTCTAAACATTGACTGTGAAACGGCCCGCTGCCGGACGTGCCGCCGAACGGCAAACGCACGGTGATGGGGCAGGGAACATTTGTGCGCCAAAAAAGTGTCGAAGCTTGGTTGACGATTTGGTTGAAGGCGACGGTGGAAAAATCCGCGAACTGCATTTCAATAATTGGTCGCATTCCTTCAATCGCCGTGCCGACGGCGAGACCAATCATAGCGTCTTCGGAAATCGGGGAGTCGAGCACGCGACCGGGAAAGTCCTTTTGCAAATTTTTTGTGGCCTTGAACGCACCGCCAAACGCGCCTACGTCTTGGCCGTAAATAAATACGCGTGGATCGTCGCGCAAGGCGTGTGCTTGCGCTTCGCGGATGGCTTCGAGATAGGTGATGCTCATCGCAAATTAAGTTTCTTCCCGTAGTTCGTTCAAATGTTCCGAGGAGAGCGCACTCCATTTTTCTTCATACGGATCGGGCGCGGGTTCGCGTTGCGCTTGCGCGACCGCTTCCTCGATTTCGCGGATGGCCTCGCTGCGCCAGACGGCAAGCTGCGCGGCGTCGGCAAAATTTTTCTTCAGCAAAAATTCCTCGGCCACTTTCAGGCAGTCGCGGCCAAGGGCGGAATTTTTTTGTTCGGGCAAAATGTAGCCCGCGTCATCATGTTCACCGTGGCCGCAGAGTCGAAGTAGAGTTGCCACCACGAGCTGCGGACCATGTCCGGCGCGCGCGCGCGCGACGGCGGAACTGATGGTCTTGAGGCAGTCGGAAAAATCCGTGCCGTCGAGAGAATGGGATTCGACGCCGTAGCCAGTGGCCTTGTCCGCCAAATCGGCGCAAGCGAACTGGCGGCTGGTCGGTGTGGAATAAGCGAATTGATTGTTGGCGACGACGAGGACGAGTGGAAGTTTTTCGACGGCGGCTTGATTCAGCGATTCGTGAAACGCGCCCGTGGAAGTCGCGCCTTCGCCGAGACACGCGACGCCGACAATGCCGGAAATGCCTTTCATGCGGCGCGCAAATAAAATTCCGTTTACGACGGAAACCATCGCGCCAAGATGGCTGATCATCGGCAGATAACCTTCCTGCGGACGGCCGCGATGCACATTACCGTCGCGTCCGCGCATCGGTCCGAGCGCGGAGCCGAGATAAGTGCGCACGGCGTCAAGGATGGGTTCGCCGAACGCGAGCCGACCGGCGGCGTCGCGGATGAGCGGCGCGAAGACATCAGATTTATTGAGGTGAACGCCGGTGGCGGCGCTCAAAGCTTCCTGACCGCGACCGAGGAAAACGCCGCCGTGGATTTTGCCGGCGCGATAAAGCGCGGCAAATTTATCGTCCAACAGCCGCGCCCGCAGCATAAAGCGGTAGGCGGCAAGCTGCGTCCCGCCGATGGCGCGGGTATCGGAGACGGTTTGCAACATGGCAAAAGTTTATCGCCGACGGCGCAGGCCAGCAATAAATCTTTCGCGTTTCCCTTGATTGGATCGCAAACGGCGGCGTGCCGGAACGAAGGTTGTTCAGATTTTTTATTTTCAGTTCGAACGAAAAGCGGATTGCCTTTGTCTGTTGAATCCAGAATCATATATATTTCGAACCAACATAAAATGTATGAAAAAACTTATTTTTGGAACCATCGTCAGCCTCGGCCTCGTCTCGATTGTCGTTGCCGATGACACCAACTTGTTGAGCGATAAAAATTGGCGCGTCAGTTACGCGCTGGGCGTATTGACCGGCCACGCGTGGCAGCAGCAGGGAGTGGATTTCGACGTGGACGCCTATGCTCGCGGCATCAAAGAGGCCAAGTCCGGAAGCCCGACGCTGCTGACGCCGGAGCAGGCGCAGCAAGCGGTCAACGCCTTCCGCATGGAGTTCATGGCCGCGCAGCAGAAAAAGCGCGCCGAACAGGCCGTCAAGAACAAGGCGGATGGCGTGGCATTTCTGGCCGCCAATAAAAATAATCCCGGCGTCGTGACCTTGCCCGATGGCTTGCAATATTTGATTGTCACAAATGGTTCCGGCGCGATTCCGACGGCTATGGACGTTGTCAGCGTGAATTATCGCGGGACGCTGATTGACGGCACCGAATTTGACAGTTCCTACAAGCGCGGCCAGCCCGTGCAATTCCCGGTCGGCGGCGTGATTCGCGGCTGGACCGAGGCGCTGGAAAAAATGCCCGTCGGCTCCAAGTGGAAATTGTTCATCCCCTCCGAACTGGCTTACGGTGAACAAGGCAATCGCAGCATCCCGCCCAACGCCACGCTCATCTTCGACGTCGAGCTGCTTGAAATCAAATCGTCCGCGCCGCCGGTTGCCGCGCCCGCCACGCCGGTTCAGCCGCTCACCAGCGACATCATCAAGGTGCCGAGTGCCGAGGAAATGAAGAACGGCGCGAAGATTGAAGTGATCAAGGCCGGGGACGCCGCGAAGGCGGCCAGCGGCACGAATTAAAGCCTTTTCGGATTGAACGTCAGGGCGGTTGCCGTGTCAACAATTTCACGAATATGAAATTGATTTACAAACCGTTGTGCGGTCTGTTTGCCGTGGCGGCGGTCGCGGTGGTGATTTTCTCAGTTTCGCGCATCAGTTGGGGTCGTGAAGGCGCGCCCGTTTTCAACATTTCCGCCACGCCCATCAATCGCGACGCGCGCCTCGGCACCAGCTTCGCGCCCATCGTCAAAAAAGTCGCGCCCAGTGTCGTAAACATTTACTCCACGCGGTTCATCAAGGAGCGACCGATAATGAATCCGTTGCTGAACGACCCGTTCTTCCGCCAATTTTTCGGCGATCAAGTGCCACCTGAAAGTGACGAACACCAACGCACCCGCAAGGAGCAGAGCCTCGGCTCCGGCGTCATCGTTTCGCCTGACGGATACATTTTGACGGCCAACCACGTTGTCGCCGATGCAGACGAAGTGAAGGTGTCCATCGCGGACAGCAAAAAAGAATACACGGCCAAGATCATCGGCAAGGATCGCGCCACGGACATAGCGGTTCTGAAAATTCAGGCGAACAATTTGCCCGCCGTCACGCTCGCCGACAGCGACCAGTTGGAAGTGGGCGACATCGTGCTCGCGCTAGGGAATCCTTTCGGCGTCGGGCAGACCGTGACCAGCGGCATCGTCAGTGCGCTTGGTCGCAGCGGGCTTGGCTTCAATGGCTACGAAGATTTCATCCAGACCGATGCCGCCATCAACCCCGGTAACTCCGGTGGCGCGCTCGTGGATGTGGAAGGCCGTCTCGTCGGCATTAACACCGCCATCATCAGTCGTAGCGGCGGCAATCAGGGCATCGGTTTCGCCGTTCCCATCAACATGGCGCGCAATGTCCTCGAACGCCTCGCCAGCGGCGGTGTGGTCATGCGCGGTTATCTCGGTATCATTCCGCAGGACATTGACGCCGACCTCGCGAAGCAATTTGATTTACCCGACCAAAACGGCGCGCTTGTCGGCGATGTGCTGCCCGACGCGCCCGCCGCCAAAGCTGGTTTGAAATCCGGTGACGTCATTGTCGCCATCAATGACAAGCTGATCGAAGACGCACACACTTTGCAACTCACCGTTTCGCAGATCAGCCCCGGCACCTCGGTCGCGGTGAAAATCATTCGCGACGGACTGAATAAAACTGTCAATGTGACGCTCGCGGAACTGCCCGGTGGCGACAGCTCGGCCGGCGATCAGGACAATTCTGATTCCGACACCGGCATGGCCGACGCGCTCGACGGCGTGAAGGTCGCCGACTTGGAACCAGAGGTTCGCGACCAACTTCGTGTGCCCGCCAGCGTGAATGGCGCGCTGGTCACCGACGTGAGCAGCGATTCCAATTCCGCCGACGCCGGTTTGCAGCCCAACGACCTCATCGTCGAAATCAACCGCCAGCCCGTCGCCAACGCCGCCGACGCCGTGCGCTTGGGCAAGGCCGCGCGCGGCGAGCAAATTCTCGTCAAAATCTGGCGGCGCAACGGCGACTTCGCCGGCACACGCTACTTGAGCGTGGACAACACCAAGCGCGCGAAATAAGCGGTTGCAAGTTGCAAATTGAAAGTTGCCGGTTGGCAAATGGTTGAACTTGTGACTTTCAACCTGTAACTTGCCACTCATAAATGGCTGCCCAATACAAAGATTATTACCAGACCCTCAGCGTGCCGCGCACCGCGACCGCCGACGAACTGAAAAAATCCTTCCGCAAACTCGCGCGCGAATTTCATCCTGACGTGGCGAAAGATAAAAAACGCGCCGAGGAAAAATTCAAGGAGATCAACGAGGCCTACGAAGTTCTTTCCGACGCGGACAAGCGCAAAAAATACGACGAACTCGGCGCTAACTGGAAATCCGGCGCGGAATTCCGTCCGCCACCCGGCAACGGCGGATTTCCCGGTGGCCAGCCGTTTCGCAACACGCGCGGCATGAGCAGCGACGATTTCTCGACACATTTCGGCGGCACGGGTTTCAGCGATTTCTTTGAGCAAATGTTCGGTGCACAACGACGCGCAGGCAGCGCTGGCGGGCGCGGCGGTTTTGCCGGCGGCGGCGGACGCAGTGGCTTTGACGGTGAATCATTGGCTGAAGAAAGCCGTGACATCGAGGGCGACATCATGGTCACGCTGGAAGAAGCCGCGCGCGGCTCGCTCCGCACCGTCACCATCCGGCACGAAAACCGCACCGACTCGCATCAGGTCAAAATTCCGGCGGGCATCACCGAAGGCCAAAAACTCCGCATCGCCGGACGCGGCGAGGGCGGCGGCGATTTGTATTTGCGCGTGCGCCTCGCGAAGCATCCCGACTTCGAGGTGGACGGACACAATCTCATTTACGAACTCGAACTTGCGCCGTGGGAAGCCGCGCTCGGCGCGGAGATTTCCGTGCCTACGCTCGAAGGCAAGGTGAATATCAAAATTCCCGCAGGCACTGCCAGCGGACAGAAACTCCGCGTGCGCGGACGCGGCCTCGGCAAGACCGGCGATTTGCTTGTCACCACCAAAATTGTCGTGCCGGACAAAATTTCCGACGCGCAAAAGAAATTGTGGGAACAACTCGCGCGCGAATCCAAGTTCAATCCGCGCGACTGATTTTTTATCGGAGCGTGGCTGACGCTTCGCGCACAGCCCGCTCCGAATACAAATATGTCGAAGCTCATCCTCATCACCGGTGTCTCGCGCGGACTTGGCCGCGCGCTCACCGAAGAATTCATCCGGCTCGGCCACGTTGTCGTCGGTTGCGGACGCTCGGAAAAGGAAATCGCCCAATTGCAAAAACAATTTCCGTCGCCGAATGATTTTTCCGTCGTCAACGTCGCCGACGATTCGCAAGTAGCGGGCTGGGCGAAAAAAGTTTTGGTCGGGCACGCTGCGCCCGATTTGCTACTCAACAACGCCGCGCTCATCAACCGCAACGCGCCGCTCTGGAAAATTTCCGCGCTGGAATTTTCTGACGTGATTGACGTGAATCTCAAGGGCGTGGCAAATGTCATCCGCCATTTTGTGCCCGCGATGATTCGGCAGGGCAGGGGCGTGATCGTAAATTTCAGTTCCGGCTGGGGACGTTCGACCGATGCGGAAGTCGCGCCATATTGCGCGACGAAGTGGGCCATCGAGGGACTCACGCAATCGCTGGCGCAAGAACTGCCGCCGGGCCTGGCTGCCGTGCCGCTCAATCCCGGCATCATCAACACCGCCATGCTGCAAAGCTGTTTTGCCGGCGGCGCAGCCAATTATCCCGCCCCGCGTGAATGGGCAAAAACCGCTGCGCCATTCCTGTTGAAAATAAATTCCGCCGACAATGGGAAGCAATTGACCGCGCCGGTTTGAGCCGATGAAATTTTTATTTGCAGCGCGTGAATTTGGATTACTCTTGCTGCATGAAGCCCGTCAAATTTGTGCTTCTAATGTTCGCGCTGATGGCAACAGAGTCCGCTACGCGCGGTGCTGATACGAATAACATCGCGGAGCTTTCACAAGAGGCCAAAACCAATTTTGAATGGTTTAGCGATCTAGGTTTTCCCGATTTGAATGGATGTCCGTTTGTCCGGGTTGCGACCGGCCGCTGGTTTCAGAGTGGGAATGAACCACGGCAGAACCAATATGTGGACGGATTTCTTATCGCCAGCAATACCACAAATTTTACCGTGTTCACAATGGATTTGTTCAAGAACGCGCTGGCATATAGCGCCTACGGTGCGCCGGAATATGCGCGGGTGGCGTTTGAGCCAATTGCCTTGCAGGACACGGTAAATGCTGTTTTGACGAACCACCTCAATGAGGGCGTCGAACAAAACATGATGCGGCGTTTTGGCGCAGCCATTTCGGAACGGGTTGAATTTTTTGCCCTGGCCTGGGCTTGCTGGCGCAATGGCTTGAATCCCGATGCGGAGAAGCTTTTTCAGCGCGCCAAATTGGTCACGCGCGGTAACGAGCCGCCCGATGAGTCGGATTTTCACACAAGACTCGAAAAGGACATTGCTTATGGAATGATGTGGCGCGCGGTGCTGGGCTTTGGAGACCCATCGGCCAGTCGTCTGCAATTGCTCGCGGAGTTTGAAGCCATTGCCACCAATTATCCCGACAGCGAATACGAACAGCGGGCCAAGGACACTGTTGGGATTCTGACGAGGATGATTGCGGAGGATGAGGCGCACGCGAAGATTGCGCCGACGAATCTTGACAGCCTGCCGGTTGAAGACCGTGTGCGTGAACTTATTTTTGAACTTCGCGACCAAAACGGCCAGCAATGGTCGCAGCCGGGTTCGTGCGATATTTTTTTGGACCGGCGCGGAACCAATTCGCCTGCTGCCCGGCTGGTGAGCATCGGTTATCCTGCCGTGCCGCTACTCATCATCGCTCTGGACGACCCTACATTTACGCGTTCTGTTGGTTTTGGGCGAAACTTCTTTTTCTCACATACAGTTTTGACGGTCGGTGATTGCGCGGTAGCCATTCTTGAGAAGATTTCGGGACAATCATTTTACCGTGCGGCTTCCAGTTCTGGATATATGTCCAATGAAAACAAAAACGCGGCGACGCGCAAGGCGGTGGAAGCTTGGTGGTCGGAATTCCAGAAAAAGGGCGAGGAGCAAATGTTGATTGATGGCACGGAAGCAGGCGACGGCAATGCGCCAAGCCAAGCGGAGATATTGGTCGAACACTACCCCAAGAGGGCGTTGGAGCCTTTGATCAAGGGAACGGAGGCCGCAACCGATGAATGGGTAAAAGCGCGTCTAGTGCAGCTATTTGAAAAATTTGATTCTCCAAAGGCGCTGGCGTTTCTCGATAAAATCATGCGCGTAGGAACAGCTTCACCGAGTGTAATTGCCGCCGAAATTCTCAATCGGAAAGGAAAGCATGAGGCGATTCACGTGATGATTCAGAAATGGAAAGATGCCAAGACCACGGATGAGACTGGTTCGCTTGCCGGGTTTCTGGCCAATCTGGATTCACCCGAAGCAATCGAAGCGCTGGGGCAAAATTTGGCAGGTCGTTCTATTCGCGACAGAATGGGCATAGTCAATGTCGTGGGAGAAAGCGGCACGTGGGCCGGGGATCTTTCGGCAACGAATCGTTCTGCGGCGACTCTTGAAGCCATCGAGAAACTTCTTGTAACGGAATTGCAGGATGATGGGCAGGTGATGGGCGAAAGTGGGAGTCGCATGGGCAAAAGCTATATTGATCCTCGTGTTTGCGACATGGCCGGTTTCCAGCTTAACCAGCGTTGGCCAAAGCGCTATGATTTTGATTTGTCAGCTTCACTCAAAGTTCGCGACATACAACGTATCGAATGTCAAAATGTTTGGAGACGCGCACATAACCTGTCGCTTCTTTCACTGCCAACCCCAACTAGTCACGTTTCGACAAACGACGCCGCCAAGGTGATGACCATCGAGTGGAAAACCGACACGGTTAAACCATCAGAAGTGTTCGCCGCGCGTATTGAAGCGTTTAGAAACAACATCTTGGCTGCAACAAATGTTGTGAATTTACTTACAACGTATGCTTCCAATCCAGAAAGCGGAACATCAGGTTTGGTTTTCGAGGCACGCAAAGACGAAGACTTAACCGGAGTAAAGCTTTCCATTTGTCTTTTGCCTGGAACCTCCCAAAACCCAAAAGATGACTGGAATTTTGCGGAAGGCACTGTAGTTGGACAAAAAGCCATTGACGGCAGCTTCGGAGGCATTTGCGCAACCGAAAAAAGATCGTGGGAAGATTTGGCTAGATCAATTGATGCGGCGGTTGCCAGTTCTCCCGAAACTCCGTTTGTCATAAATGTAAAACTAAATTCGCGCGAACATTAAATTTCGTTTCATCGGCTGCGGCTTGACCGGGTTGGCCACCGGCTTTAGGCTGCATTGATGTCGAACGCGTCCAAAAAGAAAAAGGCGTTGCTGCTTGGCGTCGGCCTTGATAACGACGGCCACAAGCGGCTGACGACCGGCCCGAATTTCGCGCTCGTCGGCGGCTCGCAGGAAACCCACGAGCAGATGGCCGAGAAGGCCATCAAGATCAACGAAAAACTCAAGGCGCGCGGCAAACAACTCGAAACTGTCACCCGCGAGGAGTTCGACGACATCGCGCAGGAAGTGGGATTGAAAAAAGTACCACCTCCAAAATCGTCTCGGTGAAAACGGTCATCCACTGGTTCCGCCGCGATTTGCGCGTTTCGGACAACACGGCTTTGAGCGAAGCTGCGAAACGCGCGGAGCAGGTCGTCCCCGTTTTCATTTTTGAGGACGCGTTCCGCACCGGCCCGGATGTCGGCGCGGCGCGGCTGGCGTTTCTGCTGCAATCGGTCGAGTCGCTGCGCAAAAATCTCGCGGAGCTTGGCCATGGGCTGGTCATCCGCTGCGGCAAGTCGGAGGAAATTTTGCCGCAACTGTGCAAGGAACTTGGCGCGCAAGCCGTCTTAGCCAACAAGCGCTACGAACCTTACACGCAAAGACGTGATGAACGCATCACAGCGGCGCTGCTGAAAATCGGTGTCGGGTTTGAGCTGTTCAAAGATTCGGTTGTGTGGGAAGAGACCGAGATTTTGACGCAAGCGGGCAAACCTTACACCGTTTTCACGCCATATTCCAAAGCGTGGAAGGCGAAACCAATTCCGCAGCCGCGCGAGCGAATTCAAAATTCAAAATTCAAAATTAAAAACTGGCCGAGCGATGAGTTGCCAGCCGAAACATCCGCGCTCGGCTATCCGCTCGCGCAAACCATTCCGGCCGGCGGCGAACGTGCCGCGCTGGAACTGTTGCGTAAGTTCATGGCTGGCCCGGTTTATGACTACGGCGTGAACCGGAATTTTCCGGCGGTGGCTGGCGGTTCCAATCTTTCGCCGCACTTGCGCGCGGGGACGATTAGTATCCGCACGATTCTGGCCGAATTGCAAAAGGCGCGGGTGAAAGCCGCTGGCCTAGAAGCGGTGAAAAGTTGCGAGGTTTTTCTAAACGAGCTTATCTGGCGCGAATTTTATTCGCAGGTGCTGCATAATTTCCCGCACGTCACCAAAGGCGCATTCCGGCCGGAATACGACCAGGTAAAATGGTCGGACAATCAGGAACATTTTGTCGCGTGGTGCGCAGGCAAAACCGGTTATCCCATCGTGGACGCCGCGATGCGCTGCCTCAACGCAACCGGTACGATGCACAACCGGCTGCGCATGATCGTGGCGATGTTTCTCACGAAAGATCTGATCATCAACTGGCAGCTTGGGGAGCGCTATTTCATGAAGCAGCTCGCGGACGGCGATATGGCGGCGAACAACGGCGGCTGGCAATGGAGCGCGGGCACCGGTACCGATGCCGCACCGTATTTCCGCATTTTCAATCCCGTGTCGCAGGGCGAGAAATTTGACGCCGAGGGTAAATTCGTGCGCCGCTGGATTCCCGAACTGGAAGATTTCCCCGACGACACGATTCATCAGCCGTGGGAAAACCCGTTGCTCCTGTCGAAATCAAAATATCCGCAGCGAATCGTGTTGCACGAGGAGCAACGCGAAAAATGCCTCGCGATGTTCAAGGCGGTAAAGGGTTAACCCTTCGTCAATTCCACGAAGTTTTTCAGCAGTTGCAGACCGACCTTCTGGCTTTTTTCTGGATGAAATTGTGTGGCAAAGACATTGTTGCGCCAGACAGACGAGGCAAAATTATTTCCGTAATCCGTGCGCGTGGCGACGATGGATTGATCCGCTGGCTGTGGATAGAAGCTGTGCACGAAATAGACATAGCTGCCGTTTTCAATTCCGCGATAGAGCGGGCAATCGGATTTCATAATTTCCAATTGGTTCCAGCCGATCTGCGGGATTTTCAATCCGGGTTTTTGCGTGAAGCGGACAACGCTGCCGGAAAAAACGCCAAGGCCGGCGGCACAGGAATTAAATTCCTCGCTGCGTTCAAACAGCGCTTGGTAGCCGACGCAGATGCCGAGAAACGGTTTGCCGGTCGTGATGAAATTTTTCGCGGCCTCGAGCAATTCCTGTTTGCGGAGCGCGTTGATGCAATCGTCAAACGCGCCGACGCCGGGCAACACGAGGCCGCGCGCATCACCGATTTCTTCGGGGTGCTGCACGAGCCGCACGTCCGCGCCAACCTTGAGCAGCGACTTATGGACACTGCGCAAATTGCCGGAGCCGTAATCGAGAAGAGCAATCACGAAACTATTTTAGCCACAGATGCACACGGATGAAACACAGATTTTTAACCGCAGAATTATTCCGCCTTTGCGAGTTCACGCTCGGTTTTCAAACGAAGTTGCCCGCACGCGGCGTCAATGTCGCCGCCTTTTTCGCGGCGCAGTGTGGCGGTGACGTCGAGTTTTTCCAGCGCGGCGAGAAAGCGTTCGCAGACTTCTTCTGCGGGGCGCACCCATGGCAAATCCTCGACCTTGTTGTAGGGGATCAAATTTACTTTCGCATAAAGTTTTTTGGCAAGCGTGGCGAGCGGACGCGTCTGTTCCAACGAATCGTTGATGCCGGCGATCAAAATGTATTCCAGCGTGATCATCCGGCCTTTCAACTTTTGATAGTCCTCGCACGCGGCGGTGAGCTCGGTGAGTGGATACTTTTTGTTGACCGGCATGATGCGGTTGCGGACTTCATCCGTCGCGCCGTGCAATGAAATGGCGAGGCGAAATTGCATCGGCTCGACGGCGAGCTTGCGGATTTGCGGCGCTAGCCCGCTGGTCGAAATGGTAATTCTGCGCGCGCCGATGCCGCCGCCCCAAGGCGCGTTCAGAATTTTCAGTGCCTTGATCAAGTTGTCGTAATTCGCGAGCGGTTCGCCCATGCCCATGACGACGATGTTGTTGACGATGCGGGAATCGGCTGATGGCTGATGGCTGATGGCTGATGGTTCACCGTTTTCGGCTTTCAACTTGGAATTTTCAATTTCATGCCATCGTTCCGTCGCCAGAATTTGTTCAACGATTTCGTGGACGCCGAGATTGCGTTTCCAGCCGTCCAGTCCGCTCGCGCAAAATCGGCAGCCGTAAGCGCAGCCGACTTGAGTGGAAATACAAAGCGTGTGACGGTCGCTCGCCTCGCCGTAAAGCGCAGGATTGGCGGGTATCAAAACACTTTCGATGAATGCGCCGTCGGCGAGCTTCCAGAGAAATTTCTGCGTGGTGTCGCCCGCGCCTTGCTTGCGCGCAAGTTCGAGGTTTTGGAACGAAAAGTTTTCGCGCAATTTTTCACGCAGGATTTTCGGCAGGTTGGACATCGCGTCCCAAGTGGTCGCGCGGCGGGCGTAAAGCCAGTCCAGTAGTTGGGCGACGCGGAAGGCTGGCTCATTCCACGATTTGAATTGAGCTTCGAGTTCCTCGCGGGTCAGGGATTTGATGTCGGTCGGCACCTCGGCAAGTTAAACGTCCGCACGCGGGAAACCAAGCGGCTTATGCGGCGGCTAGCCGGTGGTTTGCGTATTACTGCCATTGAAAGCAATCTTGCCAACGCGCCCGGTGTTTTGTTCAATTTGGCGTGCTCAATCAGCAGACTCTTAATCGTCCCGCCAGCTTTTCCGGCATCGGCCTGCACAGTGGCAATCGCGTCAACATGACGATTTTGCCTGCGCCCGCCAACAGCGGCGTGCGCTTCCGCCGCGTGGATCTGGATGGCAAACCGGAAATCGAGGCGCGCGTGGAAAATGTCGCGGAGACGAACCGCTCGACGACGCTGGCGAAAGGCAATGTCAAAGTCCATACGGTCGAACACGTTCTCGCCGCACTGGCGGGTTACGAGATTGACAATGCCATCGTGGAACTCGACGCCAACGAACCGCCCATCGCGGACGGCAGTTCGCGGGAGTTCTGCAAAATCATTCTGGCGGCGGGCATCGTGCCGCTGGCGGAAAAGAAGGAGTTTTTCACACCGACGGAGCCGATTGAAATCCGCCATGGCGAAACGTCCATGACGCTGTTTCCCGACGAGAATTTCAAGATCACCTGCACCAGCGCGGACAAGCAGGGGCGGTTCACGCAGTTTTATTCCGCCGAAGTCACGCCCAAAACGTGGGAGAAGGAACTGGCGCACGCGCGGACTTTTTGTTTTTACGAGGAGATTGAATTTCTGTTCAAGAACGGACTCATCAAAGGCGGCAGCTTGGAGAATGCCGTGGTCATCCGCGATGACGCGGTGCTGACGACGGAGCCGCTGCGGTATCGCGAGGAATTTGTGCGGCACAAGATGCTGGACATCATCGGCGACCTCTCGCTGCTGGGCAAACCGATCCGCGGCCACATCATCGCCGTGCGCCCTGGCCATGCAGGCAACGCCGAGCTGGTGAAAAAAATCGTCGAGCAAATCAACAAACCGATTCGCGTGGCGCAGACATTTTCGCCGCCGCCGGTGAAGGATGCGCCGACCCCGCTGCCTTCCGCAGAGGGCGCGATGAATGTCGAGGGCATCATGAAAATGCTGCCGCATCGCCCGCCGCTGCTGTTGGTGGACCGGATTTTGAAGATCGACGGCAACCACATTGTCGGCGTGAAAAACGTGACAATGAACGAGGATTTTTTTCGCGGCCATTTTCCCGGCCATCCCATCATGCCGGGCGTGCTACAGTTGGAGGCGATGGCGCAGGTCGCGGGCATTTTACTGCTCAAGCGCATCGAGATGGCGAACCAGCTCGCGTATTTCATGTCCGCCGAGGAAGTGAAATGGCGCAAGCCCGTGGTGCCCGGCGACGTGCTGGTGATCGAAGTCGAGATGACGAAGGTTCGCGGCAAGATCGGCAAGGCCAAGGGTGTCTGCAAAGTGGATGGCGAAGTGGTCAGCGAGGCGCAGGTCACGTTTATGCTGGTTGACGCATGATCCATCCCACCGCCATCATTCATCCCAAGGCGCAAATCGGTTCCGGCTGCGAAATCGGGCCTTACTGCGTCATCGGCGAACACGTCACGCTTGGTGACAACTGCAAATTATACGCCCACGTTGTCGTGGACGGATACACTGTGCTCGGCCAGCGCAATGAAATTTTCCCCTTTGCCGCAATCGGGCTGAAGACGCAGGATCTGAAATGGAAAGGCGGCGTCACGCACCTACGCATCGGCGACGACAATGTGTTTCGCGAAGGTGTCACGATTCATTCCGCGACCAAGGCGGGCGAGGTCACCGTCGTCGGCTCGCATAATCTGCTGTTGACTCACGTCCACATCGCGCACGACTGCCGGCTCGGCAACCACATCATCATGTCCGGCTTCGCGGGTCTGGCGGGGCACGTCGTCGTTGAAGATTATGCGACCCTCGGCGGCTACACGGCGGTGCATCAATTTTGCCGCATCGGCACCTTGTCCATGACCGGCGGCTGCTCGCGCATCCCGCAGGACGTGGCACCGTTCATCATCGTCGAAGGCAATCCGGCGGCCGCCCGCGCCATCAACAAGATCGGACTAGAACGCGCCGGCCTGTCCGAGGCGGCGCAGACGGCGTTGCGCACGGCCTACAAAATCATTTTCCGCGAAGAAGTCATGGCCAGCCAAGCGTTGGCCAGGGTTGAGGCGGAACTGTCCGCGTTTCCGGAAGTCAAACATCTCGTTGAGTTCATCCGCAGCAGTGAGCGTGGCATCTGCAAATAATTGGACGAATCGTATTCGCGGCGCAAAATCTAATTCCCAGTTATCATCCGTTTGTGATTTTGGCCAAAGCTTCCTGGGAGGTTTCTCCGGCCTTCAGTTCGATCCATTCACAATTGCCATGCCGCCGGAACCACGTCAGTTGCCGCTTGGCGAACTGGCGCGTGCGGATTTTCACGAGTTCAATCGTCCCGGACAAATCGCGTTTGCCGCGCAGATGTTCAACCACCTGCCGGTAGCCGATGGCTTGCAGGGCAAATTTATTTTCGGCGAGTCCATGTTGCAAAAGCGCCTCCGTTTCCGCCACCAGACCGCGCCGGAACATTTCATCCACGCGCTGGTTGATGCGCTGGTGCAATTCTGCCGCCGTCCGCGTGAAACAGAAATAACTTCCCGTTTTTCGGCTTTTGCCTTCCACTTTCCACTCCGCCCGCTGCGCGGAAAACTTTTTGCCGGTCAGCCGGATGACTTCGACGGCGCGGATGACGCGGCGCGGATTTTGTTTGTCAATTTGCGCATAGGCCGCCGGATCGCGTTCGCGCAGCTCGCACAGCAGCGCGGCGAACGGCGCGGCTTCAAGCTCGGCGCGCAAGTTCGTGTCCGTGGCCGGCGCGTCCCCGAGACCTTCGAGGAAGGCCTTGAAATAAAGTCCGGTGCCGCCGCAGAACACCGGCGTGCGTCCGCGCGACTGGATTTCCGCCACCGCCGATTGGGCGAGCCGGATGAATTGCGCGGCGTCAAACGCCTCGCGCAACCTGCAAACGTCCAGCAGGTGATGCGGCACGCGCTCACGTTCTGCCGCCGACGGCTTGGCCGTGCCGAGATCGAGTCCGCGATAGACCTGCATCGAGTCCACGGAGATGATTTCGCCCCGGATTTTTTCCGCGAGCAGGAGGGCGATTTCGGATTTGCCGACGGCGGTCGGCCCGGCTAGAAAAATCGGAGCCAGAGGCAAAGATTGGACAGCGGGTGCGGACATCTGGTTGGTGGCTCCCTTATCTCTGTTTTTTTTGTGAACGCGAAAGAATTGCCGCCAGCGCCAGTCCGGCGACAAAAATCGGGACGCTGACAAGTTGCGCGGAGGTCAGCCCGGCATGAACGTGGTCGGCCGGATAATCACCGCGAAAATATTCGGCGATGCAGCGGAAGACCGCGTAAAAGATCAAATACGTCGAAAAAATCTGCCCGTCAAATTTTTTGCGGCGGAACAGCCAGGCCAGGAAAACGTAGAGAATCAAATTCAGCAGGGCGTCGTAGATTTCCGTCGGATGCACGCCTACGCCATGCGTTTCGTGGTCGAGTGGAAAATGGATGGCCCACGGCAAGTCGCAAGCGCGTCCGTAGCAGCAGCCGTTCAGCAAACAGCCGATGCGTCCGAACACGCTGCCCAGCGCGATGCTGGGCGCGAGGATGTCGGCGATCTTCCAGACCGGCAGTTTTTTCCACGCGAGATAGCCAAGGCCGGAAATTGTCGCGCCGATCAGGCCGCCGTAATAAACCAGTCCGCCGTGCTGGATCATGAAAACTTCTGAGAACGGCTGGTCGGCGAATTCCTGTTTCCAGTAAGTCGTCACATAGACGAAACGTGCGCCGACGATGCTGCCCGCCATGAGCCACAATGTCACGTCGGCGATGATGTCGCCGTGGACGTTCACCCGCCGCGCCCGGCGCGTGGCCGTCCACAACCCGGCGAGAAAGGCCAGCGCCATCATCACGCCATACCAGCGGATGGGAAATGAACCGAAGTAAAAGGCAATCGGATGCACAACGGGAAGTTAGAACGAAACGGCGAAAATTGAAATTTGAAACTGCCGTCAGTTTGAATTCGTCGCCACGTTCTGTTGCGGCATTGGCGGCGCAGTATCAGCCGTCGGACTCGGCGGTTCCATGTCCTGCGGCATGGGCGGCCAATCAGGAACGTTGGCCACGAGGTCGCGCCACGTTTGCCTTTCTTGGGGGGACATTTTTGACCAGTTTTCCGCGTTCTTGAGAAATTCGGCGCGCTCGTCATTGCTCATGCTGGCGAACTTGGCGTAGTTGCGGATGCACAAGAGCCGCTGTTGCGGCGGGAGCTGGTCAAACGACTTCAAGGTTTCCTTCATCTGGGCGCGTTCCGCCTCTGAAAGCGTGTTCAATGTCTGCTCTTTTTCGTCGGGCGTGAGTTCAAAGAATTGGTTGAACTCGTTGGCAATCCGATGCTGGTCATCCGTAACAGCCGGTTGGTTGGTGGTCGGGACGAGCGAAAAATAATGCAGTGCCTGTTCATTGTCCAAAATTTCGTCCTGCAAGGGCGGCGGTAAAATGCTCCATTGCTCCAGCCGCACCGCGACCAGTTCGCGCAAATCATCCGGCACGGCGGCCAGCCGCGCGGTGCGTTGCGCGGGCGGCAGGCGCAGCAGCGGCGTAAGCCACCAGCGCAGATCCGTGGCGCGCAGACGCAACTCGCGGTCGTCTGGGTCGAGCGCTTCATATTCATCAACCTTGGCAAGGATGCGGGCGCGGATTTCCGGCGACCGATTGGTGAGGGCGGCGGCACGCTGATCCGGTGACATGGCCAGCAGTTGCCGAAAAAAATCCACGGGCGAATGCACCGGCACCGGCGAATCTGGAATAGTGTTCGTGTGCCCACCTGAAGAACTGACCGAGACCGGCAATCTTTGGGAATGAGCTAACAAGGCCACGCTGGCCGCAAGCAGACAGAGAATTGACTGTGGCAGCCGGATCATTGCAGCACGGCCAGCAGTTCGCCATCCGCGTGTGCCGGACGGCTCATGCGCTGGATGGTGTCGAGATTCACCAGCACGTCCACGCTGGGCGGCGGCTGGGCGGCGGCCAACAAAGCCACATTTTTGGCCAGCGCAATCCTCTGTGAATCGGTTTCGTAGCGCTGAAGGCCGACGGCGGCAACAATCAAAATCGCCGCGACCATCGCCACGCGCGGCCAGAGCCGTCGCCAGTTCAAAGTCCAGCTCCGCAACTGCGCCGCTTGCGCCTCCTCGTGATCAATGGCCGCCAGCACGCGCGCGGTAAAATTCGACGCGACTGGTGTGTCAGGTAGGCGCGAAAGTAATTCGCGCAATTCGTTCTGGATCGGGTCTTTTTTCATCGTCTTTTAGTTAAAAACCGCCGTCCAAACAAAGTTGCACAAAAAGTGATGCCGAAAACCCGCTCGCCGTCGGCTGAATTTCAGTTTATTCTGATAAAGAAAATGACCGCTATTTCTGCCGACCCGACCAAGTCAGCCGCGACCGGATTGACCGCCCGCAAGCGTTTCGTTTCCGCCTGCTATTGCGAAACCGTTGATCGTCCGCCCGTGTGGCTGATGCGGCAGGCGGGTCGTGCGCTACCGGAATATCGCAAGCTCAAGGAAACTTACACGTTCGTCCAACTCGTGCAGAATCCCGAACTCGCGGTCGAAGTCACGCTCCAGCCCGTTCGGCGCTTCGGTTTCGACGCCGCGATTTTGTTCAGCGACATTCTTGTGATTCCCGAAGCGATGGGGCAGACGTATCACTTCAAGGAAACCGGCGGCGTGCAGATGGATTTTGCCGTGACGACCAAGGCGGACATAGAAAAACTTTCGTTCGAACGCGTCGTTGAAAAATTAAATTACGTTGACCGAGCGCTGCGAATGTTGCGCAAAGAACTCGGCGACCAAACGGCGCTGCTTGGCTTCACCGGTTCGCCGTGGACGTTGGCAACCTTCATGATGGAAGGTGCGAGCGTGCCGAAATACAGCCGCGCGCTGCAGCTCTTCCGCGAAGATCCGAAAACTTATTTTGCGCTCGCGGAAAAAATGACCGCCGCCGTCACCGCGTATTTGCAGATGCAAATCGCGACGGGCGTGGATGCCGTGCAAATTTTCGACAGCCACGGTGGACATCTGGCGGCAACGGAATTTCAAGAAGCCTCGGGCCGTTGGACAGATCAGATCATCGCCAATCTGGGCGGCAAAGTTCCCGTGATCAATTTTTCGCTCGGCACGCACGGTAACTGGCCCGACCTCATCGCCAGCGGCGCGAATGTGCTCGGCATTGACTGGCAGACGTCCATCGCGGAGGCGCGGAAAATCATTCCGGCGCACATCGCCATGCAGGGAAATCTCTCGCCCGTGCACATCGCCGAATCCACGCCGGCAGTCGTCGCGACGGAAACTACAAATATTTTGGAAGCCATGCGCGGACGGCCTGGACATATTTTCAACCTCGGCCACGGTTTGACGCCGGCGGCAAAACTGGAAAATATCGCCGCCTTGGTGGAGACAGTGAAAGCATTCAAATGAAACATTTGCCTCTGTGGCTAAAATAATTTTGTGAAGACATTAAACGTAGATTTAGATTTGGTGAAAAAATACAACGTGGCCGGACCGCGTTACACCAGCTATCCGCCCGCGACCAAGTTCACCGACACCGTGACGTGGGATCAACTTTCCGAAAAGATTGAGTTCAACAACCAGACGCCGCGCGATCTCTCGGTTTATTTTCACATCCCGTTTTGCGAAACGCTCTGCTGGTTCTGCGGCTGCACCACCGTCATCACGCTCAATCACGATAAAGGTAGCGATTACATTGATTATCTTGGCCGCGAAGTCGCCAAGCTCGCGCCGCATTTGAACAAGGATCGCAAGGCGGTCCAACTTCATTTCGGTGGCGGCTCGCCCACGTTTTTGCGGCCGAATGAAATCCGGCGGCTTGGCGAAATCATCCACAAGCATTTCACATTTTCGCCGGACATCGAAGCGAGCGTGGAAGTGGATCCACGCCGGCTCACGCGGGAACATCTTGTGGCATTGCGTGAAATCGGTTTCAACCGCGCCTCGATGGGCGTGCAGGATTTTAATCCCAAAGTGCAGGAGGCGATTCACCGTATCCAGCCGCGCGAAATGACGCAGCAGGCGATGGATTGGATGCGCGAACTCGGCTTCGGCTCGATCAATCTGGATTTGATTTACGGCCTGCCGTTTCAGACGCCCGCGACATTCACGGAGACGATTGATACTGTTTTGGAAATGAAGCCCGACCGCCTCGCCGTGTTCAGTTACGCGCATGTGCCGTGGATCAAGCCCGCACAAAAAATTCTGGAGGATAAAATTCTGCCGACGCCGGAGTCGAAACTCGAAGTGCTCAAGCTCGTCATCGAAAAACTCACGGCGGATGACCAATATGTTTACATCGGCATGGATCATTTTGCGAAGCCGACGGACGAACTCACCATTGCGCAGCGCAACAAGCAACTGCAGCGGAATTTTCAAGGTTACAGCACGCGCGCCGGTTCGGATATCTACGCCTTCGGTATGAGCGCCGTTTCGCAAACACCCGATGTTTATTGGCAAAACGAGAAGGAGTTGCCGAAATATCAAACTGCCGTGGACGCGGGCAACGTGCCGCTGCACAAAGCCTACATCGTGAGTGATGAGGATAAGATTCGCCGCGAAAGCATTATGCGCACGATGTGCGATCTCTCGCTCGACTTCGCCGCGATGTCGCAGAAATTCAATTTCAACTTCGAGCAACATTTTGAAAAAGAACTCGCGGCGCTCGCGCCGTTCATTGCGGACGGACTCGTAAAAAAAACTGACGCCGGTCTCGAAGTCACCAATTCGGGTCGCCTTTTCATCCGCAACATCGCGATGTGTTTTGACAACACGCTCGGCGCAGCGAATGAGCGGCGGCATTCGAAGACGATTTGATTGGGCAAATGAAATCCGTCGCAATCATCGGCGCTGGCATCACGGGATTGACTACGGCGTTTTATCTCAAATGTATAGGAATTACCGTCACGCTTTTTGAAGCAAGCGGACGTGTGGGCGGCGTGATTCAATCTATCCGCAAGGACGGTTTTCTCGCCGAGTTCGGGCCGAACACGATTTTGGAAACGTCACCGAAAATCGCGCAACTTGTGCGCGATGCAGGGCTGGAAGCGCGCAAATTAAATACCGATCCAAAAGCCGAGGCGCGTTTTGTCGTGCGCTACGGTCGGCCGATTGAAATGCCCGGCAAGCCACTGGGATTTTTCGCCACGCCGCTGTTCACCGCCAAAGCCAAGTTCGCCGTGCTGCGCGAGCCGTTCATCAAGCCGCGCCGCGATGGTGTGGAAGAAAGCATCGCGCAATTTGTCGTGCGCCGGTTCAATCAGGAATTTCTCGATCACGCGATTGATGCACTGGTTGCGGGCATTTACGCGGGTGATCCGCACAAACTTTCATTGCCGCACGCGTTTCCCAAGCTCAAGGCACTGGAAGATAATTACGGTTCGATGATTAAAGGCCAAATTTTTGGCGCGCGCGACCGGAAAAAGTCCGGCGAAGTCGCGAAAGATCGCGCGCCCAAATTTTCGTTCGATGAAGGTTTGCAGGTGTTGCCGGACGCGCTCGCGGCGCAGCTTGGCGATGCGCTGAAATTAAATTCGCCCGTGATAAAACTTACACAAACAAATGACGGCTGGCGCGTCGCCACGGCCAATGGCGAAACGGAATTTGGTGCGGTGATTTATTGCGGCACGGCGCATCGTCTGGCGCAGCTAAATGTCGATGGGCAATTCCCGTTGAATTTGGAAACGTTTTCCGAAATCAGTTATCCGCCCGTCGCGAGCGTGGTGCTGGGTTTTCGCCGTGAAGATGTCGTGCATTCGTGTCACGGCTTCGGGATGCTGATTCCGAAAATCGAGGGCTTCAAAATTCTCGGCACGATTTTTTCCTCGGCGTTGTTTCCCAATCGCGCGCCAGCCGGACACGTTTTGCTCACGAGCTACATCGGCGGAGCGCGTTATCCCGAACTTGCGTCGTTGCCCGCTGAAAAATTGGTGGAGGTGGTGCTGGCGGATTTGCGGCAACTGCTCGGTGTGAAAGGCCAGCCGACCTTTGTCCACACGGCGTTTTGGCCAAAAGCGATTCCGCAATACAATGTCGGCTACGGCAAATATCGCGAGTTGTTGAAAAACCTTGAAGCCAGGAATCCAAATTTATTTTTTGCCGGCCATTATCGCGACGGCGTTTCGCTGGGCGACTCGATCGTTTCGGGCGTGAACATTGCCGAGCGTGTTGGTAATCTTTTTTTGAAATGAGCAAAGCAATTCTCCTGGTCAATCTCGGTTCGCCCGACTCGCCGTCGGTGTCAGATGTGCGCCGTTACCTGAATGAATTTTTGATGGATGGGCACGTGATTGACGTGGCGTGGCCGCTGCGCCGGTTGCTCGTCGGTTTGATTTTGATCAAGCGGCCGGCGGAATCCGGTCACGCCTACGAAAAAGTTTGGACGAAGGATGGATCACCTCTCGTCGTCACGAGCAAGCACGTTCAGGCGTTGCTGCAACAACGCGTCAGCGTGCCGGTGGAATTGGCGATGCGTTATCAAAATCCGTCGATCGAATCCGCCGTGAAAAAATTGGCAGCGAAAAGCGCGACGGAAGTTTTGTTGATTCCGCTATTTCCGCATTATGCGATGTCGAGCTACGAAACCGCCGTCGTGCGCGTGCAGGAAGTCGTCGCGAAACTCGCGCCGCAAATGAAAATCACCGTGCAGCCGCCGTATTATGACCAGCCGGATTACATTGCGGCGCTGGTGGCGAGCGCGGCGGATTATTTCAAAAAGGATTACGATCATCTGCTGTTCAGCTTTCACGGCATTCCCGAACGGCACATTAAAAAGTCGGACACCACGGGTTGTCATTGTCTCGTCACGCCGAATTGTTGCGAGACGCCCAGCCCGGCGCACGCCCATTGCTATCGCGCGCAATGTTACCGGACGGCGGTGCTGTTCACCGAAAAGGCCGGCGTGCCGGCGGGCAAATGGTCGGTGTCATTTCAGTCGCGGCTGGGCAAAGATCCGTGGCTGAAACCTTACACGGATTACGAATTGCCGCGCCTCGCGACGGAAGGCAAAAAAAAGATGCTCGTGATTTGTCCGGCATTCGTCTCGGATTGCTTGGAGACGATTGAAGAAATCGGCATTCGCGGCTGTGAAGAATTCATGGCTGGAAACGGACAAGAGTTCACACGCATCCCATGTATGAACGAGCATCCCATGTGGATTGACGCGTTGGAAAAAATGACTGCCAAGTTTTTGGAAAAATAATTCAGGCGAGCGGATTTTCGGCGAAGACAAATTCCGCGACGGTTTTTCCGCCGACCAGATGTTCACTGATGATGCGTTCCAAAACTTCCGGCGTGCAACTGTGATACCAGACGCCTTCGGGATAGACGACGGCGATCGGGCCGCGCGTGCAGACGCGCAGGCAACTCGCCTTGGTGCGATAGACGAGCGGTTGCGCGCCGACCAGGTTCAGTTGTTTGAGGCGCGCTTTCAAAAATTCCCACGACGCAAGGGTCTGTTCGCGCGGACAGCATTTGGGTTCGTCCGCGTCCACACAGAGGAAAATGTGGCGGCGGAATTTTTCGAGGCCGAGCGTCGCGACGGCGGCTTGAAGTTCATCTTTCATCTTAAAGAATTTGCCACAGAGACATAGAGAACCCAGAGGAAAAAACTTAAACAAGGTTTCCAGTTTTTTTGAACTCTATGTCTCGTCGGCTAAAATTCACCGGAAAAAAGTCAGGCCAATCACGCCGCCGACGGCGATGAGCGCACCGGCGAGCGAGCGGACGCCGATGCTTTCACCTTCAACAATGCGCGTCATCGGCAGCAGCACGAGCGGCGTGGTGGCGATGATGGCGGTGACGATTCCAGCCTGCGTGGTTTTGAGCGCCCATTGCATGCAGGTCACGCCGAGCGTTTGACCGGCGAGCGCGTTGGCCAAAACCCACGGCCAGATGCGAACCCATTTTTCGCGGGAGACGGACAAGGTTTTTCTTTCAAACAATCCACCGTGCGCGGGCGCGGAACGCCATTTGAAAATGATCAGCGCGATGGTCGGGATCAAAATCCCGCCGAGCACGCGCTGGTAGCCGGTCGTGCCAGCATCAATTTGCTGGTGTTCCGTTTGAATGGCGACGTAGCCTTTGCGGATGATGACCGCGCCGAGCGCACCGCCGAGCGCGGCGAAAAGACTGGCCGTCAAACCGATTTTCCAGTCGCGTGCAGAGATTTTTAGATGGTCGCCGGGCGCGAGCGCGATGGCGACGCCGGTCAAGATCACCGCGATGCAGAGAATTTCCGGCAAATTCAATTTCGTGCCGAGCCACAGCCATTCGATAAGCGCGGCGAACGGCGCGGTGAGGCATTGCATGAGCAGCACGGTGCGGCGGCTGCCGAGCCGCGGCAGGGCTTGGAAATACGCGGTGTCGCCTAGGCCGATGCCGAAAAGTCCGCTCAACATAAACCATTCCGGCGCGCCCGCAAAACCCGCGCCGAACGTGAACGCCCAAATCGTCAGAAAAATTGTCGCCAGCGTGATGCGCCAGAAATTTGCCTCCAGCCCGCCAATCTGTTTTGCCATGCGGTAGCCGCAGACGGCGGAGGTCGCGAAGAGCAGGGTGGTGACCAGCGCGGCGAGCATCAGAGGGAATCGGAGTTTTCTGGAGCGATTGTATCTTTGGTTTCGCCATCAACATCCATGCCATTTTCTTTGAGCAGTTTTTCGATGTCGGGCGATACCCAGCGTTGCTTGTGGCCTTTTTTGCGCTCGGGTTTGATACGGTAACGACCCATGGCATCGCTTTCAAGAACGCCGCGTTCGGCCAAGGCCATCAACAGCGGTTTGGCCCAGTCGGGATCCTCGTGATAGCGCTTTTTGCTGCCTGCCCGCCGGCTGACTTCCTTGGCGCTGATGAATTCCACGCCCCACGTCTGGAGATAGTGAAAAATTTCACGCTCATCTGAATTCATATTGTCATTATGCCGCAATCTACCACTCGCGTCGAGCAATTAGCCGCGCACGTTCCGACATTGCCAAGCCGCCCGCTTCAATCTACGCTGCTTGTCCGTTTAATGGCTGAATACAAAGTTCAATTCGAGGTTTTCGAAGGCCCGCTCGACCTGCTTCTTTATCTCATCAAGAAGGAGGAAGTGGACATTTACGAAGTCAACCTGACCAAGCTCGCCACGCAGTTCATCGAATACATTGATTTGATGCGCGCGTTCGACCTCGACGTCGCCGGCGAATTTCTCGTGATGGCCTCGACGCTCATGTATATCAAGAGCCGCGAACTGCTACCTGTCGAACAGCAAGTCGTCGTCGAGGCCGAGGACGAAGGCGAAGACCCGCGCTGGGAACTCATCCGCCAGCTCGTCGAATATAAAAAATTCAAGGACGCCGCCGCAAAATTACAGACGCTCGAGGAACGTCAGGAAAATGTCTTTCCGCGCCTGCCCGGCAAAATTGAATTTGAAAATACCGAAGCCCCCGCGCTGAAACCTGAAGTCGGCATCTTTGACCTGCTGAACGCCGTCAATTCCGTCCTCAAGCGCTTTCAAGAAAAAACCTCCGGCACACGCGAGATTTATGATGACAAATGGACGGTCAGCGAGAAAATTCAATACGTTCTTAAAATCATCACCGCGCGCGGCTCCGTGAAATTTTCCGAACTGTTTGCATCCGCCGCCAACCGCGCCGAAGTCATCTGCACCTTTCTCGCGCTGTTGGAACTGATCCGCCTTAAACAGCTCGCCTGCGTCCAGCCGGAGCCGTTCGCGGAAATTGAAATTGCCCACGCGGCGCAAAGTATTTCTTCAAGTGAAACTTCCGCGCCCGAAGTTAATCCACAAACTGAAACTGAAAATCAGCAATAATTTTTTGCATGGAACTGAAATTCATTCTCGAACCGCTGCTGTTCTCCGCCCAAAAACCGATGACCGCGAAGGAGCTTCGCGACGTTTTGGCCAGCGCCGCCACCGCGGAAGACGCGGACGATGCCACCAAGCCGTTCAAAAAAGTGAAGGATGACGATGTGACCGCTGCGCTCGAAGAACTCGCGCGCGAACACGAGATCGCCGCGCGCAGCTTCCGGCTCGTGTGTGTCGCAGGCGCGTGGCAGTTCGTCACGCAACCGGAATTTGCGCCGTGGCTCAAGGCGCTCGTCGGCGTCAAGAACCGTCCATCGCGGCTGTCGCAGGCGGCGCTGGAGACGCTCGCCATCATCGCGTATCGCCAGCCGGTCACGCGCGCGGAAGTCGAGCAGGTACGCGGCGTGAACATTGACGGCACGATGCAGACGATTTTGGAACGCGGCCTCGTCGTGCAAAGCGGCCGCGCGGAAGTCGTCGGCCGTCCGGCGCTTTACAGCACCACGGCTTTGTTTTTGGAATACTTCGGTCTGCGCGGCCTCGAAGATTTGCCCGCCGCCGATGAACTTCGCCGAATTCCCATCGAGCGTCCGCCCGCGCCGGTCACGGTGGATGCGGGACTGGCCACCGCGCCGCCGGAGCAGCTCCAATTGAATGCAAAAGTAAAATTGCCGGAAGAAAAAACTTCTGCGTTGCCGTCGTCGTCACCCGCTGCGAACTAAGGCACAATTTACACTGGTGCGCCGGTTTTGATTTTAATTTTTCATAAACACTTTCCAAGTAAGAGCGAAGCTGGTTGACATAATTAAATCATTTGCATTATCAAATACCCCATGAAGCATGCAAGAGTCATGTGGGTGGCCACAGGTATGTCGGTCTTTTTTCTTCTGCTCACCGTCACGGCTTGTAGAAAAAATAATCCGCCCGTTTCTCAGGCAATCAACCCAACCGCTGCGGTCACTTCGGTGGATGAACGGAAACAGCAAAGATACCAGTGGAATTTGGACACGCTGGTCCAACCTTACGAGCACGCTGGCTATGCAAATCCCGAATGGGACGCCTCCGCCAAGCTGGCACTGACTGAATTCGCCCGCGTCCGCGCCAACCTCGCAAACCAAGACGAACCTTGGTTGCAAATCATTTCCACAAACGTCGCCGCCGCCGTTCGATCTGGCTGCAAAGACCCGATGATCAATTATTTGTTTATCAAGTTTGCAATGGATGAGACCAATAGCAAGGAGGCGTTCTCCGATGCTTTTGTTACAATGCAGAGGTCAATGAACACCAGCGTGTATCCTCCGGTCAGGAAATTTTACGCCACAGTCAGGACTCTTGATCAACTATTTGCCACCTATGGCACAAATTCGCTATCAATTCCGGCGGTTTTAGAAATGGAGGCTCGTTTGTCTCAAAATTTTCTTCCGACAATTCTGGATAAAAAGATGCCGCCGGACGAGGCTTACGAAGTCTGCAAGGAAGTTTTAAAGGAATTCAACGGGGATCAAAAAAACTATACCCAAGCCTATGCCCTTATGGAGAATATAACCTTTCAAAACTGGCCGAATGACTACACTACTTGGCTATTGAAAGGCGAAGCCTACATCCAATTGGCATGGATTGCTCGTGGTGGTGGCTATGCTTACACCGTCACGGAAGCAGGCGCAAAAACTTTTGACGCCGACCTTGCCATTGCCGACCAAGCCCTCACCCATGCATGGGAATTAAATCCTAAAGATGAGCGGATTCCATTTCAAATGATGACTGTAGAATTAGGCCAAGGACAAGGCCGCGACCGAATGGAACTTTGGTTCAAACGCGCTATGGAAATTGATCCGAACGACTACGACGCCTGCTATAAAAAAATGCTTTACTTGGAGCCTAAATGGTATGGCTCGGTAGATGATATGCTTGAATTTGGAAGGTTCTGCGTTCAGAACACCAATTGGGGTGGACGTGTTCCCACTGTTTTGGTGGACGCTCACTTGGATATTCAGCAGCAATTTATTGATGTATCAGAACAAACTAATTACTGGAAAAACCCCGAGGTATGGTCGGACATACAATCCGCTTACAATCGTTGCTTTCAAATCGATCCTGATGCGACGGATTTATATTATTACTACGCCCGTTTCGCCTATCGGGCTGAAGATTGGTCAAAATTGAATGAACTCATTCCGAAACTCGGTTCCAAGAATAATTATGATTTCTTTGGCGGCAAGGATGAGTTTGATAAAATGGTTCAACTCGCCAAAAATCACGCTGGCAAACCGCAATAATTAAACATCAGGCCACCACCGGCTCTGGCCGTTCAACAAAAACCTGTTTGCCCGCGACAATCGTGGCCGTCACCTTGCCCTTGAGTTTCCAGCCGAAGAACGGATTGTTCTTGGATTTGCTCGCGGAATTTTCGCGTTGATAAATCCATTCCGCATCCACATCAAACACCGTCACGTCCGCGTCCGCGCCGACGCTTAAAGTTCCTTTGTTCAAATTCAACAGGCGCGCCGGATTGACCGTGAATTTTGTAATCATATCCGCCAGCGAAATCCGTTTCGTGTGGACAAGTTGCATGAGTGAGAGCGCGAGTTCCGTTTCGAGGCCGGTGATGCCAAACGGTGCGTAATCGAACTCGACTTCTTTTTCGTAATCGCAATGCGGCGCGTGGTCGCTGCACAAAATTTCAATCGTGCCGTCGGCCAGTCCTTCGAGAATTGCCTCGCGGTCGGCGGCGGAACGCAGCGGCGGATTCATCTTGAAATTCGTATCGTAGGCTGGCCATTCCGCCAGCTTGTCGCCTTGGGCTGCGGCGAGAGTTTTTCCGTCAGTCGGCCAAAATTTTTCGCTGCCAGCCACCGCCGCGTCGGACAAAGTAAAATGATGTGCGCAAGCCTCGCCGGAAATCGGCACGCCGCGTTTCTTGGCTGCGCGAATGAGCGCCACGCTGCCCGCCGCGCTCAAGTGCTGGCAGTGAATTTTTGCGCCGGTGAGTTCTGCGAGCAGAATGTTGCGCGCGACAATCATTTCTTCGCCCGCCGCCGGCCAGCCGCGCAGGCCGAGCGCGAGGTTCCAATAACCTTCGTGCATCACGCCGTCCGTCACGAGCGAATAATCCTGACAGTGATCGAAAATCGGCAGGTCGAACATCTTCGCGTATTCGCACGCGCGGCGCATGAGGTCGTTGTTCTGCACGCAATGTCCGTCGTCGGTGATCGCGACCACGCCGGCTTTTTTCAAACCGCCGATGGGCGCGAGCTCCTCGCCCGCGATGTTTTTAGTAATCGCGCCGGCGACAAAAACATTGACTAAGCCTTCGCGTTCCGCGCGTTCGCGGATGAGCGCAACCGTGCCGGCGGAATCAATCGCGGGCGACGTGTTCGGCATACAGACGACGGAAGTAAAGCCACCGCGCGCCGCCGCCGCTGTGCCGGAAGCGATATTTTCCTTTGCCGTCTGGCCGGGTTCGCGGAAGTGGACGTGCAAATCAATGAGACCGGGCGAAACAATTTTCCCCGTCGCGTCGAAATTTTCCACGCCTGCCGGGGCGGAAAGCTGTTTGCCGATGGCGGAAATTTTGCCGTTGAGAACCAAAACATCGGCGATGGCATCAAAATGATTGGCGGGATCAATCACGCGCCCGCCGGTGAGCAGCAGCGAATTCACGCGGCCAGTCTAGCGGCGGCGGATTGACAAGGCAAGCGCGGGCGTTATCATTTGCGCGTTGCGGGTGTAGTTCAATGGTAGAACGGCAGTTTTCCAAACTGCTCACGAGGGTTCGATTCCCTTCGCCCGCTCCATTCAGCTTCAACAACTTGCACAGTTGTGCAGGAAAAGTGCAGTAATTTGGTGAGCTTGCAAATTGTTCGTGGGGCAGGGTTTTCCGGCCAGTTGCGGATGGTAAAGACAGCGTCCATTCCAAATTTTTTATTAAAAGCTTTTTGGTTTTGTTGCGTTGGTTAAGCCCAGCGTTACCACTTGGGTTTAACGCCCAGCACATTGTTTTCCTGGGCATAATCATACCCAGAACCTGCTTTCTCATCCAATCTGGTCAGGCGGCAACATGGCGGACTCTCTTGCTAACTCCATAAATCGGACAAGCCAGACAAATACCCCAGATGATACTATTCAAAGCTGAACACAGAATCAGAGCAAACGTGAAATAGGTGCTACTCACGCCATCCATTAAAATGGATGCCGGTGCGCTCAATATCACAAACATCCACAGGAGAAAGTCGAAGAAATGTGAAGATGGCGAAGCCGGCGCAAAACCAAAGAACTGCCAGAGTGTGACGTGCGCTATGACAGCCATCAGCAATCCGTAGATAAGCCAGAAACATAGAAGATTGCTGGCCGCTACGATGCTCGCTATCTTGATGAACTTCTTCATAGAATCAATGCCACCTAACAGGAATTGTCTTGAATTCTGTGGCCTATTTTAATTGGTCTTGGTCGCAGGGTTTCGGCCACTTTCTGGTTGATTTTACGATTTGTCAAGTTCACTAACCCTGGCAGCGTCCTGATTTGAATTTGGTAGGACGCATCGCTGCCGCACCGCCCCACCAAGCTAACTCAATAATTCGCGCTGCCAGTTCATCAAGTCTGGCGCGTGTTGCTCCCAGTCGCGGGCGAGGTTGCCGAGGACGGATTTGGGCGCGATGAGCGTGGGGTCAATCTGCAATTCCTGCGCGTGGCGGTTGCGGGTTCGTTCCAGTTCGCAAAAACGCTTGAACTCGGCCTCGGTCGGGCGCTGGGAGCGGTGCCGGATTTTTTCCGGGAATTGTTCCGGCGGCACGGCCTGCGCGGCGCGGATGGCGGCGAGCAGGTGTTCGCGGCGGCGCGGGTGCATGCGTGGCGGAATCAGTGGCTCAAACGGCTGCGCTTCGGAGACGGCGACGGCAAGCGCGATCATCGTCTCGTGCGACAAAACAAAAAACGGCGGGCGGCTCGCGGCGACGGCTTCGGTTTCGCGCCAGTGCCACAATTCGCGCAGGACGGCGAGCGCGGGACTTTCCAGAAACGTGCTCCCCTTGATGCGCCAGACGTCGTCGGGGTCAATGACGGGCGGCACGGAACTTTCCGCGATGAGCCGCGCGCAACTTTCCTGATGCCACGCGAGGCGATTTTTGGCGGTGAGTTCGGCGCGCAGTTTTTCTTCCAGCGTCTTGAGATGCTTCGTGTCGTTGCGGGCATAGTCAATCATGCGCGGCGTGAGCGGGCGCTGCGCCCAGTCGGCTTTCTGCGGGCCTTTGTCGAGCTTGATGCCGAGAAATTTTTCCACGAGCGCGCCGAGGCCAAATTGTTTTTCGCCGAGCAAACGCGCGGCGAGCATGGTATCGAAAATTTCCGTGGGCGTGAAGTCGTGATGTTTCTTCAGCAGCCGCAAATCGTAGTCGGCGGCGTGAAAAATCAATTCGCGGCCAACGAGCGCGTCGAGGAACGGATTGATGTCCATGTCCGCGAGCGGGTCCACGAGGCGGTCGCCGGCGGTGGTGCTGATCTGGATGAGGCAGACTTTTTCCGGGTAGGCGTGGAGGCTGTCGGCCTCGGTGTCAATCGCGAGCCACGCGGCGGATTTCATCACGGGCAAAAACGCGGCGAGCTTTTCTTGGGTGTCAATCACGGTGCGGCCAGTTTGCCGGAAGCGCGGGCGTTTGAAAAGATTTCCTGCAAGTTTGAACGCGCGTCCGCTTGTCAAATCCAAGCGAGTGGTCTATCGTCGCCTCATGTCGTTGAAGAAACATCTCGTGTTCGCCGCGCTGCTCGGTTGTGGCGCGCACGGCGCGCTGGCCGACACCGTTCAGCTCCGCGACGCCTCGGCCATCACCGGAAAAATTCTCGCCGAGAAGCCCGATACGCTGGTCGTGGACGTGGGTTACACTGTGCTGCTGATTCCGCGCGCTGTCATCACCAGCATCACGAAGTCCGGTGCCACGGCGACCGCCGTGAACGCCGAGCCATCGGCGGATGGACAATTTTATGCCGCGACCACCAAGCCCGCGGTCGCGCGCGATGTGAGTTCGCTCGTGCAGCAGATCGGCGAGGCCGTGGTGCAGGTGCGCACGCCGGAAGGTCTCGGCTCGGGATTTTTCATCAACGAAGACGGCTATCTCATCACGAATTTCCACGTCATCGAGGGCGAGACGGAAATTTCCGTGGAAGTTTATCAGGAAAAAAACGGCCAGCTTGACCCCGAGACTTACAAGCAGGTCAAGATTATCGCCATCAATAAATTTCACGACCTAGCGCTGTTGCATATCGAGGACAAAGACGCGCCGAAGTTCAAGCCGGTCACGCTCGGAAGTTCAGACGCGCTGAGCGTCGGCGACGGCGTGTTCGCCATCGGCAGCCCGCTCGGTCTCGAACGCACGGTGACGCAGGGCATCTTGAGCACCAAGACGCGGCAGCTGGAGGGCGAACTTTATTTGCAGACGAGCACGCAGATCAATCCCGGCAACAGCGGCGGCCCGCTCTTCAATCTTGCCGGCGAAGTCGTGGGCGTGACGAACATGAAGATCACATTCGGCGAAGGCCTCGGCTTTGCGATCCCCGTGGAGCTGGTGAAAAGTTTTCTCGATCATCGCGACGCGTTTGCGTATTCCACCGATAATCCGAACAATCCGTTCCGCTATCTTGACCCGCCGAGCCGGACCAAAACCAAGCCGACCGACAAATAAGTTTCCGGCGAAATTGTGGTGGACGGCAAAAGGAAACCATGAAAACCAAACTAACTGCTTTGCTCATCTGGCTGGCCTTACTGGTTGGCATTCAGTCTGTATTCGCGCAGCCAGTGTTAGGAATTGTGCCGACGAATAATCAAGTCATTCTCTTCTGGCCAATCACCACCAACGGCACGAACGGTGTTTTGCAGAGCACGACCGGTCTGGTTTCGCCAAATTGGTTGTCGGCCACGGATGCTTTTCCGGTTAATTATGGTTCGCAGATAGCCGTTTCGGTCACCAATGCCCCTTCCGCAAGGTTCTTTCGGTTGTCACTGGTTCCTCCCACCACTGACGGCATGGTTTTGATTCCGGCGGGTCCATTCACGATAGGCGATTCACTGGATGGCTTGATTAGTCCCACAAACGTCTATGTATCGGCGTTTTACATGGACGTGTATCTGGTGACTTCCAATTTATGGGAGGGGGTTTATACCTATGCGACGAGTCAAGGCTATGTTTTTAACAATGCGGGTTCGGGCAAGCCGCCGTATTTACCGGAGGCGGGATATTATCCGGTGGACAATGTGGACTGGTTTGATTGTGTGAAGTGGTGCAATGCGCGGTCGCAGCTGGCGGGTTTGACGCCGGTTTATTACGCAGATGCGGGTTTAACGCAGGTGTTTACGAATGGGGACAATGGAACGACGGTGTATGCGAACTGGGGGGCAAACGGTTATCGGTTACCGACGGAAGCCGAATGGGAGAAGGCAGCGCGGGGCGGATTAAGCGGGCTACGGTTCCCGTGGGGAGACACAATTTCCGAAAGTCAGGCCAACTATGCTCCTCGCTCCGGTGAACCCTACGATTTGGGCGGGACACAAATATATGGATATCCATACTCGGCGTGGCCTTGGACGAGTCCGGTGGGTTCATTCCCAGCGAATAGTTATGGCTTGTATGACATGGCTGGGAATTTGTGGGAGTGGTGTTGGGACTTGTATTCTGGTTCGCCACCAACCGGCAGCGCTTATTTGGGAGGTGCCGACCCACACGGCCCATCTATTATTCCTCCATTTGGACCACGTGTGTTACGCGGCGGAGTTTGGAGCGGCTACGCCGATCTCCAACGAACCGCCGGTCGCATGAACTTGCTTCCTGGTTACGTCGCTGACGTCTCTGGTTTTAGGTGTGTGAGGGGGTTTTAGTTTTTGTTCTTTTGCCGTTTAAACTTACGGCTCCTAACTGTAAAATCAACATATGGTGGCAGATTTTTCGTGTTGAATTGCCAAATTAAAAGTTTTAATCAGGATCGTTTCCCTGTAACCTAACAACTTGCCGTCGCGTATGCCTATTAACACCGGCAGCCAAACGCGCCGGCCAAAACGAAACCGCCATCCCATGTTCATAATTATGAAGTCAAACCTCTGGAAACTCACTTTGTGCGCCGCCTGCCTTTGTGCCGGCAGCCTGGCCGTCCGCGCCGACATCGCGCCGGCGGAAAATCTCCTGCCGGCGGACACGCTGGCGTTCTTCACCGTGCCGGACGCCAATGCGTTCCGCGCCGCCGGTCAGACCGCGCCGCAGATGATGTTCTGGAACAGTGACGCGATGAAGCCGTTTCATGACAAGTTCATGGCCAAGTTCAACGAGAAATTCGTCGCGCCGATCGAGCAGAACCTCGGCATCAAGTTCGCGGATTTTCTCGCGCTGCCGCAGGGCCAGTTCACGC